>Ga0208193_1000004_pt1 | contig 178209 bp, 164 predicted proteins | sample June2015DPH_17_2_FD_184716 | JGI IMG/M metagenome (GOLD analysis project Ga0208193, IMG submission 184716) | Peatland microbial communities from SPRUCE experiment site at the Marcell Experimental Forest, Minnesota, USA - June2015DPH_17_10... | ecosystem: Environmental > Terrestrial > Soil >...
TGGAAGCGCTTGGCCCGCCGCTCAAGATAGGGACGAGGCAAGTGCCGGTTTCGGTCAGCATGGGTATCAGCATCTACCCGGATAACGCGACCAACCTCGATACGTTGATACAGCAGGCCGACGCGGCCATGTACAAGGCAAAACAGGCGGGTCGCGCCACCTATCGTTTCTTCAGCGCCGACATGAACCGGCTCGCCGAGCAGCGGCTGGCCTATAGCGCGGCGCTGCGGGCCGCGCTCGCTGCCGGCGCCCTCTCGCTGCATTATCAGCCGCAGATCAAGACAGGCGACGGCTCGTTGCATGGCGTCGAGGCTCTGGCGCGCTGGCATGATCCGGTGCTTGGGGAGGTTTCGCCGGCCAGGTTCATTCCGCTCGCCGAGGAATGCGGGCTGATCGAGCAGATCGGGTTGTGGTCGATCCGCGAGGCCTGCCGGCAAATGGCAGAGTGGCGTGACGCGGGCCTCGACATTCCCTGCGTATCGGTCAATCTTTCTCCGATCAATTTCCAGAACGCGGCTCTCGCTTCCGTCGTCGCCGAGATTCTCGGCGAGCATGGCTTGCCGCCGGAAGTTCTGATGCTCGAGGTCACAGAAGGCGTGTTCATGAACGAGCACTCGGTGGCGATCGAGACAATGAGCGCCATCCGCGAACTCGGAATCGGGCTGTCGCTGGACGATTTCGGAACGGGTTATTCAAGCCTGAACCGGCTGGCGCATTTGCCGATTCGCGAATTGAAGATCGACCGCAGCTTCATGCGTCATGTCGAGAGCGATACCGCGGCGCGGGCCATTGTGACGACCGTGGTGCGCGTCGGACAGAGCCTGCAGCTTACCGTCGTCGCCGAGGGCGTCGAGACCGAAGGGCAGCGAAATCTCTTGTCCGAACTCGGCTGCGACGTCATCCAGGGATTCCTCTACGCACCCGCGCTGTCGCCGTCTTCCTTCGGGCGCTGGCTGCTTGATTATAGTGCCGACCAGGCAAGCGCCATGCTGCGAAGCGTCGGCCGTTCGATCTCCGCGCGACCATCCGGCGGCGCTCATGCGCTCAAGCGGCCGGATCAATCGGCGGCGGTGTAGTTTTCGGATCCATATCCACTTGAATGGATCTTCGAATGGGCGGCTTTGACGCGGTCCATCAAGATCGTGATTGCGTGGATGGGAGCCCAGGACGGCTTTCGCGCGGCGCCAAAATTCGCCATTGTCGGCCTTTGCCGGTTCGGACCTCGTGGAGTGGATCTGACATTCGCTAGCCGCCTGGCCGCGAGCTCGAAAGCGAATGTCAAATCTCAAAGTCCACCAGGAAAATATATTTGCCAGTGGTCCTGTGATTCCAACATTCGCAATGGGGCCGCCGAGAAAGGATGCGAATGTCAGGATCGGACCACTGGGACATGTTTCGAAAATCCATCAAGCAGAAGATTGTCGGCATCGCCGCCGGACTGATCGTGCTCGCGGTGATCACGTCGGCACTATCGATGATCATGGCTGCGCGCGTCGGCCATCTGCTCGACGAACTGACCAACCGCTACATCCCGGCCTATGGCAATCTCACACGGGTCAATGTGAGGTCGCTCAAGCGCGCGGTGGCGGCGCGGCAGATGATCATCGCCAAAATGGAGAACCCGCCGGATGAGGCCGGCTACGCGGCGAATCTGAAGATCTTTCAGTCCATCGATCCCGAGATTGTTCGTGAGGCGCAGGCGGCGCGCAAGCAGATCGCCGCGATCATCGATGACACGTCGACACCCTCCGACAACGCCGCGCTCGGCCGTCTCGATGACCGCATCGAGACGGCTATCAGCGATCTCCGTGAGCGCCTGGACGAACAGGGCGCAACCCTGCTGAGACAGTTCGACGCGCATAAATTCGATGAAGCCAAATCGACGCTCGTCAGCGCCGAGGCATTGCGCGCCGAGTTCGATCGCAAGATCGACGGCATCCGCGCCGACATGTTGAATCAGGTCCATGCGAGCGCCACCATCGTCATTCGCGAACAACGGCAAGCGATCTGGGTGTCGGCAGTCGTGACCGGCATCGCGGCGGTGCTCGGTTTCGTGTTCGCGATGATGGTGGGCAGCGGCATCACCGGCCCGGTTCTGCGTCTGCTGGAAGGCACCCGCGAGGTCGAGGCCGGCCGCCTTGACGGTTCGATCAGCGTGACAACACGCGACGAAATCGGCCAGCTCTCGGCGGCATTCAACCGTATGATCGAGCGGCTGCGCCAGAACCAGCGCGTCCGGGAGACATTCGGCCGCTATATCGATCCCCGGATTGCCGAGAGCCTGCTCAGCCAAACCCCAGTTGCCGCCGAAGGGCAGCGGCGGGTCATGACAGTGATGTTCTGCGACATGAAAGGCTTCACGGCGCTGAGCGAGGGCTTCACGCCGCAAGGCCTGGTCAAAATCATGAACCGCTATCTGTCGACCATGTCCGAACCAATCCATGCGTATCGCGGCGTCATCGATAAATATATCGGCGACGGCATCATGGCCTATTGGGGTCCGCCCTTTGTCGAGGAGGCGGAGCAGGCGAAATGCGCCTGCTCCGCCGCCATCGACATGATCAGCTGCCTTGCGAACTTGCGTAAGGAACTGCCGGAATTGCTTGGCGTGCGCGTCATCCCGGCCGAGTGCGATCTCAGGATCGGGATCGCAACGGGCGAGACCCTGGTCGGCAGTATTGGCTCGCAATACATGATGAGCTTTACCGTGATGGGTGACACCGTGAACCTGGCTGCCAGGCTGGAGACCGCCAACAAAGCCTATGACAGCCGTTGCCTGATCTCGGAGGCGACCGCCAATATTTGCGCGGCCGATTTCGAACTCCGCGAGATCGATCGCGTGGTGGTCGTGGGCCAGAGCCAGCCGCAAACCGTCTATGAAGTCATGGGCAGGAAAGACAGCATTACACCACAACAGACGCTGGCATGCGCGCGCTATGCTGCAGGACTGGCAGCCTATCGGGCGCGGCGCTGGGACGAGGCCCGCGCGGCATTTGCTGCAGCGATCGAGGCTGCGCCCAACGACGGCCCTTCGATTGCATTGCTCGCCCGGGTCGACGACTTGAGACGAGATCCGCCGGCCGAAAATTGGGATGGTTCGTGGCGTATGGAGTCCAAATAATCGCAGGCCCCGCGTTGGCCGATAGCGGACGAGCGTTCGGTGCGACGGCTAATCAATTTGGTGGACCATTGGCCCTCCACGGCCTGGATTTCAGTCGCTTCCGGCATCCCCTCACAAACTCGTCGCTTGCCCTTCACCCCAATATTTGTGCAAGAAGTGCCTGTCCGCGGCCACCCTCGGCCTGCGTCCTCGATGTGCGGCAACAAGGAAAAAGGGAGATCTGAATGCTCAAGTTCTACTTCAACGGCGCGCCGAACCCGAACAAGGTCGCGCTGTTTCTGGAAGAAACCGGCCTGCCTTGCGAACTCATCCCGGTCGATACCCGCAAGGGCGATCAGTTCAAGCCTGAATTCCTCAAAGTGAATCCGAACGGCAAGGTGCCGGCGATCGACGACGACGGCGTGTTTGTCTTCGACAGTAACGCGATCCTGCTTTACCTCGGCGAAAAGACCGGCAAGTTCATGCCCGCCAATACGGCGCAAAACCGCGCTCAATTGCTGTCATGGCTGATGTTCATTGCGACGGGCCTCGGCCCCTACTCGGGACAGGCCGTGCATTTCAAGCACGCGGCGCCCAAGGACCTCGAATACGCGCACAACCGCTATCAGTATGAAGCGCATCGCCATTACAAGATCCTCGACGACCACCTTGCCAAGAGCAAGTACATGGTCGGCGATACCTATACGATCGTCGACATGGCGTTCTGGGGCTGGGTTCGCATGGCGCCGTTCGTGCTCGGCGACGACGTCTTCACCAAATATCCGAACGTCAAGCGCCTGCACGACGAAGTCTCGGCGCGGCCGGCAGCGGCGCGGGCGATCGCGCTGAAGGACAAGTTCACCTTCAAGGCCGAGATGGACGACGAAGCCAAGCACATCATGTTCGGCCATCTGAAGACCAAAGTGGCTTGAGCAGATTTTCAAACAACAAAACGGCGCCCTCACGGGCGCCGTTTTTCGTTTCAATCGTCAATCGCCGCGACCGCCTCGATCTCGATCAGCCAGCCCGGCCGGGACAGGCGGCTGACGACGAGGAACGTGCTGGCCGGCGGATTTGCAACATTGATGTAGCGATCGCGTATCGGACGAAGCTTCGGCACGGTGGCCTGATCCACCTCGGGGACGATGTAATAATTCAGCTTGACGATATCGGCCATGGTGCCGCCAGCCGCTTCGACCGCGATCTTGAGATTGGCGAAGACCTGCTCGACCTGCGCCTCGAAATCACCTTCGCCGATCAGTTTGCCGGTCGCATCGACCGGAACCTGGCCGGAAAGATAGACGATCGTCCCTCTGACGACCTTGGCGACATGCGAATAGCCAGCCGGGCCCGGCGCTATCAGGGCTTTGGGGCTGATGAATTCCTTCGACGGTTTGGGCATGGTCTTCTCCTGATCGCGGCTGTCACGCGCCGTTTGCGCGGCTGCCAGTGTCAAGCTCACTGCTGCGAACGCGGCCAAGACGGCTATGCCCATTCTGAACGATGTGACCATCCTGGGCTCCCAAAGAACAATAAAAATCCGTCCGGGCTAGCGACGATCTCACAACCCCATTGAGGTCGGCAATATTCCCGTTCCCGGATGAAAGCATTACGCCCTTGCCTTCATGTCCTTCCAGAACGGCCTGCCGATCTCGTCCGCAATATCGGCCCGGCAGACACCCATATCCTGCAGTTCGCGCTCACTCATGACAGCGAGGAGACGGCGCGCGTGGCTGACGTTGTCGCCCTTTTAAGCCTTGGCTCAACGCAGGCCTGCTGACAGCGTCCTGTCAGCAGCGGGCAAGACGCGGATCGGCCTGCTTTTCGCTGTTGCCCGCTACTGCCCCTCATGTCATGACGCTTGTCATAGAGGGCATCATGACAGTTCTTATTGCCGGCGGCGGCATTGGCGGCCTGACGCTGGCGCTCAGCCTGCATCAGATCGGTGTTCCCGCCAAAGTCTTCGAGAGCGTCGCCGAGCTGAAGCCGCTCGGCGTTGGCATCAACGTGTTGCCGCACGCCGTCCGTGAGTTGATCGAGCTTGGCCTGTACGACCGGCTCGACGCCGCCGCCGTGGCGACCAAGGAATTGGCTTATTTCTCCAAGCGCGGCCGGCCGATCTGGAGCGAACCGCGCGGGATCGAGGCCGGCTACAAGTGGCCGCAGTTTTCGATCCATCGCGGCACCCTGCAACAGATCCTGCTGGAGACGGCGACCGAACGGCTGGGCAAAGAGAATATTCTCACCAGCCATCACCTGAGCGGCTGGACTGAAACGGCGGATGAAATTCGTGCAAGTTTCGTCGACAAGGCAACCGGAAAACCGGCAGGCCATTACGACGGCGCGGTTCTGATCGCCGCCGACGGCATCCACTCCGCCGCGCGGGAAAAGCTTTACCCGAAGGAAGGCCCGCCGATCTGGAACGGGCGCATTCTCTGGCGCGGCGTCACTCCGGCAAACGCCTTTCTTTCCGGCCGCACGATGATCATGGCCGGTCACGAGGTGCTGAAATTCGTCTGCTATCCGATTTCAAAAGAGCCCGATCGCGACGGCAAATTCAAAATCAACTGGATCGCCGAACGACACATGCCGCCGACCTATCAATGGCGGCGGGAGGATTATAACCGGACCGCCCACCTGGAGGAATTTTCGCCGTGGTTTGCGGACTGGACCTTCGATTGGCTCGATGTCCCCGGCCTGATCCGCGACTGCTCGCAGGCGTTCGAATATCCGCTGGTCGACCGCGACCCGATTCCGCAATGGACGTTCGGCCGGGTTACCTTGATGGGCGACGCCGCGCATCCGATGTATCCGGTCGGCTCCAACGGCGCGTCGCAGGCGATCCTCGATGCCAGGGTTCTGACGCGCGAGATTTTGGCCTTTGGAGCGACCCACACCGCACTCAAGGCCTATGAAGCCGAGCGCCGTCCCGCGACCACCGATCTGGTGCTGCTCAACCGCCGCAACGGGCCCGAGCAGGTGATGCAACTGGTCGAGGAGCGCGCGCCCGACGGCTTCAAGGAAGTCACCGACGTGCTGTCGCGGCAGGAGCTGGAAGATATCGCGGCCAACTACAAGCGCGTTGCGGGCTTCCAGGTCGAAGACCTCAACGCCAAGCCGCCGATCGTGCCGCGGCCAGGCGCGAGCTAGTCAAGCGCCCTAACCAAGCACCTTCGCCGCCTCGATCAGCCGCGCCGTCGCGCTGGCGGTTGCCAGCACGGCGCCATTATCGGCCATCAGCTTGCCCTCCATGAAAGCAACGCTTTTGCCGAGCTGGATGACCTGAGCCTCCACGATCAACGGTCCCGGCTTGGCGGGCGCCAGGAAATTCACGGTCAGGCTGATGGTGGTCGTGTAGAATCTTCCGTTACTGGTCATCAAGGCCGCCGGTCCCATGGTGTCGTCCAGCATGGCCGAGAGAATGCCGCCCTGGATGAATCCGGCCGGATTACAAAATTCCGGCTTGCCGTCGAAGCCGACCTGGAGCCAGCCCCGGTCGGGCCGGGCATCAAGCAGCCGCCAGCCAAGCAACTTGGCGGAGGGTGGAGCGGGAATATCGTCGAGCGCGGTTCTGAGCATCGTGTGCCTCCATTTCAGGCAAGCTAGCCGAAGCCTGCTGCCAGCATGGTGTCAGCAATATCAGTTACCCAAGCCCGTGCGCGATTACCTTGCGCATCACATTTGGGAGCGCTTCGCCCGCAAGCGTCGCGATCGGCACCCAACGCATGCCCTTCGGCGCGCGGGTGCGCGGTGGCACCTGCGCCGTATAGACCACCAGCTCGAGCGGAAAGTGCGTGAAGACGTGGGTGACCACGCCCACCTTGCGATGCCAGCGCGAAACACCGCTGAGCCTGGGCGCCTGCTTCAATGCGTCTTCATCGTCTTGCGCCGCGCGCCAATCCGAACCCGGCACTTCGGTCATGCCGCCGAGCAAGCCTTTTTCGGGACGGGTACGCACCAGAAGCTCGCCGCCGCGCGTGACGACAAAGGCTGCACCCCGGCGCAATTCGCCTGACTTCTTGGGCGCTTTGCGCGGAAAGCTCTCCTGATCGCCGCGCTCGCGGCCTGCGCACCCTTCAAAGAGCGGACACAGGCTGCATGCCGGTTTCTTCGGCGTGCAAATCGAAGCACCGAGATCCATCAGCGCCTGCGCACTATCGCCCGCGCGAGTCTTCTCGTCGCCTGTGCGAGCGGCGCAGAGCAGCGTCGCGGCCAACTGTTGAATGGCTGGCTTGGCCTGCGGCAGCGTTTCTTCAACGGCAAACAGCCGCGACACCACGCGCTCGATATTGCCGTCGACCGGCATGGTCCGGCGATCGAACGCGATCGCGGCAATGGCTGCCGCCGTATAGGGCCCAATCCCCGGCAAGGACCGCAAACCTTCCTCGGTATCGGGGAAAACCCCGCCATGATCGCGCAGCACCGCGACCGCGCAGGCGTGCAGATTGCGGGCGCGCGAGTAATATCCGAGCCCCGCCCACATCCGCAACACGTCGTCGAGCGAGGCGCGGCCGAGCGCGGCCACATTGGGCCAGCGCGCCAGGAACTTCTCGAAATAAGGCCCGACCGCCTTGACGGTGGTCTGCTGCAACATGATTTCCGACAGCCACACCGCGTAGGGGTCGGGGCGCTGGCCTGCCGGCGGCCGCCAGGGCAACACCCGGCGATGACGGTCGTACCATGCCAGAAGCAGCGCGGGGCGCGTTGCGCCTAGCCCAAACGCCGGCTGGTGCATTTCCTTGATTGCTGTCGATCGGGGCACGTCTTCTTCTAGAATCGAATGAGACCGATAGCCAGAGCTTGCTATAACGTATCGCGTTATAGTAGGCCATGATTCAGAGTTTCGCTGATTCCGAGACAGAATTGATTTGGTCCGGCCGGCGAAGCCGAAAATTGCCAACGGACATTCAGAATGTGGCTCTCAGAAAGCTTCGTATTCTAAATCAAGCCCGCGTTATCGGCGATCTTCGGATTCCGCCTTGGCAATCACCTGGAGGCGCCAAAGGGTGACCCGGCTGGGGCAATACTCGATCCGGATCAATGACCGGTGGCGGATATGTTTCGTTTGGGATGAGGGAGGGCCGGCGGATGTCGCGATCGTTGACTACCATGGCTAAGGACAGGCTGCTTCGGAATCCACATCCGGGCGAAATCCTCCTTGAAGAGTTTCTGAAGCCGATGGGTCTCAGCCAGAATGGATTGGCGCGTGCGGTTCACGTCTCGCCACGCCGTATCAACGAAATCGTGCTTGGCAAACGCGATATTACCGCGGACACCGACCTTCGGCTCGCCCGCTATTTCGACCTGTCGGAAGGGTTTTTCCTCGGTCTACAGATGGACTATGATCTAATGCAGCGGCGGCGAGAAATCGGCCGCGATCTGAAAACGATCCGCCCGCGCGCGGCCTGAGCATATCGCTGCAAAGTGACCCGTGAGATGTCATGCCCAAGCCCGGTCCGATCTCGGCCAAGCCGTTATCCGTCCTGCTCAGCGACGTCTTTTCCGACGCCTATGCCAAGCAGGGTTTTGCCGCGCGCGAACTCGTCACCCGCTGGGCCGAAATCACCGGCCCCGAGCTATCGGCCCATTGCGAGCCGCTGAAGTTGCAATGGCCGCGGCCTGTGGAAGGCCAGCCGCAGGAACCGGCCACGCTGGTGCTGCGGGTGGAAGGCCCGATGGCGCTCGAAATCCAGCACGCCTCCGACCTCATCCTGCAGCGCGTCAACCGTTACTTCGGCTGGAGCGCCGTCGGCCGGCTGGCGCTGCGGCAAGGCCCGTTGTCACGCCGGGAACGGCCGCGTCCGCCGAGCCCGCCAGCGGCCAGCGAAGTCGAGCAAGTCGCCAAAACCCTGTCTTCGGTGGAAGATGAACAATTACGGGCGGCGCTGGCGCGGCTGGGGGCCTCAATCAAGCGAAATTGAGCCCATCGCCAATGCACCGCCTCGCGGCCCGCCATTGCCACATTTGTGGTTTCCAGCTAGCCAGACCTCGCTTAGTGTCCCGGCGCCAAAGCGCCAATTCGGGAGCCGATCTTGATCATCACGCGTCGTGCCTTTACCGCCGCCCTGTCGCTGACCGGACTTGCTGCTCTGGCCGGGCTGTCGCCATTCCGCCTGATATCAGACGCGCTGGCCGACAGCGTTACCGACGTCGCCAAGCCGCAGTCGCTCCCCGACATGGCGCTTGGGCCCAAGGACGCGCCCGTCACCATCACCGAGTACGCGTCGATGACCTGCCCGCATTGCGCGGCGTTCAATGAGAACGTATTCCCGAAGATCAAGGCCGCTTACATCGATACAGACAAGATTCGTTACGTGTTCCGCGAATTCCCGCTCGACATCAAGGCGGCCGCGGGTTCGATGCTGTCGCGCTGTATCGCCAAGGACGATGCCGCCAAATACTTCGCGGTCACCGACCTCTTGTTCAAGCAACAGGGCGACTGGGTGATGAAGAACACCACCGAGACGCTGACGCGGATCGGCAAACAGGCCGGCCTGAGCCAGCAGCAGGTCGAGACCTGTCTCAAGGATCAGGCCCTGCTCGACAAGATCGTCGCCGACCAGAAATACGCCTCCGAGGTTCTGAAAGTGGATTCGACGCCGACCTTCTTCCTCAATGGCGAGAAGATCAAAGGCGAAACCTCGTTTGAGGAATTCGACAAGCGGATCAAGGCGCTGCTCAAGAGCTAAGCTGTCGGGTTCCCGATTTAGCGAAGTGCGGCTAACAATAACCCCCAACCGCCGTGCCAAAGCGCCAATTCGGGAGCCGATATTGATCTTCACGCGTCGCGCCGTCACCGCTGCAGTGTCGTTGGCCGGCGTCGCAGCTCTGTTCGGGCCGTCTCCCTTTCACCCGATTGCCGAGGCCATGGCCAACGGCACGGCCGGCAACGTGACAGAGCCGGAGTCATTGCCGGAAATGGCGCTGGGGCCGGCCGATGCGGCCGTTACACTGACCGAGTATGCGTCGATCACCTGCCCCCACTGCGCAGCGTTCAATGCAAACGTGTTCCCGAAAATCAAGGCCGCCTATATCGACACCAGCAAGATCCGTTTCGTCTTCCACGCATTCCCGCTTGACCCCGTGGCAGCGGCTTCAAGCGTGCTATCGCGCTGCATCGCCAAGGGTGATCCCGCAAGATATTTCGCAGTGACCGACGTGCTGTTCAGACAGGAGTGGTCGAAGGTCACGAAACCGCGCGAAACACTCAATCTGATCGGCAAGCAGGCCGGCCTGGACGAGCAAGAGGTCGGAACCTGCCTGAAGGACGAGGCGCTCTTCAACAAGATCGTCGCGGAGCGGGTCTTTGCGGCCGCCAAATTGGGTATCAATGCGACGCCCACATTCCTCATCAATGGCGACAAGATCGTAGGCGAGACCCCGTTTGAGGAATTCGATAAGCGGATCAAGGCGCTGCTCAAGAGCTAAGCGATTAAATGGGAACTTGAACGGTTCCCGATTCGCGATAAATCCTGGGATAAATCCCTCATAATTCCCTCGTAATTCTCTTGGGAAAAGCCGGGTGCGCCGGTTGCCCTATTCCCACCGCCTCGCCATTGTCGGCTCCTCAAGAGCCGCAATAAGCGACTCACGCCACACACCGACATTGCCTTCTATGGTATTGTCCAGGCAGGGAGATTCGCGCCCCGCCAACAGAGAATCTGTGCCTATGAAGCTGACCCGCCTTCGCCTTCACGGTTTCAAGTCGTTCGTCGAACCCACCGACTTCGTGATCGAGCCCGGCCTGACCGGCGTCGTCGGGCCGAACGGTTGCGGCAAATCCAACCTGGTGGAAGCGCTGCGCTGGGCGATGGGCGAGACCTCGCACAAGTCGCTGCGCGCCACCGATATGGATGCCGTGATTTTCGCAGGCTCCGGCAACCGGCCGGCGCGCAATCACGCCGAAGTCGTGATGACGATCGACAATTCGGAGCGCACGGCGCCGGCAGCCGTCAATGACAGCCAGTCCCTTGAGATTTCCCGCCGCATCGAGCGCGAGGCCGGATCGGTCTATCGCATCAACGGCCGCGACGTGCGCGCGCGTGACGTTCAACTCTTGTTCGCCGACGCCGCCACCGGCGCGCGTTCTCCGGCGCTCGTCCACCAGGGCAAGATCGGCGAGATCATTCAGGCTAAGCCCGAGCAGCGCCGCCGCGTGCTGGAAGATGCCGCCGGCGTCGCCGGGCTTCATGCCCGCCGCCACGAGGCCGAACTGCGGCTGAAAGCGGCCGAGACCAACCTCACCCGTGTCGAGGACGTCATCGGTCAACTCGCCGGCCAGATCGACGGCCTCAAGAAACAGGCCCGCCAGGCGATCCGTTATCGCGAGGTCGCTGCCAAGGTCCGCAAAGCCGAAGCGCTGCTCTATCATCTGCGCTGGATCGAATCCCAGGCCGGCGTATCGGAGACCACGCATATCCACGACCTCGCCGTCCGTGAGATGGCCGAGCGGACCCGCGAACAGGCCGAGGCCGCCCGTATCCAGGCGATACGCGCTTCCGAACTGCCGGCGTTGCGCGAGGCCGAGGCCCGCGCCGCCGCCGGCCTGCAACGCCTCACCAATGCCCGCGAAACGCTTGATCGCGAAGAAACCCGCGCCCAGGAGCGGGTCGCCGAACTCGACCGCCGGCTGACGCAGTTCACAGCCGATATCGCCCGCGAGCAGCAGCAAACCGCTGACGCCGACGCGGCGCTGCAACGGCTGGACACCGAAGACGCGGAACTGAAGGAAGAAATCAAATCCCGCGTCGAGAAGCGCAGCGGCGTCGACGGGCGCGCAGCCGAAGCCGAAACGACACTGGCAGGCGCCGAGCGGCTGTTCGGCGAACTGACCACGGCGCTCGCCGACCTCACCGCGAAGCGCAACCAACTCGAAGGCAATGTGCGGACCCACCGCGATCGCCTGGTGCGGCTCGATCAGGACCTCGCCAATGTCGAGCGCGATGAGCAGAAGCTCGCGCAGGAGACGAGCGGGCTCGGCGACTTGGCCGCGCTGGCCTCGGTCATGGAGGCCGGCCAGCAAAATCGCGCCAGCTGCGAGAGCGCCGTGCAAACGGCTGAGTCCGGCCATGCCGCCGCGCGTGCGAAGCTGGAAGCGACGCGTGCGCCCCTCAATGAAGCCGACAAGCGCGTGCAACGGCTCGAGACCGAAGCGCGCACCATTTCCAAGATCGTCAACGGCGAGACCAAAAACCTGTGGCCGCCGATCATCGACGGCATCACGGTGGCCAAAGGTTATGAAAAGGCGATCGGCGCCGCGCTTGGTGACGATCTCGATGCGCCGGTCGATCCGTCCGCGCCGATGCGCTGGACCCACGCCGAGACAACCGAGAGCGATCCCGCTTTGCCTGAAGGCGTGGAGGCGCTTGCCGACCAGGTCCAGGCGCCGGTCGAACTCAAGCGGCGACTGGCCCAGATCGGCGTCGTGGCGCGCGAACGCGGCGCTGAATTGATCCCGCAACTCAAGACCGGCCAGCGGCTGGTGTCGCTGGAGGGCGATGTCTGGCGTTGGGACGGGTTTGTGACGGCAGCCCATGCGCCGACCGGCGCGGCGCGAAGGCTCGCCGAGCGCGCCCGCCTGGTCGATATCGAACATGAGCTGGAGCAGGCGCGCCTTGAAGCCGCCACCAAGCGGCAGGCGCTGGAGACGGCCGAAGCCGAACTGAAGGCCGCGGCGGCGGCGGAGACGTCGGCACGCGACGCCTGGCGCGCCGCGCAACGCGAGGCGGATGCGGCGCGCGAACGTCATGCGGCGACCGAACGCGAAATCAACCGCCATGCCGCGCGGAAGTCGGCGTTCACCGAAGCCCGCACCCGCCTTGCGGCAGATCGCAGCGAAGCGCAAGGCAACCATGAGAGTGCGACCGCGGCACTCGCCGAATTGCCGCCAAGCCTGCCCACCGAAACACGCCTCGCGGAAGTCAAAGCGGGCATCGATGGCTGCCGGCGCATCGCCGCGCAAGTGCGCGCCGAAGCGCAGGCGCTGGCGCGCGAGGCCGAACTCGCCGACCGAAGGCTTCAGGCGATCACGGCCGAGCGCAACGAATGGCAGAGCCGCAAGGCCAGCGCCACTTCGCAGGTTGAGACGATCGAAGCCCGCGTCAACGAGGTCAAGGCCGAGCGAACTGAGCTTGAGAATGCGCCGGCGATCTTTGCGGAAAAGCGCCGGGCGTTGATCAGTGAGATCGAGGCCGCCGAACAGGGCCGTCGCGAGGCCGCCGACGCGCTCGCCGCCGCCGAAAACGTGATGGCGGAGACCGACCGCGCCGCCAAGGCCTCGCTGGAGGCGCTGTCGAGTTCGCGCGAAGCCTGCGCGCGCGCCGAAGAACGCATGGACGGCGCCAAGCGCCGGCTTGTCGATGTTGAACGCGAAATCCACGACATGCTGGAGATCGAGCCGCAGGCCGTCGCAGGCCTCGCCGAGATCGAGCCCGGCGCGGAATTGCCGCCGCTCACCGAGATCGAGGAAAATCTCGAAAAGCTGCGACGCGACCGCGATCGCCTGGGCGCGGTCAACCTGCGCGCCGAGGAAGAATTGCGCGAGGTCGAGACGCAACACACGACGCTGACGACCGAACGCGACGACCTGGTGGAAGCGATCAAGCGGCTGCGCCAGGGCATCCAGAGCCTCAACCGCGAGGCGCGCGAGCGCCTGCTGGCCTCATTTGAGACGGTCAACAGTCATTTCAAGCGCCTGTTCGTCGAACTGTTCGGCGGCGGCGAAGCGGCGTTGCACCTGATCGAGAGCGAGGACCCGCTGGAAGCGGGCCTTGAAATCATCGCCAAGCCGCCCGGCAAGAAGCCGCAGACGCTCTCGCTGCTATCGGGCGGCGAGCAGGCGCTGACAGCGCTCGCGCTGATTTTCGCGGTGTTCCTCACCAACCCGTCGCCGATCTGCGTGCTGGACGAAGTCGACGCGCCGCTCGACGACCACAATGTCGAGCGCTTCTGCAACCTGCTTCATGAAATGACCTCAACCACCGAAACGCGCTTCATCATCATCACGCACAACCCGATCACGATGGCGCGGATGAACCGCCTGTTCGGCGTCACCATGGCCGAACGCGGCGTCTCGCAGCTCGTCTCGGTCGCGCTCGACGAGGCTGTAAAGATCCTCGATCAGCACGTGGCGTGAGATTGATGTTGTCATTCCGGGGCGATGCGAAGCATCGAGCCCGGAATCTCGATATTCCGGGTCTGGTCCGGAGCCTGCCATCGGGCCGCGCTTTGCGCGGACCCGTTGGGACCATCCCGGAATGACGCATGCAACCTCCGTGATCCCGCCTGATCTCCCTTACGAACTGAGAGCCGCTCTCAACGCCAAGCTTGAGAATCTTGCGCGCGACGACATCGCCGCGCGCGCTGCGCAGATTTCAAAAACCTATCGCGATGGTGGCAATTCCCGCGTCATCGCCTCGCAAGCCGACGCACTGGCCTATGCGCTGGTGCGGATGCCCGCCACCTATGCCGCGGTGACCGCCAGCGTGAATGCGCTTTGCGAGGTGAGGCCCGACCTGGCGCCGGTGAGCCTGCTCGATGTCGGCGCGGGGCCGGGCACCGCGAGCTGGGCCGCCGCGGAAGCCTTCTCCTCGCTCCGAAACTTCACGCTGCTCGATATCAACGCCGCGTTGCAGACGCTGGCACTGGATCTTGGACGCGAACACACACGGCTTGGCGCGATGACCTGCCGTCGCGATCCGCACGCCCTCGACGAGGTGGACGCCGCTGATCTCGTGATCGCGAGTTACCTGATCGGGGAAGTCAGCGAAATTGAGCGGCGTAGGCTCACCGAACGCCTGTGGGCCAAGACCCGCGACACGTTACTCGTTGTCGAGCCTGGCACACCCGCCGGCTTCGCACGGATCATTGCGCTTCGCAGGCAACTGATCGCTGATGGTGCTCACGTCGCCGCCCCCTGCCCTTACGACGGCGCATGCCCGCTTCAAGCGCCTGACTGGTGTCACTTCGCCCAGAGATTGCCGCGCCTGCGCGCGCATATTCAGATCAAGGGGGCCGAGCTTCCCTTTGAAGACGAAAAATTCAGCTATGTCGTGCTGACGCGCACCCCCGTCATCAGGGGTTTTTCCCGCGTGCTGGCACCGCCGGTGGTCAGCAAGATCGAGGTATCGGCCAAGCTATGCATGGCCGACGGCGTCGAACTCGCGAAAGTGCCGCGCCGCGACAAGGCCGGCTATGCCAAGGCCCGACGCTGGCGCTGGGGCGAGGCCCTTTTCGATTAACGTCTTGGTGGACTAAGGTTAACCTGCTCGCGCGGCGCTGCGCTTGAACGATTGTGGCCTTGCGGCCGACTAAACCGATACCCACCTCGTGGCGGCTGCCGCTCCTCTTTGATTCCGGTTATCCGCATCCGTTTCCCATCAGGAGTTTTCCATGTCCGGCTGGATCGTCCTTGGCGTCATTGTCGTTCTCGTCCTGTTTGCCTTCAGCGCCTATAACCGGCTGGTCGCACTCAGCCAGCGCGTCAACCAGGCCTTTGCCGATATCGACGTGCAGCTCAAACAGCGTCACGACCTGATCCCGAACCTGGTCGAAACGGTGAAGGGTTACGCTTCGCATGAACGCGGCACGCTCGACGACGTCATCAAGGCGCGTGGTGCCGCGATGTCGGCGCAAGGGCCGGCGCAGGTCTCAGCGGCGGAAAACCAGTTGAGCGGCGCGCTCGGTAAGCTGATCGCGCTCTCCGAGGCCTATCCCGACCTCAAGGCCAATGCGAACTTCCAGCAGTTGGCGAGCGAACTGTCGGACCTCGAAAACAAGATCGCGGCCAGCCGCCGTTTCTTCAACAACGCGGTTTCCGAGTACAACACCGGCATCCAGCAGATGCCGGCCGCTTTGTTCGCCGGCATGTTCGGCTTTACCCGCAAGGATTTCTTCGATCTCGGCGCCAGCCGGACCGAAGTCGAAGCCGCGCCGCAAGTGAAATTTTAAAGGATATGACACTCGGTCGTTCCGGGGCGTCGCGACGCAACGAACCCGGAACCTCGCTGCACACAGATCCGGAGATTCCGGGTTCACGCCGTTGGCGTGCCCGGGAATGACAGTGAACAGTGAATAGCGGATAGGCTGACCATGGCCGCCTACGGTCTCTACACGCATATTGCGGCAAACAAGACCCGCTCGATGCTGCTGCTCGGCGGCTTGTTCGTGCTGGTCTATGTGATGGTCTATGCTGGCGCGCTGATCGCGGAAGTCTTGACCTATGGCGGCGGCGCGCCCGCTGATTATTACCTCACCGCGGCCGCGCACGACCTGATCAAGGCCTTTCCGTTTGCCACCGGCGGCGCGCTGTTGTGGATCGCGATCGCCTATTTCTTCCATCAGCGGATCGTCGATGCCGTCACCGGCGGCGAGGACGTGACGCGGCAGCAGCAGCCGCGGCTTTATAATCTGCTCGAAAATCTCTGCATTTCGCGCGGCATCCCGATGCCGAAGCTGAAGATCGTCGAAAGCGACGCGCTGAATGCCTACGCCACCGGGCTGAACCAGCACCAATATGCCGTCACCATCACCACGGGCCTTCTGAACGCGCTGAACGATCAGGAGGTCGAGGCCGTGCTTGGCCACGAACTCACCCACATTCGCAACGGCGACGTGCAGATGATGGTGATCGCGGTGATCATCGCAGGCGTGGTCGGCTTCTTCGCCGAGCTGTTTTTCCGCAGCTTCACCAATTTCGGCTATTACGGCGGCTATGGCGGTTATGGCCGGGGCTCGTGGTCGTCTTCCTCATCGAACGAGTCTTCCTCGTCGGACAACAGAAAAGGTTCCGGCGGCGGAGCCATCATCGTCATCATTATCGCCGTCGCGCTGATCGCGCTGGCCTGGGCCTTGTCGCAGATGGTGCGGCTGGCGCTGTCGCGCTCGCGCGAGTATCTTGCCGACGCGGGTTCAGTCGAACTGACCAAGAATCCCGACGCCATGATCTCGGCGCTGCGCAAGATCGAAAACCGCGGCGAGCTGCCGGGCGCAACCTCGGCCGTCATGGAATTGTGCCTCGACAACCCGCGCCAGGGCTTTTCCGACCTGTTCGCCACCCACCCTTCCGTCGATGCCCGCGTCCAGGCGCTGGTCAAGTTCGCCGGCGGGCACGATCCCGGGCCATTGGCTTTGCCTTCCGATCCGGCCGCCGCGCCGGACAATCAGGCATCGATCGGGGATAGTCAGACGCCACCACCTGTACCGAAAGGCCCCTGGAGCGATGCCGGGAACCCTGACGGCGATGCCTCGCCTGCCGCACCGTCGGGGCCATCGTCGGACCAGCCATCAGGTCCTTGGGGCAGCGCGACCGGACCTTCGACCGGGCCTCCGATCGGACCTTGGGGCCGCCACTAAAGCCGGTCGCCTTTGAGAAAAGCCGCGGGCGGCCACCTTCAGGCCGCCTTCCGCCGTTAACGACGCCCACATGATTGGGGCCAATCGGCTTCTAATGAATTGAATTCTCCCTTGTTTCTGCCATCTTCCCACCCAAAGCAGGCAGGGGGAGCTTCGATTTAATCGGGGATACCCGGTCGCTTGGGGATTTAGGGACATGATCCGGGTCGATCCCGGCCTTTCCAGCACCAGATCTCTGGTACGGCGAGGGGCGATGTTCCAACAGGTATGGCACAGGTAGGTTCATGGCGAAGCCGGCAGTTATCGTGGTAGGCGCTGACAAGGGCGGGGTCGGCAAGACCACCGTTTCGCGCACGCTTTTGGATTATTTCAGCGCCAACAATATCCCGACCCGCGCCTTCGATACCGAATCCCCCCGCGGCACGCTCAAGCGCTTCCACCCCGACATCACCGAGATCGTCGACATGACGACGACCTCGGACCAGATGAAGATCTTCGATACACTCAATACGGCCGCCCCTTCGGTCACCGTGATCGACGTCCGCGCCGGATTGCTCTCGCCGGCGCTCGCTTCCTTGCGCGACATCGGCTTCCTCGATGCCGCCAAGTCCGGGCAAATCACCTTTGCCGTGTTCCACATTCTCGGCCCCTCGATCGCCTCGCTGGACGAAATCGCGGAAACTTCGGGTTTCATGGGCGGGGCGCGTTATTTCCTGGTGAAGAACTTCATCAACGACACCCAGTTCTTCCAGTGGGATCAGGCCACCTACAATTCGTACTTCCACCGCATCAAGGACGCGACCGACCTTGTGATCCCGAAGCTCAACGAAATGGCCTACGAGCAGGTCGAGGTTGCCTCGGTTCCATTCCTGAAATTCGTGGCCAACAAGGGCCTCAGCGACGAGGCGGCGAACTACTCCTTCGTGCTGCGCGGTTATGTCCGGCACTGGCTTGCCAATGTCTGGAGCGAATTCGACCGCATCAAGCTCACCGACATCGTCGGCTCCGGCAAATCCCAGACGCGTAGCGGCGAAAAATAATTGCGCGCCCAGCCCGATTGGGCTGGAATGGGTTTGGATTTCACCTAAACCCGCGTGATGCAACAGACACCCGTCTATATCATCTGCTCGCCCCGTCCGCTGGTCGGCAAGACGCTGGTCGCGCGGCTGCTCTGCGAGTTTTTGCTGTTGAAGAACGGCACGGTCGCGGCTTTCGACGTCAATCTGAAAGAACCGTCGCTGCTGGAATACCTGCCCGACATCACCGAGACCGCCGAGGTCGACGATACCTTCGGCAAGATGGCGCTGATGGACCGCCTGATCATCGCTGACGGCGTCTCCAAGGTGATCGATCTCGGCTTCCATGCCTTCGACGAATTCTTCGAAATGACCGAAGAAATCGGTTTCATGAAGGAAGCCATCCGCCGCGACGTGGCGCCGGTCATCCTGTTCGTCGGCGATACCGACCGCGTGTCGGCCCGAAGCTATCCGACACTGCAGCGTCAAATTCCGCCGACCGCGCTCGTGACTGTCGACAATGAGTTTATCGTGCGTGGTGAATTGCCGCCGGCTTTCGCGCAAGGAAAAATCCTCCGCATCGCGGCGCTGCCGACTTTCCTCAAGACGTATGTCGACCGGCTTTCATTCTCGTTCACCGACTATCTGCGGAACGAGAAAGATTCTTCCACCGAACTGCATCAGTGGATTCGCCGGAACTATCTGAGCTTCCGTGAACTCGAGCTCAGCCTGATTTTGCAGGGGTCTTGAGGCTCAATGCCCGTCGAACGTCATCAGCGTTCGTACCGGCACGTCCATGGCGCGCAATTTTGCGGCGCCGCCAAGTTCGGGCAAATCGATGACGAAACAGGCCGCAACCACATTGGCGCCAATCTGGCGCAACAGCTTGACCGCGCCTTCGGCGGTGCCGCCGGTGGCGATCAGGTCATCGACCAGGATGACACGCTCGCCGGGATGGATGGCATCGACATGCATCTCCATTTCATCGACGCCGTATTCCAGCGAGTAAGCGATCCGCACCGTGGTGTGCGGCAGCTTGCCCCGCTTGCGGATCGGCACGAAGCCTGCGGAAACCTGATGCGCCATCGCGCCGCCGAGAATGAAGCCCCGCGCCTCGATACCGGCGATCTTGTCGATCTTCGACCCCGCCCAGGGCTGCACCAGTTCGTCCACGGCACGGCGGAAGGCCCGCGCATCGCCCAACAGCGTGGTGATATCGCGGAATATGATTCCCGGCTTCGGATAGTCGGGAATGCTTCGGACCGTGGCCTTCAGGTCGTATTGGGGATTCATGGTTGCCTCTCTAAACCCTGTTCGTCATCTTCAATTCGTATTAAGCCGGAACGCATTTTCGACAATACGCAATCCCACCTCGCCGCCGAGCGACATCAGCGATTCCGGGTGAAACTGCACGCCTGCCACCGGCAGGGTCTTATGCTCGATCGCCATTGCCACCCCGTCTTCGGTGCTTGCGGTTACCTGTAGCACGTCCGGCATGCTGTCGCGCTCGACATAAAGAGAATGATACCGCCCGATCACGATTTCATCGGGCAGGTTCTGCATCAATCGCCCGCCCGCTACCATAACCCGCGACGGCCGTCCGTGCGCCGGTTGCTGGAGCTGCCCCAACTGGCCGCCGAAATACTCGCCGATCGCCTGGACACCGAGGCAAACGCCGAAGATCGGCAGCTTCTTGGCCAACGCCGCATCGATCGTCGCGGCGATCCCAAAATCCTCGGGCCGCCCCGGCCCCGGCGACAGCACCAGGAGGTCGTAAGCAGCACTGTCGAGCATTTGCCGGGCGTGGACGTAGCGCACGACCGTTACGCTGGCACCGACCTGACGGAAATAATCCGCCAGCATATGCACGAAGCTGTCGTCGTGATCGATCAGCAAGACCCGCTTGCCCGAGCCGGTGGCGTCGGGCGCAAAGGCCGAGAGCGGCTTTGGCGGATCGCCGCGCAGTGCCTGGAACAGCGCCGCCGCCTTGACCTGGCATTCGCGATCCTCGGCCGCGGGATCTGAATCAAACAGACAGGTGGCGCCGACCCGCACCTCGGCGACACCGTCCTTCATCCGGATCGTGCGGATGGTGAGGCCGGTGTTGATGCTGCCGTCGAAATTGACCGCACCGATCGCGCCCGCATACCAGCGCCGGGGCGAGCGCTCGTGGTCTTCGACAAACTGCATCGCCCACAGTTTCGGCGCGCCCGTCACCGTGACCGCCCAGGCGTGGGTGAGGAAAGCATCGAGCGAATCGAAGCCCGGCCGCAACATGCCCTCGACGTGATCGACAGTATGAAACAGCTTCGAATAGGTCTCGATCTGGCGGCGCGCAAGAACCTTGATCGTGCCGGGGACACAGACCCGCGCCTTGTCGTTGCGATCGACATCGGTGCACATGTTGAGTTCGAATTCGTCTTTCTTCGAATTCAGGAGTTGCCGTATTTGCTCCGCATCGCCGATGGCATCGGCGCCGCGCGCGATGGTGCCGGAAATCGGGCAGGTCTCGATCCGTCGGCCGTCCGAGCGCACGAACATTTCCGGCGAAGCGGAGACCAGAAACTCGCCGTCGCCGAGATTCATCAGCGCACCGTAAGGCGACGGGTTGATCCGGCACAGCCGCTGAAACACCTCCGCCGGCGAGCGCTCGCAGGGCTCGCCGAATAATTGTCCCGGGACTGCCTCGAACAAATCGCCGCGCGCAAATGCTGCGCGTGCGGTCTCTACCGTGGCTTGATACTCGCCTGGCGCATGATCGGAAAAACCCTGCCGCGGTATTCTCGCATAGACACTATCGGCGGTGTCGCGCGGAAGGCCCTTTGACGACTTGCCGTTCCAGGCAAAATCGTAGCTCAGGACCACGCCACGGCCGGTGGCACGGTCATAGGCGAGTAGCCGGTCCGGCACAAACAGCACGATGTCGCGCTGGTCGCTTTCCCGCCGGCGCTTCTGCACCAGGTCCTCGATCTGGAATACGAGATCATAGGCGAAGGCGCCGAAAAACCCGAGCAGCGGATCATCGCCGGCGCCGAACGCCGCAACCAGACTGCGCACCAGCGACATCACACTGGCGCGTCGCGTGCGTTGATCTTCATTGACCGGCGCGTCACCCCGCAGGATGTGACCGGCAAGACGGCTGGCGCTGCGTTCGGTGATGACGACGCAGGGTTCGCGCAACACGTCACCGAGAAAGACAATCAGAACTTCGCCGCGCGCGTTCAGGGCGCTAAGCGAAAAATTCACACCCGTGGTTTGCAACTGGAGCGGCGGATCGGCGAAACCGAGATCGAAACTCTCGTAACGCCCGGGCACCGTCGTGCCGGATGACAGCACCACGCCACGGCGGCGATCGAGCAGTTCGATCAGGTCATCGAGCCTGCTGGCGCCGCCGGAAAAATGCTCGACCGAACGCGTGATCAGGAGCCCGCCGCGGGTGCGGTACTCGCTATGGTCAGGCAGGGAGAACAAGGTCCTGTTCATGTGATCCTCTTAACCAGACTTGTCGAGGGAGCGCCACACAGGACAAACGAAGGCCGCCTGCAATGGCGGCCCTTGAACGATTAAAATTAACGCAAATCGCATCGGCCACCTCTTCAGGAGGTGCGCCACCAAAGACGAGAGGGGCAAACGGCGGTGCTCATGAAGCGTACTCACCATGACGCGGCGGGGACGTCAAGAGAGGGTCATGTTCAGTTCGCGTGCGATGGCGAGGCCCGCTTTGTGGGCTCTCTCCCCCGCTTGCGGGGGAGAGGTGGAGTAGGGGCATCACGAGCACGGTATCCGTGGCCGCCCCCACCCTAACCCTCCCCCGCAATCGGGAGAGGGAACATAGTTGCGTCCGCTGATGCACAGGACCGCTCGCATAACGCCAAAAACCGGCATAGGCTTCGGACAAGAATAGAAATCGCGGGAGGCCGTCGTGTCTTTGCAAGCACTAGGTTACGTCGGGTTTGGCTCGACGTCGCTGGAAGACTGGCAGAAGTTCGGGACTTCGCTCGTGGGCTGGCAGGCGATCGAGCGCGGTAATTCCATGCTCGCCTTCCGCATGGACGACCGCAAGCAGCGCGTCGTGATCGATCGCGCGATGGGTGATGGCGCGCGCTTCTTCGGCTGGGAAGTCGAGAATGGCGCGGCGCTCGATGCTCTCGCCGCGAGGCTTGAGGCAGCCGGGGTGAAGGTCACTGCCGAACCGCGAACGCTCGCCGACACACGGCGCGTGCGCGCGCTGATTTCGTTCCACGATCCCGCCGGCAACCGGGTCGAGGCCTTTCACGGCGCTGAAATCGACGACACGCCGTTTTCGCCGGGCCGTTCGATCTCCGGTTTCCGCACCGGCGCGCTCGGACTAGGCCATGTCGTGCTGACGGTCGAACGCATTGACGAGGTGATGCCGTTCTATGTCGACCTCCTCGGCTTCCGTCTCTCCGATTATATCGAAAAGCCGTTCCGCGCCTATTTCTTCCACATCAACCCGCGCCATCATTCGCTCGCTCTGATCGAGACCGGCAAAAGCGGCGTGCATCATCTGATGGTGGAGTTGTTCTCGCTCGACGATGTCGGTCAAGCCTACGATATCGCGCTGACTGAAGAGCGCGTGAATGTCACGCTCGGACGCCACACCAACGATTTCATGACATCGTTCTATGCCAGGACGCCATCATCCTTCATGGTCGAGTGCGGCTGGGGCGGACGCGAGATCGACCAGGCAAGCTGGCAACCGGTCGAGATGCATCACGGCCCGAGCTTGTGGGGTCATGAGCGTGTATGGCTGTCGGAAAAAGATCGCGAAGTGGCGCGCCAGATGCGAATGTGCGCCGCCTCGGAAGGCTTGCGTGTGCCGGTTCAGGTGATGGACGGCAATTACGAACTGATGTCGGGCACCTGCCCGTGGTGGGACGGGGTAAGGTCATAGACCTGACGCACCTACCCTCATGGTGAGGAGGCGCAAAGCGCCGTCTCGAACCATGAAGCCTCGCTGTTCACCCGCGGGCCTCATCCTTCGAGACGCTTGCTAACGCAAGCTCCTCAGGATGAGGAAATTCTTCACCCCAAATGCTTGTGAAAGAACTCCGTCGCCCTGCCCCAGGCCAGCTCCGCCGCCTGGCGATCGTGCACCGACATGCGCTGTTCGTTGACGAAGGCGTGGTCGGCGTCATAGCGAAACAATTCGAGTGACTTGCCGGCTTCCTTCATTGCTTTCTCGAAACCGTCGACCAGTTGCGGCGTACACCAGTCGTCCTTGTTGGCGAAATGCGCCTGCAACGGAATCTTCACGTCCGACGGCTTGGCAGCTTGCTCCGGCGGAATGCCGTAGAACACCACGCCTGCGGTCAGTTCCGGAATTTTGGTAGCGCCGATAATCGTGACCGCACCGCCAAGACAAAACCCGGTGAGGCCGACCTTGGCGCCGTTGCGTGCCAGATATTGCGCCGCGCCCCGAACCGTCTGCGTCGTCGCATCCATGAAATCGAGCGAGTTCATCTCTTTGCCGGCAGCGTCCGTATCGTGATACGGCACGACCTTGCCCTTGTAGAGATCGGGCGCCAGCGCATCGAAACCCGCCACCGCGAAACGATCGCACAGCCCCTTGATCTGGTCGGAAAGACCCCACCATTCCTGGATCACGACAACGCACGGCGCATTCCCCTTCGCGGCATTGGCGAGATAACCGTGGGCCTCCTTGCCGTCAGGACGTTTGAACGAGATGCTGGTGCCCATGGTTTGCTCCGGGTGATTTCTTGATGGGTCGATTGGCGGCTATTTTGGCTGCTGGACCGGCGGGATGCAATCCACCCAGGCAAACTGTGCAGCGTGTTGCCGCACACACTACCGTCATCCTGAGGTGCGCGCATTTTTCTTGCGCGCCTCGAAGGATGGGCCGCAAGCGCCGTCTCCTGTCATCCTTCGAGGCTCGTCCAAGAGCTCGCACCTCAGGATGACGTCCACTGCCAACAACAAAAAAGCCCCCATGGGGGCTTTTTCAAATTCGGGTGATCGGCACACCGAGATCAATGCGCGTCGGCCCAGACCTTCTTCTTGGTGAAGTACATCAGGCCGGCGAAGATGATCAGGAACACGAATACCTGCAGGCCGAGGTGCTTGCGCGCCTCCATCTGCGGCTCCGCGGCCCACATCAGGAACGTGGCGATATCATGCGCGTATTGCGGGAGCGTCGCCGGCGAGCCATCGTCAAACGTCACCTGCCCGTTGGTCAGAGGCTGCGGCATCTTGATGGCGTGGCCGGGGAAATACTTGTTGTAATAGGTGCCTTCCGGCAGATCCACACCAGCCGGCTTCTTCTGATAGCCCTGCAAGATCGCCGACACGTAGTTCGGGCCCTGCTCCTGGAACTGGGTGAAAAAATCGAAGATGAACTGCGGGAAACCGCGTTCATAGGAACGCGCCTTCGCGATCAGCGAAAGATCCGGCGGCAAGCCGCCGCCATTGGCCGCGCGCGCCGCCTGTTCGTTCGGGAATGGCGAAGGGAAGTAATCGGCGGGCCGTCCGGGGCGGTCGAACATATCGCCGGCATCGTTCGGGCCGTCCTTGATCTTGTAGTCCGACGCGAAGGCTGCGGCCTGCGCCACCGAATAGCCGGGGCCGCCGGGATCGGCCAGATTGCGGAACGCGATATAGGATAGCGCGTGGCAGTTGGAGCAGACTTCCTTGTAGATTTTCAATCCGCGTTGCAGCGAGCCACGGTCGTACTTTCCGAAGGGACCGGAAAACGACCAGCTTTGCGACGGCGGCACCGCTTCCTGTTCCTGGGCCCGCGCATTCTGCGCGCTGCCGGCAATCAAGCCGCCGGCGACGACAAACGCGACCACGATCGAAGCCGCCTTCTTGCCGTACTTGGCGAGAACGTCGTCGGCGATCGAATTGGGAACCGGCCGCGGCGTTTCGATCCGGGACAGCAGCGGCAACAGGATCAGGAAGTAGGCGAAGTAGCAGACGGTGAGGATACGGCCGGCAATGACGTAGATGCCTTCCGGCGGCTGCGCGCCGAGATAGCCGAGCAGCACGCAGACCACGACAAAGATCCAGAAGAACTGCTTGGCCAGCGGGCGATACTTCGAGGAGCGCGTTTTGGCGGTATCGAGCCACGGCAGGAATGCCAGCACGACGATCGCCGAGAACATCGCGATGACGCCGGCGAGCTTGTTCGGGATCGAGCGCAGGATCGCGTAGAACGGCAGGTAATACCATTCGGGCACGATATGCGCCGGTGTCACGCCGGGGTTGGCCGGAATGTAATTGTCGGCATCGCCGAGATAGTTCGGCATGTAGAAAATGAACCAGGCGTAGAAGATCAGGAAGCAGGAAACGCCGAACATGTCCTTGATGGTCGCGTAAGGCGTGAACGGCACCGTGTCCTTTTCGGTCTTGGCCTCGACGCCGGCCGGGTTGTTTTGGCCCGCGACGTGCAGCGCCCAGACGTGCAGCACCACGACGCCTGCGATCAGGAACGGCAGCAGGTAGTGCAGCGAGAAGAACCGGTTCAGCGTCGGATTGCCGACGGAGTAACCGCCCCAGAGCAGCGTCACGATGCTGTCGCCGACATAGGGAATGGCGGAGAACAGGTTGGTAATGACGGTAGCGCCCCAGAAGCTCATCTGCCCCCATGGCAGCACGTAGCCCATGAAGCCGGTCGCCATCATCAGGAGGTAGATGATGACGCCGAGAATCCACAGCACCTCGCGCGGCTCCTTGTAGGACCCGTAATAGAGGCCACGGAACATGTGGACGTAGACGGCAAGGAAGAACATCGACGCGCCGGCCGCATGCATGTTGCGCAACAGCCAGCCGTAATTCACATCGCGGACAATCGCTTCGACCGAGCGGAAGGCGAGATCGGCGTTCGGCGTGTAGTGCATCGCCAGGATCACGCCGGTCAGGATTTGCAGTCCCAGCATCATCGACAGGATGGCGCCGAAGGTCCACCAGTAGTTGAGGTTGCGTGGCGTCGGATAGGCCACGAAGGAGGAATGGACGAGACCGAAAATTGGAAGGCGCCGTTCAATCCATTTGATGACGGGATTGGTCGGCTGGAAGTCGGATGGTCCGCTCATGATGCGATCCCTAGGGAAGTAAGACGACGCGACAGGCTTGAAGGTCCCGGACGGTTGGCGTCCGAGGCCTTAGCCGATCTGGATTTTGGTGTCGGAAACGAATTGATAGGGCGGGATGGGCAAATTCGCCGGCGCCGGCCCCTGGCGAATACGACCCGAGGCGTCGTATTGCGAACCGTGGCAGGGGCAGAAGAAGCCGTCGTAATTACCCTCGTGCGCAATCGGAATGCAGCCGAGATGGGTGCAGATGCCAATCACGACCAGCCACTGGTCGTGCCCCTCCTTGACCCGGGATTGGTCGGTCGCCGGATCGGGCAGGCTCGAGACCGGCACGCTGCGGGCCTCGTCGACCTGCTTCTTGGTGCGGTTCATGATGTAAATCGGCTTGCCTCGCCAGAACACCTTGATGTCCTGCCCCGAGGCGATCGGCGTCAGATCGACTTCGATCGGCGCGCCGGCGGCAATGGTCGAGGCGTCCGGATTCATCTGGGAAACGAACGGCCAGAGCGAGGCCACTCCCCCCACGGCGGCGGCGGCCCCTGTTGCAACGAAAAGGAAATCACGGCGTGTCGGATGCTCCGCCGAAGACGCTGTCGTCACGATTCCAAACCCTTTCATAAGCTGCGACCGGCGGAACCGCCCCGGAAAAGCTGACCGGAGGGCTGCCGGCGCCCGCGACCCCCGCGGCGGCAGAAAGACCGCCTTTTTCCGACCCCATCGGTAAAAGTAACAGTCCAGAATCGTTCTATTGGCACCCTTGCCGGAAGAGCGCAAGCCCGCTATCGGCTGCCCAGCGTGCAATGCACTAATTCCGCGCAGCACCGCGTTTTTTCGCATATCGCCGGCGGCGGTCCACCCTTGTGGAATGGATGTGACATCCGGCAGCCGGGAAGCCAATGTTGGAATCATGCAGATCGCGCTTTACCAGCCCGACATCCCTCAAAATGCCGGTACCATTCTCAGGCTCTGTGCCTGCATGGACGTGGCTGCCCATATCATCGAGCCCGCGGGCTTTGCGATATCTGACCGGCATTTTCGCCGTGCCGGGATGGATTACCTCGACCAGCTCAACTGGACCCGCCACGATTCCTGGACCAAATTCGAGGAATGGCGAAGGCCCGCGGGTTACCGGCTTCTGCTGTTCACGACCAAGGGCGCCACGCCATATCTTGATTTTCGCTATCAGGCGTCGGACATCTTGTTGTACGGGCGGGAATCCGCGGGCGTCCCCGAAGCGGTTGCAGAAGCCGCCGATGCGCGGCTGGTGATCCCGATCAAGTCCGGACTACGCTCGCTCAACGTCGCGACGGCGGCCGCCGTCGCACTCGGCGAGGCGCTTCGGCAAACCGGCGCCGGGAAGCCGGGTTAGGGCAGTTCGGAGTCAGGCTCATCCATGGATATTTCCAAGCTCGATGACCACAAGGCACGCGCCAAGACCTGGTTCGAAGCCTTGCGCGATGACATCTGCGCTGCCTTCGAGCGGCTGGAAGACGAGGCCCCGGCTGCGCTCTATCCTGACAAAGCCGGACGATTCGAACGTACACCGTGGGATCGCACCGACCATACGGGCCGGCCGGGCGGCGGCGGCGTCACAAGCCTGATGCACGGGCGGCTGTTCGAAAAAGTGGGCGTGCACTGTTCGACCGTCCACGGCGAATTTGCCCCCGAGTTTCGCGCGCAGATTCCCGGAACGACTGAGGATCCCGCCTTCTGGGCGTCCGGCATCTCGGTGATCGCCCATTTGCGCAATCCACATATCCCCGCGATCCATATGAACACGCGCTTTATCGTCACGACCAAAGCGTGGTTCGGCGGCGGCTCGGACCTGACGCCGGTCCTGAACCGGCGGCGCACCCAGGATGATCCGGATACGGTGGCCTTCCACGCCGCCATGAAGGCCGCCTGTGATGCCCATGGAGCGATCGCGCCTTACGACAAATACAAGAAATGGTGCGACGACTATTTCTACCTGCCCCATCGCAAGGAGCCTCGCGGCATCGGCGGCATCTTTTACGACCACCACGATTCCGGCGACTGGGACGCCGATTTCGCCTTCACGCAGGACGTCGGCCGCGCTTTCCTGAAAATCTATCCCGATCTGGTCCGGCGCAATTTCGAAAAGCCATGGACCCAGGCCGACCGCGAGGAGCAACTGATCCGGCGCGGCCGCTATGTCGAATTCAACCTGCTCTACGACCGCGGCACCATTTTCGGCCTGAAGACCGGAGGCAACGTCGATTCGATCCTGTCCTCGATGCCGCCTGAAGTGAAATGGCCGTAGGCGATCATCGTCCCTCGGCCTCTCTATTCCGGGGACATGTCAAGGAAAACCGCGCAAGGTGTTAAAGGCTCGTTGATCGAACACCGTTTTTGGGGCCCGACCCCGCTGTGAAATTAAGGGCTTTTATGCTACAAAGTGCATCATGAAACGCGACGAGATCATAGAAAAGCTCAGGGAGCGGGAGGCCGACTTGCGCGCGCAAGGCGTTGCTCATGCTGCGTTGTTTGGTTCCGTCGCACGCGGTGACGACCGCCCGGACAGCGATATTGACATCTTGGTCGATCTCGATCCCGCGATCGTCGTGACGATTTTCGATTATGCCGGCGTGAAAGAGTTCATCGCCAGCATGTTCGACCGTCCTGTCGATGTCGTTAATCGCGAGAGTCTGAAACCCCGTGTCCGACCCAAGGCTACCGCCGACGCGATCTATGCTTTCTGAAACCGAACGCGACGGCCTGTCGGATATCCTCTTCAACATCGATCTTGCAATTTCTTTTGCCCAGGGGTTCGACTACCAGCGCTTCCTGGCGGATATGCGAACGTTTTACGCTATCACGCGTTGCCTTGAGATCATATCGGAAGCGTCGCGCCGCCTGTCTCCCGAAATGAAGGCGCGCCATCCCGACATCCCTTGGCGCAAGGTGTCCGGCTCTGGCAACATCTACCGGCACGATTACGAGGACGTGGCACATCGCCTCGTATGGGGCACCGTGCATGAATCATTGCCAGCGTTACGGGCTATGGCCCAAGCCGAGCTTGCAGCCGAAGAGTGATTGGAAATTGTTATGCTAACAACTGCCGCACCGCCGCCGACATCATCACAAGGCCGCCGGTGATCACGGCGGCGTCGAGAATGGCGGTGTGGATGTGCACCGGCATCCGCTCGACAAAGTTTCTCGCGAAAAACGCACCTGGCAGCGCGATGGCGCCGATCAGAAGCGCAAAGGCAACCACCTGAGGGGTGACAACGCCGGCGAGGCCAAACACCGAAATCTTGATGACGCCGGTCGAAAGCGAAATCACGGCGTCGGTTGCGATCACGGCCGCTCCCTCAAGTCCGGAAGCCATCAGAAGCGACAGCAGGATCACACCCGAGCCCGCCGTTCCGCCCACCACGATGCCGTAGGCCACCGCGCTGAGCCCCAATCCCGCCTCGCCGATCCGCAATTCCCGGCGTCTTGCGAAGCGCCGCAGCGGCACACTCAGAATCAGCATGGTGCCGATCACAACAGCTGCCCCCGCGCCGGTCAGCGTCGTATAGCCATAGGCGCCGAGCGCGGTCGTTGCCGCCGATGCCGGGATCACAATGCAGGCGCGGCGGCGATCGAGGTAGCGCCGGTAGGCCGTGGCGCGGCTGAGATTGCTGAAGATGGCGGAGATCGCAATGATCGGCACCACCGGCTCGGCGCCAATCAGGGGCACCAGAACCAGCGGCATCAACGCGCCGGTGCCGTAACCGGCCACGCCGCCGATGACAGAGGCAAACAGGGCCACGCAGGCGACCAGTATCAGTTGGGCGAGCGAAATATCGGCGAAGCCGGAAAGGAGATTCACGGCTTGAGCGTCACGATTTGGATTCGCGGACAAAGCGCGCCGCGGTTTGATCGGCAATGGCGTCGAGCGAGGAACGATCGAGCGGGAATTCCGCCGCAAGCCAGGCATCCTCCGCCAGCGCCAGGGCCTGCCCGAGTTCAGGGCCCTGGGCTATTCCGCGCGCGATGAGATCAGCCGCCTTGAGTGGGAATTTCGGCGCGGTCCAGCGTGACGGCAGGCTTGCGAGTTCTCGCCACGACGCGGCGTCGGCGGCATCGCCCGAACGCGCCCAGGCCAATAACAGCCGGTCGCGATAACGCTCGTCGCCGAGGCGATAGAGCCTGCGCCGCGCCCTCGCCTCGTCCATCCCTGCGAGCCGCCACCAGCGGTGGCCCATGGAATCCAGCGTCTTCGTCTCCGCATTGGTCAGCCGCAGGTGCGTCGCCACGCGTCTGGCATCCTCGGTGACGGCGACCGCAAGCGCGCCCAGCCGCCGGATCGGATCAGGAACCAGACCCAACGCATGTTCGATCGAAATGAGGGCCGCGAACGGCCCGGCATAGGCCACCCCGCCGAAGATCGGCAGCAGCAAGCCGCCCTCCACCATCGCATTCACCGCACCGGCCGCACCAGCGGCAACCATCAGCTTGAGAATTTCGGCACGCATCCGCTCTGCCGACAGGTTCTCAAGGCCGCTTCGTCCGCCGATACAAGCGAGATATCCGGCACGATCTACTTCGCCAACACCGTAGGCGGCGTGAATGCGGAAGAAGCGGAGGATGCGCAAGAAATCCTCGGCAATTCTCTTTTCCGGCTCGCCGATGAAACGCACGCGCCGTGCCGCGATGTCTTCGAGACCGCCGACATAGTCGTGAATGAACCCGTCGGCGTCGACGGACAGGCCGTTGATGGTGAAGTCGCGCCGCTCGGCATCGCGCACCCAATCACGGCCAAACGAGACCTTCGCTCTTCGCCCGAAGGTCTCGGTATCCTCGCGCAGCGTCGTGACCTCGAAGGGGTGAGCGTCGATCACCAGCGTCACCGTGCCGTGCTCGATGCCGGTCGGCACGCTCTTGATGCCGGCGGTCTTGGCGCGACGGGTGACTTCATCCGGCAAGGCCGTGGTCGCGATGTCGATATCGCCGATCGGAAGATCGAGCAGCGCGTTGCGCACCGCGCCGCCGACCACGCGCGCTTCTTCGCCATCCGCATTGAGCAGTTTGAGCACCCGGGCAGCGAGACCCGTTTTCAGCCACGGCGCTTGATCAAGTCGCCGTACGCTGCTCATTTCTCGACCCCGGGAATGAGCCTGCCCTTGTCCAGATGCGCCGGAAAGTAGGTCGAGTTCGGTGGCGCGCCGGAGAACTGGGCCAACAAGATCAGGCTGAGCACGACGAGCAGCAACGAGCCGACCAGCAATCTTCCGACGATGATCACCGGCCAGGATGAGCGCGTCATCAATTCGGAACGGGTGCCGACCAGAAACAAGGCATAGACCGCAAACGGGATCAGAAAGATTCCGATCTCGGTGAGGGCCCGAATCATGTGGTGAAAATCCGCTCATACAGCACGCGAAGAATTCCGGCTGTCGCGCCCCAGATATAGCGCTCTCCGTAAGGCATGGCGTAATAAAAACGTTCCAAGCCGCGGAATTCCTTGCTGTGAAGCTGATGGTTGGCCGGATTCATAAGGAACGCCAGCGGCACCTCGAAAGCATCGTCGACTTCCGCCGGACTGATGCGCAACATGAAGCCGGGCCTGACCCGCGCCACCGTCGGCAGGATGCGGAATCCGAAGCTCGTGCCATAGAGATCGAGGTAGCCGATCGGATCGATGAATTCGCGCGAAAGGCCAACCTCCTCTTCCGTTTCGCGCAGCGCCGCATCGAGCGGGGATACGTCCGTCGGTTCGATCTTGCCGCCAGGAAAGGAAATCTGCCCGGCGTGATCGTTGAGATGGGCAGAACGCTGCGTCAACAACACGGTCGGCTCCGGATGGTCGATCACCGCAATCAATACCGCCGCCGGGCGTATCGGCTGTTCGCGCGCCAAAATCGCGAGCATGCGGTCGGTGCCCTGATCTCCGCTCTCGGGGATCAGGGCGGGATCGGTTAGCCCTGCGGGAATCTCAAAGCTCAGACGCGCCCGCGCCCGATCGAAAAACTCCGCCGAACTGATTGCGGCGGCTTCGTTCTCCGCCATCGCCTCGCTCAAAATTAGCCCCTCACCTGTTCCGCATCCGCCATCGCAAAGAATGCGCCGGCCGACGCGACCCCGAACATCTGACGACCATCGACCATCCGCTCCTCGCCTATGTCAACCAGATCATAATAGAGCGCGCGCGTGACTTTTGCCCACAAGTCAGCGCGGACATGGAGATACGGCGTTAGCCCGCCCTCGGCGGAGGCTTCGAATCGCAGTTGATGTGCGCCATCGCAATCCACCCAGTCGTCCACATTGGTGCGAAAGCGCAAACACCGGCCCTCCTCGCTTGGCTCCTTGACCATTTCTACGGCCAGAAACGGCGCATCGTCGACACGGATGCCGACTTTTTCAACCGGCGTCACAAGGAAGTGCTTACCATCTTCGCGCTTGAGGATCGTGGAGAACAGGCGGACCAAAGCTGGCCGGCCGATCGGCGTCCCCATATAGTACCAGGTGCCGTCGGCCGCGATTCGCATATCGAGATCGCCGCAAAACGGTGGATTCCACAGGTGCACCGGAGGCAGGCCTTTTCCGGCCGCGCTGGTGTTTGCGGCGTTTTTTGCCGCGGCTGTGAGACCTTCAAGACTTTGAGCCGGTTCCCGCCCTTGCTTCGCCATGGTTTGCCGTGAGTTTGAATGCCTTGGTATTGGAACGCTTGAACCGTTGCTTGGTTTGGCACGATTGGTGCAAGCGAACAAATCATCGCCGCATGCGTTTTGAACGAATTCGGCCGTATTTCCCCTCGCCAAGTCGCCACAACGTGATGCCGTTGATACTCCGAAATGCCGATAATGTGGGGATAGTTTAATTCAACGAATACACGACCTTCGCGTGAGTTTAGCATAGGCTCGACGAAATCGGATCGGGTTTGAGGAGAACGGAATGGCTGGAGCAGACATGGTCGGTTCAAGCAGCGTCGAGAAACTCGAGGACGTCATCGTCCGTTCGGCCGAGCAAGTCGCAGGGCAAATCCGCGGCGCGAAGCAAGCGATTTCCACCGTTATTTTCGGCCAGGACCGGGTCATCGAAAATACGCTGGTGACGATCCTGTCGGGCGGTCACGCGATTCTGATCGGCGTGCCGGGTCTCGCCAAGACCAAACTGGTCGAGACGCTGGGCATTACGCTCGGACTTGATGCCAAGCGCATCCAGTTCACGCCGGACCTGATGCCGTCGGACATCCTCGGTGCGGAAGTGCTGGACGAGAGCAATTCCGGCAAGCGCTCATTCCGCTTCATCGCAGGCCCCGTGTTCGCGCAGCTTTTGATGGCGGATGAAATCAACCGCGCCAGCCCTCGTACCCAATCGGCACTGCTCCAGGCCATGCAGGAACAGCACATTACGGTTGCGGGCGCTCGCCACGATTTGCCGAAACCCTTCCACGTGCTCGCGACGCAAAATCCGCTCGAGCAGGAAGGCACCTATCCGCTGCCGGAAGCGCAGCTCGATCGCTTCCTGATGGAAATCGACGTTGATTATCCGGACCGCGACGCTGAACGGCGAATCCTGTTTGAAACGACCGGCGCCGATGAGACCTTGGCGAAAGCGGCGATGGATGCCGAAACACTGCTCACGGCGCAGCGCCTCGTGCGGCGGCTGCCGGTCGGTGATTCCGTGGTCGAGGCGATCCTGTCGCTGGTGCGCTCCGCACGCCCCGGCCCTGAAGGCGGCGAGGCCGGCAAATTGATCGCCTGGGGACCGGGACCGCGCGCCAGCCAGTCCTTGATGCTCGCCGTGCGCGCGCGTGCTTTGCTCGATGGGCGTCTGTCGCCATCCGTCGACGACGTGCTCGACCTGGCCGAGCCGGTTCTCAAGCACCGCATGGCGTTGACCTTCTCGGCTCGCGCCGAAGGGCACACCATTGCAGACGTCATCAAACAGTTGAAGACGCGGATCGGCTGATGGCTGTAGCCACCGGGCACGCCGCAAAAGAGACAGTAGCAATCCGGCGTGCCGATGGCGAAAGCCGAACGCTCGCCGCGTCGCTGCCGCGTCTCGTGCTGGAAGCCCGCCGAATCGCCGCCAACGTCATTCACGGCCTGCATGGACGGCGGCGCGCCGGCGCCGGCGAAAGCTTTTGGCAATATCGCCGTTTCGTTTCCGGCGAACCCGCCCAGCGCGTCGACTGGCGCCGCTCGGCGCGTGACGATCATCTCTATGTCCGCGAGCAGGAGTGGGAGGCCGCGCACACGGTATGGCTGTGGCCGGACCGTTCGCCGTCGATGGCCTTTGCGTCGAGAGACGCGCGCGACAGCAAGCTGGAGCGCACGCTGATCGTGACCTTTGCGCTTGCCGAGCTTCTGGTCGAGGGCGGCGAACGGGTCGGCATTCCCGGCCTCATCAGTCCGACATCAAGCCGCAACATCATCGACAAGATGGCACAGGCGATGCTGCACGACGACGCGGCCCGCCTCAGCCTGCCACCGTCCTTTGTGCCGTCGCCGCTTTCCGAAATCGTGGTGCTGTCCGACTTCTGGTCGCCGATATCAGACATCCGCACCATGCTCGCGGGACTATCGGCATCCGGCGCGCACGGCACGCTGATCCAGGTCGTCGATCCCGCGGAAGAAACCTTTCCCTATTCGGGACGCGTCGAATTTGTCGAACCCGAAGGCGGCAATGTCATTGTCGCAGGCCGCGCGGAAAGCTGGGCGAGCGACTATGTCGCCCGGCTCGCGCTTCATCGCGAGCAAATTCGTATCGAGACCGCCAAGCTCGACTGGCTGTTTTCGACCCACACCACCAGTCGTTCGGCAGCCGAGCTCCTGCTGTTTCTGCATTCGGGCATGATGGTGAGCAAGGGAAGCGCGCAGGGCGTGACAGTCAAAGCGGGGCGCAGCGCATGATGGCAGGCCTGCCGCTTTCCTTTGCCGAGCCGATGCTGCTGTTCGGTCTTTTGAGCCTTCCTTTGCTTTGGTGGCTATTGCGGGTGATGCCGCCGCGGCCGCGGCGCATCGAGTTTCCGCCGACGCGGCTGTTGTTCGACATTGCGCCGAAGGAGGAAACCCCTTCGCGTACGCCCTGGTGGTTGACGGCCTTGCGTCTGGCCGCTGCGGCGCTGATCATTCTGGCGGCCGCCGGACCGATCTGGAATCCGCCAGCCGGAGCCTCGGCGTCGCGCGCGCCGCTCGCCATCCTGATCGACGACGGCTGGAGTGCGGCCTCAAGTTGGGACACCCGGGTAAAAGCCGCGGACGAACTGATTTCCAATGCCGATAACGATCGGCGCGGCGTCGCCCTCATCGCGCTGTCCGAGCCCACGCGGGACATCACGATCATGCCCGGCGGCACGGCGCGCGTCGCCCTGCGTCAGCTTTCGCCCAAACCCTATTCGATCGATCGGGCAGAAACCCTGGGCACCATCGATCGCTTCCTGAAAGCGACCGGCGATTGCGAAATCGTCTGGCTGTCGGATGGCGTCGATAGCGGGCGCGGCGCGGATTTCCTCCAGGGACTGGGCAAGGTCGCGGGCGATCGCACGGTTACGGTGTTCGAAGGCGGCACGCCGCCTGCGCTGGCACTGGCGGCAGCCGAAAATGCGGCGGCCAAGATGACGGTGAAGGTGCTGCGCGCCGGCGGCGATATGGGCGGCGGCATTGTGCGTGCACTTGACCAGAAGGGCTCGCCGATCGGGGAATCGCGTTTTGCCTTTGCGCCGGGCGAGCGCGAGACCGAGGCGTCGTTCGATCTGCCGGTCGAATTGCGTAACGACATCGCGCGGCTTGAAATATCGGGCGAGCGCTCGGCAGGCGCGGTGCAACTGCTCGACAAACGATGGCGGCGGCGTGCGGTCGGCGTGGTCTCCGGATCGAGCAGCGATACGGCGCAACCGTTGCTGGCATCGACATTCTATCTCACCCGGGCGCTCGCGCCATTTGCCGACGTCCGGCAGGGCGATCGCGGCTCGCCACAGCAGGCGATCTCGCAATTTCTCGATCAGAAACTGCCGATGATCGTGCTGGCGGATGTCGGCACCCTGTCGCCGGAAATTCGCGAACGGATCAACGCGTGGATCGAGCACGGCGGCGTATTGGTGCGCTTTGCCGGGCCGCGGCTGGCGCAAGCCGATGATGACCTGGTGCCGGTGAAATTGCGCCGCGGCGGCCGCAGCCTCGGCGGCAGCCTGACCTGGGAAAAGCCGCAGCATCTCGCAGCCTTCGCACCGGATGGACCGTTCGCGGGGCTTGTGGCGCCCAAGGACATCACCGTCAACCGGCAGGTGCTGGCCGAACCCGACGCGATATTGCCGACAAAGAGCTGGGCATCGCTGGAAGACGGCACGCCGCTCGTCACCGGTGAGCGCCGCGGCAAGGGATTGCTGGCCCTGTTTCACGTCAGCGCCGATATGCGCTGGTCCGACCTGCCGCTGTCCGGCTCCTTTGTCGAAATGCTGCGGCGGATCGTCGATGTTTCCGGCTACGCGTCGGGCCCGGCTGCCGACGCCGCGCGCGAAGCGAATATCGAAACGGTAGCACCCTTGCGCATGCTCGATGGCTTTGGCGCGTTTGGACCGCCGCCTTCGACCGCCAAGCCGCTCGCCGCCGATTTCCGCGATCGGGCGACGCTGGATCATCCGCCCGGATTTTACGGCCCCGCCGATGGACCGCTCGCAGTGAATACGCTGGCGCCGACGGACCGCGTCACTCCCCTCGATACATCGGCCCTGAACGCGCGGCGGGCCAATTACACCAATTCGGAGCCGCGTGACCTGCGCGGAATCCTGCTGTCATCGGCGCTGGCTTTGTTCCTGATCGATGCCGTCATCATCGCGCTACTCGGCGGCGGTATCGCCAGCCTGTTGCGGCGGCGCGCGGCGCCGGCTGCGCTGCTGCTGGCGCTGCTGCTGCCGATGGGCTTGTCGTCGCCGACCAAAGCCGACAGCGCCACCGACGACTTCGCCATCAAGGCCACCACACAAACCCGTCTCGCTTATGTGCGGACCGGCAATGCGGACGTCGATTCCATCGTCAAGGCGGGCATGTTCGGCCTTACGCTGTTTCTCGCGCAGCGCACCGCCCTTGAGGCCGGCGATCCCGTCGGCGTGGACCCGGCGCACGACGAACTCGCATTTTTCCCGCTGATCTACTGGCCAGTGGTTCCCGGCGCACCGAAACCGCCCCAGGAAGCCATCGACCGCATCGACGCTTACATGAAGCAGGGCGGCACGGTGCTGTTCGATACGCGCGATGAGATCGAGACGCTGCCTGGCGACAACGGCGCATCGCAAACGCCCGGCATGCAGACGCTGCGGGAGATCCTTTCGTCGCTCGACGTCCCCGAGCTCGAACCGGTGCCACGCGAACACGTGCTGACCAAGACATTTTATCTCTTGCGTGATTTCCCGGGCCGCTACGACACCGGCCAGACCTGGGTCGAAACGCTGCCGCGCAATGAAGATGAAGATGCCGCCTCGCATCCGGCCCGCGGCGGTGACGGGGTCTCACCCATCATCATCACCTCTAACGATCTGGCGGGTGCCTGGGCGATCCGGCCCGATGGACAACCGATGCTGCCATTGGCGCAACGGCAGCGCGAATATGCCTTCCGCGCCGGCGTCAACATCGTGATGTACACGCTGACCGGAAACTACAAAGCCGACCAGGTGCACGCACCGGCATTGATCGAACGGTTGGGACAATGACCATCGTGCTCGCCCGCAGGCCGACACCATGAACTACGGCATCGCGTTTACCCCGCTGATCCCCTCACCCGTGCTCTGGACGGCGCTGGCCGCAATCGTCGTGATCGCGGGATTGCTGTTGCTAGGACGTCCGCGCGGCGCGTGGCTGCGACTGCTGGCGTTGGGCCTGCTCCTGCTGGCGCTCGCCAATCCCTCGTTCACCCGTGAGGAACGCGAACCGCTGTCGTCGGTGGCCGCCGTCGTCGTCGACAAGAGCCCGAGCCAGAATTTTGGCGATCGCGCAGGCGAAACCATCCGCGCGCAGCAGGCGCTGGTCGACAGCCTCAAGAAGATCCCCGGCCTCGAAGTCCGTGTGGTCGAGGCTGGCCACGCCGACGGTGAAACGGACGGCACCAGACTGTTCGGCGCGGTGTCGTCGGCGCTCTCGGACGTACCGGTGGATCGCGTCGCCGGTGCCTTCCTGATCACCGACGGACGGGTGCACGATATTCCGGCGAACGCCACCGCGCTTGGTTTCCAGGCGCCGCTCCATGCGCTGATCACCGGCCGCAAGGATGAGCGCGACCGCCGGATTGCGATTTCGGCCGCTCCCCGCTTCGGCATTGTCGGACAGGTGCAGACCATCACCTATCGGCTCGACGACCAGGGCGTGACCGGCCAGCGCGCCAAGGTCGTGGTGCGCGTCGACGGCGAAACAATCAACGAGCGCACCGTTGCCAGCGGCCAGACTGTCAATGTCGATATCGAGATCAAGCACGCCGGCCAAAATATCGTCGAGATCGAGGCTTCGCCTCTCGAAAACGAACTGACCCTCGTCAACAACCGCGCCGTGGTTGCCATCGACGGCGTCCGCGACAAGCTGCGGGTGCTTCTGGTTTCCGGTGAGCCGCATTCCGGGGAGCGCACCTGGCGCAATCTTCTGAAGTCCGACGCCAGCGTCGATCTCGTGCATTTTACGATTCTGCGCCCGCCGGAAAAGCAGGACGGCACGCCGATCAACGAATTGTCGCTGATCGCATTTCCGACGCGCGAGCTGTTTCAGCAGAAGATCAATGAATTCCAATTGATCATCTTCGACCGCTACGCACGCCAGGGCGTGCTGCCGATCGCCTATTTCGACAATATTGCGCGATATGTGCGCGCGGGTGGCGCGGTGCTCGTATCGGCCGGCCCCGATTACGCCTCCTCCACCAGCATCTGGCGCACACCGCTGGATTCGGTGTTGCCGGCAGAGCCCGTCGGCGTCACGGAGAAGCCGTTCTATGCGGCGCTCAGCGACGTCGGCAAGCGTCACCCCGTGACACGCGGCCTCGAAGGCTCGAACAGCGATCCGCCGCATTGGAGCCGCTTCTTCCGCACCGTAGAGACCCGTAACGCCACCAGCCCGCCCGTGATGACGGGCGCGGACGGCAAGCCGCTACTTTTGCTGTCTCGATTTGGCGAGGGCCGTGTCGCACTGCTGTTGTCAGATCATATCTGGCTGTGGGCGCGCGGTTATGAAGGCGGCGGCCCGCATCTCGACCTGTTGCGGCGTATGTCGCACTGGCTGATGAAGCAGCCGGACCTCGACGAAGAGGCACTGCATTTGCAGGTGCACGGCCATGATCTTGTCGTACAGCGTCAGACCATGGCCGACAGCGTCACGCCGGTGACGGTGACCTCACCGTCAGGCGCCACGCGTGAACTGACCTTGAGCGCCGGCGAGCCCGGAGTGTGGACGGCGACCATGCCAGCCAACGAGCTTGGCCTGTGGCAAGCCACCGACGGCACGCTGAAGGCGCTGATCAATGTCGGCCCGACCAATCCGAAGGAGTTTTCGGAAGTCACCTCCACCACCGAAACGCTGATGCCGCTGGCTCAGGCGACCGGCGGGGATGTACGGCGCGTCGTCGACGGCTCCAGCATCGATCTTCCGCGCATCGTGCCGGTTCACGCCTCCAGCATTTTCCGCGGCGACGGCTGGATGGGCGTGAAAATGCGCGACGCGAGCGTCGTCAGAGGCGTCGGTGTTCTGCCCGTCTTTGCCGGCCTGATCGGCTTGTTGCTGCTGCTTGGCGCCTTTGCGGCGACCTGGCTGCGCGAAGGACGCTGACTTCACTTTTGTCCAACGACGCTATAATGCGCGGGATTTGACGCTGGTTGGTCGAAAATGGCGCCGCGGCGGCCACAAATCTTGCCGGCGCTACCTTTGACCCGATGGCCAGCTCGGATAAGATGTCGCCACGGCTGAAAACTTGAGAAAGCTGCGGCTAGGCGATAAATGCGCTGGTTCCGGGACAATGTAAGGCACGGATCATGGCTTGCGCTGCTCGCGCTGGTCATCAATCTCGGCCTGTCCTTTGGTCACTTTCACGCGACCGACGGTAGGTGCGCTGACAGTGGCTTAATCTCGCTGATCACGGCCGCGTCTTCCGATACTGGTCGAACACAAGGTCATCCCGGCGATACCCAGGCTGACCATCTCTGTCCGATCTGCACCGCTGTTTCGGCGATGGCCAGTGCGCTCGCCTCCGCGCCGCCGGTGTTGAAGGTGGAACTTGCCGGCTTTAGCCTCGATCGGCCGATTGAGTCTGCGCTTGTCTTCGCCGAGCGGCCGACTGCCGCCTTTCAATCGCGCGGACCGCCGATTTCCTGACATCGATCCGTTATCCTCCCGCTCCAGCACGGCGTGCTGAGCCATGCTGCTAGGAGCGGGCGGGGATTGGTCATTCGTGGCGCGAGCGTTACGCACCCCAACCGAGAATTGAGTGCATTCGCTCAGCTTCAGAGAAGCCAACGGGCGAGCAAAATTGATTCACCGAAATGAGAATAAAATGCAGCAAAGCAATATGAAGCACCCATGCAATAGGACTTGGCGTTGGCTGAAGCCAGCGTTCATGGCCAGCCTTTTCGCGGCCGTCGCCATGCTCCCGCCGTCCGCGCTTGCCCAGGAACCAAATCCGCTGCTCCCGCACAACCTGTCGCCGTGGGGCATGTTCCTCAGTGCCGACATCGTGGTGAAGGCGGTCATGGTCGGACTCGCCTTCGCCTCGCTCATGACCTGGACGGTCTGGCTCGCCAAGACCATCGAACTTCAGGCCGCGAAAAATCTCGCGCGCCGCCGTCTTGCAATGCTGGAGCGTGGCGGCAATCTTTCAGACGCGGTGCGCGCCTGCGAGACGAAACGAGATGCTGTCGCGCAGCTGATCACCTCCACTGCGCGCGAAGCCGAACTGTCCGATGGCATCATCGACGACGGCTTCAAGGAGCGCGTCGCGCTGCGTCTGGAGCGCGTCGAAGCGGCCATGGCGCGACGATTGTCGCGTGGGGTCGGCATACTTGCCACCATCGGCGCCACCGCGCCCTTCGTCGGCCTGTTCGGTACGGTGTGGGGCATCATGAATTCGTTCATCGGCATTTCCGAATCCCACACCACCAATCTCGCGGTGGTGGCGCCCGGCATTGCGGAAGCCTTGCTTGCGACAGCCTTCGGCCTCGTCGCTGCGATCCCGGCGGTCGTGATCTACAATCATCTCGCGCGCGTGATCGCCGGCTACCGTATCCTGCTCGGCGACGCATCGGCGCAACTGCTGCTGATGGTCAGCCGCGGACAATTGCGCCGTGCAACGGTGTTACCGCGAGCAGCGGAGTAGACAGATGGCCCTGCGCCTTTCCTCAGGTTCAAACAGCGACGATCTCGATGTGCTACACGAGATCAACGTCACCCCGTTCATCGATGTCATACTGGTTTTATTGATCATCTTTATGGTTGCTGCACCGCTCGCGACCGTCGACATCGGCGTCAACCTGCCTGCCTCTACTGCGCCGGAGCAGCCGCGGCCGGACAAGCCGGTGTTCGTTACCATCAAGCCGGACGCGACGATTGCGATCGGGGAAACCCCCGTGCCGCGCGAAGAGCTTCCGAACGCGCTCGATGCTGCCACCAACAGCCACAAGGACCAGACGATCTTCGTCCGCGGTGACAAGTCCGTCAGCTACGGCGAATTGATGGAGGTGATGAACGTCCTGCGTGATGCCGGTTATCTGAAGCTCGCGCTGGTCGGTCTCGAGGCACCGGCGACAAAACAATGAACGCGTTCGCGCTTTATCTGCCGGAAAGACATGGCGTTTCCCGATGGATGCTCGCCGGCGTGACCATACTGATGGCGCACGCGGCCATCGTTGGCGTTGTCGGATTTTGGTATGCGCGCCAACCAGTCGAACCGAACATCCTACCAGCGATCGCCGTGACGCTAGCGCCAGTGGAAGCGTCCTCGCCCACGATCCAGGATCAGGACATCGCCATCGGACCGACTATGCAACAGGCGGAAGCGATGCCGAAGGAAGAACGCAAGGTCGAGGAAAAGCCGCTGGAGCAGGTAGTGCAGCCGCCCCCGCCGTCGCAACAGGCGGAGGTTACGCTGCCACAGCAGGAGCAGAAGATCGAGAAGCCGGAACCAATGCCCGTGACCCCTGCGCCCGAGACGCGCGCACTGCCGAAGAATGCGCGCATCGGCGAGTTCACCGAAGCTGGCTCGAACGCCTATAACGCGCTGGTGTTCGGTCATCTGCAGCGGTTCAAACGCTATCCGATAGCGGCGAATGGTGCTGCGGGCACCGTGTTGGTGCGGTTCGCGTTGAACCGCGCGGGTGAGGTGATTTCAAGCGAAGTATCGAAATCCTCGGGCAACGGCGTGCTCGATCACGAGGCTCTAGACATCCTGCGTCGTGCCAGTCCGTTTCCGCCATTCCCCGCAGCCAAGCCGGGTACGCAAGATAGCTACATCGCGCCAGTAAACTTTGCGCGGTAGCGACCCCCCAATGGTTCGATGCTGATCCCAGCGAAAGACGTTGATTCGCGTCACCGCACGTTGCGAAAATCACACAGACCAGTGAATTCCGGAGACCGGCGACCGAGCTGCGATTGACGCCGTGCAACATTCCCTGCGATGTTACAAAGTAACGTCGGAAGGGCGGAGATGCCTCGGCTTTCTGACACAAGGTGCATACCGGCATGAAGTGGTTCCGATCGAGCGTCAAATATGGAGCGCGGGTTGCGCTGTTTGCGCTCGCCGTCCAGCTTGGGCTTTCGTTTGGCCACTTCCATCCGATCGCGGCGCAGGCTGCGCCATCGATACAATCCACTCAACAGCTACCGGCACCTGCTCCCGATTCGGATCAGCATCCGGATGATTTCTGTGCCATCTGCGCCGTGATGGCGATGGCCAATGCGGTTTTGTTGGCGACGCCGCCGGTTGTTCTGCTACCCCATCCCGTCAACTTCTCTTATGTGACTGCGGACGCTGAATTCGTCCGCGTGGCATCCGTTCGCGTCGCTTTCCAGCCGCGCGCACCTCCCGTCTCCTGACACTGATCTGAACGCTTCCTGAAAGGACTGGCCGTTTCGTTCGTGGCCGATCCCCGGGAAGAAGATGCAATCAGTCCGCCGCAAGCCGGCGGCAGGCGCTTTCGAATTCGCGCATCGCGACGAATCCATTGGCGGCCTTGTTGGAATCAGGACAATGCCAGTAGCAAGACCAGTATTTATCAAACATATCTTGGCCTCAGGGATGGCCTCGCTCATGATTTGCGGCCTCGCCGATACGGCGCGATCGCAGACGGCAGCACCTGCGCCCTCGCCAGCGGAGAATGGGCCAACGGCGCCTTCTACAAATGCGCCTGCCACGGTCCTGCCGCAAACCAACGTGCAGGCTCCGAGGCAAGCAGCCAAGCCGGCAACGCAGAAGCCACGCGAGGTGGCCCGTGAAGCGACCCCGGCGGGGCCCGTACAAGCGCCGCTCTCGCCCGCAGCGCAGGCTGCGGCTCAGCTAGCCGCAAAAAATGCGGCCTTCGATCAGGCGCGCGGGAATATCTATACGACCGCCGGAACCACCTCCGCCACGATCAGTCACGACACGATCCAGGACCTGCCAGGAGGCACCAACCAATCGGTGGAGCAAGTGCTGCTGCAGGCTCCCGGAGTCTCGCAGGATTCGGCTGCCAGTGGCTTGCTGCACGTACGCAACGACCATGCCAACGTCCAATTCCGGATCAACGGGATATTGTTGCCCGACGGCGTCACCGGCTTCGGCAGCATCTTCGACACCAGCTTTATCGGCAGCATGTCACTGGTCACCGGTGCGCTGCCGGCCGAATATGGACTGCGCACGGTCGGCCTCGTCGACATCACGACCCGCACCGACCTCTTCAACAACAGCGGCAGCGTCGGTGTGTATGGCGGCAGCCATGGAACCATCACGCCAAGCATCGAATATGGCGGCACGTTCGGCAGCACCTGCCCCACGACAACAACAACCACGAGCACGCTGACCTACAAGGCGCCGGCCGCCGCCACCGACTGCTTTGCCGGTGTCCAATACTACTTCACCGGACGCTATACACAGAACACGGTGGGGATAGAAAATCCGACGTCCGCCTACAATGCGATCCACGATTTCTCGCAGCAGGACCGAGGCTTCGCCTATATGTCGGCCTTTGTGGACCCGACCACGCGGGTCAGCCTGATCGCCGGAACCGCGTACAACAATTTTCAGATTCCCAACGTTCCCGGTGCGCCGATCGGGCAGAGCGCAGCGCCGGTCACGAATGCATTCGGTGCGACCAGCTTCAATTCAGCGGCGCTGAATGAAAACCAGATCGAGAAGACCGAATTCAGCGTACTGTCGGTGCAGAAGTCGGTCGACGGCTTCGACGGCCAGCTGTCCTATTTCACCCGTTACAACGAGTTGCGCTTCACACCGGATCCGACCGGCGATCTTCTGATCAACGGCATCGCCTCGGATATCGGCCGCATTTCCTACACCAACGGCATTGCGGGCGACGGCTCTTACAAGCTCAACGATTCACATACGCTCCGCGCCGGCTTCTCCGTCAGCGCCGAGCAGGCGACCGTCGAGAATACGTCACTGGTCGAGCCCTGCACGGCGTGCAACGGCACCGACAATGGCGCACCGATCGGTATCACCGACAACGTCTCCCAACTTGGATGGCTGGCGGGGGTCTATGTTCAGGACGAGTGGAAGGTCACCAACCAGTTCACCATCAATGCCGGCCTGCGCTTCGACCAGATGGAGCAATTCGTCAGCGCCAACCAGCTCAGTCCGCGCTTGAGCTTCACCTACAAGCCGTTCGAGAACACCACGTTCCATGCCGGCTATGCGCGCTACTTCACACCCCCTACTCTGGTTGAAGCGGCGCCCGCCAATATCGCCCTGTTCAACAACACCACCGGCGCATCGTCGCCCGGATCGGCAAACGATCCTGTGTTGCCAGAGCGTTCGCATTATTTCGATGCCGGCGTCGACCAGAAATTCAAATTCGGCTGCGCCTCAGACGGGAAAAGCTGTTCGAGTCTCGAACTCGGGGTCGATGCCTATTACAAGATCGCGACCGATCTCCTCGACAACGGCCTGTTCGGTCAGGCACTGGTGCTCAGCGCCTTCAACTACGCCAACGGGTATAACGAAGGCATCGAATTCAAGGGGAAGTACACCAGCGGCAACTTGCAGGTCTACGGCAACGTCTCCGTGGCGCAGCAGAGAGCGAGCGATCCGGTGTCGAACCAGTTTCTGTTCGACAACACCACGCCGCTTGCGGATCTCGGCGGCTTGACCGAGCTGAAGTACCTTCAGACGCACTTCATCTATACCGACCACAACCAGTTCGTGACCGCCTCGGCGGGCGCCATCTACTCGTTCTGCGGCCGGCCTGCCACCGCGGCGGAAGCCTTTGGCGACGACGGACTGTCGTGGTGCGGCGTCAAGCTGAGCGCCGACATGATCTACGGCAGCGGCTTGCGTGACGGCGACGCCAATATCGGCACGGTGCCTTCCTATACGCAGGTCAATATCGGCATCAAGCGGGAATTCCTGTTGCCGAACGATCCGAAGCCGATGACCATTCGCTTCGACGTCGTCAACCTGTTCGACACGATCTACGAAATCAGGGATGGATCCGGCATCGGCGTGTTCGCCCCGCAATTCGGGCCACGCCGCGGCTTCTTCCTCGGCATTTCGAAGAAGATATGATGGCCAGGTCGAATGCATACGCCTGGCCCCCAGGCAGTTGACAGCTGAATCTGGGGAGATCGCAAGATGAACCAGGCGGATGGTAGTTGCAATGTTGGCGCTACTCTCCGCCTGCCCTGAAATTGGGGCGTCAGCTGCACGTGGCAGATATAGTAACCTTGGATCCTGGTCGAAGGATCAATCGCAAATCGCGCCACACGATATCAGCAACGCCACAACCTAACGAACTTCTATTTCGAGAAATCCCAATCGGGGCGGATCGCGCCGGAGACGTCGTTGAATGACCCATCGACGAGTTCGGCGACCAACAGGCGGCTGTAGTCGACCGGTCCGGGCATGGTTGCCCGGCCACTCGGCACGACCCTGAAACCGACGCGGCTGTAATAGGCCTCGTCGCCGACCAGGAGCACCAGGCGGTGCCCCTTGTCCTTGGCGTCACGAAGCGCGCGTTCGAGCAACGCACGTCCAACCCCGCGGCTGCGAAACGGCGGCTCGACCGTCAATGGCCCCAGCAGCAACGCCTTGGTCTCGCCGACGACGACTGGCAATTGTCGCAACGAGCCCACCAGCAACGTTCCGATCCGGGCGGTGAACGACAGATCGAGCAAATGATCGACGTGCTCGCGAATCCGATAGGCGCTCAGAACAAAACGGCCGGGCCCAAATGTGCGCTCATGCAGGCGCTCGATCGCCTGCGCGTCGTTGGCCGTTTCAGCCAGGATGGTAAGGGAGAGGTCACTCATCAACCCACGTTGAACTTCGAATGCCGAAGCCCGTCAAGTCCTCTCGCGAGGGGCCTGAGCCAGATAGGCGAGCAGCTTCATCTCGCGGCGCCCGCGCGTCACCGTATCGAGCACCAGGCCCGACGAGACCGAGAGGACGGCCAAAATCATCAGCCCCATCGACAAGACCGCGGTCGGCAGCCGCGGAACGAGCCCTTCCTCGAGATAGGTGACAAGAATCGGAAGTGCGAGGCCGACCGACACCAGGGTCAGGAATGCGCCGATTGCCGTGAAAAAGCGCAGCGGCTTTTCCGAACGATAAAGCTTCAGGATGGTGCCGAGAATTCGCACCCCGTCGCGCCAGGTGTTGAGCTTGCTGACCGATCCTTCCGGGCGGGCATAATAGGGCGTCTCTAGCTCGGCGACCGGCAACGCCAGTTCCAGCGCATGAACGCTCAACTCGGTCTCGATCTCAAAACCATCGGACAAGACCGGGAAGGATTTGACGAACCGGCGGGAGAATACCCGATAGCCCGAAAGAATATCCTTGAAGGCCTGACCGAATACCGCCGACAGAAAGCCGGTCAGGAGCCGGTTGCCGGTGCGATGGCCAAGCCGATAAGCGGCTTGCGTCTGATCGACGCGAAGGCCCACCACCATATCGAGGTGCTCCGACAACAGCGTCTCGATCATGCGCGGCGCGCTTGCCGCATCGTAGGTGGCATCGCCATCGACGAGCACGTAGATATCGGCATCGACGTCGGCGAACATGCGGCGGACCACATGGCCCTTGCCCTGGCGGCGTTCGCTGCGAACCGAGGCTCCGGCGTCACGGGCGACCGCGGCGGTACGGTCGGACGAGTTGTTGTCGTAGACGAAAATTTCAGCCGACGGCAACGCTTTGCGAAAATCGGCAATCACGGTTGCCACCGCGGCTTCCTCGTTGAAGCAAGGCACCAGCACGGCGATCCGCGGCTGCGCGGGCTCTACTTGCGGGAATTCGGATTTCGCAAATTCCGCCAGCGCCTCCGCCATGCCGGCCAGATCGCCGCGAAGCTTTAGCGGACGTTTGGGTTCCGGTACGGCGCTCATCGGCTATTCCTTAACGATCGTTAGGATTTTGAGGCCCGATCATAAGGACGTATCGCTAACGTTCTCTAACGCCAGGTCTGAATTCGCGGCCTGTTTTCGATCACTTCCGATATCCGAAGCCGCGTTCCCGTGGTCGTCTCTTCGGGCAAGGCTTGGGTTTCGAAAAAGCCGCATTCGATGATTTCGCGGTTCGGCTCCGGCAAACGGTCCTGCCTGAACTGCCGGACAAGATAGACCGCGACATGATCGCGCGGGGAAACGTGGCTGTTGAGATAGATACCGAAAAGCGCGGGTTCACCAACGAATTCGATCCGTCCCTCCTCTGCCAATTCGCGCCGCAAGGCCTCGCGCAATGTCTCGCCGGTTTCCACCCCGCCACCCGGCAGATGCCAGCCGCTGACATAACTGTGCTTGACCAGGAACACGCGGTTTTCGCCATCAAGCACCACGGCGCGGACGCCAAGCGTCATGCCACGCGCAAACCGCCAATAGAGATGAAAGAGCCGCCGCAGCACCGGTTCAAACCTTGTTCGCAAGCGCTGAACGATTGTCATTACGGCAAAGCCTGGTGTCCTGGTTCTTGCGTTTGATCCTTGCATCCTCCCCGCCGGCTTGCCAATACATTCATCAATCTTGCAAGGTGTGATGAGACGACCATGCGGCAACCCTTTCGATCCGACGAAGAACGCGGATAGAGACAATGGCGGCCTTCACCCTCGCTCATTTATCCGACCCGCACCTTCCGCCGCTGCCGGCCGCCGGGCTTTTCGAACTCGCCAGCAAGCGGGCGCTCGGCTATCTGAACTGGAAGCGCAACCGCCACCGCTACCATCGGCGCGATGTGGTCGACGTGCTGATATCCGATCTGCAGGCACAGATGCCGGATCACATTGCGATCACCGGCGATCTCGTCAACCTCGCATTAGAGGCCGAGTTTGCGCCGGCGCTGGCGTGGCTGCAAAGTGTCGGACCGCCAGATCGGGTCACCGTCGTTCCCGGCAACCACGATGCCTATGTTCGCGCGACTGCCCATCGATTTACGGAGTCATGGGGAAGCTATCTCGCCGGCGATAATATATCGGCACATGACGCGATCTTTCCGGCGCTGCGCCGCCGCGGCCCGCTGGCGCTGATCGGCGTCTCCTCGGCGGTGCCAACGCCGCCGCTGATGGCGACGGGATGGCTTGGAAGAAGCCAGATGGATGCGCTTGAAAGCATGCTCGCGGCTCTTGCTTCCGAACAGGTCTTTCGCGTCCTGCTGATTCATCATCCGCTCCGATCGAACTCACGCGCCAAGCGTCTGACCGATTCGGCGGAGCTGCTTGCACTCCTGAAACAATACGGCGTGGAACTGGTGCTGCACGGGCATGATCATGTTCACTCCACGATCTGGGTGGAGGGGCCGAATGGATCCCCGATTCCTGTGGTCGGCGTGCCCTCAGCTTCCGCGCTCGCGCACGGCCACTATCCCGATGCGGCCTATAATCTGTTTTCGATCGCGCGCCACGGCGACGGCTGGCGCTGCCAGCAAATGGTCCGCGGTATCAACCAAGCGCGTCAGATTCGGGAAATCAGGCGCGTGCAGCTAATGTAGTCTCAGCGAGCTATAAACTGCTCAGGCTCGCATAAAGCGCGACGCCGAACAGCGCCAAGGCACCGAGGAGAAAACCGAACGCAAACGGCCAGAATCGGCTGCGGCTGCGGGGTTCTTCAGTCCGAGGCGGCGCGGCCACAGCCGAAGCAACCAGCGCATGTTCGCGCTCCACGATACGCCGCGCGACGTAGTCGGTGACGGCATCGACGATGACGGGAACGTCGTGGGACTCCGCGATCACGATGCGGCCAAAGCGGGTGTCCTGCACGAAGCGATAGGCGCGCTTGTCACGGCCCATCAGGATATGGGCGACCACATCGATCCACAGCCGCGGCGTCTCGCCCTGGCTGATGCCGCGGTCGAACAAATCGACACTGTCGGGAATTTGCCCAAACAGCGGATCAAGCGCCTCGTTCAGGATCTCCAGCCGGGCGACTTCCGCATCGCGCAGGTCGACCACGACGCCGGTGCGGTCGGCGGCCTCGATCCGTGCCTTGCGAAGTGCGTCGCGCAGCCGCGTCGGGCGCGCTTCGCCAGCCGCCTCGTCTACGGTATTTTTTGCCTCTGCCATCGGTTTTGCGCCCGTCCTGATCGACTTGGGATCGGAAAAGTCGCATTAACCTATCAGTAACCCTGCCATCCGCAAAGAGCCGTTTATTCCCAAAGGCTTATGCTACCCCCCAAGACGAACCCGGCCCCGCCACCCCCGAAGGGGTGACGAGGCCGCATCCGCCCTTGGACGTCTTCTTGGAAAGGAATCAGGCCATCACGCGGGCCGGTTCTTCCACGATCGAAAAGCGCACGCCGGCCTTGTGACGGCTCTCTTCCGAAACCTCGCGCCAACAATCTTCAGCCTCGGCGCGGGTCTTGAACGGACCTCTGACCTGAGCCGAGCCTTCAACGAGCTTGTGGAAATTCATCGAACCGAACTCGCCACCGATCACCCAGAAATTACTGCCTTTGGTCATTGTCGCTCTCCTGTTGTTGTCGCGCGATCAGTCTGGAATTCGACCAGATCTCCAGACTGATCCACTTAACCGTTAGCCGAACTGGTTCATCGTGTTATGGGCACCACCCGCCTTCAGGGCAGCTTCGCCGGCGAAGTACTCCTTGTGATCGTCGCCGACGTCGGAGCCGGCCATGTTCTGATGCCTCACGCAGGCGATGCCCTGACGGATCTCGGCGCGCTGGACGTTCTTCACATAGCCGAGCATGCCCTGCTCGCCGAAATATTCCCTCGCCAGATTGTCGGTCGAGAGCGCCGCCGTGTGATAGGTCGGCAGCGTGATCAGATGGTGGAAGATGCCGGCGCGCTTGGCTGAGTCGGCCTGGAAGGTGCGGATACGCTCGTCGGCTTCCTGCGCCAGCGGCGTGTCGTCGTATTCCGCCTTCATCAGCTCGGCACGATTGTACTTGCTGACGTCCTGGCCCGCTTCCTTCATCGCATCGTAGACCTGCCAACGGAAGTTCAGCGTCCAGTTGAAGGACGGCGAATTGTTGTAGGCGAGCTTCGCGTTGGGGACCACCTTGCGGATCCGATCGACCATCTTGGCGATCTGCTCGATATGCGGCTTCTCGGTTTCGATCCACAGCAGGTCTGCGCCGTTCTGCAGCGAGGTGACACAGTCCAGCACGCAGCGATCTTCACCGGTGCCCGGGCGGAACTGATAGAGATTGCTGGGCAACCGCTTCGGACGCATCATCTTGCCGTGCCGGTTGATGATGACATCGCCGTTCCTGGCATTGTCGGCCGTCACTTCCTCGCAATCGAGGAAGCTGTTGTACTGGTCGCCGAGGTCGCCGGGCTTGTGGCTCACGGCGATCTGCTGCGTGAGGCCGGCGCCGAGCGAGTCGGTGCGGGTCACGACGACGCCGTCTTCCACGCCCAGTTCGAGGAACGCATGGCGGCAGGCGCGAATCTTCGCGAGGAAGACGTCGTGCGGCACGGTCACCTTGCCGTCCTGGTGTCCGCACTGCTTTTCGTCCGAGACCTGGTTTTCGATCTGGAGCGCGCAGGCGCCCGCTTCGATCATCTTCTTGGCGAGCAGATAGGTCGCTTCCGCGTTACCGAAGCCGGCATCGATGTCGGCGATCACGGGGACGACATGGGTCTGGAAGCTGTCGATCTTCTCGATCAGCGCCTTTTCCTTCGCCTTGTCGCCTGCCTTGCGGGCGGCATCGAGCGCGCGGAAGATATCGTTCAGCTCGCGCGAGTCGGCCTGACGCAGGAAGGTATAGAGCTCTTCGATCAGGGCCGGCACCGAGGTCTTCTCGTGCATCGACTGGTCAGGCAGCGGCCCGAACTCGGAGCGGAGCGCCGCGATCATCCAGCCGGACAGATACAGGTAACGCCGATCCGTCGTGCCGAAGTGCTTCTTGACCGAGATCAGCTTCTGTTGGGCGATGAAGCCATGCCAGCAGCCCAGCGACTGGGTGTACTTGGTGGGATCGCCGTCATAGGCGGCCATGTCGGCCCGCATCAGCGCCGCGGTGTAGCGGGCGACGTCGAGGCCGGTCTTGAAGCGGTTCTGCAAGCGCATGCGCGCGACGGCCTCGGCCGTCACCCCGTTCCAGGTCGGCTGGGTGTCGAGGAGCGCCTGGGCCGCCTTGACCTCATTTTGATACGAAGCCGGGCCCTGGAGAGCCTGATCGCCGATCCCGCGTGGCTGGTAGTTCATGTTCGTATTCCCTTTCGGTGGCGACAGACCTGCAACAGGACGTCGTTTTCGACATTCGTGACAGTGCATCGCAAAATGCGTGTCAGGAGGTAAACGCGAAACTCCCGATTTCGTAAATACGGCTTGATTTCAAATGGTGATGTCATGTAACAGATAGACTTGTAATATTAGTTATCTTGTAAATTTTGTTACAAAACTAAAGTACGTCACTCCGGGATGGTCCAAAGGACCAGACCCGGAATCTCGAGATTCCGGGTTCGATGCGGAGTTTCATCGGGCCGGCCAATAGGCCGGACCCGGTGGCATCGCCCCGGAATGACCCCACACGGTCAAGGAGGCCGCGATGGCAGGCGATTCCGGAAAGAAGCTGTTTGTCGGGCCCCGCTTCCGGCGCATCCGCCAGCAACTGGGGCTGTCGCAGACCCAGATCGCGGAAGGCCTCGGCATCTCGCCCTCCTACATCAACCTGATCGAGCGCAATCAACGCCCGGTGACGGCGCAGATCCTGCTCCGTCTGGCGGAGACCTATGATCTCGACCTGCGCGACCTCGCCACCGCCGATGAAGACCGATTCTTCGCCGAACTGAATGAGATCTTTTCCGATCCGCTGTTCCGGCAGATCGACATGCCGAAACAGGAATTGCGCGATCTCGCCGAACTCTGCCCCGGCGTCACGCATGCGCTGCAACGGCTGTATGCCGCCTATACCGAGGCCCGCCGCGGCGAAACCATGGTGGCGGCGCAAATGGCCGATCGCGACGAAAGCACGCGCTTTGAGGCCAACCCGATCGAGCGGGTCCGCGATCTGATCGAGGCCAACCGCAATTATTTTCCCGAACTCGAAACGGCGGCGGAAAACCTGCGCGACGAGTTGAACGTGCCCGCGGAAGAGCTGTTTGCCGCGCTCTCCGCGCGCTTGCGCGAAAAGCATTCGATTCTCACCCGCATCATGCCGGTCGACGTGATGCGCGAGACGCTTCGCCGTTTCGATCGCCATCGCCGGCAACTCCTGATCTCGGAACTGGTCGACAACCCCGGTCGCGCGTTTCAGATCGCCTTTCAGATTGGGCTCACCGAATGCTCAAGCGCGATCGAGACCATTATCGGCCGCGCCGGACCGCTGGACGACGCCCCGCGCCGGCTTTACCGGATCACACTGGCGAATTATTTCGCCGCGGCGGCGATGATGCCTTATCAGTTGTTTCAGACCGCCGCCGAAGCGCTCGGCTACGACCTCAACATCCTGTCGCAGCGCTTCAACGCGGGCTTCGAGCAGGTGTGCCATCGCCTGACCACCTTGCAGCGGCCCAATGCGCGCGGCGTTCCTTTCTTCATGCTGCGCGTCGACAACGCCGGCAACGTGTCCAAGCGGTTTTCCTCCGGCACCTTCCCGTTCTCGAAATTCGGCGGCACCTGTCCGTTGTGGAACGTGCACTCTACGTTCGACACGCCGGATCGCCTGCTGAGCCAGGTGATCGAATTGCCGGACGGCACGCGCTATTTCTCGATCGCACAGGTGGTGCGTCGCGCAGCCACGCCGCACGCGCAAGCCCAGCCGCGCTTTGCGATCGGTTTGGGATGCGAGATCCGTCACGCGCCGAAACTGGTCTATGCGAGCGGACTTAACCTCGAAGCAACCGAGGGCACACCGATCGGCGTCAACTGCCGGCTCTGCGAGCGCGAGAATTGCAGCCAGCGCGCGGAGCCGCCGATCACGCGAACGCTGATCCTGGACGAGAACACGCGGCGGATGTCGTCGTTTGTCTTTTCCAACGCGCGGGAATTGTGAGAGGCGGTCGCGCGGAGTGCTACAACTGGTCGTCCCTGCGAACGCAGGCACCCATAACCACCGATGCCCGTTGTAGATGGGATTGCTGCCACAGCTTTGCGCAACATAGACGTCGGTGGTTATGGGTCCCGGCTCGCGCTTCGCTTGGCCGGGACGACGGAGATAGGTCGATTTAATTTCCACACACACCTTTTCCTTCCCGCGGCGCGGATTGCGCCCGGGTCATGCGAGAACCGTCGCGCCTCGAAGACAGAGGGCGCAGGGAAAGCCGGATGCACCACGCACCCGCAGCCTCGCGTGCAAAATAAAACAAAGCACACGAGCATGGTCGCCACAGGTTCGCCGGAAACGCCCGGCCTTCCCTGCGCAATGGTTTTAACGGCTTCCTTCGCGCTCTCTCCGGTGATCGGGCTTTTTGTCACCGTCCCCGCCGTGATGCGCTAGGCATCATCGGCCGGTTAACGCCAGCGTCGAGGCATCAAGACCACACGACTTCACCGTCCGCCTCACACGCGTTCGTCTTGCGCGCCAAAGCGTCCACCGTATCCCGCCCAACGTTCGTGACGATGGCCAACGTCCCTCTTATCGAGACGAGACGGGCGAGGCTGTAGGCGTGATTTGCCCGACGGGTTAAGCGGAATATTTTTGCAAAGCGGACTGGACACGACGGACAAATCAGCCAGACCGGCGCCACGCTGGCACCTCGTTGGCATCGGTCACGTCGTCTCGATTCCTGTCGGCATGAGGTTGGCTAATCCGTCTGAGCCGCTATGGTGTCCCCAAGCACCGCCTCGTCCTGCACCCAGAACTGGATATCCCGAAATGTTCGTTTCGTTCTTTCCCCGCCCCAAGCTGTTCTTTTGGTCAGCCGTCATCTGGATAGCCCTGTCGATGACGCTTTGGTACGGCTATGTGAGCGGTCTCACTGAAGCCTCGACGCCAGGAGTGGTAGGCGTAGCGCTGTTCTGGTCGGCGCCGTCGTTGTGGTTCGACCTCTATTTCCTGGTCAGCGCGGCGATCTTCGCCGGTTTCTGGATGGTGCTCGCGCCACACCCGTGGGCGAACTGGTCCATTCTTGGTTCGGCACTGATCCTGTTCACGTCGTATTTTCAGGTGCAAGTCAGCGTCGCGATCAACAGCTGGTACGGGCCGTTCTACGATCTCCTGCAGGCCGCCCTTTCAAAATCGAAAGTAGTAACGGCCGGGGAATTCTACGGCGAATTGTCGACCTTCGCCGGCATCGCGCTGGTCGCGGTCATCGTCGGTGTGATGACGCGCTTTTTCGTCAGCCATTACATCTTCCGCTGGCGTACGGCGATGAATGATTTCTACGTATCCCACTGGCCGAGGCTGCGCACGATCGAGGGCGCCTCGCAACGGGTGCAGGAAGACACCATGCGGTTTGCAACCACCACGGAGGGTCTCGGAGTCAATCTGATCAGCTCCGTCTTGACGCTGATTGCTTTCCTGCCCGTGCTGTTGCGGCTGTCGGCCAACATCACCGAGTTGCCTCTGATCGGCGTTATTTCCTATCCGTTGGTGATCGCCGCGATCGTTTGGTCGGTTATCGGCACCGGCGGACTCGCCTTGGTCGGCATCCGCCTGCCCGGCATCGAGTTCCACAACCAGCGAGTCGAAGCGGCTTACCGCAAGGAACTGGTGCTCGGCGAAGACGATCCGACCCACGCCGATCCACCGACACTGACGATGCTGTTTGCCAATATTCGCCACAACTACTTTCGGCTCTATTTGAACTTCTTGTATTTCAATATCGCACGCATCGTCTATTTGCAGACCGACGTCGTCTTTCCGTACATCCTGCTCGTACCCACGATCGTCGCCGGCAAAATTACACTCGGTGCGTTGAACCAGATTTTGAATGCGTTCACGCAGGTGCGGCAATCGTTCCAGTATCTCATCAACTCCTGGAGCACCATTGTTGAACTGATCTCGATCTATCAGCGGCTACGCGGCTTCGAGGCAATGATCCACGGCGACCCGTTGCCGCCGATCGAGTCAGAGGCGGAACCGCAATCGGTGTGAGCAATTAACCCGAAAAGGGAGATTCCGATGAGACGACAGATTTTTGCAGGCGCGGCGGCGCTCGTCCTTGCCGCCGCAATGACGTCGGGAGCGATGGCTTCCGACCACCGAGGCGCGGGCGGTCATCACTGGCGCCACCATCATCGTATCATCGTCGGTGGTGGCGATGCCGGGCCTACTTATGGCGGACGCTATTACAGCCTGGGTCCGTTGGGCTTCACCTCGGTACCGCCGGGCAGCTATTCCGGTTACGGCACGTCCGTCAGCGCCTGGTCCCGGTAGGCGCTTTCTTAACAATTATTTTAGCTGGCGTTCTCGATTCCTGTAGCAACGGCGGCACGTCGGGCCCGTTGACTCCCAATGTTCCAGAGGATGTTGAGGAGATTTCGATGAAACGACCAATTCTCGCAGGCGCCATCGCGCTTGCACTCGCCGCCGGCATGACATCAAGCGCGACGGCTTTCGATCATCACAGCTTCCATAGCAGCCGATTTGAAGGAATCCGGGGATATGGTAGCTGGCGCCATGGCGATTGGGGCAGCCGGCATTTCGTTAGCGGCGACTATGGAGCACGACGGGGATTGTCCGGCCTCGGAGAGGGCAGCTATTGCCCGGCATTCAGCCGCTGCGGGGCTGGTCTTCCCAATTGAGCGATCTGGTTTGATGAACCCTAAGGGCTGTCATGTTTTGCCAGCCCGTTTTTCTTTTGCCAGCCCGTTTTTCGGCGCGCCGCCGCGCAAAAAGGATGCTAGTGGAGAGGCGCGTCACTCTAACTGGTTCCTGCAATGCGGCTATCCACGAAAATTCCAGCCCTGCTTGGTACGATCGGGCTTGCGATCTTTGGCGGAGCAGAACCAGCACCGGCGCAAACTCTTCCATTGACGGCACCGGCACGCGCCGCGCCGCTCCCGCGCGCCGCCAGTTGCCATAACGGCGCGAGCTTCGATCGTTTCCTCGCCGATCTGAAACAGCAGGCGATCGCGGCCGGCGTTTCGCAGCGCGCGATCGGCGAGGCCGCGCCCTATCTCGTCTACGACCAGGGCATCGTCAATCGCGACCGCGGCCAGCGCGTGTTCGGTCAGGTGTTCACCGAATTTTCCGGCCGCATGGCCGCACCTTACCGGATGCAGCAGGGCCAGGCGCACATCAAGACCTATGCGACCTCCTTTGCGCGCGCCGAGAAGGAGTATGGCGTGCCGCCAGCGGTGATCGCGGCCTTCTGGGGGCTTGAAAGCGATTTCGGCGCCAATATGGGCAACCTGCCGACGCTGCGCTCGCTGGTGTCGCTGGCCTATGATTGCCGGCGCTCGGAGCGTTTTGCGGGCGAGACCATCGCCGCGCTGAAAATCATCGATCGTGGCGATCTCTCGCCCGACGAGATGGTCGGCTCATGGGCCGGCGAACTTGGCCAGACCCAATTCCTGCCGACGCATTATTTCAACTACGCGGTGGACTATGGCGGCCGCCGTAATCTCCTGAGCAGCGCGGATGACGTGATCGGCTCGACGGCGAACTACATCGCCAACGGATTGAAGTGGCGGCGCGGCGAGCCCTGGTTGCAGGAAGTACGCGTAACGGCGCCTGCCAATTTCCCCTGGGACCAGGCCGACCTCACGATCCGCTTAGCCCGCGCGAAGTGGGCGGAGTTCGGCGTCAAATATCCCGATGGCCGGCCGTTGCCGGCGGACGACATGCCTGCCTCGCTGTTGTTGCCGATGGGCCGCAATGGGCCGGCCTTCCTCGCCTACGCCAATTTCGCCGCCTATACCGAGTGGAATAACTCGCTGATCTATTCGACCACGGCCGGCTATCTCGCCACCCGTATCGCGGGCGCACCGCCGATGCAGCGACCGGCTGGACCAGTGCCGCAGTTGCCGTTCAACGAGTTGCGCGAACTGCAACAGCTTCTCGTGCGTGCCGGCTACGACGTCGGCAAGGTGGACGGCGTGATGGGCCAGCAGAGTCGCACCGCGGTGAAGGCGATGCAGATCAAATACGGCTTGCCGGCGGACTCCTGGCCAACGGCCGAGCTATTGGCGCGGATGCGCGGCCCGCGCGCGCAGCCTGCCGCGGCAGCGGCGGCGCAACCGGCACGGTAATACCCTCACGGTGAGGAGCGCGGCGCGCCCGAGCAGGCCGAGCGCCGGCGAAGCCGTTAGCGAATGGCGCTATTCAATCATCACGCGTCGGCGGACGATGCTTTGCATCGCCGGGAGAACCATGAGGCCACGGCCAGGCGGGCCTTCATCCTTCGAGACGCGGCCTTCCGGCCGCTCCTCAGGATGAGGAAGCAGGTGTTCGTCCAGCCTTTCGCCCCCTGACAGAGTTGTATTGTTCCACAAATCATCCCATTTGTGGCACACGCCGTTCGGCCGCAAACATCCACGCCACGAAAGAGCATCACATGTCCTTCTATGACGCCTCCGTTCCCGCCTTCCTGCAAATCCTCGGCAGTCTCTCGGGTATTCTCACAAAAGCGGAGGCGCATTGCGCCACAAAGAATATCCAGCCTGAAGTATTGCTCGGCGCACGGCTCTATCCGGACATGTTGCCGCTGTCGAAGCAAATTCAGCTGGCCTGCGATTTCGCGGGCAAGGGCTGCGCCCGGCTCGCCCATGTCGATGTGCCATCAACGCCCGACACCGAGAAAACATTCGAAGAATTACGACAGCGGCTCGCCAAGACCATCGACTACCTCAAAAAATTTACGCCCGCGCAATTCGAGGGCGCCGACAGCCGCGAAGTCACCTTCCCGATCGGCCCCGACAAAACCCTGACGTTGAAGGGTCAGGAATTCCTCAACCGCTTTGCATTTCCGAATTTCTATTTCCATGCCGCGACCGCCCACGGCATCCTTCGTCACAACGGCGTCGAGATCGGCAAGCGGGATTTCCTGGGCGTCGCCTGAACGACAACGCTGCAGTCGAATTTACCAAAGCGGGCGCTGGAAACAGTATGGACTTATCCTCCAGCGCCCGTTTCGGGTGAATTATAACGGCTGGCGATTTCGTGATCGCGGTCGGCTTGCCATGGTGCGCGGCAACGCACAATTCGATATGGTTCCTATCTGCTCTCATCAACTCACCGAGATCATCCAAATGAGCACGTCCAAACTCCTCGAACCGTTCAAGCTTGGCTCGATTACGCTTTCCAATCGCCTGGTGATGGCGCCCTTGACCCGTAACCGCGCGTTGGAGGGCCTGGTGCCCAATCCCCTGGCGGTGGAATATTACGGACAGCGGGCCTCCGCCGGACTGTTGATCTCCGAGGCCACGCAGGTTTCGCAGCAGGGTCAGGGATATCAGGATACTCCCGGCATCTATTCCAAGGAGCAGATCGCCGGATGGCGGAAAGTCACTGACCGCGTGCATGCGCAGGGAGGGCACATTTACCTTCAGCTCTGGCATGTCGGCCGCATCTCGCATACCTCACTGCAACCGAATGGCGGCGCACCGGTCGCGCCGTCGGCGATTCGCGCCAAGACCAAGACCTTCGTCAACGGCACCTTCGCCGATGTTTCAGAACCCCGCGCCCTTGAGCTTTCGGAAATTCCGGGAATCATCGACGGCTTCAAGAGAGGCGCGGCCAACGCGATCGCCGCAGGCTTCGACGGCGTCGAGGTCCATGGCGCCAACGGTTATCTGCTGGATCAGTTCGCCAGAGACGGCGCCAACAAGCGCACCGATGCCTATGGCGGCTCAATCGAGAACCGCGCCAAACTGATGCTTGAAGTGACCAAGGCCGTGGTCACTGAAGTCGGTTCTGAGCGCACCGGCATCCGCATTTCGCCGGTGACGCCTGCCAACGACATTTCGGATTCCAATCCACAGGCGCTGTTCGACTATATTGTCGATCACCTCAACGCGCTGAAGCTGGTCTACATCCATGTCATCGAGGGCGCGACCGGCGGTGCGCGCGATATCGCGCCGTTCGACTATCACTCGCTGCGCAATCGCTTCAAAGGCACCTACATCGCCAACAACGGCTACGACCTTGAACTCGCCAACAAGGTGTTGTCCGCCAATGAGGCAGACTTGATCGCGTTCGGCAAAGTGTTCATTTCCAATCCCGACCTGGTCGAGCGCTTCAAGCGCGGCGCGCCGCTCAATGAGTATGACAAGGCCACCTTCTACGGCGGCGGCGCCAAGGGATATACGGACTATCCCGCGCTTGAATCAGCTGACGCCGCGGAGTGATCTCCACGCGTCGGTAATCTCGGAAGACGTCGGGTGCAGCCTGGACTTGGCTCGACGTCTTCCGTCATGCGCGCCTCCCGTTTCGGCTGGCGGACCGGCTTCGTCCTCACGTTGGCGTGACTGGCCGGGAATGTTTGCGGCCGGCCGGTGTGATCAATAGGCAACCGTCCGACAGTCAGCAGGAGAAGCGCATGACCAGTTTTGCCGTCCGCCTTTTGACGCTCGGCCTCGTCGCCGCAGCGTTGGGAGCCGCTCCCATGATCGCTCCCGTGAAGGCCGCAACGGACGCGAGCACGGCCGTCAAGAAGAAACACAAGAAGATGAGCCCGGCAGGGTCCGAGGCACAGGCGCCCAAGAGCTCTTCACAGTATCCGCCCAATATGGCCGACGATCCAAATCGAAAGATCAGCTACTAAACAGAACCGCAGATCACGCCGGAATCGGCGGATCGCTGTGCTGGACGGCTTGCGGGTGGCCCTCATCATCGATGGCGACATAGGTGAAATTGCCGTCGGTCACCAGGATCGACTGCATTTCCCTGCGGCGAAGCACCCAGGCTTCCAGGTGCACCGTGATCGACGTTTTGCCGATCTTGACCAGATTGGCATGCACGGAAACGAGATCGCCGACATAGACGGGTTTGCGGAAATTCATCGCTTCGATGGCAACGGTCACGGTGCGTGATTTCGCGAGCTTGGAGGCAAAAACACCGCCGCCGACATCCATCTGGCTGAGCAACCAGCCGCCGAAAATATCGCCGTTCTGGTTGGTGTCGGCAGGCATCGCCAGCGTGCGGATGCAAAGATCGCCGCAAGGCTCGGCCTCAGTGACGGGTGGGGCGTGGATGGCTTGGGTGTCGGTCATGTCAAACGGGGCTCTCGAGAGGCGAATTCGAAACTATTTGAAGCTATCCCAGCCGGCATCCGGCGTGAACCGGCCGCCGAATTTTTGCGCGAGCGCGCGCAAGGTCGAGGCAACATTTTCCGCACCGCGCGTCCGCGCATAATTCAAGGGACCGCCGCGGAACGGGGCGTAACCGGTGCCGAAGATCATGGCGCCGTCGACCATGTCGGGATCGTCGACAATGCCTTCGCGCAAGCAGGCCACGCACACATTCGACATCGGCAGGATCAGCCGGTCGATCATCTCGGCGTTGGGCTCGGCGGCATTTTTGGAGCCCGTCCCCTTGTCGGCCTTGCCGTCCTTCCAGACATAGAACCCCTTGCCGGTCTTGCGGCCGAGTTCGCCCTTGGCGACCTTGTCGCGCAGCCAGGACGGCGTCGGCGGCAGCAGGTCGCCGAATTTCGAACGCAGCATGTCGCCGACCGCAAGACAAATATCAAGCCCGACCTGATCGGCCAATTCAATCGGCCCCATCGGCATGCCGAACTTTTCCGCGGCCGTATCGACCACTGTCTTGTCGATGTTTGCGTCTAACATCACCATGGCTTCCAACATGTAGGGCGTCAGCGCGCGGTTGACGACAAAGCCCGGCGAACTCTTGACCGGCAGCGGCAGTCGATCGATCGCGCCGACAAATGCCAGCCCCTCCTTCAGCAATTGCGGGTCGGTGCCGTCGTGGCTGACAACTTCGACCAGTTGCAGGCGCGACACCGGATTGAAGAAGTGCAGGCCGAGCAGCCGCTCAGGTTTTGCCAGCGTCGTTCGCAAATCCTGCAGCGGAATGCTCGACGTATTGGTGGCCAGGATCGCGCCCGCCTTCATCCGTGGCTCGAGGCCGGCATAGACCTTCTGTTTCAGCTCCAGCTTTTCCGGCACCGCCTCGATGATCAGGTCGGCGGTACGAACCCCCTCGCCGTCGAGATCGGGAACCAGCCGGTCGAGCGCGTCGCGCACATCAGTTCGCTTGCGGATGATCTTGCCGAACAGATCGGCCGCGCGCTTCATCGCGCCCGCGATCGGCTCCGGCTTCATGTCCGCGAGCGTCGCTCTCAATCCCTGATTGGCGCACCAGGCGGCGATATCGCCGCCCATGGCGCCGGCACCGATCACATGAACATGCCTGATCTTGTTGTCGGAGCCGGCGTGCTTTTTCATCTGATCGCGCAGGAAGAACACCCGGATCAGGTTTTGTGCCGTCGGCGTCACCATCAGATGCGCGAACGAACTCTTCTCGGCCGACAGCATCGCGGCCTTGTCACCGCCATGCTTCTCCCAGAGGTCGATCAACCCGTAAGGCGCCGGGTAATGTTCGGGCGAGGCCGATTTCGCGGCTTCAGAGCGCATGCGCGAGGCGAGAAACCCGCGCACCGGACCGGCATTCAGCGCCGAAATGAGAGGGCCGGGCTGAGCACGCTTGAGACGGCCGAACACAGCATCCTTCACCGCGTTGCGAACGTGGCGCTCCTCGGTCACCGCATCGACGAGACCGAGCGATTTCGCGCGGCGCGCATCGATGGTCTTGCCGGTGAGCATCAGCGTCATCGCCTGCATCGGATTGATGAGGCGGGTGAAACGCGCGGTGCCGCCGAGGCCGGGATGTAGCCCCAGCATCACCTCTGGGAAGCCGAAGCGCGCGTCGGCGATCGCAATGCGCATCTGACACGCAAGTACTACTTCCAGCCCGCCGCCGAGACAAAATCCGTGGATCACGGCCACGGTTGGAAACTTCACCGCCTCCAACCGGTCGACCACCGCATGCGCGCGTGCGATCTGCGTCTCGACCTCGGCCGGATCGGTCGCACCGCGGAATTCATTGACATCAGCTCCGGCGACGAAGCCGCTGGCTTTGGCCGAGCGAATAACAAGCCCCGTCGGCCGCTCGTTCTCGAGCGCGGCCAATACGGTGTCGAATTCGGCCAGCACGTCCGCCGATAGCGTATTGGCGCTGGCGCCTTCACGATCGAACAACAGCCAGGCGACGCCGTCGGAATCGCGCGTCAGCTTGAAATGGCGATAAGGCCCGGTCACGGCCGGCGGACCGAGCTCGAGCACACGATCGGCGAGGACGTCGAGGATGTGGCTTTCCATGACGCTCCCTATACCGTTTCGATCAGCATGGCGCCGCCGAGGCCACCGCCGATACATTCGGTGGCAATGCCGCGCTTGGTGCCGAGCCGCTTCATCGCGTTGACGAGGTGCAGGACAATGCGGTTGCCGCTGCAGCCGACGGGATGGCCAAGGCTGATCGCGCCGCCATCGACGTTGAGCCGGGCGCGGTCGATCTCGCCCGCCGCGCCGTCAAGTCCCAGGATTTCGCGGCAGAACTGTTCGTCGGCCCACGCCGCCAGACACCCCAGCACCTGGGTCGCGAAAGCTTCGTTCAATTCCCAGGTCTCGACGTCTTGCAGCGACAACTTGTTGCGCTTCAGGAGTTCGGTCGCCGACATCACCGGCCCCAGCCCCATGATCGAGGGATCGAGCGCCGCCCACTGGCTATCGACGATCACGGCCTTCGGCGTCAGGCCGTGTTGCTTGACCGCCTCTTCAGAAGCCAGAATGACCCAGGATGCGCCGTCGGTGATCTGCGAGGAATTGCCGGCCGTCACCTTTCCCCATGGCCGCTCGAACACCGGCTTGAGCGTGGCGAGTTTCTCTGGCGTGGAGTCCGGCCGCACGCCATCATCGTGATCGTAGAATTTTCCGTCGCGCGCAAACGCGGTCTCGACCTCGCCCTTGAGGAAGCCATTCGTTTGTGCATTGGCCAGCCGCTTGTGACTTTCGGCGGCATAGACGTCCGACTGTTCACGCGTAATGCCGAAAAGGTGGCCGACGACCTCGGCGGTCTGCCCCATGTTGAGTTCGGTGATCGGATCGGTCAGGCCGCGCTCCAACCCGATAATCGGCTTGAAATAGGCCGGACGCGCTTTTGCCATCGCCGCAAGCTTCGCCAGAATCCCCTTGGCGGTCGCAAGCCCTGCGAACCAGCGCACGCCCTGCTGTGGCCACACGAGCGGCGCGTAACTCAGGGCCTCGGCGCCGCCGGCCAAAATCAGGTCAGCGCTGCCTTCGCGGATATAGCGGTAGGCCGTATCGATCGACTGCATGCCGCTTCCGCAATTGATCTGCACGGTGAACGCGACCATCTTCTCGCCCATGCCGAGCCGCAGCGCGGCGACCCGCGCCGGATTCATCTCATCGGCAATGACATTGACGCAACCCAGGATGACCTGATCGAAAGCGTCAGCCGTAAAGGGTTGGCGTGCCAGCAGCGGCCGGCCGCATTGAACGGCGAGATCGACCGGCGTGAAAGGCCCGGGACCGGTGCGCGCTTTCAGGAACGGCGTGCGGCTGCCGTCGACAATAAAGACGGGTCGCGCCATCAGCTTGCCGCCCTCTGCTCACCCAGATCCTGGAAGAAGGAATGCACGTCGGCCGGCTTCTTGTAGATCGGCGACAGCGCCTCCGGAGCGAAATCATCGACCTCGATCACCCCGGCAACCGCGTCATGCGCGGCCTTGAGCTGTTCGCCCTCGGCCTGCGTGATGACGCCGCGCTTTACGGCTTCCTGCCAATCATGCAAATGCGCGGCGCGCATGCGCTTGGAGATCTCTTCCGCCGCGGTGACCAGAAGGAAGGCCTTTTCCAGCCGCGCCACGCCGCGATCGTCGTCGACATGCGAGAGGTCCGGCGTCAGCCGGTCGCGCGCCGCGGAAGGCTCCAGAACCAGCTGGGCGCATTCGTGCACCACGCGGTCGGAAGGCCCGAGCACGCGCGCGCCGAACGGCTGCACGACGATCTTCAAAATCACCGCGACAAACCGGTTCGGAAGGTTCGCCAAAATCTCCGCAAAGCGGCCCTCGATGGTGCGGAAGCCGCTGGCCATGCACCATTCGAGCGCGGCGAAATCGGCCACTTGGCGACCTTCGTCCTGCCAGCGCTTCAGCGCGGCCGACAGCAGATAGAGCTCGGAGAGAATATCGCCAAAGCGCGCGGACAGCATTTCCTTGCGCTTGAGCGCGCCGCCGAGCGTGAGTAGCGCCATGTCGGCGCAGAGCGCAAAGGCTGACGAATAGCGCGACAGCTGCCGATAGAATCCGGTCGCATCGCCAGCATCCGGCGCCGGCGCAAACATCCCGCCGGTCCAGCTCCGGCCGAAGGCGCGGAACAGCGTCACCACGCTGTGCCCGACATGCTTCCAGAACGCGTCATCGAAGGCATTCAAACCCTTGGCGTGGTCTTCTTCGCCGAGCGCGTTCATCTCCAGCAACAGATAAGGATGGGCGCGGATCGCGCCCTGCCCGAACACGATCAGATTGCGGGTGAGGATATTGGCGCCCTCCACCGTGATGCCGACCGGCACCGAGCGATAAAGACTGCCGAGATAATTCAGCGGCCCGTCGATCACGGCCTTGCCGCCGTGGATATCCATGGCGTCGTCGATGGCGATCCGCATGCGCTCGGTGGCTTGCAGCTTCATGATGCCGGAAATCACCGCCGGATGGCGGCCTTCGTTGAGCGCGGCGCAAGTCAGCCGCCGCGCCGCATCGAGCAGATAGGCAGTGCCGGCGATGCGGGCGAGCGGCTCTTCGATGCCTTCGAACTTGCCGATCGAAATCCCGAACTGTTCGCGAATGCGGGCATAGGCGCCGGTGGTGCGCGCCGCGTAGGCCGCGCCTGCCGCCGACAACGACGGCAACGAGATGCCGCGGCCGGCCGCGAGCGCCGTCATCAGCATCTTCCAGCCCTGGCCGAGACGCGTCTGGCCGCCGATGATGTAATCCATCGGAATGAAAACATCCTTGCCCCAATTCGGGCCGTTCTGGAACACCTGCATCGCCGGCAAGTGCCGATGCCCGATACTGACGCCCGGCAGGTCAGCCGGGATCAGGGCGACCGTGATGCCGAGTTCATCCACGTTGCCGACAAGATGGTCGGGATCGTAGGCCTTGAAGGCGAGACCCAAGAGAGTCGCGACCGGGCCAAGCGTGATGTAACGCTTGTGCCAGTTGAGACGAAGGCCGAGCACTTCCTTGCCTTCGAACGTGCCCTTGCAGATCACGCCACTGTCGATCATCGAGGCGGCGTCGGATCCGGCCTCCGGACTTGTCAGACCGAAACAGGGAATGTCGCGGCCATCGGCCAGCCGCGGCAACCAGCGCTCCTGCTGCTCCTTGGTGCCGAACCGCATCAGGAGTTCACCGGGCCCGAGCGAGTTCGGCACCATCACGGTGACGGCCGCCGCCAGCGAACGCGACGAGATCTTGCGTACGACTTCCGAATGCGCGTAAGGCGAAAATCCCAAGCCCCCATGCTCTTTCGGAATGATCATCCCGAAGAATTTTTTCTGCTTGATGAAAGCCCATACCTCGGGCGGCAGATCGCGCCATTCCCAGTTGATCTTCCAGTCGTCGAGCATGGCGCAGAGTTCATCGACCGGGCCATTGAGGAAGGCCTTCTCCTCCGCCGTCAGCACCGCCGGCGCCTGATTGAGCAGCTTCGACCAGTCCGGGTTGCCGGTGAAGAGATCGGCATCCCACCAGACGTCGCCGGCCTCCAGCGCCTCGCGCTCGGTGTCGGACATCGACGGCAAAACGCCGCGTGCCCAGGAGAAGATCGGTTTGGTGATAAAATCGCGGCGGAAAGAGCTCATGGCAGTGTCCTTGACTGTCGGCGGCACGGCGCGGGGCGGGAGCTACAATTTATGCCAGAACACGACTCACTTATTTGAATGCGTCAGAATTTGGTTGATACACCGCATTCAAAATAAAACGAAATTGATGCGCCGCATCCAAACGGATAACGGCCGGCGGCGTCAGCAGTTCCGGAATACCATCAGTAACTTAAGGCGGTGGGACTAATCCGGGCGCGGCATCTCGAACATGGCGTCCTGGCGAATTTCGAAATAGTCGCCCCGGCGGCCGGCACGCACGATGGGACGGGCAAGCGCGGTCTGATAGACGCCGTCCTTGATCATGGCCTTGTCGATGTGGACGGCGACAACCTCGCCAAGCGTCAGCCAGGCATTGGCCTTCCGGCCGTCAGCGCCCTGCAACTGAACGATCTGGGTCAGCTTGCATTCAAACGAAACCGGGCTTTCGGCGACGCGGGGCACGTTGACGAGTTTGCTGGGCACGGCCGTCAGGCCCGCGATCGAAAACTCGCTGACCTCATGGGCGACATGCGCGGCCGTGGCGTTCATCTGCTTCGCCAGATCCATGGTCGCGAGATTCCAGACGAACTCGCCGGTCTCCTGGATATTGGCGACGCTGTCCTTCCAGGAGGTCGAGGAAAATCCGATGATCGCCGGCGTATAGCAAAATCCGTTGAAGAAACTGTAGGGCGCCAGATTGACGTTGCCCTTGGCGTCACGCGAGGAAATCCAGCCGATCGGACGCGGCGCGATGATGGCGTTGAACGGATCATGCTTGAGGCCGTGGCCGTTCTTCGGCTCGTAATAGTGCAAGTCCCTGGGGCTGGATGCGTCCACGATGTTTCCTGTTTTCTTCTCTCGCGTTATTTCCGGCTGCGCGCCGCAAGCCCGGCGAGCAGGAAATCGATCATCTGGTCGATCTCCGCGTGGGGCTTCCCGGGCTTGTTCATCGCCTGGGCAATCATCTGCGGATGGAAGTAGCCCATCATGGCCTGGCAGGTGCACATGGCCGCCAGCGGTACATCCGTCGTCTCGAATTCTCCGGAGGCTGCGCCTTGCGCGATCACGCCGCCGATGGTCTCGACGATGGTCTGCATATGCGCCATGCAGACTTCCCAGCTTTCTTCCATCGCGATCTCGACCATCTCGTGCAGCTTGGAATCGCCGACAAAGCGCTCCGAGTTCATACGATGGATAGTCGTCAGCAATTCCCGCAAACGGGGCGTCGCGGGGCCCGGCTTGACGAGGATGGCCCTGGCCACGTCTTCGACCTCGCCCATCAAGACGCGGGCGACGCCCTCATGGATCGCTTTCTTCGACTCGAAGAAGCGGTACACGTTGGCCGGGCTCATGTGGAGCGCCTTGGCGATGTCGCCGACGGTGGTCTTCTGATAGCCGATCTCGCGAAATAGCCGCTCCGCCACCACGAGAATGCGTTCCCGGGTGTCCGTTTCGGTATGTTCGGCAGTCAGTGTCATTTCTGTAATGTCATTTCTGTACTTGGTTCATCCTGCCCGATTCGAAATCGAGCAGGGCCTTTTGCGGACAAACACCTCGCCCGCCCGAATGTTCAATCATTCCGCCGCCTCGGCAAGCGGAAATGCGGGTTGGACGATGTCCTGATGTTGAGGCGCAAGATCAACATGAACGCTTCCGCCGCTTTCTTCAAGGCTTTTGCGGAACCAGAGCGCATAGAGGCCCGGCAAATATAGCAGCGTCAGGAAGGTTGCGACGAACAGCCCACCCATGATGGTGATCGCCATCGGCCCCCAGAACGCGGAACGCGACAGCGGAATCATCGCCAGAATCGCGGCCAGCGCGGTCAGCACCACCGGCCGGGCCCGCCGGACGGTGGCTTCCACAATGGCCTCTCGCCGGGTCAGGCCGTGCGCGACGTCGGTCTCGATCTGATCGACCAGGATCACGGTGTTGCGCATGATCATGCCGGCCAGCGCGATCAGGCCGAGCAACGCCACAAAGCCGAAAGGCTGGTTGGCGACGTTCAAGCCGAGCGAGGCGCCGACGATGCCAAGCGGCGCGGTGAGGAATACCAGGAACAGGCGCGAAAAGCTCTGCAACTGGATCATCAAGAGCGTCAGCATCACGATCACCATCAGCGGAAACAGCACGAAGATCGAGGCATTGCCCTTGGCCGATTCCTCGAACGCGCCGCCCGGCTCGATCCGGTAGGCCGGCTCAAGATGATTGCGGATATCCTGAAGCTGCGGCCAGATCTGGTTGGTGACGTCAGGCGCCTGGACGCCGTCGACGACATCGCCCCGCACGGTGATCGCCATGTCGCGGTTACGCCGCCAGATGATCGGCTCCTCGTGGGCGTATTCGATTTTGGCGATTTGCGTGAGCGGCACCGCCACGCCATTGCGTGAGGTGACCGTGAGATCGCCGACATGGCCAAGATCGAGCCGTTCGGAAGGAACCGCACGGGCCACCACGTCGACTTTCTCGATGCCGTCGCGCACAGTGGTCACCGGTACGCCCGAGATCAGCATCGCAAGCGCCTGTGAGACGTCCTGCGGCGTCAGGCCCAGCGCGCGGGCCCGGTCCTGATCGACGACAAGCTTGAGGTACGGCGACTGCTCGTTCCAGTCGAGTTGCGCATCCTTGATATTCTTGTTTTCGCCAACGACATCGCGCACCTTGTAGGCGATCTCGCGGACGACCTTGGGATCCGGTCCGATCACGCGAAACTGAACCGGGAAGCCAACCGGCGGCCCGAAATTGAAGCGATCGACCCGCACCCGCGCTTCCGACAGGTCGCCCTCCTCGACCGCCTTCTCGACCCGCGCCTTGATCCGCTCACGCGCCTCGACATTCTTGGCCACGATCACGATCTCCGCGAAAGCCTCGTTGGGCAGTTGCGGGTTGAGCCCGAGCCAGAAACGCGGCGACCCCTGGCCGACATAGGACGTGTAGGTCGAAATATCAGAATCGCCCTTGAGCAGCTCTTCCGCCCTCTTCACGGATTTTTCCGTGACGTTAAATGCCGTGCCCTCCGGCAGCCGAAGCTGCAAGAACAGCTCGGGCCGCTCGGACAACGGGAAGAACTGCTGCTGGACATGACCGAAAGCAACGATCGAGATGATGAATACGGCAACGGTTGCGAGCACGGTCTTGACGCGGTGATTCACGCACCACTGGATCACGCTGCGTAACACGCGGTAGATGCGAGTCTCATAGACCGCATGCGGATCGTGGTTATGGCCCACCGCGATATTCGGCAACAGTTTGACGCCGATATAGGGCGTGAAGATCACCGCGACGAACCAGGAGGCAACCAGCGCAATCGCCACGATCCAGAAAATGCCGCCGGCATATTCGCCGACCGCCGAGTTGGCAAAGCCGATCGGCAAAAAACCCGCCGCCGTCACCAGCGTACCCGTCAACATCGGAAATGCGGTGGATTCCCAGGCAAAGGACGCCGCGCGGATACGGTCCCAGCCCTGCTCCATCTTCACGACCATCATCTCGACCGCGATGATGGCATCATCGACCAGGAGGCCGAGCGCGATGATCAACGCGCCAAGCGTGATCCGGTGCAGATCGAGCGACATCGCGTCCATCACGATGAAGACGATCGCCAGCACCAGCGGCACCGATGCCGCCACCACGATGCCGGTGCGCCATCCGAGCGCGACAAAACTGACGAACAACACGATCGCAAGCGCCTCAATGAAGGAATGCACGAACTCGCTGACCGCATGTTCAACCACATCCGGCTGATCGGCGATGCGATCGACGCTGATGCCCTGCGGTACCGCGTTCATGAATTCCGATGTCGCGGCCGCCACATCCTTGCCAAGTTCCAGAATGTTGGCGCCCTTGGCGGTGACCACGCCGATGCCGATGGCGGGCTTGCCTTCCTGGCGCACGACAAAGCTCGGCGGATCGACAAAGCCGTGGCTGACGGTCGCGATATCGCCCAGACGGAACACGCGGCCATTGCTTTCGACCGGCGTCTCCGCCACCGCCTTGACGCCGTCGAGCGCACCGGTGACACGGAGCGGCACGCGCTGCGAGGAGGTTTCCACCGTGCCGGCCGGAACGACATTGTTCTGCTTGGCGAGCGAATCGAACAGCGCCTGCGTCGTGATGCCGAGCGTGGCGAGTTTTGCATGCGAAAACTCGACGAAGATTTTTTCGTCCTGGGTGCCGTAGATATCGACCTTGGTCACGCCCGAGACCTTGAGGAGGCGCTGGCGCAGGCCTTCGGCAGCCTTCTTGAGCTGCGCGTAGTCGGCGCCGTCGCTGGTCATCATGTAGAGGATCGAGTCGACGTCGGAGAATTCGTCATTGACGACAGGACCGAGCAGGCCGGACGGCAACTCGCTTTGTACGTCGACGAGTTTCTTGCGCAGCAAGTAAAACAGATAAGGCACGTCCTTTGGCGGCGTCGAATCGCGGAATGTGACCTGCATCGCCGTGAAGGCCGGCTTCGAATAGGTCTGCACCTTTTCGAAATAGGGCAATTCCTGAAGCTTCTTCTCGATGGGATCGGCCACCTGCGCCTGCATTTCGGCTGCGGTCGCGCCGGGCCAGATCACCGAGACGTTCACCACCTTGACCGTGAAAAAGGGATCCTCGGCCCGGCCGAGCTTCTGATAGGAGAAGAAGCCGGCCACACCCAAAGCGAAAATCAGAAACAGCACCAGCGCAGGATGGCTGACTGCCCAGGCCGAGAGATTGAAGCGCTTCATCGTCCTTCTCCCCTGCCAGAACGAAAGCTATGGGCCGCCGCGGCGGCGGTTTGCACCCTCTCCCGTGGGGAGAGGGTTGGGGTGAGGGGGTACGGTCTATCGATGGAGCGTAACCCCTCACCCGGCGCTGTGCGCCGACCTCTCCCAATGGGAGAGGTGAAGCCGGCTCCGCGAACGACTTTCGAGTTCATCGCACTCTCCCGGCTCAAAACGACAACGACGACACGACCCGGACCTTCTGGGCCGGATCGAGCTTCTGCACACCGAGCACGACAATCTTCGCGCCTTCCTCAACACCGCCCGAGATGACGACGCAATTGCTGTCGTAGGATTTGACCGCGACCGGTTTCAGCGAAATCGCGCCCTTGTCGTCGACGACATAGAGCGAGGGATCGCCGCCCTGGCTGTACAGCGCCGACAACGGCAGCCGCGCCACACGTTCGGTCTGCGCGTCGGCAAGCGTCAGTGTTGCGGTCATGCCGAGCGAGACGTCTTCGCCCGCGTCGGGCAATGAAAATTTGGCAAGATAGGTTCGCGTCGCGGCATCAGCGGAAGGCGCAACCTCGCGCAGCTTCGCAGCATATTTCTTGTCCGGCCCCGACCACAGCGTGACCGTCGCAACGCCCGACTTGGCGCGATTGAGAAGCGTCTCGGGGACAGCGACGACTGCTTCCTTCTCACCAAGCCGGGCGACGCGGATCGCGGCCTGGCCCGCGGCAACCACCTGGCCAGGCTCGATCATCGTTGCCGTGACCACACCGCGGGTGTCGGCCACGAGCGTTGCATAAGAGAGCGAATTATTGGTCAGTTCGACCGAGCGCTCCGCGCGATTAAGCCGCGCCCGCGCCTCGTCGGCGGCGGCCTTGGCGGAATCGAGCTGCGCATCGGTGGCCCAGCCCTTGGCGCGAAGGTCCTTGGCGCGCTGCTCGGCGGCGCCCGCCTGGCCCAGCACGCCGGTCGCGGCGCGCTGTTCGGCTTCGGCCTGCTCGGCCTGCAATTTCAGATCGATCTCATCGAGCGTGGCGAGCGGCTGGCCGATATCGACGCTCTCGCCGACCTCGACCAGCCGCTTCGCCACCTTCCCGGGAACGCGGAAACCCATGTCGGTCTCGATCCGGGGCCTGATCGTGCCGACAAAGCTGCGCTCGGGGGATTGGGCTTCGTAATGGGCGGTTGCGACCAGGACCGGTCGCGATTCCGCGGGCTTCTCGGCGACCTGGTCGTTGCAGCCGGTCAGGGCAACGGCCATTGCAGCCAACGAAATTCCAACTAAGAGCTTGGAATAGCTTAAAAAAACCAATCGACCCAGCATCGGGGGCTCTCCTCTCGGCTCTCGTGTCCTGAAGAATGTTGATTATTGAATGATAAATGTCAATATTAATCATTAATCATGAAATCGTGAGTACGAACCAGCCCGCCGAACCCCGCCGGGCCGTTCTGCGCAAAACCTGCAAATAAATCCGCAAATCCTCGGCAGCTCGGACAAACGGCCTGCCAACCGGGCCGGCATGGTCCGGCCATGGCAAAAATCATCCCTGTTTCATTCAGCCGGCCCCGCCTGCCCCGAAGCCTGCTCCGTGATGGCTGGTGGCTGGAATCTCCCCCCTGCGCCGTCGTGCCGTTTGCGAAATCACCGCGAGCGCCGGGTGGCAAACCCCCATCAAGACCCAGGCCAAAAGCCGCTCATCTCACCCTCGTCCATTGCAGGAAGTGAAATCATGTCGATCGCGACCATGTCCGATTTTGAAACCGCGCCTGCACGTCCGCTGGCGACGCCGCTCATCCTCGCTGCCGGCTGCGTCGCGTTGGCCGACTGGCTGTTCTACGGCTGGGATGTCGGCATCTCGCTTGCGTTGTTTCTGGGCGTGCTTGGGGTGGTCGCGGTTGCAAGCAATCGCGTGCGCGCCACCCGCAAGACCCAAATTGTCATGAGCACCGTGTTCCTGGCCGGGCTGCTGGCTTTGGTCGAGAACGTCGACTGGCTGTCGGCGATCTGGGCCGGTCTTGCGACCGCGGCGTTTGTCGTCGTCATGACGGCGCATGACAAAGCGTCGTGGCAGCAACATCTTTTCGAGGCCACAATTTCTCCTGTGCTGGGCCCGTTCCGGTTTGCGAATGACGTGATTTGGCAAATCTGGCAGAAGCTCAAGCAAGATCACAGTTGGCTCAAGCTTGATTCTCTCATCGGCTGGATCGTCCCACTTGGCGTTTTTGCCGTCTTTCTTGCCCTCTTGGGATCGGCAAACCCGTTGATCGAGCGCGGCCTCCTGCAAATCGATATGCGCGCAATGCTCGACCTGCTTAGTCCCCGGCGCATCGCGTTCTGGATTGTTCTGGCGAGCATCACCTGGCCGTTCCTGTTCCGGCGCAGCTTTCGCAATCCAATTCGACCCATCGTATTGGGCGACGACGCGGCCAGCGTCGCCTCTGGCGTGAACTATCTTTTCGGCACCCAGGCGACGCTGCGATCCATGGTTCTCTTCAACGCGCTGTTCGCGCTACAGACCACGCTGGATCTAACCTATCTCTGGGGCGGCGCGGCGCTGCCGAATGGCATGAGCCACGCCGAATATGCCCATCGTGGCGCCTACCCGTTGATCGTCACCGCCCTGCTTGCCGCAGGATTCGTCCTGGTCGCGATGCGCCCGGGCGGCCCGGCAGAACAGTCCAGGCTGATACGTCCGCTTGTGCTGATCTGGATCGCGCAGAACATTCTCCTGGTGATCTCCTCGATCTTCCGGCTCGATCTCTACATCGCCGCTTTTTCGCTGACTTATTTACGGCTAACGGCCTTTATCTGGATGGGGCTCGTGGCCGTGGGCCTGCTGTTGATCCTGTTCCAGATCACGCGCCGAAAATCCAACTCCTGGCTGCTCACCGCCAATGCCATCGCGCTGGCGCTCGTGCTCTATGGCTGCTGCTTTCTCAACGCGCCCTGGCTCGTGGCACACTATAATGTCGAGCATTGCCGCGAGGTAAGCGGGACAGGACAAAATCTCGATTGGCGTTATCTTCAAAGCCTTGGCCCGCAAGTCCTTCCCGCACTCGAACTTCATCGGGAAAAATTTCCGGCCTATTGGGCCAACGAGAAATATAATCATCTGACCGCGCGTAACGTCTTTGTATCCTCCTCAAAAAACTGGCGGGACTGGAGTTTTCGGGCGTGGCGTCTCAAGCAATATTTCGCTAACAACCCCTTTGACATCACGTCCACCTCAGCCGGCAGGCAAGGCTAGCGACATGGCCCCTTCCATTCTCGTCGTCGACGACGACCCGCATATCCGGGATGTCGTGCGCTTTGCGTTCGAAAAGACCGGCATGAACATTTCGGTCGCGCAGGACGGCAAGGAAGCGCTGCGCCAGTTCGACCGCAACCTCCACGATCTCGTCGTCCTCGACATCGGCATGCCGGAGATGGACGGGCTGGAGGTCTGCCGGCAGATCAGGAGAACCGCGGAGACGCCGATCCTGTTTCTGTCGGCCCGTGACGAGGAGATCGACCGCATCCTCGGGCTCGAAATCGGTGGCGATGATTATGTGACCAAGCCATTCAGTCCGCGCGAACTGGTGGCCCGGGTGAACGCGATCCTCCGGCGTGCCCGTAGCGCGCCGCCACCGGCGGAATCCAAAATGCTGAGTCATGGCGGTCTCACGGTCGATACCGACGCCCGCACAGCGCGTTTTGATAACAAGCCGGTCACGCTGACCGCGCTCGAATTCTCGATCCTGCGCGCGCTGCTGGCACGGCCGGGTTTTGTGTTCACGCGCGAACTGATTCTCGACGCCGCCTATGCCGGCAACATTCACGTCGCCGATCGCACCATCGACAGCCACATCCGCAACATCCGCGCCAAGATGGCCGCGGCCGGTTCCGACTCCGTGATCGAGACCGTTCATGGCGTGGGCTTCAAGCTTGGCCGTTGCGAGGCCCCGCGTTGACCGAAGTCAGATCCGCGCCCCGCACACCGGTCAAGTGGCGGCCGAGCCTGAGCCTGATCGTGTTTCTGGTTCTCCTCAGCGTGCTCTTGCTGCCGCTGTTCAGCCTCTACTTCCTCAGGGTCTACCAGAACCAGCTGATCCAGGAGACCGAGTCCGAACTGATCGCCCAAAGTGCTGCGTTGGCCGCCGTGTTCCACCGCGAGGTCGAGTCCACCATTCCGCAGGACGTGCCGCTCGGCGCGAGCGTGGCGCCGACCGAGCAAAGGCCCCCGGAAGATCCGTACCAGCCGATCTGGCCCAAGCTCGAATTGGCCAACGAGACCGTATTGCCGCCGCGCCCCGCGGCGCGCCCGCCGCCGCTGGCCGCCGATCCCGCCTACGCCGCGCTTGGCGCGCGCATGGGGCCGGATCTTGTCGCGACCCAGAACGTGACGCTTGCGGGGTTTCGGCTGCTCGATCCCAACGGCGTCGTGATCGCCGGCCGAGAGGAAGTCGGGCTTTCGCTTGCGCATCTGGAGGAAATCGCCGAAGCCTTGCACGGGCGTTTTGCCGCCGTGCTGCGCGTGCGAATCTCCAAGCACGACCAGCCGGCGCTCTATTCGATCAGCCGCGGCACCGGCATGCGGGTGTTCACGGCCATGCCGGTGATCATCCGCGATCAGGTCGCCGGCATCGTCTATGCCTCACGAACGCCGAGCAATGTCTTCAAATATCTTTATGAACAGCGCACCCGGTTCATGCTCGCGATTCTCGCGACCATCGTTCCGACGCTGTTGATCGGGTTTTTGTTTCACCGCACCATCACCGAGCCGATGCGCGAACTGGTCGAGCGCACCAATTTGATCGGCAAGGGAGACCGCACCGCGCTTCGGCCGTTGAAGCGTCACGGCACCAGCGAATTCGCGCGGCTGTCGGACAGTTTTCTGGAAATGGCGCGGCGGCTGGATATGCGCTCGCACTTCATCTCGACTTTCGCCACCCATGTTTCGCACGAATTGAAATCGCCGCTGACGTCGATCCAGGGCGCGGCTGAATTGCTCCGTGACGATGTCGATGACCCCGACATGGACGACGACGACCGGCGCAAGTTTCTCGACAATATCGTGGCGGACACCGAGCGGCTAGCCAAGATATCGGTGCGCCTGCGCGATCTGGCTCGGGCGGAAAACCCCGTGGGCGTCGGTGTCACCAAACTGATCGACACGGTGGCCGCACTCCGTTCGTCTTTTGCCGCGCTCGACGTGCGCGCAGCCGGCGAACTCGATACGCCGCTTCGCATCTCGGACGAAAACGCGGCGATCATTCTTTCCAATCTCGCCGACAATGCGGTGCGCCACGGCAGCACGGTGCTGAAGATCTTTGCCGTGCGGCAACAAGCCATGCTGGTCGTGACCGTCAGCGACAATGGCGAAGGCATCTCGCCCAATAACCGGACGCAGATATTCGACAGTTTTTTCACGACACGGCGCGAACACGGCGGCACCGGCATGGGCCTTGCGATCGTGCGCGCCATGCTGGAAGCCCATGGCGGCACCATCCGCCTGATCGATTCCGAGGCGGGCGCCACCTTCGAACTGACGATCCCGATCTCCGACACGGCGCTGTCGTGACGATCGCGCGCGCCCGCCTTTGTCTGATCATTATTATTTCCGGGCTGGCGCTCCGCCACTTCGGGCTCGGCCTCGGCCTACCGGCTTCGATGGTCAAATATGGCGGCTCGGTGCTCTGGGGCGCCATGGTGTTTTTTCTAGTGGCGATCATCACGCCTCGATTTCCGAGATTTCATATTGCAGCGGCCTCAGTCGTGATCGCTGTCGGCGTCGAGCTGTTTCGGCTGGTGCATACGCCCTGGCTTGATGCCTTTCGGTTGACGCTTGCCGGCGCACTGTTGCTCGGCCGGATTTTCTCGATGTGGGATATCGTTGCCTATGTCGCCGGGATCTGCATGGCCCTGGCTTTCGACTACATGGCTGCGCCAATTGCCGCGCAGGAAGCACCGGCGCCTCACTCGCCGAGCTGAAAGCGCTCGAAACGGTGCAGTTCTTCCTCGATCCGCCGCTTCAACTCCTTGCGTGGTCCCTTCACGGCGTGACCTACCCAATTCCATTTCTGCAATAGCAACTTCCTGTTCTGCCGGTCGGTCTTGAGATCAACGGCGGCAACGATTTCATCTCCGACCAGAACCGGCAGCGCAAAATAGCCGTGGCGCCGCTTTTCCTTCGGCACATAGGCTTCGAAAAGATGCTCATAGCCGAAGATGAGACGCGTCCGCTTGCGCTGGATGATCAGGGGATCGAACGGGGACAGGATATGGACGCGCTCGGCGGCTCCGTTGCCCATAACCTCCAGCGTCTCGGGCTGGGCCCAATGTTCCTGTTTGCCGGCGCCTTCGATCGCAACGGGAATGAGCTCCTTGCAGCGAATGCGCGCCTCGATCAATTGCCGGACCGCCTTCTTGCTTGGCGCATCGAGATGGCAGATGGAATCGAGGCTGACGACGCCTTGCGCGCGCAAAGCGCGGTCGAGCAGATAGGCGGTGATCTCCCGCGATGAGGCCGCTTTCGGCGGCTTGTCCCAGCCGAAATGCCGGTCCACCAGCTCATAGGTCTTGAGCATGCCATTGCGTTCGGAGATCGTGACCCGGCCTTCGTAGAACGCGAGTTGCAGCGCTCGTTTCGACGGCTTGCGGCTCGCCCAGGCATGCACCTTCTCGACCAGCACGTCGTCGTCGATATCGCGGATGGTCAGCGCACCGTCCTTTTTCAGGAGCCGCATCACCTTGCGCAAATCGGCAGGCTTCACCTCGGCAAACCATTTATGGCCCTCACGCCGGTGCAGCTTCATCGCCGGGATGAAAAACCGAAAATCCTTCGCCGGCACGTAAGACAGCGCATGGGTCCAATATTCGAAAACGCTTTTATCGACACTCTGGGAGTGACTCAGATCGGCGCGGCGATAGGCGGGGATCCGGTTCCAGAGAATGTGATGGTGGCAGCGCTCGATCACATGAATGGTATCGATCTGCACATAACCGAGATGTTCGATCGCCGCTCTGGTTGCTTGCGGGCCTTCGCCAAACGGGGCTTCGGAATCAAGCCGCTGGGCCCGCAGCCAGATCGCTCTGGCAGCAAGCCTGGTCAATTCTATCGGCTTGGGGGAACCCGCCATCGCGAGGTAACTTAGCGGGATTCGCGCCTTCCGACAGGCGTTTGCCCACAGAGATTCGGACGACTCACGGCTTGGCGTGATTAACGATGCTTCCCGTCGCGATGTCCGCATCGCATACGGCCTTGCCGCGCTCGGGCGCCTTGCACCGGTAAACGCTGCCGGTGAGGCGATCGATCAGCCACATATTATCGTCCAGGGAACTCTCCATGCCGATGAAGCGCGTTCCCACCGCCGTAATCAGGGTGGACAGCAAAATGGCCGTCGCGATGATGACCGAAGCGATCAGCACGGAGGCTGGGGTTCCCACCTGCCCTGGCATGATTGGACGGTACCCCTGATGTCCGTTTGGCTTCTTTTGTGTCGGAAACAAAGACAGTTGGCTTCACTCGAATCAAAAATCGTTACGCCACCGCAGGGATCATCCAACACGGCGTCGCCATTTTCTAGAGGCGCATCTGGCCAATTTTTTGTCCGCACCTCGGCGACGGCGCGACAGCTTTATGGGCACCGATCAGGTCACGAATGTGAAATACACTTCACCAGTTTTCGACGAAAGGCCAGTACCTCCGCCTTAAAGCTCAAATCCAGTTCTGGAAAATCATCAGGCGGGTGAAAGTCGCCATCGACGTCCCGATAAACGCCGCCGAGATCGGCAGCATGGCTGCAAAGCCCGCACATGCCACCGCGACAAAGCCCCACAACAGCCAGCGCGGACTATCACCTCGCCGCAGCATGTAAACCAATGCCAGGCTTCCGAAGGTAGCCGGCGGCAAATAGTAGAACAAGAATGCGAGCGCTCGCGGCAGCAAGGCCCAGGCAAGATAGGGTCCGAAATAGAACGCCACGACCAGGAACGCATCGCGCCGGCGCGTCACGACGAGATCGCGCAAGCCGAGCGCGAGCGCTGCCAGCATCGGCCAGAACACCACCGGATTGCCCAAGAAGACGACGGCCGAAATCTCATCCTCGCCGACCTTGTCGAACAGAAACCACACCGGCCGCACCAGCAGCGGCCAGGTTGGCCAGCCACTCATATAGGTGTGGCCAGCGAGCGCGGTCGTGGTGTTGTCGCTGAAGATCCGGCGTTGCGCATCGAGGATATCCGGCAGGGAAAAACCGTGGAGCGGCACGAACGCCGCAAAATAGACGATCGCCGGAATCAGCACGAAGCAGACGGCAAAATGAGTGAGTTTGAGATCCGGCCACAGGTCAGGCCGGTACCAATCCTGCTCGCCGGCATCGAGAAACCGCACGCGCCAGCCTTGCATCAGACGAACGGCGGCGAAAACCGCGATGCAGGTTGCAAGCACGAACAACCCGCTCCATTTGCAGGCCGCGGCCAGGCCGCCGGCAAAACCCGCCAGGCCAAACCATAACTGCGGCCGCCGTTCATTGAATCCGCGCAGGAAGGCCGCCGTCGCAAACAGGCCGAAGGCAAGTGCGAAAATATCCAGCATGGCGATCCGCGACTGCACGAAGACCATCTGGTTGAAGAATGCGATCATGGCGGCCGCGATCGCGGCACTTTGCGCGCCGAACAAAGCAAGGCCGCAAAGATAGACGCCGACAATGGCCAACGCCCCGAACAGCACGCTCGCATAGCGCCATCCCAGCGGCGTGTCGCCGAAAACATCGATCGACAGCGCGATCAATTGCTTGGCGAGCGGCGGATGCATCGGATTGAGCTGGGGTCCGGACGCATTCACCGTCAGCATTTGCCGTGCCGCCGGCACATAATGCACTTCGTCAAAGTAAAGTTTGTCGGGCACGGCGACGCTAACCAGAAAAGCGAAGTGCGCGACCATGAAAATAATAGCGGCAACCAGCACGGTCCGGCCGGCTGTGTTGCCTGGAGCCGAAGGAAATCCGAGCACGGTCTTCACGAACCGACCGCCCTTCGCCTCGCGGCCCCCAAGTATTTCCTGGTCTGTTTTCTGATCCATGGCTTTGAACGCAACCCGAAGCCGCCGTCACTAACCATCGGGGTCGTAGCACGTCGCTTGTGGTAAATATACCACATCGGTCGCTGCGCACGGGGATAACAAAGCGGCGGACAAAACATCAATGAATTGGCGTCAGGGTATTTTCCTCACCTCGGTACTTTTCGTTGTCGCAACCGCATCCCACCCAGCCCGCGCGCAGACACGCGTCGGCGAAGCAGTCCTCGTCCAAAATCAGGTTGTCCGTGTCGCGAATTCGCTGAGCATGCCCGTCAACGTCGGCGATGGCTTGTTGCGCGACGAGACCGTACGCACCGGCCTCGACAGCGCGGCGAGACTTGTCATGGCCGACAACACCAATCTCTCGCTGGGCCCCGACGCCATGATCACGCTCGATCGCACGGTCTTCGACGACGAACATTCCTATCGCGATATTGCGATCCGGCTTGCGACAGGTGCGTTTCGCTTCGTGACAGGACATTCGGAGAAAGCGGCCTACAAAATCACGACGCCGATCGCAACCATTGGCGTGCGCGGCACTGTGCTCGATATTCTCTCCCAGCGAGGCAAGACGACCGTGGTGTTGCAGGAAGGCGCCTCGCGCGTCTGCGCGACCGGCGGCACCTGCACCGAACTGACCCATCCCGGCGACACCGCCGTGATCACATCGACTGGCGGCAGGAGCACGACCAAAAAATTTGGCGCTCCGCCATGGACGTTCGCGGCAAACTGCTCGGCCGCTCCAGGGCTTTGTACCGTGACGCAATACGCCGAAGCGGCCCCGCCGCCGCCCGCCGATGTCGGCACCGACGATACGGGCGCGCTATGCGGACGATGACGATGGCGAGGTTCTTCCGCAGGTTCGTCGTCGCCATCGCATTAGCGGCGGCGACGCCGACGATTTTGCTTCCTGTACTGACGTCTTCCGCGGCAGCGCAAACGTCTGGGCCACCGCCTAACCTGCCACCGATACTGATCCCTCCGCCACCTCCGAAGCCGACCGGGGCAGGCTCCAGCGGCAGCTCGATCAATGGGCTCGCCGATCAGCGCTTCAACCAGACCGTCACCAACCGCGTGCTCGGCAATGTACTGCTCGGCGTCAACGAGCAGATCAATTGCAGCGACTGCGTCAGCGCGTTCGGCTCCTATGGATCCTTTTCAGCCGGCATCCACGGCCGCAAGGAGATTACCCCCAACCTGTCGCTTTTGGCGGGCATCGCCTACACCCAATATGGCGAAAGCGGATACAACGTGACCAGCGCGCCGATCGCAGCCCTGGCGCTGCGCTATGATTTCACCGATTGGGGTTCGTCACGGCCGTTCTTCGATATCGGCACGATCCTGACGCCGTTCGAAAAGGTGAACTACAACCGGGGCTATACGACAAATTTCGGCAACGTCGATCTGCAAAGCTCAACCAATGCCAGCGAATACGGCGTGTATGGAAGGGCGGGCTGGAACAGCAGGCTCTCGCCGCGTGACGAACTGGCGGCCTCCATCGAGGTCTGGCAGTTGTGGCAACACGTGAACGGCTACAGCGATCCGAACGTCACGTTCGATCCATTCAACGCGAGCATTGCATCGGGCACCGATCGAACCAATCTGGCGAAGATCGGCGCGCAGTGGACCCATTTGTTCGGCTCCAGCGTCGAGGTCAATCTCAATGGCGGCTTCGTGCAGTCGTTTGCGAACCATTCCGGCCTCGTCGCCACCGTCACCGGTGACGGCCTCGCGGTGCCGACGATCGGAAACCAGTATTGGTTCGAATATGGCGGCCGGATCGGATACCGCATCACCAAGGGCTGGACCGCCGACCTTTTCATGGACGGCACGTTGGGACCGCAGCCGGTCGGCAATACCATTCATGGTGGCGTCGGGTTGCGGCTGAATTACTGAGCGAGCGCGCACCGCCGCCCCATCGCTCCTCTCGAAAATCACGCGACCGATTTGCCTTCATAGGCTCGCCGCAACTCGGCAATGTCGAGCTTGGTCATGCCGAGCATCGCCTGCATGGCGCGCCGGGCACCGGCGCTATCCGGGCCGCCCAACAATTCCGGCAACACCGACGGCACGATCTGCCAGGACAGGCCATAGCGATCGCGGACCCACCCGCATCGTTGGGCCGACCCGCCATCAGCCGACAGCATATTCCAGAGGCGATCGACCTCGGCCTGGTCTGTGCAATCGATCTTGAATGAAATCGCCGGTGTGTACTCAAAACGTGTCCCGCCATTCAGCGCCATATAGTCCTGACCGGCCAGGGTGAACTGCACCACCAGCACCGTGCCGGCCTTCCCGGCCGGACCGTCAACGGGATTTCGCTGGACGCGGTTGATGCGGGAATCAGGCAGGAGCGAGACGTAGAATTTCGCTGCTTCTTCGGCTTCGCCGTCGAACCAGAGGCAAGGCGATATCTTGGACATGGTCGGGCTCTCCTTCATGACATCTAGCGGAGGACGAACGAGCCAGCCTAACTCCGACACCGGGCTTTTTGAAATCCAGGTTTGATGAGCCGGCGAGTCCACCCGAATGACGCCAGCGGGCAGAAAAATGGCCGGGCAAAGCCCGGCCATCAGTCAAACCTTGATCGGATCGTCTTGTTATGTCGAGATCGGCGTTGGCATGGTCAGAAACGCCTTGGTCGCATGCCAGAACAGCTGCCGGTTGGTGGCCAGCACGACCGAGTGCGCCACGCCGGGCAGAATGATCAATTGGTGATCGCCGTTGGGCAGTTGACCGAAGAAATCCTGCAGGTCGGCAACGGTGGAATTTCCGTCATATTGACCGCTGATCACGAGAGTCGGCACCACAACCTTCTTGGGATCGACCTGTGGCATCTTGGACGTCATGTCGAGGTAGGTACCGGTCGGAACTTGATCGCCGAACGGCATCTCCGCATCCGCCAGGGCCTCGACGGCAGCGAGTTCGCTGGTGCCTGGTTTGTCGCGTGTCGCGATCGAGCGGATCATCTCGCGGTCACGCTTGCGCATGTTGTGGGTGCGATAATAGTCGAGCTGTTCGGCACGCTTGACGAGAGTTGGTGCACCATCGCCCTTGTACGTGAAAGCGGCCAGCACAAGACGATCGACGCGGTCGGGTTGGACCTCCGCAAAAGCGCCGGCACGGATCGCGCCGGCGGATTCACCGAGGAAGTGATACTTCTGCCGCCCGGTCTCCTTGGCAAGAACGTCAAGCGCGGCCTTGAGATCTTCGACACCGCTCTTGATGTCGGAATTGCCGGAGGTCCGCCCGGACTTGCCGTAGTTCTCGTGATCCATGGTCCAGCAGTCAAACCCGTAACGGGCGAACTCGTCCATTACGGAATATTCGCCGCCACCTTTGACTTGAATATCGAAGCAGCGTGACGTCACCGACGAGCCGTGGACGAAGAACAGCACCGGCTTGGACGGTTCGCCGGCTTTCGGCGCGCCGACGCGCTTGCGGAACATCCACAAGGGGACATCGCCCTTCTTCGTCCAATATTCGCTGCTCCAGATTTCACCTTCCGCGGCGCTGGCGCTTTGAAGGGGAAGTGCTGCGGAGAGACTTCCGGCGACGAGGCCGAGACCGGCGCCCTTGATAAGTGTGCGGCGCCCGAGCGATTGATTGACGGGCGATTCATTGGATTGCGTCACGATTCCTCTCCGATCACAGGTTTTTTGTGTTGTGAATTTTGTCTGGCGAATCCCGACTTTACGATTTTCATCTAATGAAATCGCAACTTACGAAATCTTCGTGCAATCTAGCAGAGCGCACACGACGCTGAAAGATATCCCGTGCCGCGGGGGCTACCCGCAAGATCGTACATGGTAACGAGACCGTGTATCGACGCACAATTCAGGTGTCTTTGGGATCGCGGTGCACGGGATCGACCCATAGCACCTTTTCCGGCTTCTCCACCGGTTCGATATCGAGATTGATGGCCACCGCCTCGCCGTCGCTGCGCACCAAAACGCATTCCAGCGCCTCGTCGGGACTGGCGTTGATTTCCTGATGCGGCACGTAAGGCGGGACGAAAATGAAATCGCCGGGATTTGCTTCCGCCGTGAATTCCAGATGGTCGCCCCACCGCATCCGCGCCTTGCCCTTCACGACGTAGATAATGCTTTCGAGGTGACCGTGATGATGCGCACCGGTCTTGGCATCCGGCTTGATGGTCACCGTGCCGGCCCACAATTTCTGGGCGCCGACGCGGGCAAAATTGATTGCGGCCTTGCGATCCATGCCGGCGGTCGACGGCACATTGGGATCAAGTTGATTGCCGGGAATGACCCGGACACCATCGTGCTTCCAGCGCCCTTCTCCGTGGTCATGGGAACGATCGGAATGGGTGTGATGGTGTGGATCGCTCATGTCGATTGGTTCCAGTGAATCCGCGACGGAATGCTACTGAAAATAGCTGACACAAGCCAGCCCGCAAGGAACGTTTCGGCGCTCCGAAAATTGGATCTTCATCAAACCAATCGAACATGGAGAACGTCTCATGGGTAGCGTCGCAGACAAGGTTAAAGGCAACGCCAACGAAGCGATGGGCAAAGCCAAGCAAGGCGTCGGCGAAGCCGTCGGGTCCGACCGCTTGCAGGGCGAAGGCGCCATTCAGGAGGTCAAGGGCAAGGGCCAGAAGGCACTTGGCGATGCCAAGGAAGCCACAAAAGATGCGGTCAACAAGGCTGCCGCCGCGGCCAACCGGAAGCTCTGATCCCAGATCGTGAGCGCCATCCAAATGCAAAAGGCCGGTCTTCGGACCGGCCTTTTTTGTCTGTCGCTGCTAGATCAGCCCTTCACGTCGAGCAATTCAACGTCGAAGATCAGCGTCGCGTTCGGCGGAATGACCCCGGCTGCACCGCGCGCGCCGTAGCCAAGCTCGGGCGGAATGATCAGGGTGCGTTTGCCGCCGACTTTCATCGAGGCAACGCCTTCGTCCCAGCCGGCAATCACCCGGCGTTGGCCGACCGGAAATTCGAGCGGATTGTTGCGATCGACCGAAGAGTCGAATTTTTTGCCCTTCTGGCCGTCCTCATAGAGCCAGCCGGTATAGTGCACGACGCAAATCTGGCCGGGCTTCGGCGTTGCGCCCGTGCCGACCGCGGTGTCGATGATTTGCAATCCTGAAGCTGTGGTCATGACTTTCCCCGGGGTCTGCGCCACCGCTGCGGTCGGCATCGAGGTTACCGACACGGTCAAGGCGATGGCGGCAAAAGTGGAAAACACTGTCGGCAGAAAACGTCGCATATTGGCGCACCTTCTTTAACGATCGGGCGCCTATCTATCCCAACGCAAGCTGTGAGACCAGCCTTGATCGCGCACGATCGCGTGGGGAATCCGACCCTTAATATCCGAGCGCACAGCCATCCTTGCGGGGATCGGAGCCGCCGGTGAGCGTGCCCTTTTCCCAGTCGATCCAGATCGCCTGGCCGCCACCGAGCGGCGGGATGACCTTGGTGGTCTGATGGCCGAGCTTTTGCAGGCCTGCGACGATGTCGGCCGGCACGCCGTCCTCGAGCTGATAGACGCCTTCGTAATGCAGCCCGCGCGGCATATCGATCGCCTCCTGCACGTCGCATCCGTAGTCCAGAATGTTGGTCAGAACGTGGGTCTGGCCGACCGGCTGGTATTGGCCACCCATCACGCCAAACGGCATCACTGCGCGGCCGCCCCTGGTCGCGAGCGCCGGAATGATGGTGTGCAACGGACGCTTGCCTGACGCAATGCAGTTCGGATGGCCGGGCTCGACGCGGAAGCCGGCGCCGCGATTCTGGAACAGAACACCGGTCTTGTTGGAGACGATGGCGGAGGCCCATGCATGGGCGACCGAGTTGATGAACGAGCAGACGTTGCGGTCCTTGTCCACCACAGAGATGTAGATCGTCGAAGGATTCATTGGCGGTGAGACCTTCGGCAAATCCAGCATCCGGTCCATGCGGATCTTGCCGGCCCACTCGTCGGCGAATTCCTTGGCGAGGATTCTGGCGACATCCACTTTCACATGCGCGGGGTCGCCGATGTTCTGCTCGCGCATCATATAGGCGACGCGCGCCGCTTCGGCCTCGAGATGAAACCGCTCGACGCTTAACGGTGCGAATTTCGTCAGATCGAAATGCGACAGGATGTTCAGCATCACCAGCATGGTGATGCCGGGCCCGTTGGGCGGGCACTGCCAGACGTCGAGACCTTTATACATGGTGCCGATCGGCACCGTCGTCTCGGTATTGTGAGCGGCGAAGTCTTCCAGCGTGTGCAAACCGCCGGCGCCCCGCAGGGTCTCCACCATGTCCTCGGCGATCGCGCCCTTGTAGAAAGCATCGGGGCCGCTTTTGGCGATCGCCCGCAACGTCTGGCCGAGCTTCGGTTGCTTGATCACGTCGCCGGCGACAGCCGCCTTGCCGTGCGGCAACAGATAGCGCTCGGTGTTGACGCCCTTCTTCAGCTTCTCGAACCCGTTCTTCCAGTCGAAGGCAATACGAGGCGCTACGACATAACCCTCCTCGGCCGCCTTGATCGCGGGCTGCAACAGGATGTCCAGGCCAAACTTGCCGTGGTCGCGCAGGATCGTCGCCCAGGCATCGATCGAACCGGGAATGGTGACCGAATGCGCTGACGTGAGCGGGATCGCGCGCATGTTGCGTTCGAGATACCATTCCGCCGTCGCGGCCTTCGGCGCGCGGCCCGAGCCGTTATAGGCTGTGATCTTGCCTTCGCCCTTCGGCTGCATCAGTGCAAAACAATCGCCGCCAATGCCGGTGGATTGCGGTTCGATCACCGCCAGCAGCGCCGAAGCGGCCACCGCCGCGTCCGCGGCGGTCCCCCCGGCACGGAGCACCTCGATCGCGGTAAGCGCCGCCAGCGGGTGGGACGTCGCCACCATGGCGTTCTGGGAATGGACCGTCGACCGGCCAGCGAGATGGAAATTCCTCATAGCGATTGGCTCACTTTGTCGCTGCTTTTTCCCTGACTTACAGGGCTTGTTTCGGGGGTTACTTGGCATATTCAATACCGCCTGCGCAATGCTTGGATGATGCATAACTGGAAGGGGACCCCTGCCCTTCGGAGCGGCCTCCTGCTAGATGATCGCCATGTCTTACAAGGTCGCCGCCTTCTACCAGTTTGTATCCCTGCCGGACTTTCGCGAGCTGCGCGAACCGCTGCGGGCGCTGTGCGGCGATCTCAAACTGAAGGGCAGCGTCCTGTTGGCACATGAGGGGATCAACGGCACGCTGGCCGGTAGCAGCGAGGCCATCGACCAGTTCGTCACCGCGCTTCGCCACAGCGATCATTTTGGCGGCCGCCTCGACCATCCGGAGCTCAAGTTCTCCTCGGCCGCAGCGATGCCTTTCGGCCGGCTCAAGGTCCGGCTGAAGAAGGAGATCGTCACATTCGGCGACAAGGCTGCCGATCCGACGCGCCAGGTCGGCACCTATGTCGATGCCAAAGACTGGAATGAGTTGATCGCGGCATCCGACACCCTACTGATCGACACGCGCAACGCATTCGAGGTCGCACTCGGCACCTTCGAAGGCGCGGTCGATCCAGCCATCGCGAGTTTCGGAGAATTCAAGCAATTTGCCGCCCGCCATCTCGACCCAGTTCGAGATCGGAAAATTGCGATGTTCTGCACCGGCGGCATCCGCTGCGAAAAGGCCTCGAGCTATCTGCTCGCGCAGGGCTTCGCCGAGGTCTATCACCTGAAAGGCGGCATCCTGAACTACCTCGAACAGGTCACGGAAACCGAGAGCCGCTGGCGCGGCGAATGCTTCGTGTTCGACGAACGCGTCGCGCTCGGTCACGGTTTGCGCGAGCGCCAAACGGAGCATGACAGCGATGAGTGACCTCAAGACGCTCGCTGACCGCATCGACACGCTGGAGTCGCGGCTGGCGTTTCAGGACGACGCCATCGAGACGCTGAACAAGGCCGTCACCGAACAATGGGCGAAGATCGATGCGCTGACGCGGCAACTTGTTGCGCTCGGCGAGCAGCTGCGCGAGACCGAAAGCCAGATGCCCGGCGCCGCAAACGAGCCCCCGCCGCACTACTGAGGTCCGGCAAACCGCGGCATTTGCATACGTCAACTGGCAGCCGCGAGTCTTACGGCCTGCGGCGCCATCACCAGCCGATCGCGCCCACCGTCTTTTGCGGAATAGAGAGCGCGATCCGCCGCGTCAACGAGCGAGGTGCTGCCAGTTGATCCTTGATTCGCCGGGAAGCAAATTGCTCCGCCAACACTGGCGGTAACCAATCCGGACGGCTGATTCAGCCCGTGAGCCATCCCCGCGTGCCAGATCGCAGCGCGAACCCGTTCCCCAATCCGCGCACAACCCGCTGCATCCGTATTCGGCAACAGCATGACGAACTCTTCACCGCCATATCGCGCGACGAGATCGGTCGTCCGCTGGACTTCCGCAGCCATGATGTGAGCCACCGCGCGAAGGCATGCATCGCCGGCAGTATGCCCATACGCGTCGTTATAGGCCTTGAAATGATCGAGATCGATCATCAACAGCCCAAGGTATGTGCGTTCGCGATAGGCTCGCGCCCACTCCTCCTCCAATCGCTCATCGAAGCGGCGTCGGTTGGCGAGTCCCGTCAGACCATCCTCGATAGCCAGTGTCGCGAGCCTGTCTTCCATATCCTTTTGCTCGGTCATGTCGCGCGAAATGACAACGACGCCGTCGACCTCGCCGTTGTCCTTCCGCGTGATGCGCAGGTTCGATTCAAGCCAAATCTCGATTTTTTCTCGATGCCGCGTGCGGTAGGTGATGCGCGCTTCCTCCATTTTGCCGCGCCTCAGGGCAGCGACCAATTTCTCAACGTCCGGCAAATCTTCAGGGTTGACGCCGGCGAGCGCGGGCGTCCCCACCAGCTGGTCGGGCCGCCACCCCACAATGCGGACCGACGACGGGGAAGCGTATTGGATGATGCCATCCAGACCGACGCGCGTGACCATGTCGCTTGATCCTTCCGCCACCACGCGGAAATTGACTTCCTTGGCGGCGAGCGCGGCTGCCATTCGCTGACCGCGGTGCAATTGCCGCACGAGGTAAAGTCCCAGGACCGCGATCAGCGCAACAAGACTCAGGACAAACAGAGTTCGCAAGATAGCGGCACGATACCATGGTGCCAGTACTTCCTCGACCTCTTTCGTCGCAACAACGACAAATGGGTAGCGGCTACCGCGCTGGTAGGCGCCCAAACGCTGCCGCCCGTCGAAGAATGAATCAAAATACTGGACGCCGGATGGTCCGGTGGAACGGATGCCTCTGAAAAAGGTGCCCCCCGAAATGTCGCGTCCAACACTTGTGCCATCATCCGGCCGGCGCGCCAGTGTAATCCCGTCGGCATTCAGCAGCAGCAGCGTGCCGGTTGTGCCGATATCGAACTGCCCATAATAATCCGCGAAGTAACGGGCACTGACGCTCCCAACCACAGCACCGGCAAAACTGCCGTCCGGGTGATTGAACCGCCGGGACAGCGTCATGATCCATTGGTCACCAGCGTAACTTTTGACCGGAGGGCCGACGAATGCGTCTCGCTCGGCGGATTGCTTATGATGTTGAAAATGGAGGCGATCGCGGAGATTCCTGCCCATTAAGCCGGACGACGCGAGCCAGTCGCCATTCTCGTCGTATACGATGATGCTATTGATGCGCTTCGTCGCGGCCTTGCGTGCGATCAGCACGACCGAGAGCTTTGCAAGCGTTGCGCGGTCTGCACCGTCCGCCTCAAGGCGGCCGACGGCACCAAGAATGCTGGCATCCAGCAAGTCGAAACTATCTTCCGCATGCTGTGTCAGCGACCGCGCCAGATTGGTGAGGTCGATTTCGGCCGCCTTGAGACTCGCCTCTCGTGCGGTCCATTCTCGCCAGCCACTCATACCGAGAATGGCGATGCAAACCAGCGCGACAAATGCCCCCGCCCGAAACGGGAGGCGACTCAAGCTGGACTTGACGAGGGAAGCGGACATCTCACATGGGACTCTGCTGTAATGCAGAGAAGTCTCACATACCTCTTAGTTATCTCTGAAATTGAATGCAGCAATCGGCGCTAATCGCGGGAATCCACGTTTCCTGACGTGGTTAACCCATCGGGTCCGCCGACGTTCGTGTTCCCGAAGTTGCGCCACTTTCTTACCCGAAGGATGAACAAGCCTGTTTTTCTGAACCTTTCTTGGTGTATCAGGAACCGGTTCCGTCGATCACCCGCCCAAGCCTGCTTAACTGAATGAATATGACACAACCCTTCCTCGAAGTGCTCTCCGGCCGAAAGCAAGCAGTGCCGCCGATCTGGATGATGCGGCAGGCCGGGCGCTATCTGCCGGAATATCGGGAACTGCGGGCGAAAGCCGGCGGTTTTCTCGATCTGTGCTTCACACCGGAATACGCCGCTGAAGTAACCCTTCAGCCGATCCGCCGTTTCGGCTTCGACGCCGCGATCATCTTCTCCGACATTCTCGTGATCCCCTACGCGCTCGGCCGCTCGGTGCGGTTTGAGGCCGGCGAGGGGCCGCGGCTCGACCCGCTGGATACGCCGGAGAAGATCGCAACTCTCGCTTCGCATGCCGACTTCGCAAAACTGGAGCCCGTGTTCGAGGCACTGCGCCGTGTTCGAGGCGAGCTCGATGCCAAGACGGCCCTGATCGGTTTCTGCGGCGCGCCGTGGACGGTCGCGACTTACATGGTAGCCGGTCAGGGTACGCCGGACCAGGCGCCGGCGCGGATGCTGGCCTACCGGCATCCCGACGCGTTCGAAAAAATCGTCGACGTGCTGGTCGAGAACTCGATTCAATATCTCGTCGGCCAGCTCAAGGCCGGCGCCGATTGCTTGCAGATTTTTGATACGTGGGCCGGCGTGCTGTCGCCGCGCGAATTCTCGCGCTGGTCGATCGAACCGACACGCCGCATTGTTGAGGGCGTGCGCCAACAAATCCCTGACGCAAAGATCATCGGCTTTCCCAGAGGAGCCGCCGCCTCGCTGCCGGACTATGTGAAGGTAACCGGTGTCAACGGCGTCAGCATCGACTGGACAGCAGAGCCGTCGCTGATCCGCGACCGTGTGCAGAACCGCGTCGCCGTTCAGGGCAATCTTGATCCGCTTGCTCTGATCGCCGGCGGCGCGGCGCTCGATCGCGCGGTCGACGATGTGCTGGAAAATTACGCCAGCGGACGGCTGATCTTCAATCTCGGCCACGGCATCTTGCCGGAAACGCCGATCGCGCATGTCGAGCAGATGATCAAGCGCGTGCGGGCTTACAAATAAGTTACGGCCGTCATTCCCGCGAAGGCGGGTATCCAGTAATCATGATTGTGCATAGGCGTCGAGAGGCCGCGGCGTACTGGATCATCCGCTTTCGCGAATGATCACCAAGGCATTTTCGGAGGCTAGGTCGCTTGGTTACTCTGGCCGGCTGCGATCGATGATCTCGGCCGCGCCCTTTGCCAGCAGTTCGAGCCCAGCGGCACGACCGAGCTCGCACGGCCGATCCGCCGGCCCGGAGCGCGCAACTTCGATGAAGCGCTGCCCGTCCTCATCCAGAACTGATGCCGTCAACGACATTTGCGCGCCATCGATCGTGGCCAATCCTGCGATCGGGGAATTGCAATGGCCGTTCAGCACCCACAACACCTCGCGCTCGGCCTCAGAACAGCGGCGCGCGGCGAGATCATCGATCTTCGCCAGGATATTTCGCGTCGTCCAATCGTCTGCGGCACATTCCACCGCAACGATCCCCTGCCCGACCGCCGGCAGCATCTCTGCGGCCGAGAACTCGTAAGCGATGCGGTTGGCGAGGCCGACCCGCTCCAGACCCGAGCGGGCCATGATCAGCGCATCCGCAGGCCCGACCGCGCCGCCATCGGCGAGCCGCTGCTTCTCCAGATGATCCAGCTTGCGCACGCGGGTATCGGCGGCGCCGCGATAATGGATCACCTCGATCTCGGGAAAGAGCCGGCGCGCATAAGCGGCGCGGCGTACCGCATTGGTGCCGATCTTGAAGCCCTTGCCGCGCGAGGCTCTCAATTCCTCGACCGACAGCCCGGGCCGCAGCACCAGCACGTCGCTTGCCGGATCGCGCGCCAGCGTAGCGCCAATCACCAGCCCTGGCGTGTCCTCGTTGCCCGGCATATCCTTCAGCGAATGCATCGCTGCCTGCAACTGTCCGGCGCGAACGGCATTGCGGATTTCGGCGACGAAGGCCCCGCCCTTGCCGCCATGGGGCAAGAGTTTACCGGTCTGGTCGATATCACCCGTCGTTTCGAACTTGACGATCTCGACATCGACGTCAGGAGCCACCGTCGCAAGAAGCCGCGCAATGGCCTCGGTCTGGGCCAAGGCCATGGTGCTCTTGCGGGTGCCGATCCGAAGTCGCATCGAATACCTTCTCACCGTCCTGATCCTTGCGATGGGATAGCATCCGGCAACCGGGGTGACTAGCGCTAGCGCGCGTCCTGCAAGATCATGTCGGAGGCTTTCTCCGCGATCATGATGACAGGCGCATTGGTATTGCCGGACACCAGATCGGGCATCACGGACGCATCGACCACGCGAAGACCCTCGATCCCGCGAACGCGCAACCGCTGATCGACCACGGCGAGTGGGTCGTTCCCCATCCGGCAGGTCGAGGTCGGATGGTAGATGGTGGAACCGCGGACGCGGCAATAGGCCAGCAACGCCTCGTCGCTGGTGACCTTGCCGCCGGGCTCGACCTCCTCGACGACGTAAGGCGAGAGCGCCGGTGCGTGCAAAATCTTCCGCAAGATCTTCAAGCCTTCGACATTGGTCGTGCGGTCCACTTCGCTGGCGAGATAATTGATCCGTATTTCCGGAGACGCGGCTGGATCGGCGCTTCTGATCCGGAGCGAGCCACGGCTTTCAGGCCGCAACTGACACACCGACGCTGTGAAACCCGAGAATGGATGCAGCTTTTCGCCCATCTTGTCGGTCGAGAACGGCAGGAAATGGATCTGGATGTCCGGCGTTGCCAACCGTGGATTGGTCTTGAAGAACGCCCCCGACGTGCCAGCGGCGATCGTCAGCGGACCGGTTCGAAACGCAGCATAGCGCAAGGCGGTCATCACCTTGTGGAAAGGATTGTTGACGATGTCATTGAGCGTGATGGCCTGCGAGCAGCGCATCACCACACGGACCTGCATATGATCTTGCAGATCGTGGCCCACACCTGGCGCGTCCAGCACGACCTCGATGCCGTGCTGGCGGAGCAAATCCGCCGGGCCTATGCCCGAGAGCTGCAACAATTGCGGGGAGTTGAACGCCCCGCCGGCGACCAGGATTTCCTTGCGTGCCCATGCCGTGCGCGGAACGCCGGCGCAACGATACGCCACGGCAACGGCGCGACGTCCCTCGAACAGGATTTTTTCGCCAAGCGCCGAGGTCTCGACATGCAAGTTGGAGCGAGTTTTTGCAGGGCGAAGATAGGCGACCGCCGTGCTCGCCCGTCTCCCGCCCTTGGTCGTGGTCTGGAAAAAGCCTGCGCCTTCCTGCGTGGCGCCGTTGAAATCGGGATTTCGGGGAATGCCGGCTTCCACCGCCGCCTCGACGAAGGCTGCGGAAATCGGATCGGGATGACCGAGATTGGAGACCGGCAACGGGCCGCCGGTGCCGTGGAAATCGTCCGCGCCGCGCGTCTGGTCCTCGGCCTTCTTGAAGTAAGGCAGCACGTCATCGAAGCCCCAGCCGAGATTGCCGTGCTGGCGCCAGCGATCGTAGTCCTCGTGCTGACCGCGGACATACAGCAGGCCGTTGATCGAACTTGATCCGCCAAGCGTCTTGCCGCGCGGCTGGAACACGTTCCGTCCGTTAAGGCCGGGCTCCGGCTCGGTCTGGTACATCCAGTTGACGGCCTTTTCCTTGAACAGCCGGCCATAACCGAGCGGGATGTGAATCCAGGGATTGGTATCTCGCGGACCTGCCTCAAGCAGCAGCACCGAATATTTGCCGTCGGCCGTCAGCCGATTGGCCAGCACGCATCCGGCCGATCCTGCGCCGACGATGATGTAGTCGAATTCTTCTTTGGTGCTTTGCGAGGCCGCGGCGTTCATGGCGTTTCCCGGTGGTTCGGAGATCAAGACGGCCGGCGCGGCTTTTCTTTATTATTACCGCAGCAACCGGGCTAAGCCGGCGAGACCTTCGCGTACCAGTCCGCCAACTCGCTGCCGGTGAAGAAACCAGCATCCGGCGAGGCGGTCAACAAATCGAGCATGCGCTCCAGTTCATGGATGCGATGCGGCACCGCAATCAAATGCGGGTGCAGTCCGATCGCCAGCACGATCGCGCTGTCGCGGCATTCCGTCTCGAACCGGCGCAGCGTGAATTCCAGCCGCCGCGCCATCTCCCCCGTCGCGTGCCGTTCGATGGCATAGATGATGGAGTCGTTGATTTCGAGATTGTAGGGCATCGCAATCAGCGGACCTTCGGATGTCGTCATCCAGGCCGGCCGGTCATCGACAACCCAATCGCAGACATAGTCGACGCCACAGCGCTTGAGGATATCGGGCGTGTCGACGGTTTCACGCAAGCCCGGCGACAGCCAGCCGCGCGGACGCTTCCCGGTAAAACTGGCGATCTTGTCGAGGCTCGCGCCGATCACCGCCTCTTCGCCGCCCTCGACATGGTTGATGGCTTTCTGGTGCATGCCGTGACCGATGAATTCCCAGCCCGCATTGTGCATCGCCTGTGCGGCTTGCGGATAGGCATCGATGACACCCGCATTGAAGCTCGTGGAAGCCGGCAACGCCCGCGATGCAAACGCCTTGAGAATGCGGGGAAGCCCGGCGCGCATGCCATAGTCGGCCCAGGAGAAATTCGGCACATCCGGAACGGTTTCGCGGCCATGCGGCGGAGTCACAATGGTTCTTGGCATCGGCTGGTCGAATTGCCAGTTTTCGACGTTGACGACGAGATGCACGAGGATTCGTTTCCCCTCGAGCGGCGGCAAGGCCGCACGCTCCGACGAGAGCAGATAGGGAATACGCGGATTTGCCATTGATAACCTTTAGACGGGAGCGGCGCTGACCTTCATGTCGGACATGATGCGGGCCTTGTAGGCCATGAAGTCCGCGCTGGTAAGGCTGGCGATCGAACGCGGGCGCGGCAGCGTGATCGGAATGGTGCGGATGATCTTCCCCGGCCGGGCCGACATCACGCAAATCCGGTCCGACAATAAAATCGCTTCGTCGATGTCGTGGGTGACGAACAACACCGTCGTGCCGAGCGACTGCCAGACATCCAATAGCAGTTGCTGCATGGAGAGCCGCGTCTGCGCATCGAGCGCGCCGAACGGCTCGTCCATCAGGAGCGCTTTCGGCGACATCGCCAGCACCCGCGCAATGCCGACGCGCTGGCGCATGCCGCCCGACAACTGCACCGGCAAGGCGTCGGCAAACGATTCGAGACCTACCAGTTTCAACAGGTTGCGCGCTTTCTTCTCATATTCGGCGCGAGCAATGCCCTGAACCTGCGGCCCGAAAATCACGTTTTGCCAGACGGTGAGCCATGGAAAGAGGGCGGCTTCCTGAAAAACCACGCCGCGGTCGGGACCCGGTCGCGTGACGGTCTTGCCATCGAACAACAAGCTGCCCTCGGTCGTCTTCTCGAAGCCCGCGAGCAGATTGAGCAGCGTCGATTTTCCGCAGCCTGACGGACCCAGAAGCGCGACGAATTCACCCTCGCCGATCGCGAGGTTGATCCCGTCCAGCGCCCGGACCTCGGTCTGGCCCGAAAAAGTCTTGGAAACGTTTTCAAACGCGATCGTGCCCATCGTCATCACATCACGACTGGAACGATTGCAGACGCCGCCACGCCAGCACCCATTTTTCGATCCCCAGGATAACGCGGTCGCTGATCAGCCCGAGCAGACCGATGGTCGCCATGTCGGCAATGACGACGTCCATGCGTCCGACATAATAGGCGTCCCACAGCACATAGCCGAGACCGGATTTGACCGCGACCATTTCCGCGACGATCACTGCGGTCCAGGCGATACCGAGCCCGATCCGAAGCCCTGTGAAGATCGACGGCAACGATGCCGGCAACACCACCCGCCGCAGGATCGTCCACCGTCCCGCGCCCATCATCATCGCAGCACGGACGAGATTGCGCTCGATGTCGCGCGCACCCTGCGCCGTGTTGACGACGATCGGATAGAAGGCGCCGAGCGCAATCAGAAACACCGCGCCCATATCGCGGATGCCGAACACAGCGATGGAAAACGGCAGCCAGGCTGTGATCGGGATCGGCCGCAGCAATTGAACGGTGGGGTCGAGCGCACCGGAAGCAATCCGGTTCCATCCGATTGCCAAGCCGACCGGCACCGCGACCAGGATAGCGACGGCAAACCCCTTGCCGACGCGCTCGGCAGAAAACAGCAAATTAGCGAGCCACGTTCCGCTATAGGGATTGAGGCTAAGACCGCCCGCACCGAACGCCCATACCTTCCACGCCTGCCACACGCGATCAGGCGTCGGCAACACGCCGCCGAACAACGAACCGCCGTTTCCCGCCCACTGCCAAAGCAGGATCACCACAACGGGAAGAACGATGGCGAGAAGCAGTTGCCGCAAGTTCCTGCGGCTGTTGGGTGACAGCACCGACCAGGCTGAAGCGGGCGACGCCGGCCTTGAAGCAATAGGTCCGGTCGAGATCGACATTGACGCCATCCTTCACGATCGCAAGCGGCCAACAGATCCTGGAAAGTTACTTGCCTAGCGCCTTCTCCACGAACGAGCCGTCCCAATGCGCATCGATCTCTCCGGAAACATCCTTCTGGATCACACCCAAATCGGCAAAGCCCTTGGCCTGACGCTTGATCTGGTCCGGCGAGATCACCTCGCCGAGCTTGATGATCTTCGCAGCCTGCGCCGCAACATCCGGCGCCATGCCTGAGAGTTGCGCATAAGCATCGGCGAAAGCGGCGGGCGATTTGGCGAGTTCCTCTTCTTTCTTGAGATAGGCCCAGACAAAGCGCTCCAGCGCCGCATGCTTGCCGTCGACCGCCGTCTTCGTTGTCATGAACATGCCAAGCTCGGCGCCAACCGCCTTCGACGAGCCGTATTCAAGTCCCTTGGCGAAGTAGCCGTAACCGCCCATCACGGGGATGGACTCGAACGGCTCCCAGGTCACGAGGCCATCGACATCGCCTTTCTTCAAAGCCTGGTCGAAATTGGCGCCGCCGCCCTGAATGTTGACGGCCTCAAAGCTGTTATAAGGGACGCCGTTTTCGACCAGTGTCGCGGCGAACTGAAACCAGACCGCCGATCCCGGCGCGATCGCGATCTTCTTGCCCTTGAGATCATCCCAGCTATCGAACTTCACGCCGTTGCGGCCGACCACATATTTGGGCGAGGAGCCGACGCCCATCAGCCCGACCACATTGGTCGATCCCTGCGCGAGCGAGATTGCAAGATCGGCCGGTCCAACCGACGCAACATCAAGAGAGCCCGCCAACAGCGCGGTACGCGCATCGGCGTAACGGACAAATTCAACAAGCTTGAGATCGACGCCGAGTTTCTTCAACTCATCCGCGACCAAAATGATCGGAGCCAGATGGCCGACCTTCACATAGCCAACCGTGAGCTCGACCGGCTGCGCCAGCGGCGCCGGCTCCGGCCCGACAGCTTGTGCGGGCAGCGGCAAACATCCGATCGCCGCCACGGCGAACAAAAGCCTAGCAACCTGCCTCAATATCCACACGACCTGCCTCCGTTGTGATCAGCCAAGGGCTGCGGCACCACAAGCAAAGACTGCACCAACTTGCGCCCGTTGCGCAACCAACCGCGACCATTTGGCCGGTCATGGCTCGTCGGCAATCTCGGACGCGATCGCCGACGGCACGCGACCGTGCCAATCGGTCCATTCCTGCAACCGGACCGCGATCTGAAGCAGAAGGGCCTCACTGCCCTGCCGCCCGATCAGTTGCAGGCCGACCGGCATTCCACCGCTGTCAAAGCCCACGGGAACGGCCAACGCCGGCAGCCCGAGATAGTTGACGAAACGGGTGAAGCGGCTGAGCGCGTAAAGGGTGCGCGGATTGAAATGCGAAGAGGCCGGATCAACCTCATTCACACGGGGTGTCCTGATCGGCATCACCGGCAGAAGCGCGACGCCGGTCTCGCCAAGACAGGACAAGATAAATTGATCGCGTAGCGCGTCGCGTGCGGCCAATGCCGATGCAAGCTCGCCGTCCGTGATCAAAAGCCCCTTGGCCAGACGTTTGCGCAATGTCGCGTCGATATTTGGATCGTCGATGCGCTGGCGATGTTTGCGAGCGGCCTCGGCTTGCAGCCCTGTCAACGCATGCTGGTCCGCCGCTTCCGGAAATCCGGACCGTTCGACAATCGTCAGGCCGCTCTCGGCGAGCACGTCGACGGCACCACGAACGATGGCGGCGATCTCGGAATCGCAATCGGCGAATGCATCCAGCATCAATGCCGCGCCCTGAGATGGCTGCGGCAAACCTGGCGCTTCGCCCGATAGCTCCGGCCATATCAAGGCAAGATCGCTGGCGCTTCGGGCAAAGATGCCGGCGGTGTCGAGCGAAGGCGCCAAGGCCATGGCGCCGTCCAGGGAAAGCCGGCCGTAGCCGGGTTTGAGCGCGGTGACGCCGCAGCAATGCGCCGGCATTCGCACCGAGCCGCCGGTGTCGGAGCCGAGCGCGGCAAAACAGCAACCGGATGCGACCAGGATCGCCGAGCCGGTCGAAGACCCGCCGGGGACGCGATCGAACTGCCACGGGTTGAGCGCGCCACGCCGCCCGATCCCGGACGGCTGATACGCAAGTTCCGTCATGGTTGCCGCGCCGATCAGACTGGCGCCGGCCTGATCGAGGCGGTCAATCAACGAGCTTGGCGGCGACGCCGGCGCTTGCGGCCCCACACATCCCCATGACGGACGGCTGCGTCCGGTGGCAAACATGTCCTTGGCGACGTAAGGCAGGCCCGCGAGCGGCCCCTCATGCGGCGCTTCTGCGTGATAGATATGTTCGACCGCGTGGAGCTTTCGGCCCAAGTGGGCCAGCCGCCGGCGGCATTGCTCAAGCGCCGCGATCCGGCCAAGCCCGGAGAGCGAGCTCCAGTCCGGCAATCGGGCAGTTGATGCAGCAACCGGCGTCATGGCTTCTCGCTATCACGGCTCGGATCAACGGCTTTTCCCGGAAATCCCGGCTTATGAAAGGCTAATGTCTGGTACCGTGGCACGCCCCAACATTCGATAGCACAAGGCCAGTCTTTACGTGAAGTCAGATCAAGTAAGCCATCCTCCCGACGGATTGCATCAACCGCAACTCGGCTGGGCGATCCTGACGATTGCGATCGGCCTGATCATGGCGGTGATGGACGGCGCGATCGCCAATGTGGCGCTGCCCACCATCGCGCGCAACCTCAATGCCAGCCCGGCCTTTTCGATCTGGATCGTCAACGGCTATCAGCTGGCGATCACGATCTCACTCTTGCCGCTGGCTTCGTTCGGCGAAATCATCGGCTACCGCCGCGTCTATATTGCGGGGCTGGCGCTGTTCACCCTTGCCTCGCTGTTTTCCGTGCTCGCGCACACGCTGACGCTGTTGACGATCGCCCGCGTCCTGCAAGGGTTCGGCGCAGCCGGGATCATGAGCGTCAACATGGCGCTGGTCCGGCATATTTATCCGCGCGCGCAGTTGGGACGCGGGATCGGTATCAACGCCATGGTGGTCGCGGTATCCGCGGCCATTGGACCCACGATCGCCGCAGGCATTCTCGCGATCGGCCCGTGGCCTTATTTGTTTGCGATCAACATTCCGCTCGGAATCGGCGCACTATGGCTCGGCGTCAAATATCTGCCGTACACCAAGCCCGCGGGCCACGATTTCGACTGGAGGAGCGCAGGCCTTAGCGCGATCGCATTCGGCCTGGGTCTCGCCGGGATCGACAGCATCGGCCACGATGAAGGTGCGGTGATTGTGCTGGCGGAATTTGGCGGCGCAGCTATCGCGGGCTTCCTTCTGGTGCGCGCGCAGGCTGAGGTGACCTCGCCTTTGCTGCCGCTGGACCTGCTGCGTATCCCCATTTTTGCTCTGTCGATTGCGACCTCGATTGCGTCCTTTTGCGCGCAGATGCTGGCCTTCGTGGCGCTACCCTTCTATCTCGAAAACCGCTTTGGATATTCGGCCGTCGAGATCGGTCTTTTGATTACGCCATGGCCGATCGCGGTGGCCTTTGCAGCTCCCTTTGCCGGACGACTGGTGGAGCGATATCCGTCCGGACTTCTCGGCGGAATTGGGCTTGTGCTATTCGCGCTCGGCCTCGGAGCGCTGGCGTGGCTGCCGCTTCATCCCTCGCTGTTCGACGTGGCGTGGCGGATGGCCGTCGCGGGCGCCGGATTTGGCCTGTTCCAGACACCGAACAACCGCACCATGATCGCGGCCGCTCCGCGCGAACGCAGCGGCGGCGCCAGCGGCATGCTGGGAACCGCGCGCCTGTTGGGACAGACCATTGGCGCCGCGCTGGTGTCGCTATTGCTTGCCCGCTTCCCGCTGGATGGGACCCGCATCGCTTTGTTCGTCTCCGTCGGCTTCGCGGTGGCGGGCGCCGCCCTGAGCATGTTGAGATTATCGGACCTCGGCGCGCGGGGCGCCGAACAGGTTCGGATCAAGGAAGACCAGCGGCTGAAGGGCGAGTAGCAGGATCCTGAGTTTGGCCGCCCTAGTATAAATTTATAAACTTGTCTCAAATTTTGTTGCGTAAGCGTCTTCATGGGGCTATAAACAATTGCTTTCTTCGTATCTCGAAACGGGAAAGCATCATGGCTGAACTCCACGACTGGCTGTCGCACCAGCATCATGGCCTGAAGACCTTCAAGGCCCTTCGGCAGAACATGCTCGACCGCGTGGCGAGCGACACGCCCCATCGCGCGCTCTACCGCCTGCTCGCCGGGCTCACCGAGGAATACATCGCCAAGTACGATGGCGAGGCCGTTCCGGTCGATGTCGCCGAACAGACCTTCAGCCATTTGCTCGAGATCGTCGCCAAGGCGGAAGGCTCGCTGACGGCGTCGCCCTCACAACAGATTCAGATTTTGAATGAACTGGCCGCCGCAAGGCTCGTGTGACGCCTTAACAAGCTGCGCCGGGCTCTCAACTGAGGCTTTTTGTCCGACGGACTGAACCATGCCACCAACACGTCTGTGCACTCTCATCTCATAAAAATCTTGCAATAACAGTGTTTTCGCGATAGAAGTGGTTGTTTCTTCTCGCGTACTGACGAGGAAACAACGTGGTTGAGTTGCATAGCTGGCTTTCGCATCAGCATTCAGGTCTCAAGACCTACGTCGCCCTTCAGCAAATGACGAATGAACTGGCGGAGACCGATGCGGAGCATCGCGCGGTCTACAGGCTGTTGTCGTCGATCATCGACCCCTTCATCGCCTCCTTCGACGAGGAGCCGCTTCCCGCAGGTGTCGCCGAGACGACGTTTCAGCGTTTACTGGCCGTCGTGCGCAACGCCGACAACGCGATCTCGCTGGCACCCGATCAGCAGATCGACGCGCTGAACAAGATCGCCGCGGTCGACCTGGTCTAGGCGCCACGACCGCTTCCTCGGTTTTCCGTTGATGCCGCCAGGGAAGCGCCGAATTAATGCTTCCCTGAGGGCCGAAAATCATGTACGCCACTGTCTCAAATATGAGACAATATCGACAGAGGCGAGCATGAACGCGACGAGCAACCGCTTTGCCGAGATCGGTGAAAGGCTGCGCGCCTACCGGATGGGCCGGGGGTTGGCGGCGGAACAGGTTGCCGAGCGTCTCGGCGTATCGCGCGCCGCGGTCTACCGGATCGAGGCCGGTGAGGTCGTCAAGATCGAGACGCTCGACCGTCTCGCCAACGTTCTGGAAACTTCCGTCGGCTCCCTGCTCGGCCTCGGCGTCGAATACTACGCCAATGCGATCAGCTATTTCGAGCGGATGCGGCAGATCGAGGAAAAGTCCGAGCAGGTCATCGCGCACTTTCCGCCTCTGTCCTATCTGCTGACCTCGGACAATTATGCGCGCCAGCTCAAGCAAACCCTGATGGAGGCAGCCCCCTCCTATGCCGAAGACAGCAAGGACTACGAGGCCGAGATCGACACGATCGTCGCGGTGCTCGACGAACGCAAGCATGCGCGTCACCGGCGGCATCTTTCCGTGGTCAATTTCGTCAACATGCCGGAAATCGAACGCTGGCTGAAACTCGGCCTGGTCGGCCGCTTCGACCTGCCGGCCAACGAGATTGTCGAGCGCAGGCTCGCCGCGCGCGGTGAGATCGAGCACCTGATCAAGCTGATCGAGCAGGAGCCGATGGGCATCCAGATCGGCCTGATCGAGGAGCCGCTGCCCAATATCACCTTCCAGCTGTTTCGCACCTCCGAGCGCACGCTGCTGGGCTTGAGCCCGTTCCGGCTCGGCGGCGAATTGCCGAATATCCGCACCGGCGTGGCCATGCTCACAGCCGACGAAGAACCGGTACGCCTCTACGAGCAACTGGTCGAGAGATTGTGGCGCCGCGCCCACAAGGGACGCGAGGCCGCATCGCAGCTCCGCATGATCCTGGAACGGTCGGCGATGAAATCAGCCGGCACGCGCAAAGCGTCGTAAATTAGCTTCGAACAGACAGCCTGGCGCGCCCGCCATGCCGGGTCGACCAGGCCACGGGATCGGCTAGAAATCGTTCGATCTCGGCGCGATCCTGCGGCGTAACTGCGCCCGCGGCCGTCGAGCGCAGGATGTCGGCCCATGTCGCGAGCGGGTGCAATGTCAGGCCTGCTTGCGCGAGTCGTTCGGCCGCGCCGGGAAAGACGTCGTGGTAGAAGATCGTCAGGACGTGCTCGACGACGGCGCCCGCGGCTCGCAAGCCCCGCGCGAAATTTAGCTTGCTGCCGCCGTCGGTGGTGAGGTCGTCGACCAGCAGCACCTTGAGTCCATCGACATCGCCGCCTTCAACCTGTGCGTTGCGGCCGATGCCCAGCGGGCGTTTGCGCACATAGCGCATCTTCACATTCAGTTTGTCGGCAAGCCACGCGGCAAAGGGAATGCCGGCGGTCTCGGCGCCCGCGACCGCGTCGATCGAGGCCTGTGATAACATCGCGGTCACGTAACGGAAGGCAAGTTGCGTCACAGCTTGGCGCAAGGCGGGATCGCCGAGGATAACGCGGACATCGACATAGACCGGGCTTGCCCAGCCTGCCGCGAGGATGAAGGGCTGCTGCCGGCTGACATGGATAGCGCCGCCCTCGAACAATAGCCGCGCGACTTCGCCGCCGATCTCCTGCCTGATCGCACTGTCCGTCATGGCTTCACCTCCCCGACCGACCATGGCAGCTTCTCGCCGCCCCGGAACACCACGACTTCGGTCTCTTCTACTGCGACCGCGGCCATCACGGGCTGCTCCCGCCGTTCGAGGGTGATCGTGCCGCGGTTGAGTTCAAGGCCGTAGAACCGCGCACCATTGACGGACGCAAAAGCCTCGAAGCGATCGAGCGCGCCCTCCTCATCGAAGACCTGCACATAGGTCTGCAACGCGGTCGCGCCGCCGAACACGCCGGCCGAACAGCATTCGGCTTCCTTGGCATTTCGGCGATGCGGCGCGGTGTCGGTGCCGATGAAGAAACAGGCTTCGCCCGACGTAACGGCCTTGCGCAGAGCGAGGCGATGCCGCTCACGCTTGGCAACCGGCAGACAATAGAGGTGCGGGCGCAGGCCACCCTGAAACAGTGAGGTGCGGTTGATGACGAGATGATGCGGCGTGATCGTTCCGGCCGTGTGCGAGGCGTGGGCGCGCACGATATCGACGGTCTCCGCCGTCGTGACATGCTCGACCACGACCTTGAGGCCGGCATGCCGCTTCAAGAGCGGCAGCAGGCTTTGCTCCATGAACACCGCCTCGCGGTCGAAGATATCGACCGCGGGATCGGTCGCCTCGCCATGGATCAGCACCGGCATGCCGATCTTTTCCATGCGCTGCAACACAGGCGCCAGCGCCGGAATATCGGTCACGCCGTGGTGCGCGTTGGTGGTGGCGCCTGCGGGGTAAAGTTTCGCCGCAACCCAGACGCCGTCCCTGAATCCTTTTTCGATTTCGTCGGGCGAGGTTGCATCGGTGAGATAGCAGGTCATCAGCGGCTGAAAATCGGACGGCGCCGTGCGTGCGGCCAGGATGCGCTCGCGATAGGCGGCCGCGGCCGCGACCGTCGTCACCGGCGGTACGAGATTGGGCATGATGACGCCGCGGGCAAACTGCGCCGCGGTGAAGGGAAGCACCGCGGCAAGCATCGCACCGTCGCGCAGATGCACGTGGAAATCATCGGGCCGGCGGATCGTGATGCTGTCCACGCGGTTGGGTGCTGCCGCCTTATCGAATAGTTCGGTGACGCTCATTGGACGGCCTCTTCGATCGCAGCCCGCATTACCGCGATTCCGGCGACAAAATCATCCAGATTCATCGCCTCTTTCGGGTTATGCGAGCCATTTTCATTGCGGACGAATACCATGGCGCTTGGAATCCCGGCATTGGCGAACACCGCGGCGTCATGCCCGGCCCCGCTCGGGATCTCCTCGTCCGGCAGACCGAGTGCTTGCGCCGCATGCCGCAGACGCCGGACCCATTCGGCATCCATGGTGGCCGGCGCCGATTCCAGCCGGCGGTCGAACGAGAACTCCACGCCGCGCTCTTCGGCAATCAGATTACACTCGGAGCGGAACAGATCGTAGAAGCCTTCCAGCGTTTCCTTGCTTTGGCTCCGCACCTCGAAGCTGAAGGTCGCTTTTCCGGGGATTCGCGCGATCGCGTGCTCCGCCGGATCGGTTCCGAACACCCCCGAGGTGATCACCACGTCGCGCCCGCGCTCGAGCAGCGTCCGCCAATGACGGTCCAGATGAGTCATCAGTTCGGCCACCGCGAACACGGCGTCGTGCCGCAGCCAGCGCGGCACCGCGCCGGAGTGACCGGCCTCACCAATACATTCGACGAAACGATGACGCACATTGCCCCTGATACCCGTGACAATGCCCACGGGGAGTTCCCGCGCCACCAGCACCGGACCTTGCTCGATATGGAGTTCGACCCAGGCGGCCATGCGTTTGGCATCAAGCAGCGGCTCGCTTTTCTCGATCCGTGCCACATCAGCGCCGACGTCGCGCATGCAATCGGCGAGCGCACGGCCATCGCGATCCCGCACCTTCAAATCTTCGGCCGTGAGTTTCCCGAACAAAGCCAGCGAACCCATATAGGCCTTGCCGAAGCGGGAGCTTTCCTCGCCGCGCAGACCAAATAGCTTGATGGTGCGGCGGGGCACGATCTTGTCGCGCTTGAAACGCGCGAGCACGGCAAGGCCGGCGACGACGCCCGCCGCGCCGTCAAAGTTTCCACCTTGCGGCACCGAATCCAGATGCGATCCGCAGGCGAGATATGGCAGATCGCCTTCGCTGCCCGAAAGCGTCACCACCAGATTGGCGCCGGCATCGCGGACCGTTTCAAGACCAAGTTCGCGCGCCTTGGCCTCGACAATACCAAGCGCAGCGGACTCCCGCTCACTGTAGCTTTCCCGTGTAATGCCGACGCCGTCGAACGACGCCTCACGCAGGGCGTCAAACAACTGCGCGGCCAGCGCGCGATCATCGGCATCGTCGATGAAGACGTTGCGGGAAGGTGCAGCCTCTACCGTCATGTCGGCGGACTGAGCCAGGCGAGATCCTGATCGTCAGCCTCCTCGATCACGACACCATGAACCAGTTCGGTCACGCGGCTGATCTCGCGTTGCAGACAGAACCTCTCGATGCCGTCGATCACGCTGATCATCGCTGCCGGTTGCAAAAAGGTCGCAGTTCCGACCTGCACGGCGCTTGCACCGGCTAGCATGTATTCGATCGCATCTTCGGCGGACGAAATGCCGCCACAGCCGACGATCGGAATCCTGATCGCCTTGGCGCATTGGAACACCTGGCGCAGCACGATCGGCTTGATCGCGGGGCCCGACAATCCACCCATGACGTTGCCGAGGCATGGCTTGAACGTCTTGAGGTCGATCGCCATCGACAGAAAGGTGTTGGCAACGACGACTGCATCGGCGCCGGCTCCCTCCGCCGCCCGCGCGACGTCGGCGATGTCTCCCGTGTTGGGCGTGAGCTTGACCCACAACGGCAGCTTGGTGGCGGCGCGCAACGCCCGCGTGACCTTCTCGGCGGACTCCGCGCGCATCGCAAAGGCCTTGCCGTCCTCCTCGATGTTCGGGCAGGAGATATTGGCCTCGATCGCAGACACACCGGGCAACGTCAGCTCGGCCGCCAGACTCGCAAACCCTTCCGCGGTCGGTGCGGAAATGCTGACCACCAGCGGAGGTTCATAGGCGGCATAGTGCGGAATGATTTTTTCGATAAAGTGCGGCACGCCCTTGGAGGGAATCCCGATGGCATTGATCAGGCTGCCCGGCCGCTCGACCACGCGCGGCAACGGATTGCCGGCACGCAATTCGCGCGTCACCGTCTTGGTCACGAAAGCGCCGAGGCGATTGAAATCGATCACCTTGTCGAGACCTTCGGCAAAGGTGCCCGACGCCGGCATCACCGGATTGCGCAGCTTAAGTCCGCCGACATCGACGGAGAGATCGATGGAAAACGGCTTGATCATGGCAGCGCCTCCAACAGATCGAAAACAGGTCCGTCCCAGCAGACCCGGCGATTGACGATTTCGCCGCCGACATTGAAGTCGCGCACGCAGCAGTAACAGAGCCCGATGCCACAGGCCATTTGCTGCTCCATCGCGACCTGTCCGGGAAGGCCGAATTCGATCGCGAGTCGCTGCTGCACGCGCATCAAGCGGCTCGAGCCGCAGGTGAAGAAGGCATCACACTTTCCGTCCGCGATCAGGCCGCGAAGAATGCGCTCGACATTGCCCGGTCCGCTGGTCTGCTCGGAGTCCGTCACCGGAACGACGTCGGCGCCGTGGTTTTTGAAGAGATCGACCGACACCAGAAGTTCCGGCCGCCGGGCGCTGAAGATCGCGGTGACCTTGGTGTCGTTGGCCCTGGCCGCCTTGGCGAGTGGCGCCAGCGTGGCAAGGCCCGCGCCCCGCCCGACCGCCACGATGTGCCGCCATCTGGAATCGAGCGTGAAGCCAGCACCAAGCGGTCCCATGATGTCGAGATGATCGCCGGGCTTGATCAGATCAAGCCCGCGCGTTCCGGCGCCGGTCACCTTGTACAGAAACTCGACCTGGCGTTTGACGGGATCGGCGCCGTAGAGACTCATCGGCCGCCGCAGGAATGGCTGTTCGCCGGCCGGATGCGGACAGAGCAATTGAAAGAATTGCCCTGCTTGGGCCGAGGCCGCGACCTCGCTGCAATCAACGACGAGATGGCGATACTCGGCGTTAACAGCGGTATTGGCGACGACCTTGGCGAGCTCGGCGACAATGCTGGGCTTCCACGGCGCGTGAGGAGATGCAGGCGGCGTTACCGCCGGCTGCATCTGACGTGAGGGATGATCGAGTGACATGACTGCCTCTGGTCAAACAATCACGTGAGCTGGGCACCGCGGCGCTCGGGGATCAACAGCCACATCGCCAGGATGTCGAGCAAATAGAGCGTGGCGAGCAACGCGATCGCGGTCTCGAACGAATAAGCCGCTGCGATCGCACCCACGACCACGGGGCCAAATCCGCCGACGCCACGCCCGATGTTGAACAGAACATTCTGGGCGGTGGCGCGCGCTGCCGTGGGAAACAGCTCGCTGATCAGCGCACCATAGCCGCCGAGCATGCCATTGACGAAGAAGCCCATGACGGCGCCGACCACGAGCAACTGATAGGGATCAGTCAGGCGCGAATAGATCAGCACCATGACGGCAGCACCCAGCATGTAGCTGAAGAAGGCCGGGCGCCGGCCAATGCGATCGGCGATATGACCGAACATGAAAATGCCAAGCACCATGCCGGCGAGCGTCACGCAGGTCCAGGTCGCCGACTGCGTCAGTGCAAAGCCGAAACGGGTCGAAAGATAGTTCGGCAGCCAGATCATCACCCCGTAGTAGCCGAAATTCTACACTGAACAGAGGATGATCATGCCGAGGCTGAGCTTGGTGGTTTCGGTGTCCTTCACCAGAAGATGCAGCGCGGATTCTTTCGGATGATCCTTGGACTTCTCGACGAACACTTCGGGTTCATGCAGCGAAGCGCGGATGAAATAGGCCGCGACCGCCGGAAACACGCCAAGCGCGAACATGCCGCGCCAACCGATCACGGGCAGCAGTAACGGCGTCGCAATGGCCGCCACCAGCACGCCGGTTTGCCAGCCTAAGCCCACATAAGAAGAGGCACGGGCGCGTTTCGAGGCCGGCCACGCTTCGGCGGCCAGCGCCATGCCGATGCCGAACTCGCCGCCAAGCCCGACGCCGGCAAGCGTGCGGTAGAACAGAAGATCCCAATAGCCTTGCGAAAATGCGCAGAGACCGGTGAATACCGCGAACACGACGATGGTCCAGGTCAGGACGCGCACGCGGCCCAGGCGATCCGACAACATGCCAAAGCCGATGCCGCCGATCACGGCGCCAATCAGCGTGGCCGTCACCAGCGATGCGGATTGGGCCTGCGAAAGATTGAGATCGCTTGCGATTGTCCGCAGCATGAAGCCGAGAATAAGAAGATCGAATCCGTCCATCGCATAGCCGAGCGCGGAACCGGCCAAAGCCTTCCACGCATTGCTGTCGACAGTCGTTGGAACGCTTTCCATCCTGTCTGCTGTGATGCTCATTTTGACACCCCTCCTCGTTTGAAGTCCCCGACGAAAGGAAGCATGTCACAATGCTGTATCAATTACAATATTAATCTCAAAAATTATACTATATAGAACTATAATATTGAAAATATTATATTTTTATCGTTTCAATAAATGGATTTAAGGCCGTTACCGCAGCGCGGATGCCATTGCACCCTGCAGATCATCTTCCGCGCGGCGATCGCTCCAGCCGTTCGTCCGGTGGCGCGATTTCCGTCACGAGATCGCGGATCAGCGCTTTTTTCGGCAACGGCGCCAGCGTCATCGTCCCCTCTTTCAGCCGCGCCGTACAGGCGTAGTCGACTTCGCCGTCGATCGACATCATGCATTCCTTGCAGGCATTGGCATTGATGCAGGAAAAGCGAAAGGCGAGCGAAGGATCCTGGTCGCGGCGGATCATCCGCAAACCATCGAGCACGGACTGCCCATGCTCGAACTCGATCGCGAAGGTTTCCACACGAGATGCCGTTTCCGGCTGGCCGCGGTGAATGGCAAGCAGAGCTTTCATGCGGCGGCCTTCTCTTTTGCTGTCCCGATGTTCAGCCTGCCGTCCGTCATATCCACGACCTGACTGACCTCCCAAGCGTCATCGAGGCCGGGATGATCTTCGCGCTGATGCGCGCCGCGGCTTTCGGTGCGCGCGAGCGCCGGCAGCGCCACAGCTCGCGCTACCAGCAGCATGTTTCGCAGATCGAGCCAATCGATCAGCACCGGATCGAAGCCGCCCGAGGAGGATGTCAGCGGCCGATCGCCGATGTCGCGTTGAATGTCCGCCAGACGCTCGATCGCGATGCGAAGTTTGTCACCGGTGCGGAACGGTCCGACATTGTCCGACATCAGGGCTTGCAGCGAGGAAATGCTGGCTGCGGTGTTCGGCGCATCCCGCCGCTCGGTGCTGCGCAGAAAATCGATGGCAGGACCGGCCACGTCCGCCGGTGGCATTGGCTGCTTCATCGCGCGCAATGCGGCGTAATGACCGGCGCGGGCACCGAACACGAACGTTTCAGTGATGGCATTCCCCGAAAGCCGGTTGGCGCCGTTGGCGCCACCAATGGCCTCGCCGCAGGCGAAGAGGCCCGCGATCCCGCTCTCGAGCGTTTCATCCACGCGGATTCCGCCCATGTGATAATGCGCTATCGGCGCCACCTCGATGGGCTCGCGGGCGAGATCGATGCCGTTGGCGGCGAGCCGGTCGACCACGGGCCCAAACGCGCGCCGGATCTCCTCCGGAGGCACATGCTGGAAACTCAAATAGGCGCCGCCCGCCGGACTGCCTCGCCCCGCCTCGACTTCCTTCGTGATCGCGAAAGTCGCGAGATCGCGCGTCAGTACGTAGCGGCCATCGCTGCGCGCATCGCGCGTGGCATAATCGGCTTCGAACTCGCGCTTCTCGGCGTTCAAGAGCTTGCCGCCGAGCTTGTAGCGGAATGGGTCCCACATGATGGGATCCATGCCGACCAGCCGGGGCGCCAGATGGCCAATCGGAAAGAACTGCACGAACTCCATATCGATCAGTTCCGCGCCAGCGCGGAGCGCCAACGCGTAGCCGTCGCCGCCCATATTGGCGGAGGCGCTGTTACGGCGATAGAGCCGCGTCAATCCGCCGGTCGCAATCACCACGGCCTTCGCCGCGATCGGCACGATCCGTCCGGTTGTGACATGCAGCGCGGTCGCGCCACGGGCCTCACCGTTCCGGACGGTGATATCTGTGATCAACAGGTCGCCGATCCGGCGAATAGCGCTTACATCATTCAACCGCGTGCGAAGCGTTTTCGACACCGCCGGACCGGTCGACAGAAAATCCACATAGACGCAACGAGGCCTGTCATGGCCCGGGGCCTGAACCTGTTTGATGTGACCGTCTTCGCGAGCCCAACCGACCTTCCAGCCATCCATCTCTCGGATGCGCCGGGGACCATCTTCACAGAGAATGGCCGCGAGCTTCTCGTCACAGAGGCCCCGGCCGGCCGCAAGCGTGTCGGCCAGATGATGCTCCCAATTGTCAGGCGTCTGTTCGCCGAGCGCGGCGGCCACCGTCATCTGAGCCATGACCGTGGCGCCGCCGCGACCGATCAGACTGCGGTCGGCCAGGATCACATTGGCGCCGCTACGCGCGGCTTCCAGCGCGGCATACATCCCTGCCCCGCCCGCGCCGATCACGAGAACGTCGATTTCAAGAGGCGTCATCGTTTCAAGCGGCACGTTGCAATCCCCGTTGCACAGTATTTTCGATGCGCCACGCAAGCGAGCTCAAGGAAAATGCTTCAAAATAGAAGCACAGATCGCGGCCGCGTGGCGAATAGAAAAGAGGCTGCCCGTTGGGCAGCCTCTTGAACTCTTCATTTGGCTTTCAGCCGTGAAGCTTACCAAGCCGTCCAGGCATCGCCCTTCCAGTAACCGCGGCCTTCGTGCTCGCGGAAGGTCATTCGCGGACCGGGGCGCCAGTCATCTTCATGAACCACGACCCCGGCGCCGGCCGGATAGTCGAAGCGCTCGTGGGCGTGCCAGCACACATTGCCTGAGCAGACGATCGCGGCGGATGCGCTGATGCTGGACAGCGCAAGCAATCCTGCGCCAAACGCCGTGCCGAGCAAACTCTTGCCGATGGATGTCATTTCGCATTCTCCTTTTAAAGGTTTTAAAGGGCAAAGCCTTGCGCCCTCCCGCCAACACCAAACGGCTGATATCGTTCCGATGGAACCGAATTTGGCCGAAGTCGCTACGCCCGCGTCAGCAGCCCTTGCAAATGTTGTTGATCTTCGCGTCAATCCTTGCGTCTTCAGCTCGGATTTCGCTGTCGATCCTCTGGGTGTCTTTTGGTTCCGCACCGGCCATGCCGGTGGTTACCCCTGACGAATTCGCGGTTCCCAAGCTGTTGGTGCCGGGCGGGGAAATGTGAGCCCGATCGGAGGCGATGCCCGTCGTGCTCTGCGAGCTCATAACACTGCCGTGAACACCAGCGGAATTTCCTTCACCAATCTGGGCGAGCGCATAGGCCGGATAAAGCAGCACGGCCACCGTCGCTATCGTAGCGATGCCAGTTTTTTGTTTTTGCATGACGGATTCCTCCAGGCGTTTTCCTCAAAGTGTTCGCGCGGGCCATGTGGCCGCGCCTTGCGGGAACCAACGGAAGGGAGGGAATGCCGGTTCCACGCAAGCGCCGCGAGGCTGCCCCGCAAGACTCTAATGGCTGAAATGAAAGGACACAGGCCGATCACCTGACGCCAACGGACGGTTTGGCTTGCCATACGGCGCACGGACACTTCGGTTTCAGGATTCACCAACGACATGATGCCCCCGTCAAATTCACCGGCGGCGGCTACTACGACTCAGGCTATGTCCAGCCGCCGTGCCTGTATAGCGCACCAGACTTGCAGCGATCGCCGCTTGGATCGATTTCGTGCGGCCTTCGCGCCTCCGCTCGCAACTGCCTCGGCCGCGCTCGATGAATCGGAATTGGTCTCCACGCTGCGTAGGCTCGTCGATGCGGTCATGGTTCATGCGACAGCCAACGAGATCACAATTGAAATCCGCCCCTCGCTGGCGGAACTGATAACGCCGGGACCTTTGGAAGGCGCATCAGCGGCCCGCGCTGGCCTTCACCCGGCCTCCGGAGTCGAGGCAAGCAGACGTTCTAAGCCGTCCCAAGCAGTTTTCTGGATAGGCACCTTGCGCGGATCAATTAACCCGACTTCATCCAAGGTCCATTGCATTCGCCCGTAGTTGCAAGGCGCACAGGTGACGACAACATTATCGATTGAATTATCTCCACCACGGCTGTGCGGAAGCACATGATCGTACTGCAACCACATACATTGGAACGCTGCGTGTTGGACTGGGTTTGACCTTCCCCACAACACGGCATCGGGATACGCGCGACTGAAAGCTATTCGAACGTTCTCGCTTATCAGAGGGATGCCACAGAAGACGCAGTTCCTTCCGTAGCGCTCGATAACTGCATGTTTCTCAGCCTGTGACGGCATTCGCACTGGAATGCGTTGCTGCTCCTCAAGAACGGACGGCGATCCCGGCACCAACCGTTCTCGATGGTATTTGTGTTGGTCTGGATTTGCGGCCCTACTCCCCCAAAGCGACTCGGTCCAAGCCCTGACGGCAGGCATATTCGCGGCCCGAAGCCGAGCATCGGCTGATGAGTGGTCCCCGGACAAATGGGCGTCTGTCGCACGATACAACAGATTCGCTGCCAGAAAGATTTCCTGAATCGGCTCACGCATACAGCGACGTGGCGCTCAGAAGTCTGCATCTTCAATCATGGCCTTGTCGCCTATTGCGAGCGCGATGCTGGACCTTATCGGCATGTTCAGATCGCTTGTAGAGCGCGTGGAAGTCCATCCCCGGAAGCCGGGGAACGGAATATAAGGTCAGCATTCGGGGCTATCTGGCCAGCCTTATGGGCTTGGAAATGTCGGCTGTACCGTTGGTAGCGGGGGAGGGACTCGAACCCCCGACCCCAGGATTATGATTCCCGTGCTCTAGCCAGCTGAGCTACCCCGCCACGGCGCAGGCAAACGCGGACTTTATATATGCCGCGGTCGCGAACGCGCGGCATATAAGAAGTAGGTCCCGGGCCTGTCAAGCAAAGCCCGCGCTCTTGCGGAAGTACTGGAATCTCAGGACTATTTCGGCCGGACGTTCGGGTTGCCGCCGGGGCTGCCGGGCGGCGGAATCACCGGCGTATTGCCGGCATCCGGCGTCGGCGCATGGATTTCCGGATCGACGTCCGCCGGCGGACATACCACGCCGTCAGACTTGGCGAGTTTATCGGCCAAAGGCTCGCTGGCCTGCCCGGTCGTGGTGCCGTCGGGGGGAACAATGACGGTCCCGCGCGATGGTGCCGATGCGGTCGGCGCGCAATTCGCCGCCAATTCGATCGGCGGAGCCGACGCAATGGGTTGCGATGGGTTGGTCACCGAGGGCGGCGCCTGCGCGGCCGCGCCTTGCACCGAGACCATCAGCCCGAAAGCGAAAAGGAGCGCATGTTTCGTCATCCGGAGAGAACGGTCGTCGCGCTCCCAGGTTCCGCGGCTTCACATTCACAATTTCAGGCTTTGCGATAACGGATCAGCGAGAAATGGCCCATCGGCGGCATCGGCCGGCGTTCTGCCAGGCTCACGCCGCCATGTTTGGCCGCCCAATTCACCAGCCGCGCCCACGGAAATTCAGGCCGCCAGCCCAGTCGTCGGGCAAGCGGGGCGAAAGCGAGTTCGAACGCGCGCCGCGGCCCGCTTTCGGCGCCGATATGATTAACCAGGATGAGTTCGCCACCGGGTTTCAACACGCGAACAAAATCATCGAGCGTGGCCTCGGGATCCGGAACCGCTGTTATCACATACTGCGCGACCACCGCGTCGAAAAACGAATCTGCAAAGGCGAGATTCCTGGCGTCCATGACCGCCAACGTTTCGACATTTTTCAGTCCCAGCGAACGCACCCGTTGCTGCGCCTTGCGCAACATCGGCTCGGAAATGTCGACGCCGCACACCTTCGTTGTCGCGGCGTAATCCGACAGCGACAATCCGGTCCCGACACCGACATCGAGAACCCGTCCACCGATCCGGTCGGCTTCCGCGATGGTCGATTGGCGTCCGTGATCGAAAACTTTGCCGAAGACGAGATCATAGACCGGCGCCCAGCGCCCATAAGCTTTCGCGACCCCTTCGCGGTCGATATCTGACGCCATGCCCCGCCCTGAACTTTATTATATATTATCCCCGCACCGCCTCGACCAATGGCGGTGTGACGTTCCTCGTTTTGTTGGCAACGCCCTTCGCGCTGGCGCTCTGGATGAAGCCGCCGCCAAGCACTCGGGCCCGGCCCGAAGGCGCATCATAAAACACGCAAGCCTGGCCGGGCGAAACGCCCTCTTCGCCCGCAACGAGTTCGACCGCATAACCATCGCCGGTTGAGCGCAACCACGCCGGCTGCGGCGCGCGCGTCGAACGAACGCGCACGAAAATCTCCAGTCCCGCGCCGACCGCCCGATCGAGCGGACCATCCCCGATCCAGTTCATGTCGCGCAAGCTGATGCGATCCATCCGCAACGCATCGCGCGGACCCACGATGACGCGGCGGTTGGCGGCGTCCAGCTTCACCACGTAGAGCGGCGCGTCGGAGGCGATGCCCAATCCGCGCCGCTGGCCGACGGTGAAATGAATGATTCCCTGATGGGTGCCGATGACGTGACCGTCGAGGTCGACAATGTCGCCGGGCTCAACTGCGTTCGGCCGCAGCCGGCCGATCACGTCGGTGTAGCGGCCGGTCGGCACGAAGCAGATGTCCTGGCTGTCGTGCTTGTCGGCGACTTCCAGTCCGAAGCGGCGCGCCAGTTCGCGCGTCTCGGGCTTGGTCATGTCGCCAAGGGGAAAGCGCAGGAACTGAAGTTGCTCGCGGGTGGTCGCAAACAGGAAGTAGCTCTGGTCGCGGTCGCTGTCGGCCGCGCACACCAGCGCGCGCGAACCATCAGCCATCGCGCGAGAGGCAACATAGTGCCCAGTCGCCAACACGGACGCGCCCAGTTCGCGCGCGGTGGTCAGCAAATCGCGAAACTTGATCGAGCGGTTACATTCGATGCAGGGCACCGGCGTTTCGCCCGAGGCATAGCTCTCGGCGAAATTGTCGATCACCGACTGACGAAAGCGGCTCTCGTAGTCCAGTACATAATGCGGAATGCCGATCCGCGCGGCGACGTTGCGGGCGTCGTGAATGTCCTGCCCCGCGCAGCAGGCGCCCTTGCGATGGGTCGCCGCGCCATGGTCGTAAAGCTGGAGGGTAATGCCGACGACGTCGTAGCCCTGCGACTTCAACAGCGCCGCCGTCACCGAGGAATCGACGCCGCCCGACATGGCGACAACCACGCGGGTGTCCTGAGGGCGGCCTTCAATATCCAGACTGTTGCGCATGGTTTCGGTCAAGGGGTCACCGCTTCAGCTTAGTGTCCCGGTTCTGACATTGGTATCGGGGCGTTTTCCTCAAGCGCCTCATCGCTTAGAGACGGCCGGAAAGCTGCACTTTAATATAGGCCGCTTGCGCATGAAGCAATCACGGCCCTAAGGGGCTGATCTGCGACGGCAAATCTTGCCGCCGGGCAGAAAAGACGGGGCTGAGGCTACCCTCGGTCGGGACCAACCAAAGTTATAACCCATTGAAATAACTACATCTTAAAAAGATTACCGGGATGGCCCGGTCTTTGCTGATTGTTTCGCGAGTTCCCTTGCCGGAGACCGTCCTGTGCTCAGTGCTTCCCAAGATGCCGCAGCCGCAGCCAATGCCGCGTTCCAAGCCGCGCCGTCCTGGCTGACGCGATCCAATACGCCTCCGGCAAACGATCTCTTCGGAAATTTGGTCAACCAGAACACGCAAAACGATTCCACGGCTGCGTCGCCTCCCGCTCCGCCGGCACAAAATGGCCCCGACGCGCCACCGCCGGCCGCCGACAATGCCGCGCCCGCGAGTAACGCCAATAACAACGCAAGCAGCGCCAGCAGCAACGCTGCCCCCACGCCGCCGCCGCCGGCGAGCGGTGATTCCAGCAACGCCGCAAATGACGGGCCGCCGTCGAACGACAGCTCCGACGCGACCGCCCCTGCCAACGCCAGCGGTAACGGCGCCACGGCCAGCGGGACCAGCCAGTCCACGACGACTGCGACCACGTCGAGCACCTCGAAACCGGACGACCACAAATCCAAAGGTGAGGACACCGATACAACCGTCGTCGATGCAACCATCCTTGCGCAGCAGGTTGGCAATGCCCCGACCACACCGACGCCGGTTGCGGTCGCGGTTCCTACATCAACGCCTGCGACCAATGCGCCTGCAATCGCGACCGCCTCGGGCGGCCCGACGGCGCCGCTGGCAATCGCCGCGGCCGCGATCGCCGCCAGTTCACAACCGCTTTCGCCGCCGCCTGGGCCATCCAGCCAGGGCAAAACCGATCCCGGCACGACGCCGTCCACCACATCCGGCAGCGCGCAAACGGCAACGAAAGCTGCCGTCTCCACGCCCACCGTCCCCGTCAATGCTGGTGCGAAGACGGCTGGCACAAGCCCACCCGCGGACTCTGCCGACCTGACAACGGCAGTGGCCGCCACCGTGCCCGTCACATCGAAGACCGCGCAAGGAAAGGCCGAGGCTCCGGCTACGGCGCCCGCCGCGACCAATTCAACAGCGACCAGCGCTTCGACGGATCCAAGTCAGGGCGCGGCGACAGTGCAGACTTCGACAACCGGCAGGCAGGAGACTGCGAACCTCGCCACCCAAGTCGCCACCGCAGACACAGCCGCGGCGCCGGCAGCGTCGACCCATGACCATGTGGCGAGCGCCGCAGCCTCCGCGCAGGTCGTCACTGAGGCGGCCGATCCCTCGGCGCAAGCGCTTGGCGCAATCCAGCCGCAACTCAATTCAAGCGCGGGCATCAGCCAAACAGGCAACTTGACCGCAACGACCGCGACCAACAGCGCCGTGCCCTTGAGCGGGCTCGCGGTGGAGATCGCCGCTAACGTGAAGGGCGGCAAGAGCAGTTTCGAAATACGGCTCGATCCGGCCGATCTCGGCCGCATCGACGTCCGCGTCCAGATCGACCAGAACGGCCAGGTGACATCGCATCTGACCGTCGAGAAGCCCGAAACGCTGTCGATGCTGCGCCAGGATGCACCGCGATTGCAGCAGGCACTCAACGATGCCGGGTTGAAGACCGACAGCGGCGGTTTGCAATTCAGCCTGCGCGATCAGTCGTCTTCGGGCCAGAACAGCGCGAACGATAGCAATCCCAACGCCCAGCGTCTGATTATCAGCGACGAAGATGCCGTCCCTGCCTCGGTTGCCGGCCGCAGTTACGGCCGTTCAACCGGATCGAGCAGCGGCGTAGATATCAGAGTTTGAGGAGAACAACATGACGACGACATCCGCCGCCAACCCATCAAACCCCGTCGTTTCGGGGACGACGACTTTGCCCCCCTCATCCAACGGCACCAGCTCGGCCGCGGCTGCCAACGCGCTGGCGAACACGCAGATTGCGGGCAATTTTCAAAGCTTCCTGCAATTGCTGACCACGCAATTACAGAACCAGGACCCGCTCAGCCCGCTCGATACCAACCAGTTCACCCAGCAGCTGGTCGAATTCGCCGGCGTCCAGCAGCAAATCAACACCAACGATTCGCTGGCCACCCTGGTCTCCCTGCAGCAGACCGCGCAATCCAGTCAGGCATTGCAGTTTGTCGGCAAGACCGCTGTCGTCAGCGGCAACACCGCGACGTTGACCGACAGCCAAGCCACCTGGGAGTTTAATATTCCCTCCGCTTCGAATGTCACGATTTCGATCGCCAACAGCGCGGGCTCGACCGTCTTCTCCAACACCTTTGCGGCCAGTGCCGGCAACAACCAGGTGTTCAACTGGAACGGCCTCGGCACCGACGGCACCCAGAACCCCGACGGCAACTACACCCTTACGGCGACCGCGAAAGATTCCAGCGGCAACACGGTCGGCGTCACCACCTCGGTCGCGGGCGTGGTCTCCTCGGTCAATCTCACCCAGTCGCCGCCGCTTCTGTCGATCGGTGGGCAGACCTTCACGGTCAATCAGGTCCAGAGCATCATCGACTAAAGCGTGATGAGATCTAGATGAATCATCATCCCGCTCTAGTTGTTTGATTGAGCATCTCCGCGCAAACGCGCTCCGCGTTTGTCGTGACGGAAAAGCGCCGCACATCCCGCATCGAGCGCGGCGCAGGCTTTTTCGGATCATGCCGTAGCCGCGTAACCCGGCCGCTTCCCAGGCCAGGGACTTAAGATTGGGTTAAAAATGGCGCAAGACGCCGTGCCGGACAGCCGTTGCGCGAGCATTTTCAAGGAGATTCGTATTAGAGCCTTGGGTTTAGGCAAATTTTAAGTCACGGGGCGTAGCTTGATGGCGTGAGTTCAGTGGTCGAGAGTTTGTGAGTACGCCATGACAGAGCCCCACCGCCCGAGGGTAAAATACGTCATCGGGCCCGACGGAAGTCCGCTGACAATCGCGGATCTGCCCGCACCGGGAACCAAGCGATGGGTTATCCGTCGCAAGGCTGAAGTCGTTGCCGCGGTCCGCGGCGGTTTGCTGTCCCTCGAGGAAGCTTGCAGCCGCTATACGCTGACGGTCGACGAATTCCTCTCCTGGCAGTTTTCCATCGACCAGCACGGCCTTGCTGGCTTGCGAACCACCCGAATCCAGCAATATCGCCAATAATCGTCGCCTGATTGGCATTTGAGGATAATCGGCTCGGCTTTGCCAAGCCGATTTTTTCCGTTTTGAACTTTCTCCATCGCCCTTAACCTTCGTTAACCATATCGAAACCATACCGTAGGCAATAATTGCCCAGTGGTCGGATCCCTGACGGGACCGAATCTGAGGGGCGGTTGGTTTGCAGAGTCTCGTAGGCTTTCTGAGGGGCTTGGGCGCTTCGCGACTGATGGCGATGGTGGCAGTGACCGCCGCGCTGATCGGCTTCTTCGCGTTCGTCATCATGCGCGTGACCACGCCGCAGATGACCACCCTCTTCACCGATCTCAGCCTTGAAGACTCCAACGCTGTCATCAAGGACCTGGAACGCCAGGCCATTCCCTTCGAAATCCGCAACGACGGCGCCGTTATCATGGTGCCCAAGGACAAGGTCACCCGGCTGCGCATGAAGCTCGCCGAAGGCGGCCTGCCCAAGGGTGGCGGCGTCGGCTATGAGATTTTCGACAAATCCGACGCGCTCGGCACCACGAGCTTTGTCCAGAACATCAACCATTTGCGCGCGCTGGAAGGCGAGCTCGCCCGCACCATTCGCGCTATCGACCGTGTCCAGGCGGCACGAGTCCATCTGGTGCTGCCGGAACGGCCGTTGTTTGCGCGTGAGACCCCCGAACCGTCCGCCTCGATTGTCGTTCGGGTACACGGCAGCCTGGAACCGCAACAGATCAGGGCCATCCGCCACCTGGTCGCCTCCGCCGTCAATGGCTTGAAGCCGCAGCGGGTATCGATCATCGACGAAGCCGGCCAATTGCTCGCCGACGGCGCCGGCGGCGAGCAGGACAATACGGTCGCCGACGAGCGCCGCACCGCTTTCGAGAAGCGGCTGCGTAACGAAGTGGAAGCGATTGTCTCCTCGGTGGTCGGCACGGGCCGCGCCCGCGTCCAGCTCTCGGCCGACTTCGATTACAACAAGATCACCCAGACCTCCGACAAATTCGATCCCGAAGGCCGCGTGTTGCGGTCAAGCCAGACCCGGGAAGAATCCAGCGCCACGGCCGAAAACAATGGCCAGGTCACGGTCGGCAACGAATTGCCGGGCGCTCAGCAGAACAACAATGCGGCGGTCGCGCGCGACCAGAGCAAGAAGACCGAGGAAACCAACAATTACGAGATTTCGCGCACCACCAAGACCGAAGTGACCGAGGCAGGACGGGTCAACCGGATCTCGGTCGCCGTGCTGGTCGACGGCGCCTATACCAAGAACGAAAAAGGCGAGATGGTCTATCAGGACCGCAGCAGGGAACAGCTCGACCGGATTGCCACGCTGGTGCGCTCGGCGATCGGGTTCGACCAGAAGCGCGGCGACCAGGTCGAAGTTGTCAATCTTCGATTTGCCGAAGCGCCGACTGTGGCCCCGCTGCCCGAGCCGGTGGGGCTGCTCGGGATGCTGCAATTCACCAAGGATGACGTCATGTACGTCATCGAGCTCGGCGTCATGATGCTGCTTGGCCTCGTGGTGCTGTTCATGGTGATCCGCCCGCTGGTCAAACGCATCATTGCCGATGAGCAGGTTGCGTCACCTGCCGGCGAAGGAAACTTGCCGGCCATCGTGGACGGCAGCGGCCCACAGGCGGCGGCCGGCGGTGGTGGAGGCGGTGGTCAGGGCCTCATCCCCGGCGTCAACAACACCGCAGCACTCATCGACGTGGCCCAGGTCCAGGGTCAGGTCCATGCCCAATCCGTTCACCGCGTCGGCGAACTGGCCGAACGCAATCCCAACGAAACCGTAGCCATCGTTCGTCAATGGCTCTCTGAACCTGCCGCGTGATCCCTGATGGCCGCCCAAAACAATAACGCCAACGACATCACCAGCGTGATTTCCTCGCTGGCGTCACGCCAGGGAAATCGGGCCAAAGCCGCGCCGCTGGCAGGCCCCAAGCGCGCTGCCATCCTGATGCTGGCGCTCGGCGAACAATATGGCGGCAAGGTCTGGTCGCTGCTTGACGACGACGAGGTGCGCGAATTGTCGGTCCATATGTCGACGCTCGGTACGGTGGAGGCCGAAGTCGTCGAGGACATGCTGCTCGAATTCGTGTCGCGGATGTCTGCATCCGGCGCCCTGATGGGCAATTTCGACGCGACCGAACGGCTGTTGCAGCAATACCTGCCCCCCGAGCGCGTCGTCGGCATCATGGACGAAATCCGGGGGCCTGCGGGCCGCAACATGTGGGAGAAGCTCTCCAACGTCCAGGAAGAGGTGCTCGCCAACTACCTCAAGAATGAATATCCGCAGACCATCGCCGTCGTGCTCTCGAAGCTCAAGCCCGAGCATTCGGCGCGCGTGCTCGCGATCCTGCCCGAGGACATGGCGCTCGATGTCATCAACCGCATGCTGAAAATGGAGGCGGTCCAGAAGGAGGTCATCGAACGGGTCGAACAGACGCTGCGCGTCGAATTCATGTCAAACCTGTCGCAGACCAGGCGACGGGACGCTCATGAGGTAATGGCCGAAATCTTCAACAATTTCGACCGTCAAACCGAAACCCGCTTCATTACTTCGCTGGAAGAAGACAACCGCGAATCCGCCGAGCGCATCAAGGCGCTGATGTTCACCTTCGACGATCTGATCAAGCTCGACGCCGGTTCGGCCCAGACGCTGATGCGCAACGTCGACAAGGACAAGCTTGGCATCGCGCTGAAGAGCGCCAATGAAGAAGTTCGCGCCTTCTTCCTCGGCAACATGTCGTCGCGGGCCGGCAAGATGCTGCTCGACGACATGGCGGCGATGGGGCCGGTTCGCTTAAGGGATGTCGACGAGGCACAGGCGCTGATGGTGAACCTCGCCAAGGATCTCGCGGCCAAGGGCGAGATCACGCTGACCAAGAACCGCGCCGACGACGAGCTGGTGTATTGATGGCCGCGCCCGCAAAATTCCTGTTCGACACGGACTTCTCGGCACCCGACCGGATGCGAGAACGCGCCGTCTCGCCGGCGGAAGTGGCCCAGAAGGTTGCGGAAGCCGAAGCCCGCGCCTATCGCAACGGCTATGACACCGCCTTGCGCGAAGCCAAGGTGGAAAGCGATCGCCGCGCCGCGACGGCGCTGCAAGAGATCGGCGTTGCCATCAAGGGCATTGCCGCGCGGTATTCCGGCATCGAGAGCCGGATGGAAACCGAGGCTGTCGATGTTGCGCTCGCGGTCGCGCGCAAACTCGCCGGCGACCTGATCGCCCGCGAACCGCTCGGCGAAATCACGGCGCTGGTTTCCGACTGCTTTGCACAACTGGTTTCGACGCCGCACCTCGTCGTCAGAATCAACGACACTCTCTACGAGGCGGCCCATGCCCGCATCGAAGCGCTGGCGAAGCAGAGCGGCTTTGCCGGGCGCCTGATCATCCTGGCCGAGCCGAGTATCCAGACCGGCGATTGCCGGATCGAGTGGGCGGACGGCGGCGTCGTTCTGGAACGCGCGGCCATCGAAGCCAAGATCAACGAACTTGTCGGGCGCTATATCGCGTCTCGCAACAAGGCCTGAACGGGCCTCAAGAGGAATGAACCATGAGTGACACGGACACACAGGTTCCGCTCCCGGATCTGAACGCCGCCGACACGCCGGCGACGACCGACATCGCCTATCACGATGACGAGAATGCCGCCCGTATCGCCGCCGATCTCGAGGCCGTATTCGACGTGCCGGTTCAGGTGTCGGCGGTTCTCGGCCGTTCCAAGATGGAGGTCGGCGAACTGCTCAAGCTCGGGCCCGGCACCGTTCTCGAACTCGATCGCCGCGTCGGCGAGGCCATCGATATTTACGTCAACAACCGCCTGGTCGCGCGCGGCGAAGTGGTTCTGGTCGAAGACAAGCTCGGCGTCACGATGACGGAAATCATCAAGGCAGAGCGCAACTAGAGATTCTTTTTAATAAACGCGCCTGAAGGGCGCGAACAGACGAACAGGAGAACATCATGCGGCTTCTTATCGTTGGCACCTTGAAGGGGCAGCTCACAACGGCCACCAAGATCGCGATGGATAACGGCGCTTCCGTCACCCACGCGGAGGATAACGAACAGGCGATGCGGGTCTTGCGCGGCGGCAAGGGCGCCGACCTGCTGCTGGTCGATGTGGGACTGGATATCCGCGATCTGGTGATGCGGCTTGAAGCCGAGCACATCCACGTGCCGATCGTCGCCTGCGGGATCTCAAATGACGCCCGCGCGGCGGTAGCCGCGATCCATGCCGGCGCCAAGGAATATATCCCGCTGCCACCGGACCCGGAGCTGATCGCCGCCGTCCTCGCCGCGGTCGCCAACGATTCGCGCGACCTGGTCTATCGCGACGACGCGATGGCCAAGGTCATCAAGCTCGCCCAGCAGATTGCCGGATCGGACGCCTCCGTCATGATCACCGGCGAGTCCGGCACCGGCAAGGAAGTGCTGGCGCGTTATGTCCATACCCGCTCCAACCGCGCCAAGAAGCCGTTCATCTCGATCAACTGCGCGGCCATCCCCGAGCATCTGCTGGAGTCCGAACTGTTCGGACACGAAAAGGGCGCGTTCACGGGCGCCATCGCGCGACGGATCGGAAAATTCGAGGAAGCGACCGGCGGCACGCTGCTGCTCGACGAAATTTCGGAAATGGACGTGCGGCTGCAATCCAAGCTGCTGCGCGCGATTCAGGAACGCGTGATCGATCGTGTCGGCGGTACGCGGCCGGTTCCGGTCGACATCCGCATCATCGCAACTTCCAACCGCAACCTGGCCGATGCCGTGCGCGAAGGGACCTTCCGCGAAGACCTGCTATTCCGCCTCAACGTCGTCAACCTGAAAATTCCGCCACTTCGTGAGCGCCCGGCCGACGTGCTGGAGTTGGCGCAGCACTTCGCCAAGAAATATTCCGACGCCAACGGCGTCCCGCTACGGCCCATCTCGGCCGAGGCCCGCCGCGTGCTGAGCACCAACCGCTGGCCGGGCAACGTCCGCGAGCTTGAGAATACCATTCATCGTTCGGTGCTGATGGCACAGGGCGACGAGATCGGTGTCGACGCCATCCTCACACCGGACGGCGATCGCCTCGACAGCCCGAAGACCGTTCCGGCCGTGGCGCATGCCACCTTCGCCGCCGAACAGGTGACCCGTGCGCTGGTCGGACGCACGGTGGCCGATGTCGAGCGCGATCTCATCCTGGAAACGCTGAAGCATTGCCTCGGCAACCGCACCCATGCCGCCAATATCCTCGGCATTTCGATCCGGACACTTCGCAACAAGCTGAACGAATATGCCGACGGCGGCCTGCCGATTACACCGGCCGGCGCCGGCGACATGCATCGGGCCACGGCGATCGCGTAAGAACACCGCTGCCAATCGACCGGCGCGAGGACACCCCTCGCGCCGATTTTCTTAGCCGAGCTCCGAGCCGGGTTTGCGGAAGATGTGGATGGGATCGCCGGGCTCAAACGGGCGGCCGGTGAACATCACGTAGGCGTAAAGCGCAAGATAGGCGATCGCCAGCGCGCCAATGACATAAAACACCCAGGTGGCGGCGCGTTTCATCGGCTTACCACGACGGCAGAACCGCGCCCCTGAATGTCGTCAGGACAAACTCGCGGATTTCCAGCGTCTGGTAGCTCTGCACCAGCGTCTTGACCCATGGCTTGTCCTTATCAGTGCTGCGTACGACGATGATGTTGGTGTAGGGCCCCTTGAGATCTTCGCGCAGGATCGGATCCTTGACCGGATCAAGCCCTGCCAGCGTCGCGTAGTTGGTGTTGATGCCGGCGGCATCGACGTCGTCCAGGCTCCGTGCCGTCTGCGCGGCATCGACCTCCACGATCCTGAGGTTTCTCGGGTTGTCGACGATGTCGGCAACCTTGGGCTTCAAGCCGGCGTCGGGCTTGAGTTTCAGCACGCCCTTGTCCTGCAAGAGCAGCAGGAAACGGCCGCCGTTGGTCGGGTCGTTGGGGATCGCCAAGGTCGCACCTTGCGGCAAGGCATCCGAGCTCCGGTATTTCTTCGAATAGATCCCGACCGGGAAATTCACGGTCAAAGCGACGGTCTCGATTCTGTAGCCGTGTTCCGCGGTCTGGTTGTCCAGATAGGGCTGGTTCTGAAAGGAATTGGCCTGCAGGTCGCCGGCATCGAGCGCCGCATTGGGAGCGACATAATCCTTGAACTCGACGATCTCGATGTCGAGACCATTTTTGGCGGCGATCGGTTTGACGGCCTCAAAAATCCGGGCGTGGGGACCGGCCGTGACGCCGACCTTGATGGTTTCGGCAATCACCGGAGTGGCGGCGGCTGAGGCGACCGCGATTGAAGCCAGGAGAAGGCGAAAGAACATGACGATCACGCTAAACGAAGGCCGGGCTTGGCCTCATCAGCGATTAGCAAAACGCTCGCCGTCAGACCAGCCCCGCCGGCACCAACCAAGGTTCGCCGGCAAGGTTGAGCCTTGGGTCATAGCTTGATCGGCACGAAGTGATTGATGGCGATCAGGATCACCAGGAGGGCAATCCCGAGACCGAGGCTGAAACCGATCAGCTTCTTTTCGATCGGCAGCAGCGGTTCGACTTCCTTCGAGGAAATCTCGTTCTTGAGGTCAACTTGCGGCATGTGGCTCTACCCCCGATGGATTAGCTGGCGAGCGGTGGCTTGAAGCCGCTGAAGAACAGCCAGGAGATCAACAGGCCCACCCAGATGACGAACCCGAACAGGCTGACGAAATAGACCGCGGCAAGTTTGCCGAAACCCTGCTGCCAGAGTTTTCGGAAGTCCGACAGCACGCCGATCGAGAAGAAGGTAAGCACAAAGAAGATCACGCGGAACACGTTGGCTTCGCCGGCGGCGGCGGGAAGCGCCTTGGCGATTTCCGGCGTCGAGCCGATCGCAAGCCAGAGCGAGATTGCGAACACGACGATGAAGCCGAGAATGAACTTCGGGAATCGCTGCCAGATTTCGACAGGCTTGGCCCGGTCCCGTCCCTTGTCGATGTGGTTGGTCCAGATGTAGCCGAGAATGAAGGCCCAGATGCCGATGAAGATATCGATGAAGATCTTGACCGTCGCGGTGGTCGCGAGAATCCAGCCGGGTTGATACTTGATGCCTTCCGCGGCCGCTTTCGCCATGATCAACGACTCGGTGATACCGCCGCCCGCCACGGCCGCGCCATCGGTCTTGATGGCAAGCCCGATCCAGGCGCCCGCCACCAGCGGCTCCTGCCACAGGAACGTCTGCGCCAGGAACGGCAGGATCAGGACTTCGACGACCGCGAACACGACGACCAGCGACGACACCAGGATCGGTACTGCCGGCCGCGCGCGGATCGCGCCGCCGGTGGCGATGGCAGCCGCCACGCCGCAGATCGAAATGCCGGAAGCCAACGGCACCGACCATTCGCGGCTGAAGCCGAACCATTTGCGCGCGACATAGTAAATCACCGCCCAATAGATCAGATAAGCCTCGACGATCGCAGCCGCACCGCGCAACAAAAGCGAGGATGCGAGGTTGAGGCGGGCAGCCGCGGTGACGGCGACGGTGGCGCCGAGAATGACGATTGCGACCTTGATATAGAGTTCGGGCCGGATCGCTTCCTTGAGCCAGTTCGCAAAGCGCGGAAAGAAATTGGCGATCACGATCCCTGCCAGAAGCGCCACGATGAAGCCGCCTTCATTGGTGAGCTTGAGCGACCAGGTGAGCCCGAACTTCTGCTGTTCTGCCGGCGTCACCGCGGCGACGTAGGCATAGCTGCCGACGATCCAGCTCGCATAGGCGATCGCAAACGTGGCGGTAAATGCCAGCGCGAATTTCCGCACATCCGCGCCCAGCGTCGCGACGCCGGCGCTTAGAACCACCAGCAACGCCAGGTAAGTGGCGATCAGCGCACCGCCGCCGCCAAGCCAGGAATAGGCTTTGGCAAAGGGGTTCAGCGCTTGCGTCAGGTCGGTGTAAACCGAGGTGGACACGGCCCAGCCCAGCAGGTCCACCCCGCCGATGCTGACCAGCGCCGATCCAAACACCAGAAGACCTATAACGACCGCAAGCCAATCTTCGGTCAATTGCGCCCGTAGCGTCAGCGGCTCTGAGGCCTTGATCGCGATGTCCGACATTCTATGTCCCCGAAAATGATCCTGACGGATAGTTCGCCCGCTGCGTTTTTTCTTCAGGATGATGGCGTTTGTTATTCAGGATGAAGGCGTTTACGCTCAGGATAATGGCGTTAATTCTTCAACATGATGGCGCCGGGGGCAAAATGATGACGTCGGTGACTGGAGTCGAGGACCCCAGAAAAAAAACGATGTCCGACCTGCCGGATCGGCGTCAAACGCTGGCTTTCTTCCACTGAAGACCGCGAAGGAAGATCATTTTTCTCCGGTCGGGATACGACGGCCGTGCCCAAAAAGCGCCATTTACCGCGCGGCGGCAGAAGCGGCTTTCTGAGGCGCGACGCTGATCGCAAGCTTGCCATAGCGGTCGGTAAAGGCCGCGGTATCGATCTCCTCGAGCTGGATCGCGCCGCTCATGACCCCCGCCTTCCAGGCCTCGTGCTCGGCGTCATGCCGAAACTCCGGCATCACCTCTTTGGCAAACAGCTCGAGGGACTCGCAGATGTGCTCATGGCTGTTCTTGCCGGCCTGGTTGAGCAGGATGACCTGGTCGATGTGCGAAGTGCGGAAGCGCCGCAGCTTTTTGCGGATGGTATCCGGCGACCCGATCAGGCCGCTGCGTAGCGCCGCCTCCTGGGCTTCCGGATTTTCGCGTTTCCATCTGTTGTACTCGTCCCACATGTTGACCGCACCGGGCGCCGGACGCTGGCGATCCTGCGAGGCGCCGTAAAAGCGCAATGCGAACTGAAAAAACGTGGCGCCGTCGGCCCTTGCGCGGGCCTCCTCGTCCGTTTTGGCGCACATGAAGAACGACACCAGCGCCATGTTCGGATTGATCACGTAGTCGGCGAGCTTCTTCAGCCGCTTGGTGATGGCGTTGTAATAGGCATGCACCCAGGCGTGCGCGGCATCGGCGCTGACGAACTGGAAGCCAAGCGCGCCAAAACCGCTCTGGCCGGCGCGCTCGATGGTCGGCAATTGCGAGCACGCCATCCAGAGCGGCGGGTGCGGCTTCTGCACCGGCTTCGGCACCACGTTGCGCAAGGGAACGTCGAAATATTTGCCGTGATGCTCGCAGCCGCCGTCCTTGAACATCGGGAAGATCGCTCGGACGGCTTCTTCGAACACTTCCTTCTTGGTCTCCATGTCGCGTCCGAACGGCGTCAACTCTGTGATGGAAGCGCTCTCGCCCATCCCGAATTCGCAGCGACCGCGGCTCAAGAGATCAAGCACCGCGATGCGTTCGGCCACGCGTGCGGGATGGTTGGTCGTGAGCTGAAAAATGCCGTGGCCGAGCCGGATGTTTTTGGTGCGCTGGCTGGCAGCGGCGAGAAAGGATTCCGGCGAGGGCGAATGTGAATATTCTTCGAGGAAATGATGTTCCACCACCCAGACATGGTCGTAGCCCAACCGGTCGGCGGTCTCCAGTTGCGTCAGCGCGTCCTGATAAAGCTTGAGCTCGTCGCCGGCCTGCCACGGCCGGGGCAATTGCAGCTCATAGAAGATGCCGAACTTCATGACGTCTCTCCCGCGGGCCGGCTTTATCTTTTTTGGCAGTGTATTCGCCGCTAAAGGCGAGTCCAGCCGCGGCCTATTCCGTGACGTGGAAGCGGCTTGCGTCGGCAGAATGAATGGTTAGCTTTGGATATGCGCCTCGAATCGGCGCCTCCCCACCAGAGCCCCCATGACCACCTTCACCCCGCATCAGGATTCCGCGCTGAAGGCCGTTGCCGACTGGCTCAAGGCAAAGCCCGGCCGCAACGGCACGCCGCCGGTATTTCGCCTGTTCGGCTATGCCGGCACCGGCAAGACCACGCTGGCGCGCCACATCGCTGAAGACGTCGATGGCGAGGTGAAATTCGCAGCCTTCACCGGCAAGGCGGCGCTCGTGATGCGCAACAAGGGCTGCGACAACGCCTCCACCATTCATTCGCTGATCTACCGTGCTCGCGAATCCGGCGTCGAACAGCCGAGCTTCGAATTGTGGGACGATGCGCCGGCCTCGAAGGCGAAGCTGATCATCATCGACGAATGTTCGATGGTTGATGCCGAAATGGGCCGCGATTTGATGTCGTTCGATTGCCCGCTGCTCGTGCTCGGTGATCCCGCACAATTGCCGCCGATCCAGGGCGGCGGTTTTTTCACCGACGTCGAACCCGACGCGATGCTGACCGAGGTGCATCGCCAGGCTCAGGACGACCCGATCGTGCGGATGTCGATGGATATCCGCGAGGGCCGCGAGCTCGAGATCGGCCGTCATGGCGAAAGCGAAGTGGTGTCACGTAGTGAGCTCGATCCGGAGCGCGTCATGCAGGCCGATCAGGTCCTGGTCGGGCGCAACAACACACGCCGCGCCTACAACATGCGGATGCGGCAGAAGCAGAACCTCGAGGATCCCCTGCCCGTTGCCGGCGACAAACTGGTTTGTCTCCGCAACAACCGCAAGAAGGGGCTGTTCAACGGCGGGCTGTGGCGGGTGAAGTCACGCAACGCTTCGCGATCGAAGTCGCGCATCGTCAGCCTGCGGCTCGCGCCGGACGAAGAATTCAGCCACAAGGTGACGAAAGTCTCCGTGCGCTGCGATTGTTTCGAAGGCGGGATCGAGGCGATCCCGTGGGAGCAGCGCAAGCCCTATGACGAATTCGACTACGGCTACGTGCTCACCGTGCACAAGTCGCAGGGTTCGCAATGGGATGACGTGGTGCTGTTCGACGAGAGCTTTGCGTTTCAGGATAGCCGCGCCCGCTGGCTCTATACCGGCGTGACACGGGCGGCCAAGCGGCTTTCCGTGGTGGTGTGATTGTTAGCGTCATTCCGGGGCGATGCGTCAGCATCGAACTATGGTGTGCAATTGCACACCTGAGAATCTCGAGATTCCGGGTTCGCCTCTGCGAGGCGCCCGGAATGACGCCACAAAAAATCACGGACTCGTGTGCTTTTCCCGGTAACGGGCCGGGTTTTGTCCCGTATCTTGGGCAAGACCAGGCGCGAGGGCCGATTGCGAACGGCCGCCGCCGCGTTAAATTTAGGGCGCAATAGCGCCTCGTTCCGCCGAGCCGACAGGAAATCAAGAGGAAGCCCCATGACCCGCCGTTCCCTGAGCCGCCTTTCGCTGTATGCCGCCACCATCGGCTTGCTGGCGATTTCCGCCATCAAGATTGCGCCTTCGCTTGCCGCCGAGGATGCCGTGATCATTCCGCCGCCGGCGGTCGACGTTCAGAACGCGAATGGCCTCCAGACCGTGGTTGTGGCCGGCGGCTGCTTCTGGGGCGTGCAAGGCGTCTTCCAGCACACGGCCGGTGTCGTCAATGCGACGTCGGGCTATTCCGGCGGCAGCAAGATGACCGCTGACTACCACATGGTTTCCTCCGGCACGACGGGACATGCGGAGTCGGTTGAGGTCAAGTTCGATCCCAAGAAGATCAGCTATGGCAAGATTTTGCAGATTTTCTTTTCAGTGGTGCACGACCCGACGCAGTTGAACCGCCAGGGACCGGACTCAGGCACGCAATATCGCTCGGCGATCTTCACCACCTCCGACGAGCAGAAGAAGGTCACGGACGCCTATATCGCCCAGCTCGACGCCCTCAAGGTCTACGGCAGGCCGATCGTCACCAAGGTCTCCCAATTGGAAGGGTTTTTCCCAGCCGAGGCCTACCATCAGGACTACCTGACACTGCACCCCACTGATGGCTATATTGCCCACAACGACATTCCGAAGGTCCAAAACCTGAAGAAGATTTTCCCCGGGAATTATACCGAGAAGCCCACTTTGGTCAGTGAAATCAAGGTCACTAATTAAGGGGCTCTTGCTGCACAGGAGGTTTCATGTCCGATGCCAAGGCGACGACGAAAGTCGAAAAGAGCGAGGCCGAGTGGCGCAAGGAACTGACGCCGATGCAATATGCGGTGTTGCGCGAGAAAGCGACCGAACGGCCGTTCTCCGGCGAATACGAGCATGAAAAGCAGCGCGGCACCTATGTCTGTGCCGGCTGCGGGCAGACATTGTTTGAGTCCGACGCCAAGTTCGATTCCGGCTGCGGCTGGCCGAGCTTCACCCAGCCGGCGGCCGAAAGCCATGTCGACGAGGAGCGCGACATCACCCACGGCATGATCCGAACCGAGGTGCTTTGCTCAAGCTGCAACGGCCACCTTGGCCACGTGTTCGAGGACGGCCCGGCGCCGACCGGATTGCGTTACTGCATCAATTCAGCGGCGCTGAAACTCCAGCCGAAATAATTTTCCGGACGTCGGCCGCGTAATTGGGTTCCCCTGCTGGAACCAGCGGGGTGGATGTGCTGTTCTGCTTCAGCCCGGTTTGGCGGAATTCATCCGCCCACCGGCCTGTCGGGGAGGCGCGCGATGTCGCTTGCAACGATCCTCATTATAATCGTGATCCTTTACCTGCTCGGAGGCTGGAGCGGCCGTATTGGCGGCTATGGCTACGGCTATGGCCATTCCGGAATGGGATTGGGCGGTGTGATTTTGGTGGTGCTTCTGGTTCTGCTGCTCTTCGGCAAGCTATAATTCTCATAAGATACTGAAAATACACAATTTCTTATCGAAGAGGCCGCCGAACGGACGGATTCATACGGATTCATCATGGCGCCCGGCAGGAGTCGCATTTCCCGCAGAGAGGCCTATATTAGAGGTCGTCCACAATGAGATGACGTGCACCGGCGCCGCTTGATTTTTGCGCCCGTGCGATCTGTTCGCGATGTCTTTCGCGTTCTCACTAAAAAGAACAGAGGTCCGCTACCATGGCTTCCTTCAGCTTCAATACCGCTGCCGAGTTGTTTCCCGCCGCCATCCGCAAGAAGAAGCGGGCGGGCTTTGCCTACCGGCGATTTGGCACCGCGGCCGAAGCGGTCCGTTTCGCGATCGAGGAACTGCCGGCGGATTCGCTGAACGGTGCTTATCTCCAGGTCGACGAAGCCCGCTTCGACCAGGTCGGCATTCGTACGCTGTATGAGAGCCAGGATTTTCCGCTGCCGCGCCGCCCGCGTGCGCCTGAGCCAGTTCCTGCCGAGGCCAAGACCGACGAAAAGGCGGCCTGAGCAGGCCTTCCGTTACTGAATCGAAATGGGCAAGCAGCGGCTAAAGCGCGTTGAGATGGCGCTTTAGCTTTTTCGTTGAGCGTGATCTTTACGGAAAACCACTTCACACTTTTCCGGATCACGCTTTAACGCGGTTGCTTGTCCAGCCAGCGCCTGAGCAGCCGCACGTTTCGCATATTGGCGCGAAACAACACGTCGAATGCATCGCCCGCCAGCGGCACCAATCCAACGACACCATCGACCGCGACATTGCCGAGCATCCGTGCGGTGACATGCCACGGCGCGCCGAGCGCGCGGGCCTCGCGCACCAGCCAAAGCGAGAACGCGGTCGCCAGGATATCGCCGAGCACGGGGATCAATCTGATAACCCCATCGACGCCGTAACGGATATTGGTTCCGGGCAACATGAACGCGACGTCGAGGAGTTTCGCCAGCGTCTCAAATCGCGCCAGACGTTGCTCACGCGTGAGAATGCCGAACGGATTGGCGCTGGAATGGGCGAAATCGAACTGAAATCGGCGAAGGCCATCGCCCGGCGAACTTGCCGGAATCTCACGGCCTTCCTGATCGATCACAGGACCTTGCGGCCGGCCCGCACGGAACGGACCGCGCGAGGCGCCAAAACGCGCGTCACCAGGTGAGATGATTTCTTCGTTCGACATGCCCATCAGATGGTAACGCACGGGATCGGCGCAAGTGCCATCGTCGAGGTGCGGAACGTCCAAGTGTCGAAACGAGTATGTCAGGCCGGCAGCGCCACCTCGGCCGGCCGGTCGAGGTAATGGGCAACGGCTGACGATACCGAGCCGGGAACGAAGCCGACCAGCCCGTAGAGCACGAATTGCAGCACGCCGCTATCCGGCCCGCGCGAGCCGTAGAGTAACTCGGCCGCCGCAAAGGCGATCACGCCGACGATCAGGAGGCGCGCCTTGGGGCCTACTCGTTTGACGTGAAAAATAATATCGTCCACGGCGCCTAACATCAGCGCCGGCAACAGACCGAACAGGTAGGAATACTGCAAGGTCCTGGCGAACACGATGAGCAGCTTGTCGGCTTCCGACAGGCTCGGCGGGTGGCTCCAGTAGCCGGACATCACCGTGTTCGTCAGAAGCAGCAGAAATCCGCCGAACAATGGACCCATGACTGCAAAGATCGCGTATCGCTTCATCTCGCGCCTGGTCTTCTATTCGCCCCACGCCGCGAATGCATCGTTGAAGGCGCGCTCGCCGGGGGCCCCCTTCTCGATAGCGATGATGGCGCGGCGCTGGTTGACGTAGACCAGCGGCACGTCGAACCACGAGCGCTCCCTCAGGAGCGGCAGGTTGCGAACGCGATCGGCCTCGACATTCGACAGGCCAACCAGGAAGAAACCATCGGTGACCTTGACGGCAAGGCCCGCGAGCGGCGTTCCACGCGCCTGTTCGTTGGACTTCATCAGAATGCCCGGCACGTTGCTGACGCCGCCGCCCGAGAAATCAGGCGGCAGGGTGAACGTCAGTTCCACCGTGTGGCTCGCCGGGAGCGATGCATCGGTGTTGCGGCGGAAAGACATCGTCATCTTGAACTTGCGATCGGGGATTTCGATATCGGCGCGCACGGCGACGTCGGCCTTCTGGTTACCCGACGCCTTGATCTGTTCGGTCCGCCAGATCACGGAGCCGACATACTGCTTGCCCTTGGGATCGGAGGGATCCTCGTCATACAGCACGACCTTCTGCGCCACCGGAGCAAGTTGGTCGCTCGATGACGGTTGTCCCACGCGATCGGCAATCTTGGGTTTTGTGCCGGGGACACCGGAATCCTTGGGGGCTTCAACGACCGTCGATGAGGATTTGAACAAACCGCTCACCGTGTTCACGACCAGCTTGCCCCACAGGGCCGCGGCGCCAACCAGGATCAGAACGATGCTGACGGCGATCGCGCTCTTGAACGGAAATACCGTTCCCCGTTTCTGCTCGCGGCCCCGGTCCGGCGGCAGGCGTGGACGTGGTGGGGCCGGCTGCGGCGGCGCGTAGCGCTCCGCCTCCTCGACCGACTCGTCATAGGAATAGGGCGCCTCGGAATCGAAGCCGCGGTCCTCCATGACTGGCTCAAGCCGGTCGAATTCGGGCGACGGCGAAGGCACGTTGGCATAGGTTTTCCGCGCCGCGCGGCTGGCCTGCGCGGCAGCGCGGCCAAGATCGTCGGTGTCGGCGGTGATGTCGCGAAATCCGCGCATGCCCGGCGGCTCAGGCGTAGCGCCGTCGGCACCGCGGCGGGCGGCTTGCCGCTCGCGCGTCGGCGGCAGCTGCGGATCCTGCATGGAAACCTGCGGCTGACGCGGCGTCTCTGGCCGGGCGGTGCGCGCCAGAGACGGATCCTGCCGGTCTTCCTGTCCCAACGGCGACCGATCGTTGCGCGGCAATGGCGGCGGCGGTTGTCGCGGGCGCGGCTGTTCTGGCTGTGCTTGTGCTGTGGCCGGCGAGGCCTCAGGCGGCCGCGCGCCGCCGGGACGGGCTGCATTGGCCCGCAACGCGCTGCTGGCCCTTGATGGGGTTCGCGCCGGATCCGCCGAGCGCGACGCCTCGCGCGCCCGCTGGGCGGCTTCCGATTCCACCTTGCGCACGGCCTCTTCCAGCGACAACCGTTCGCGGGTGATTTCGGACTCGCTGAGCGGGGGTTCGACGCTGCGAAGCTGCGCGATCAAGGCTGCGCGTGCCCGTTCATAGAGCGCACGACGGCTTTCGCCGGGAGCACTGGGATCCAGTCCGGCGATGGCACGGGCAATCAGCGGGTAGTAGTCAGCCATTTCTACTCAACAATGCGGGCTTTACGGTAACATCTCGTTAATCTCGTTAAGCCTCGAACGGGTTCTGCACCAGGATAGTATCCTCGCGTTCGGGGCTTGTGGAAAGCAAGGCAATTGGACAACCCACCAATTCCTCCACACGGCGGACATATTTGATCGCCTGCGCCGGCAGTTCGGCCCAGGAGCGGGCATTGGCGGTAGGTTCCTTCCAGCCTTCGATCGTCTCATAGACTGGAGTAACCCGGGCCTGGGCGCCCTCGCCGGCCGGCAAATAGTCGATTTCCTTGCCGTCCAGCAGATACCCCGTGCAAACCTTGATGGTTTCAAAACCGTCAAGGATATCGAGCTTGGTCAAGGCAAGACCATTGATGCCGCAGGTACGCACGGTCTGGCGCACGAGCGCCGCGTCGAACCAGCCGCAGCGGCGCTTGCGTCCGGTGTTGACGCCGAATTCCTTGCCACGGCGGCCGATCTCCTCGCCGATCTCGTCATGCAGTTCGGTTGGAAACGGCCCCTGGCCGACCCGGGTCGTGTAAGCCTTGCAAATTCCCAGCACATAGCCGACCGCGCCGGGGCCCATGCCGGTGCCGGTAGCGGCCTGCGCCGCGACGGTGTTGGACGAGGTGACGTAGGGATAGGTGCCGTGATCGACGTCGAGCAGCGCGCCCTGCGCGCCCTCGAACAGGATACGCTTGCCCTCGCGCCGCTTGAGATCGAGCAGCCGCCACACGGTTTCGGCATAAGGCAAAAGCTGCGGCGCGAACGCCGTCAGCTCGCGCAAGATCTGTTTGCCGTCGATCTCTTCCAGACTGAGCCCGCGGCGCAGCGCGTTGTGATGCGCCAGCAAGCGGTCGATCTTGTGCGGCAGCGTGGCGAGGTCGGCAAGATCCATCAGCCGGATCGCACGCCGCCCGACCTTGTCTTCATAGGCAGGTCCAATGCCGCGCCGCGTGGTGCCGATCGCGGTATTCGCATTCGACGATTCACGCAGCGCATCGAGTTCGCGATGCAATGGCAGGATCAGCGTGACGTTCTCGGCGATACGAAGATTTTCTGGGCTGACCGCGACACCTTGGGCGCGCAACTTCGTCACCTCATCGAGGAACGCCTGCGGATCGAAAACCACGCCGTTACCGACCACCGCCAATTTCGAAGGCCGCAGCACGCCGGACGGCAACAGCGCCAGCTTGTAGGTCTCGCCATTGATCACGAGCGTATGGCCGGCATTGTGGCCGCCCTGGAAACGCACGACGATGTCGGCCTGCTCCGACAACCAGTCGACGATCTTGCCTTTCCCTTCGTCGCCCCACTGGGCGCCGACGACGACGACATTCCCCATCCGCAGCTATTCCCTCTGCAACTCTCTAATGTTCAGGCGTGATCTGTTCGAAAAAACCGGTCCAAGTGTGGCGGATTTGGCATTCGCTTCGCCGCGCTGGTGTCCCGGTTCTGACATCCGTATCCCATTGCGGCGGGCACGTTTACGAATGTCAGCACCCAACTAGCGCACGCCGGGTCCGGTCGCATGCAAGGCACACACCGGATAAAGGATGCGGGCTACCGACGCAAGCAAGAAGGCGCTTAGGACCTGCTTTCCCAGCCAATCAAGCCCTTGATATCCCCCGAAAATCCGCTTCCCACCACGACCGGCCACCATTCCGCCTGACCGGGACGCGGATGCGTCCGAAGACATCGCGCCTTGCCATCGCCATGGGCGCATGGTCGCGATGCGCCGGCCGCCATTGAAGCGGGGCCGAAATCCGTGTCTGTGAAATTGCCGGGCAAGAATCCCTCGGCCGGGCGCGGCGCGCCGGGCTGGGCCGCGGCGTCGTGATCCACGCCTCCCTGGGCCCAAAGCCGCATGTCAGCTTCCGATGAGATCACCGATGCCATACCCCGCAGCCGGGGTGTCTGGCTTTTCAACCAGCCTTACATCCTGCTCTCGATCACTGCTTTATGCTGGGCCGGCAATGCCATCGTCGGCCGGTTGGCCGCGGGCCACATCCCGCCGGTGACGTTGGCTTTCCTGCGCTGGTGGCTCGCTTTCCTGATCATCCTTCCTTTTGCGTGGCAGCATCTCAAGCGTGACTGGCCAGCGATCCGCGGCTGCCTCGGCACCATGATCTTCCTGTCGTTGACCGGCATTGCCGCCTTCAACACCCTGCAATATTGGGCGCTGGAACATACCCAGGCGCTGAACACGTTATTGCTGCAGTCGGCCGCGCCGCTGTTCGTGGCGGGCTGGTCGCTGGTGTTGTTCGGGATCAGGCTGAGGCTGGCGCAGTCCGTCGGAATCCTGGTGTCGCTGACGGGTGTGCTGGTGATCCTGCTGCACGGTGACCTGACGGCGATCACCGCGATCGACTTCAACAAAGGCGACCTCATCTTCACTGTGGCGCTCCTGATCTTCGGACTTTATTCGGCGATGATGCTCAAGCGGCCACCGATACACGATCTGTCATTCGTGGCCTTCACGTTCGGATGCGGCTCCGCCTGTCTGATTCCGGCGCTGATCCTGGAATTGCTGTGGCGTCCCGTCATGGAGCTCAACACCAGCAATTTGCTCTCTTTGCTTTATGTCGCGGTTTTCCCCTCCACCATCGCCTATCTTGGCTTCAATCGCGGCGTCCGGTTGATCGGCGCCAACCGGGCTGCGCCGTTCTTCCACGTCGTGCCCGTGTTCGGATCGGTGATGGCCATCGTCTTTCTGGGCGAGCGGCCGCAGGTCTTCCACTTCATCGGCTTTGCGCTGGTACTGACGGGCGTGTTCGTGGCGTCGAGAAAGCCTTCCGCAGCATCGGGATGAGCGCAGCCCCGCCGCCATCATCTTTTGATCCCATCCGCTGGCTCAACCATCAACCCTATCTGCTCCTGAGCCTGGCCGCGCTGTTCTGGGCCGGCAATATCGTGCTCGGCCGCTATGTCGCCGGCCATGTGCCGCCAATGACGCTGTCCTGCATCCGGTGGATCGGCGCCTGCCTCATGCTGCTGCCGTTTGCGTGGCCGCATCTAAAGCGGGATTGGCCGGTCCTGCGCAAACGACTGCCGCTCATGATCGCGCTGTCGGCAACGGGTTTCGCCTTCAACAATGCGTTGTCCTATTGGGGGCTGCAATTTACCCAGGCGCTCAACGCGCTGCTGATTCAGTCCTCGGGGCCTTTGTTTATCGCGCTGTGGGCGCTCATTCTATTCAACGTGCGGCTCACCTGGGCGCAACTCACCGGCATCGCATTGTCGCTGCTCGGCGTTCTCACCATCATCCTGCGTGGCGATTTGACGGCGCTTACCGCCATCCGCTTCAATATCGGCGACCTCATGATGACCGGCGCGCTGGTCGCCTTCGGCCTGTACTCGGCGCTGATGCTGCGCCGGCCGGTGACGCATCAACTGTCATTGATCTGCTTCACCATGGCCTGCGGCGCACTGTTGCTGCTGCCGTTCTCGCTCTGGGAATATGCCAACGGCATCACGCTGAAATTTGACGCCATCACCTTGGTCACGCTGGTTTACGTCGTGATCTTCCCCTCAACGCTCGCCTATCTGTTCTTCAACCGCGGCATCGCGACGATCGGGCCGAACCGCGCCGCGCCGTTCTTCCACCTGGTTCCGGTGTTCGGCTCGGTGATGGCTATCCTGCTGCTCGGCGAACAACCGCGGCTGTTTCATCTCGCCGGCTATATCATGGTGCTTGCCGGCGTCGTCATCGCTTCGCGAAAGGCGCCGGCACGCTAAAGCGCGATGCTTTAGAACGTCAGCGCCTTCGCCTGCTTCACCTGCGGCAGCGCCTGCACCTTGGCCAGCACATCGGCCGGCACCGCGCCGTCGACCTCGACCAGCGCAATCGCATCCCCACCCTGCTTGGTGCGGCCGAGATGGAAGGTCGCGATATTGATCTTGGCGTCACCGAGCAGGCCTGCAAAATGACCAATGAAGCCCGGCTTGTCCTCGTTGGTGATGTAGATCATCGACTTGCCGAATTCCGCATCGACCCGGATGCCCTTGATATCGACCAGCCGCGGCTTGCCGTCGGCATAGATCGTGCCCGATACCGAACGCTCCTGCCGCTCGGTCGTCACGGTGACCGTGATCAGGCTCTCGTAATCGCTCTGCGCGGTGCGGACGATTTCGTCGACCGCCATGCCGCGCTCCTTGGCGACGACGGGCGCGGAGACGACATTGACGGTACCGAGCATCGGGCGCAGCAGTCCGGCGAGCACCGCCGAGGTCAGCGCCTTGATCTTCATCTCGGCGACATGACCTTCATAAGTGATCTGCACCTTGGCGATGCCCGTTTCGGTCAATTGGCCGGCGAACGAGCCGAGCTTTTCGGCGAGTTCGATGAACGGCCTGAGCTTGGGCGCTTCTTCCGCCGTGATCGAGGGGAAGTTGACCGCGTTCGAGATGGCGCCGTGCAGGAGATAGTCGGACATCTGTTCGGCAACCTGGAGCGCGACATTCTCCTGCGCTTCGGTGGTGGCAGCCCCAAGATGCGGGGTACAGATCACGTTGGGATGGCCGAACAGGACGTTTGACGTCGCCGGCTCCTCGACGAAAACGTCGAAGGCCGCGCCTGCGACCTGTTTGGAATTCAGCGCATCCACCAGCGCCTGCTCATCGACCAGGCCGCCGCGCGCGCAGTTGACGATCCGCACGCCTTTTTTCATTTTCGCAAGCGCCGTCGCGTCGATGATGTTGCGCGTCTTGTCGGTCAGCGGCGTATGCAGCGTGATGACATCGGCGCGCTTGAACAACTCGTCAAGTTCGACCTTCTCGACGCCGATATCCCTGGCACGCTCCGGCGACAGGAACGGATCGAACGCGATCACCTTCATGCGCAAGCCGAGCGCGCGATCGGCAACAATTGATCCGATGTTACCGCAGCCGATCACACCTAACGTCTTGCCGGTGATCTCGACGCCCATGAAGCGATTCTTCTCCCATTTGCCGGCCTGGGTCGACGCGTCGGCCTGGGGAATTTCACGCGCGAGCGCCAGCATCAGCGTGATCGCGTGTTCGGCAGTCGTGATCGAATTGCCGAACGGCGTGTTCATCACGATGATGCCCTTGGCGGTGGCGGCGGGAATTTCGACATTGTCGACGCCGATCCCGGCGCGTCCGATCACCTTCAGCCTTGAGGCCTTCTCGATGATCTTCGCCGTTGCCTTGGTGGCGGAACGAATGGCGAGACCGTCATACTCGCCGATGATCGCGGCGAGCTTGTCCTTGTCCTTGCCGAGGTGGGGCTGGAAATCGACCTCGATGCCGCGATCCCTGAAAATCTGCACCGCGGCCGGCGACAGCGCGTCGGAAATGAGCACCTTGGGTTTTGTCATTGGCGTGACCTTTATCGAGAGCGTCTTCCCGGCCGAAGCGCCACTTGGCGCGAAGAGCCGGGATCCATACTCCGTGACGGTGGTTGGGTCCCAGCGCTTCGCTTGACCGGGACGACAGATGCGAGGGAGCTACGCCGCCTTCGGAAGCTGCGCCTTGGTTTCAGCAAAGGCCCAGTCGATCCACTGGGTCAACAACGCAACGTCACTCGCCTCGATCGTGGCGCCGCACCAGATACGCAAGCCTGCCGGCGCATCGCGATGACCCGCGAAGTCGTAACCGGCGCCTTCCTTCTCGACGAGGCCGACCATCTTCTTGATGAAGTCGATTTGCGCGTCCGAGTTCAGCGAGGCGATCGCGGGATCGGTCACCTTCATGCACACCGAAGTGTTGGAGCGGATCGCCGGTGTCTCGGCGAGAAAGTCGATCCAGGGCGTTTTGGCCTGCCAGTCCGCGAGCACTTTGAGGTTTTTGTCCGCGCGCGCCATCAGCGCCTTGAGACCCCCGACCGATTTGGCCCAGTTCAACGCATCGAGATAGTCCTCGACGCAGAGCATCGATGGCGTGTTGATGGTCTCACCGACGAAGATACCTTCGTTGAGCTTGCCGCCCTTGGTCATGCGGAAGATCTTCGGCAGCGGCCAGGCCGGCTTGTAACTCTCGAGCCGTTCGACTGCGCGTGGCGAGAGCACCAGCATGCCATGCCCGGCTTCGCCGCCCAGCGCCTTCTGCCAGGAGAAGGTCACAACGTCGAGCTTGGGCCAATCCAGGGCTTGCGCAAACGCAGCCGACGTCGCGTCGCAGATTGCAAGGCCCTCGCGTTTGGCGCTGATCCAGTCGGCATTGGGAACGCGCACGCCTGACGTGGTTCCGTTCCAGGTGAAGACGACATCGGAGGCCGGATCGGCCTTGGAGAGATCGGGAATCTCGCCATAAGTCGCGGCGAGCTTTGTCACGTCCTTGAGCTTCAGGTGATTGATGACATCGCCGGTCCAGGTTTCGCCGAACGATTCCCAGGAGATCGCCGTCACGGGCCGCGCACCGAGCAGCGACCACAGCGCCATTTCGACCGCGCCGGTATCGGAAGCCGGCACGATGCCGATCCTGTAGTCCGCGGGCACCTCGAGAACTTCGCGCGTCAAATCGATCGCGCGTTTCAGCTTTTCCTTGCCGATCTTCGCACGATGCGAACGGCCGAGAGCTGCGTCCTTGAGATTTTGCGGGGTCCAGCCGGGGCGCTTGGCGCAAGGGCCGGACGAAAAATGCGGCACGTGAGGCCGCGAAGCAGGCTTCGCTACAGTCATGATCTACCCTTCCAGATAGCAAGCCTCCCGTTGGGGGGAGGTGTCCCGCCGTCGTGAATAGGGGAATCGCTCTAAATCGTCAAGAAACTTTGCTCGAAGCCGCGGCCGGAGGCTCGGCATCGCCCACAGGCTGCGGCTGCGCGTTCAACAGTTCGGCCGCGTCGGTGACGAGTTGCGCCGCGCGCCTTCGGCTCGCGACCTTCAGAATGCTCTTGTCATCGGCGCGCACGACATAGTCGTCGCCGATCCGGACGATCGAATAGCTCTTCATGTGACGTCCCCGAGTTTGGATGCGCCGGACAGACGCCAAGTGCCACGGATCGTTCCTGAACAAAAACCCCGATGGCTGGGTTAGTTTACCGCGCGTTAAGGGGACCGAAGGGTGAAGTTCGTTTCGCAGCGTTCGCAAGGACGGCTTCATCCAGCTGTCAAAACTACGGCGAAACAAAAGCGCGATTCCGGCGCACGCTGGCGTCACGAACTTCAGAAAGTTATGGCCACTAGTGAACCTATGGTTCTACTTCCGCTTTTCCATTGCAATTCCCCACTGGCGGCAAGCCCAGGGATTTTTCAGCCTCGGCGATCCAGCGCCGCGTTGAGGCATAGTCGTCGAGACGAAAGCCGCCTTCGTGCGCGAGCCGCGTATAGGCCAATAGCGCGATATCGGCGAGTGACAAGGTTTCGCCAACCAGGAAGCGCGTTGACGCGAGCTGATGCTCCATCCGCGCCAGCGCCGCATGGCCGCGCTTGACCTTGTCAGGATCGAGATCTGACGCCGGCCGGCCGAGATAGACCATCTGATACCGGCAAACCGCGATCGCCGGCTCGTGGCTGTATTGTTCCCAGAACAGCCATTCGTCCATCTTGGCCGCGGCAAAATCATCGGACGGAATGAGATCGCTGCCGCGGGCGAGATAACGAATGATGGCGTTGGATTGCGCGAGCGTGCGGCCGTCGTCGAACTCGACCACCGGCACCTGCCCGGCGCTGTTGAGCTTGAGGAATTGCGGAGTTCGGCTCTCGTGCTTGAGAATATCGACCGCGATCCAGTCGTAGGGCAGCGCGAGATAATCGCAGACCCATTTCACCTTCAGGCAATTGCCCGAATTGATGTCGCCGTAAATCTTCATGATCCGCTGCCCTTCCCGAGAGAGCAGCAGAGCAACAGGCGCAATCGATGATGTCAATCATCGGGAATAAGCTTGCAGGCTTATCAGAATTTATAGCCCAGACCAACGCGCACATTGTTCTGCGTGACCGCCGTGCCCATAACCTGCATGAACTTGATGTATTCCCATTCGCCACGCAGAAAAATATTACCCCAGAACATGTATTCCAGGCCGAGGCCTGCGGTATAACCAACCACGAAGTTGTTGCTTCTCGCATCAGTCGCCGTTAGCGCAAACTGCGGGAGCGGAAAGCTGCTCGTACTTCCGTCGGCAAAATTGATCGTCCTCTCCACAGAACTCGTTACCGTGCGCGTCACGTCCATGCGGCCAACCGCAAGACCGCCGAACGCATAGGGCAGAAAATCACCGTTTGCCCAGCCCGCGCGGCCACGGAATGTCATCTCGTCCTTGATTTGCAGAGCAGCGTTGCCGTTCAGCGTCACACCGTCTGCCGCAGTGGCGCCGGGCGGTAGAACCAGATTCGGCTCGGCGACTTGAATCGGACCCAAACTTGCGGAAGTTGAAGTCCCAAAACTGGACAGGTAATAATTATAGTTTGCTTCGACGCCCAGGACGATGTCGCCAAACTGATAGTTGCGTCCGACGAACGCTCCGAAACCCGACGTGTTTTGTCCGTTAGTCCGACCCAGCAAAGTCAATTGGGCGGTCGCACTTTGCAGCGTGGTGTTGCGAAATAAATTATTGGTCATGGACACGACGGTGCTGCCATAGTCCACGTTTGCCGTCGAATACTCGACCTGACCGCCGGCATACCAGCCGTCCCAGTTTCTGGTCGGTGTACTCGAAGCCGGCAGCGAGCCGCGAAGGAAATCGGGCATGTCGGCGGCTTGCGCGCTCGCCACCGTCCCCAACATTGCCGCCGCCGCCAGTACGACTCCACGCATCGAACCACTCCCAAGCTACTTAACACCCGGCGTGATCATCGCCCGTTAACCTTAATCAATCGTTGTCGCGCGCGAGTTGATGCAAAACAAAACGGCGCGGGAACATCCCGCGCCGTTAACAAGTGTTAAACTGAATTCGTTCGATCAGCCCTTGGTGACCAGCGGCGGCGCATAGGCCGGCGGGCTCCAGAGATTCCAGCGCACGCCGAGCGTCAGATCATTCGATGTGATGTTGTGGAAGTTAAATACGAACGGCGTCTGCGGACCGCCCAACGCGGCCGAACCACCCGTCACGCCGTCGCCGAGATTGACGTAGCTGTACGCCAATTCAACAGTCATGTTCGGGGTGACCTTGTAGGCTAGACCTGCATGCGCGGCCCATGCAAAATTCCATTTGGAACCAGTAGCAGCGGTGGCGAAGCTAGGTCCTCCATTCGGGAAACCGAGAGGAATATTACCGGCGTCGGTAAAGTTCGAGATGGTCACGCGCGACGTACCGATACCGGCGCCGATAAAGGGTGTCACGCACCACCAAGTGCCCAAGTCGACATAGGCATTGGCCAGGAACAACAATTCAGACTTACTCGCGTTGTAGTTATCGACCTCTGGAGCCGGCCCCCCAACATCGAAGGTCTGAAATAGATCCGTTCCCTTGAAGTTCGATTTGCCGCGATATTGGCCTGTGACGTCAACGCGGAACCAGTTGTTGAATTGATAGCCAGCGCCCACGCCAAAGATGCCGCCAGTGTCAAATCCAGTGCTCTGCGTCTGTGTACCGGGAACAACTCCGGCAAGAAGGCGGGGATCATTGATACTCAGGTTATTTACGCTCTGGTTGCTGAATCCAATGTCGCCGCGCAGATACCATCCACCGAAATCGGCGACTGGCGGAGGCGCGTAAGACATCGGCGGGGGTGCGATGGCCATGTCAGCGGCGGACGCCATCGACGACAACAAGGATGCCGCGCCGGCGGCAACGAAAAATTTTACACTACGCATTGGCTTCGTCCCTTTTGGCCAGTGAGGCAGACGGCCTCACATCGAAAACTCACTCCGGGACGATGGCACCAAATGCTTAAGCGCCGCTTAACCCTAATTTTTAAGGTTGATATTTCGCGAACAATATCGTCGCTGAAAGTTTTGCTCGGCCCAAAAAAGGCGATAGCGCCACAAGTGCTAATGATGTGTGAAGAGGGCGAGTGGCGAATAGGAGGTCGCTCACTATTCGCTATTCCCTATTCGTTACCTGCCTGCTTGCGGCATCTTCGGCAGGAACACCGCCAGCAATCCGATCGCCGGCAGGAACGAACAGATCTGATAGACGAAGGCGATGCTGGTGTGGTCGGCAAGCTTGCCGAGCAGCGCCGCACCGAGGCCGCCGATGCCGAACGCCACGCCGAAGAACACACCTGAGATCATGCCGAAGCGGTGAGGCACCAGTTCCTGCGCGAACACGATGATCGAGGACGTGGTCGAGGAAATGATGAGGCCGATGAAGACGGTCAGCACCGCGCTCGCCGTGAGCCCCGCATAGGGCAATGCCAGCGTGAACGGCAATGCGCCGACGATCGAAAACCAGATGACGATCTTGCGGCCAAAGCGATCCCCCAATGGTCCGCCAAAAAAAGCGCCGGCCGCGTTCGCAGCCAGGAAGACGAAAAGATAAAGCTGCGCGGCCTGGGTCGAAACGCCGAAGCGGTCGATCAGATAGAAGATGTAGTAGCTCGACAGGCTCGAGACGTAGAGCTGCTTCGAGAACAACAGCATCACCAGCACCGCGAGCGCGATCCGAACCCGGCGCGGAGACGGCGCGTCCGGATGCGTAACGATCGCGGCCGTCTTTCTGGCCTTGATCTGCGGCTGGTACCATCGGCCGATCCGCCACAGCACGACGATCGCGAGAAACGCGATCGAAGAGAACCAGGCGATGCTGGGCTGGCCGAACGGAACGACGACCAGTGCCGCGAGCACCGGTCCCATCGAGGTGCCGAAACTGCCGCCGAGTTGAAACACCGATTGCGCAAAGCCATAGCGGCCGCCGGAGGCCAGCCGTGCGATGCGCGCCGACTCCGGGTGGAACACCGCGGAGCCCAGCCCGATCAGCGCGGCGGCAATCAGGATCACCACGTATTGGTGAGCGACGCTGAGCAGCAGCAGGCCGAAGAAGGTCGAGGACATGCCGATCGCGAGCGAAAACGGCTGCGCCTTCTTGTCGGTGAAATGCCCGACCACCGGCTGCAACAGCGAGGCCGTAAACTGGAACGCCAGGGTGATCAATCCGATCTGCGTAAAGTCGAGCGCGTAACTGTCCTTCAGGATCGGATACACCGACGCGATCAGGGACTGCATGGTGTCGTTGAGGAAGTGCGAGAAGCTGATGCCAGCGAGCACCACATAAGCGGGCCCGGCCACGGCTGCCGTCAGCGTAGACGCAGGCTCAACGACGACCGGCTCGGTCAGGGTTTCATCGGAGACGATAACGGACTTGTTCAAGGAATCATTCCCGGCCGCATGCAAAGCGCATTTCCTACGCTGACGGCACTCGACCGACCACCATCATTAGAAAATGGCTGCGATGCGTGTGCCGCGCCGCGTCAGGCCGCGGCCTGGCCGAGTGCGGAAACGATGTGATCGACCACTTCCTCGACCAGCATGCGATCGTCGCCCTCGCCCATCACCCGGATCACGGGCTCCGTTCCCGAAGAGCGCACCAGAAGCCGGCCATGGCCGTTGAGCCGCTTTTCGCCGTCATTGATCGCCGACTTGACGCTGGCATTATCGAGCGGCTTGCCTGAGCGGTAGCGCACGTTCTTCAGGATCTGCGGCAGCGGATCGAAGCGGCGGCAGACTTCCGAAACCGGACGGCGGAGCTTTTGCACGACCGCAAGCACCTGAAGGGCGGCGACGAAACCGTCACCGGTGGTGGCATAGTCCGACAGGATGATATGGCCGGACGGTTCGCCGCCGAGATTGTAGCCACCGGCGAGCATCCGTTCGAGCACGTAACGATCGCCGACGGGGGTGCGGAAGAGTTCGATGCCCTGGCCTTTGAGGAAGCGTTCGAGGCCGAGATTCGACATCACGGTGGCGACGATGCCGGGCTTGGCCAAGCGTCCGTCTTCCTTCCAGCTTTGCGCGATCACGGCCAGCAGCTGATCGCCGTCAACCAGATGTCCGCGCTCGTCGACCAGGATCACGCGATCGGCGTCGCCATCGAGCGCGATGCCGATATCCGCGCGCAGTTCGCGCACCTTGCGGCTCAAGGCTTCCGGCGCCGTCGAGCCGCACTCCTTGTTGATGTTGAAGCCGTCGGGCTCGACACCGATCGAGATGACATCGGCGCCCAGTTCCCACAGCGCTTCCGGCACGACCTTGTAGGCGGCGCCGTTGGCGCAATCGACCACGACGCGCAATCCCTCGAGGCTGAGCTCGCGCGGCAGCGTACGTTTGGCGAATTCGATGTAACGGTCATGGACGCCGTCGATGCGGCGCGCACGGCCGAGGCTTGCGCTTTGCGCCAGGCGCCGGTCGAGCGATTCATCGAGCAATTGCTCGATCTGCTTTTCGACGTCGTCGGACAGCTTGAAGCCTTGCGGGCCGAACAGCTTGATGCCGTTGTCTTCGAACAGATTGTGGGAGGCCGAGATCATCACGCCGAGATCGGCGCGCATCGATTTGGTCAGCATCGCGACCGCCGGCGTCGGCATCGGGCCGAGCAGCAACACATCCATGCCGACCGAGGTGAAGCCCGCGACCATGGCGGTTTCGATCATGTAGCCCGACAAGCGGGTATCCTTGCCGATCACGACGCGATGGCGATGGTCACCGCGCTGAAACACCAGTCCGGCCGCCTGCCCCACCTTTAGCGCCAGTTCCGGCGTGATCAGGCCATTGGCGAGACCCCGAATCCCATCCGTCCCGAAATATTTACGGCTCATCGAACCCCCAGCACCGCCCGCGCCTCTCAAGGCCATCGCCGAGAAACCGAGCCGTCAGCCCCATGCTAACGTCGGAAGCGGTTATAATGCGTTCGACGCTAAAATGACTTCAAAAAATATGATGAATCATTTCGGCCACGGCGCCTGCCGGCGACCATAAACCTTTGAAAATAAACATAATTTATTTAAACGCTGGAAAGCGGCGCGGGAACTTCACTTCTTGCGTTTGACGCGGCCGTCCTCTTTCGATGGGGCCGGCTGGGTGACATTGACCGGGTCGGAGCCCGGAAAGGTCTCCTCCAAGCCCTCTTCCAGCGCAGCCTCAAGCCCCTCATCGCGGGGCTTCTTTTCGGGCTTTTTGACGTGGGATGACTTCGCGGGCGATCGGGTCACGGGAATATCCTCCGCTTTATCGTGATGCGATGTTGCGCCGACCCCTACCGTGCTAGATGACAGCCAAAGCCAGATTTACAAGATAGGGCCGGAAAAACGTCCATGAAACACATTACCTGCATCGAGGACCTGCGACAGCGCCATATGCGGAAGGTGCCGAAGGCATTTTTCGATTATTGCGACCGTGGCTCCTATGCCGAGGAAACGCTGCGCGCCAACCGCGAGGATCTGCAGGCGATCAAATTGCGCCAGCGCATCCTCGTCGATGTGTCCAAGCGCGATACCGCGACGACCATTCTGGGCGAGCCGGCCGCACTGCCACTGATCCTGGCGCCGGTCGGCCTCACCGGCATGCAACATAGCGACGGCGAAATCCATGCCTGCCGCGCCGCGCAGGCCGCGGGCATTCCCTACACGCTGAGCACGATGTCGATCTGCTCGATCGAGGACGTCGCCGCCAATGTCGACAAGCCGTTCTGGTTTCAGCTGTACGTCATGAAGGACCGCGGCTTCATCAAGGCGCTGATCGAACGCGCCATTGCCGCCAAGTGCAGCGCGCTGGTGCTTACGGTCGATCTCCAGGTGATCGGGCAGCGCCATGCCGACATCAAGAACGGCATGACGGTGCCGCCGGAATGGTCGCTGTCCAAAGTGGTCGATTTCGCGACCAAGCCCGCCTGGGTCGCAGGCGTTCTGCGCGGCAAGCGCCGCACCTTCGGCAATCTTGCCGGCCATCTGAAAGGCGCCGACGATGTCGTTTCGCTCGGCCAGTGGATCGCGACGCAGTTCGACACCACGCTGAACTGGAAGGATGTCGAGTGGATCCGCAGCATCTGGCCGGGCAAGCTGGTTCTCAAAGGTATTCTCGACGTCGAGGACGCCAATGAAGCCGTCAAGACCGGCGCGCAAGCGATGGTCGTCTCCAACCATGGCGGCCGTCAGCTCGACGGTGCGCCGTCTTCGATCGCAGCGTTGCCGGAAATCGTGGACTCCGTCGGCGGCAAGACGGAGATCATGTTCGACGGCGGTATCCGCTCGGGTCAGGACGTGGTGCGGGCGCTCGCGCACGGCGCCAAGTCCTGCATGATCGGCCGCGCCTATATTCACGGCCTTGGCGCCTATGGCGGACCCGGCGTCACCAAGGCGATCGATATCATCCGCGCTGAGCTTCTGACCACCATGGGGCTGTGCGGCGTCAACACGACAGCCGAGATCGACGATCATGTGCTGGCGATTTAACGCCGTCTACGGATCGTCATTGCGAGGAGCGCTAGCGACGAAGCAATCGAGATATTGAACTCTGGATTGCTTCGCGCAGCCTGTCATTCGGGCGCGCTTTCGCGCGACCCGTTGGCTCGCAATGACGGAAATAGCTTGCATCAATTGCCACGTCATTCCGGGATGGTCCGAAGGACCAGACCCGGAATCTCGAGATTCCGGATTCGTCGCTATCGTGACGCTCCGGAATGATGTTTTCGTCTACGCGCGCATAGACGAAAACATCACATCGGAGGCGCGATGCCGTCCTTGCCGACGCCGATCCGGTTGGTTTCGAGCGAGCCGTCGTCCAGTTTCTTCGCACCGAAGATGATGATCTTGGCGCCCGGCTTGATGTCGGATTTCTCACCGTTGACGAAAGCGACGATCGCCGTATCCGGCGTCACCACCACCTTCTTCTCGCCGTCCTTGTACTTGACATCGATGATCTGGCCATCGACGCCGGCGACGGTCTGCGCAACGGTCGCGTTGGTCATTGTGGAGTTCGGACGCAGATCCCACGGCCGGAATCCCTCATTGGCACCACGCATGGCTTCCGGGAAGATGTGCACGGCGAGCGCCTTCTGGCTGCCGTCGGGTTGCGGCAGGCCGGACACGCCGATGTAGCTGCCCTGCTTGATGTCCGACAGTGAAGTCTTGGCGATTCCGATAACACCGACATCGTCAGTCATGTTCACCTTCACATCGGTGCCCTCGCGGGTCTTGATGGCAAGCGTCTTGCCATCAACGCTTTCGATGGTTCCACGAATGCGGACCATGGGCGACTGCTGGGCCCAGGCACTGGACGCAAGCACGGAGACGACGGCCAGTGAAGCCACGAGCGAGCGCGGCATCCACGAAGAGATTTTCGGCATGATTTTCCTCGAAGGTTTAGGTGGAACTCGAATCTAAGACGATACCCCGCGGGTGCGGGGTTATTCCGGGACAGCGAGACCACGCCCCGCTACCCCGAGATCCCGGGTTCGATGCTACTGCGTCGCCCCGGGATGACGCTCCGCGTCACATCGGCGGCGTCAGGCCGTCGCGGCCGACGCTGAGGCGGTTGGTTTCGAAAGATCCGTCAGGCAGTTGCTTGACGAAGGCGATGATCTTCGCATCGGCCTTCAGATCAGAGCGGTCGGCGGGAACATAGGTCACGACGGGAGTATCTGGACCGACCGTGACTTTCTTTTCGCCGTCCTTGTATTTGATCATCAGGGTCTGGCCGTCATTGCCGGCCACCTGCTCCGAGACCGTCGCGTTGGTCATGGTCGAGTTTGGCCTGAGATCGTAGGGACGCGACCCCTCACCGGTCCCGCGCATGTCTTCCGGGAAGACATGAACTTCCACAGCCGTCGGCACGCCGTCCGGACCCGGCACGGTGGTGGTGCCGATGAAGGAGCCGAGCTTGATATCGGCCAGCGATATCCTGATGATTCCGACGACCTTCGCATCACCGGTCAGGTGAAGCTTGACGTGCTCGCCGCTGCGCGATCTGACGGAGAGTACATCGCCATCGACACCTTCGATGGTGCCGCGAACCCGTGTCGGTGTTGGAGGCTGTTGCGCGGTCGCGCAGAGAACGGAAGTCACGACCATGGCTACCGCGATCAGGGGCCGGGTCAACGTTGAGCGATACAAGGACATATGGAAACTCCTCCGTGGGAGGCACCTTACCCGGGCAGGCGGACAGTTCCATGATGGTCACGCTCACAAGCGCGCGATCAGCAAAAGTGGCCTCCGGTTTTGCGTCCGATCGCGCGCCAATATATCAAATGAGCGCAAGATCTTTTCGCCAAACCGCTCACACTTTGGCGGATCATGCGCGCGCGAGCAGGATCAAGCGCCCCTGAGATCCGCCTCGACCAAGGCACGCAGCTCGGGCGTCACTTGCGGTCTTTGGCCAAACCACAGCTCAAAACCGCGCACCGCCTGATGCAAGAGCATGCCAAGCCCGTCGGCCGTCTGCAGGCCGCGCGCGCATGCCGCCTTCAAGAGCTCTGTTTCAAGCGGGACATAAACAAGATCGGCCACGATGGCCTTTTGCGGAAGGAGACTGACATCAACGTCAAGCGCCGGCTGGCCGTGCATGCCGAGCGAGGTGGTGTTGACCAGAAGGCCGGCGCGCGGAAGCAACTCGCCAAGCTTTTCCCACGCCACGGAATGCACCGCCGGTCCGAATTGGTCCGCCAGCGCTCGGGCGCGTTCCATGGTGCGGTTCGCCAGATGCACCCGTTTGATGCCGCGTTCGATCAAGCCGTAGACGACCGCACGCGACGAGCCGCCGGCCCCTAACACCAGCGCGTCTTCGATGGTGTCCCAGCCCTTCGCGGACGCGTCGAGATTGTTGATGAAGCCTTCGATGTCGGTATTGGTGGAGCGCAGATCGCCACCCTCGTACCACAGCGTATTGGCCGCGCCGACCGCGCGCGCCCGCGCATCCGGCACCGTCAACGCCAGTGCGCGTTCCTTGTGCGGAATGGTGACGTTGGCGCCGACAAAGCCGTGGCTCGACAGGCGCTGGACGAATTCAGCAAAACCCTCCGGCGGCACCGCCTCGATATTGTACCCGCCCTCGATGCCGAGCTTGCGCAGCCAGTAATGATGGATCAGCGGCGAGCGTGAATGCGCCGCCGGCCATCCGATCAGGCATGCCGCGCGGGGTTTGGTTGTGGAGGCCATCATCATCCATTTCCATTAGCCAAGCCGGTTTCCGAGTCAATGGCGATGCAGGACTAACGAGCCGCGGCTGCAACAATGGCACTGAGGATCAGCGCCAGCGCGGCCGCAAACCAGACCGCGGCAAGATTGATCCATTGATAGGCCGACGCGCCGCACACCGCGCCTGCGACCAGAGCCGCCCATAGCAAAAGATTGGACAGCCACGCCCAGCGCTCGCCGCCGGTCAATGCCGCGGCCACAAGCTGGCCGACCTTGACCAGCGCGCCGGTGATGTAAGTGAGGCCAAGGCCAGCGCCGCCATCGATCTGGAACACCGCGTTTTCTAGTCCCATCGCCAGCACCATCGCAGCGACGGCAATATTCGACAGGCCAACCGCATAACAAAGCGCGGCGAGCGCCAATAGCATCGCCTCCACCAGCAACACCCACGGCTGGCGATGGGCGCCCCGGCCGAGCACGATCAGGCTGCCGCAGGCCGCGCCGGTGACGAACAATAAAATCAGGCCGATTGCCTCCACCGCGTTCGACCAATGCGCCTGCGCCAGGCTGACGCCCAGCCGTGTCGAATTGCCGCTCATGAAGGAAACGAACAGGCCCCCGAGATGCAGGAAGCCGATGCCGTCGACATATCCGGCCATCGCGCTCAGCGCACAGGCCAGCGCGAGATTGCGGCGTGACTTGAGAATCATGGGGCCCCATCGCCGTGACGGGCCTCAGTTTTCACGAAAGCAGCGGGATTGGGAAGCGCTTGCCTCCGTCATTCCCACGTTTGCGCGGGAATGACGGAGCGTCAAATCAAGCCGCGACGCGATGCGCGGCGATGATCTGGTCGGCCGCCCGGCCCGTGACTTCCGCCATGCGGTCGAACTGCCGCGTGAAGCTGCCCGCGCCGGCTGTTGCCGACCGCAATTCCACGATCAACTCGCCGATCTCGGCCTCCGGCATCATCGCGCGCACGCGATCCCACCCTACCCAGCCGTCGCGGGTGTCGAAGCCGAGAATCTGTCCGCGCCGTCCCGACAGGATCGCGTTGATTTTCGCCGTTGCTTCCGTCGGACAGACGATCTCCACGACGTGAATCGGCTCCAGCAACACCGGCTGGCATTGCGGCAGCGCCTCGCTCACCCCGATCCGCGCCGCGGTTCGGAACGCAAGATCGGACGAATCCACGCTGTGATAGGAGCCGTCGGTCAGCGTCACCTGGACGTCGATCACAGGAAACCCAAGCGGCCCGCGCAACAAGGCGTCGACGACGCCTTCCTCGACGGCGGGGATGTAATTCCGAGGCACTGCGCCGCCGACGACCTTCTCATGAAATTCGAAGCCACCGCCGCGCGGCATCGGCTTGACATCAAGCACGACATCGCCGAACTGGCCATGACCTCCGGACTGTTTTTTGTGCCGGCCGCGCTGGGTGATCGTTTTGCGGATGGTCTCCTGATAGCCGATCGCCGGCGGATGCGATTTGACGTTGACGCCAAAGCGATCGCGCAAACGTTCCAGCGCGACGCGCAGATGCATCTCGCCCTGCCCCCACAGCACAATGTCGTGGGTGCGGGGGTTCTGCACCATGGTCAAGGACGGATCTTCCTCATTCAGCCGCAGCAAGGCCTGGCCGAGCTTGACGTCGTCCTTGCGGTCGACGGCCGCAACAGCGATCGCCAGCACGGGGGGCAACGCTTCGACATGCACCAGCGCTTGCGGCGCGGTCTTGCCGCTCGACACGGTGTCGCCGGTCTTCACACTGTCGAGCTTGCCGAGCGCGACGGTCTCGCCGGCCTCAGCCGAGGCGCGCTTGTTGTCCTGGGCGACGCCGAGCGCCGAGACGCCCGATACCCGGCCGGCTTCGCCAGAGGAGGCATGCACGGTAGCGCCGTCCTCAAGCCGCCCTGCCAGCACACGCGCGAACGACAGCTTGCCGCCATGTTGCAGATGCACCGTCTTGAACACATAGGCGAGCGCATCTTTCGAAGAAGATGCGCCAAGACGTTTAGCCGTCTCAGTGACGCCGGGCGCCTCGTGCCGAAGCGCCTTCATCAATCGCAGCACGCCGTTCTCGCGCGTGGCGGAGCCGAGCAACACCGGACAGATCAGCCCTTCGCGCAATTCGCGCGCCAAATCGTCGAACACCGCATCACGCGGCGGCGCGATGTCTTCCAGCAATTGCTCCATCAGCGCATCGTCGTGATCGGCGAGCTTCTCCAGCATCGAGAAGCGGGCTTCCTTCTCGCGATCGAGGTTGCCGCCTTCGAGCGTGACGACTTCGGACGCCTTGTGCTCGCGGTAGACAAAGGCGCGCTCCAGCGCCAGATCGACAAAGCCCTCGATCAGGTCGCCGTTCCAGATCGGGATCTGGCGGAGCACCAGGGGAATCCGCGAGGCCGGCTGCAAGGTCGCGAGCGTTTCGCGAACACGCTTGTTGGCGCGGTCGATCTTGTTGAGGAACAGAAAACGCGGAATGCCGAGTTCCTCCAGCTCACGCAGATGATCCTGAAGCTGCGGCAGTTTCTTCTCGTCGGCTTCGCAAACCACGATCGCCGCATCGACAGCGGGAAGAGCGGAGCGCATGTCGTGAGCGAATTCGATCGAGCCCGGGCAGTCGATAAAAGTGTAACTATCGCCCATGAAGCTGGTGGTGACGGCCGTCAGTCCGACGCCCATCTTGTGACGGCGCGCCTCGGAACTCGCGTCACCGACGGATGTACCGGCATCGACGCTGCCGGCGCGCGTGATGGCGCCCGTACGCGCCAGTATGGCTTCAAGAAGTGTGGTTTTACCGCTTTGGAAAGGGCCCACCAGTGCAATGCACCGTGGACCGCGGGGACTTCTGACGTCTTGTCCCATTGCCGCCTCCTTGCGTGGAGCTCGGCCCTTGATTGGGTCGGCAACGGTGTATGCTCTTCCTCCGTCCGCGTTTTGGCAAGAAGGAAAATCTGTCGCAGTGCACCGTTGATATCTTCAGCCTCACCCCGCAAGCGCGGGGCGAGGGAGAGAAAGAATTACCGTCCCGGACGCAGTTCCAGGCTTTCGAGTCCGGCGGCGACGTTCAAGCCGACCTGGCCTTGCAGGCTGAGCGGCTGGAGCGCGATCGAATTGTTGGAGCCGCCGACCAGCACGTTACCACCTGCACCCACGCCGATCGTCGCGCTGCCCTGCGCGCCGACATAGTTGCCGGAGAGATCGCCGGGGCCGAGCTGCGCCACCGGAGCATAGACGCCCCAGGCCAGCGCGGTTTCTTCGGTAATGCCGATATCAACGCCGACCTTGCGGATGGTCGCGACGTAACGGTCTTCCGGCAGGCCGTTGATGCGCAACACGCAGCCGAGATTGGTAACAGAGCCGACAATGAAGCCGATGCTGGCGCCACCACGGCATTCGAGAACACCGACCTGCACCCGTTGCATCGGTTGCTGGGCATTGACGCCGACCAAAGGCGCAGCCAGCAGCGTGGCGGCGATACCGGCAAGGATGATCAAACGACGCATGAAGAATCTCCGACTGGAAAGGTGTGATGCGGGCAGAGAAAGATGAACGAGCGCCCAAAGGATAGGTGGACGCGTCCTTTGTCTATGACACAAGTTCTGCGCTAGCTCCAGATGCGTTCCCCCGGATGCCGCGTGGCGTGAAATGCCGTGCGGCTGATCCGGGGGTCTATGTTCGCATACAGGTCACGGCTCTGCGGTGCACCGCCATAGCGCGTTAAGACGCGCGTGAACGCGCTTTTGGAGCGCTGCACCGCGTCCGGGACATGGAAATTATCGCAGGTTGCCGCAAAAACGCTGGATGCGTTTGCAGGCATCTTCGAGATCGGAGGTCTTGGTGGCGTAGGAGATGCGGAACGCCGGCCCAAGCCCGAACGCCGACCCCTGCACAACCGCGACACCTTCGGTCTCCAGAAGCTCGGTGACGAAATCCTGGTCGTCGGCGATGACCTTGCCCGACGGCGAGGTCTTGCCGATCGTGCCGGCGCAGGACGGATAGACATAGAAGGCGCCTTCCGGCCGCGGACAATCGATGCCCTTGGCCTGGTTGAGCATCGACACCACGAGATCGCGCCGCTCCTTGAACACCTGGTTGTTCGCCGGAATGAAATCCTGCGGACCGTTGAGCGCTTCGACGGCGGCCCATTGCGCGATCGACGACGGGTTCGAAGTCGACTGCGACTGGATCGTCGACATCGCCTTGATCAACGGTACCGGACCCCCGGCATAGCCGATGCGCCAGCCGGTCATGCAATAGGCTTTGGAGACGCCGTTTACCGTCAGCGTGCGCTCATACAGTTTCGGCTCGATCTGGGCCGGGGTTGCGAACACGAAGTCGTCATAGACCAGGTGCTCGTACATATCGTCGGTCATCACCCAGACTTGCGGATGCTTCACCAGCACGTCGGTAATCGCCTTCAGCTCGGCGCGCGTATACGCAGCACCAGTCGGGTTCGACGGTGAGTTGAGAATGATCCATTTGGTCTTCGCTGTGATCGCCTTTTCCAGCGCATCCGGCTGCAACTTGAAGCCATGCTTCGCTGTGCAGACCACCGGCACCGATTCACCGCCGGCGAGCGCCACCATTTCCGGATAGCTGACCCAGTAGGGCGCGGGGATGATCACCTCGTCGCCGGGATTGATGGTCGCCATCAGCGCATTGTAGAGCACCTGCTTGCCGCCGGTGCCGACGATGATTTGGTTCGGCTTGTAGACAAGGCCGTTCTCGCGCTCGAACTTCGCGATGATCGCCTGCTTCAGTTCGGGAATGCCGTCGACCGCGGTGTACTTGGTCTTGCCGGCCTCGATCGCGTGGATTGCCGCCAGCTTGATGTTGGCGGGCGTGTCGAAGTCGGGTTCACCCGCGCCGAGGCCGATGACATTGCGCCCCGCCGCTTTCAGCTCGCGTGCTTTATCCGTGACCGCGATCGTCGCGGACGGCTTCACACGGTCGAGCGCAGCGGACAGGAACGGCATCATGATCTCCCGGCAAACGTCGTGCGTTGGAAACGGCACGACTCGAGTTGAGTGGAATGCGCGGCACATTAAAACGAGGTTCGCATCATCGCAAGAAGCTTGGCCCGAAAGGGCCAAACTTTAGAGATCGTTAAAAGGCAGCGGCTAGCTTGCCTGCGCAACATTCATAAAATTCCACGGCGAAATGGCTCATTTCTGGCAAGGCCTGCGATCCGGCGAGTGGCTGACTTTGGCGCGTGCGCGCGGTTACAGCCTAATCCTGCTCGCCCTCTGCATTGTGGCGATGGCCGGCTGGATCGCCCTCGCCGACGGCCTCATCGACCGTAACGGCAAACCCATCGGGACCGACTTCTCCAACGTCTACGCGGCGGGCGACCTGACCTGGCAGGGCTGCGCCGCGGACGCCTATGATCCGGTGCTCCAGCACGCGGCCGAAAAGGCCGTGTTCGGCCGCGATGTGCCGTTTTTCGGCTGGCACTATCCGCCGTTTTTTCTTGGCGTCGCCTTTCTCGTCGCCGCCCTTCCCTACGCATGGGGCCTTTCGGTCTGGCTCGCGGCAAGCTTTGCGGCCTATCTCGCAACCATTCGCGCGATCCTGCCGCACAAGGAGACGCTGCTGATCGCCACGGCCTTCCCCGCCGTGTTCGTCAATATCGGTCACGGCCAGAACGGCTTTCTCACCACGGCGCTGCTCGGCGGCGCGCTGCATCTGTTGACCCGGCGGCCCTGGCTTGCCGGTGTGCTGATTGGCCTGCTCACCTACAAGCCGCAATTCGGCGTGTTGATTCCGGTTGCGCTCATTGCCGGCGGACGCTGGCGCACGATCGGCACCGCGATCCTGACCGTGATAGCTCTGCTCGCGCTCAGCACGCTGACGCTCGGCGCCGACATCTGGCATGCCTTTGCCAACTCCACGACATTCACACAGACCGTGGTGCTGGAAGCCGGCGGCACCGGCTGGGAAAAAATCCAGTCGATATTTTCCGCCGTGCGAATGTGGGGCGGCAGCGTTCCCCTCGCTTATGCCGCCCAGATCGCACTCGCCCTGACGCTCATGGCCACGCTCGCGTGGCTATGGCGCAGTGACGTTGCGTTTGAACTCAAGGCCGCGGCGCTGGCGGTGGCAAGCCTGCTCGCGACGCCCTATGTGCTCGACTATGACCTCGTCGTCGTCAGTCTTGCGATCGCCTATCTTGCGCGGCTTGGCCTCACGAACGGCTTCCGCAATTTCGAGAGCAGCCTGTTGGCCGCCGCCTGGATCGTGCCGTTGTTCTCGCGCGGCATCGCCCAGATCACGGCAGTTCCGCTCGGATTGTTGGTGCTGCTGCTGCTCTATGTCTTCATCATCAGGCGCGCGGTGCAGGATCGCGCCATCGTTGACATCACCGCCGCAGCAGTCGCGCAGGCGTGATCGATTTGATCGCGCCTCAGCGGCGCCCATGGCATGAACTTCCTCGTCGCTGCAGTGCAGTAGAGGTTTTTGACCTATTCCAGCTTCAACCCTTGCGACGCGTCCTCATCGGCATCATTGTTTGGCCAAGTTGCAGGCGGAAAAGCCGCTCGCTCCAACCGACAGAACTGTTTCGCAATGTACAAACTCTATTCCATGCAGCGCTCGGGCAACAGCTACAAGGTCCGCCTGGCGCTGGCTTTGCTCAACGCGCCATATCGCGCGATCGAGATCGACATTCTGCGCGGCGAGAGTCGCACGCCGGATTTTCTGGCGAAGAATCCAAGCGGCCAGGTTCCGCTGCTCGAAGTCGCCGAAGGCCGCTATCTCGCCGAATCCAACGCCATCCTCTGGTACGTCGCACGTGGCACGTCGCTGGCTCCGGAATCGCCGATCGAACGCGCTGAAGCGCTGCAATGGATGTTCTTCGAACAGCACGCGCTGGAGCCGAATATCGGTGCAGCCTATTTCTGGCTCGCGCTGGTCAAAGGCGGACGTGATCTGCAAACCCACGCACTGGAAGACTGGATGGAGCGCGGCTATGCCGCACTTCAGGTGATGGAAAATCACCTCAAGACCCGCGACTATTTCGCCGCCGGCCAGTTCACGATCGCCGACATCGCGCTCTACGGCTACACCCATGTCGCCGACCAATGCGACTATGACCTCTCGACCTTCCCGGCGGTTCGAGCCTGGTTAAGGCGCGTCGAGCAAACCCAGGGCTTCGTCCCCATGGACTGGCAACCTGCAGAGGCTGCTGAAGCTTGAAAGCCATGAAAAGCAGGGACAAATTGCGGGGATAGCGGGCAAAGCGTCCGTTTCGCCGCGTTTCTGCCGCTTTTCACGCGAGCTCGCCGCAATCTTGCCAGTGAAAATTGTCACAAACCGCAATCGCGCGGCGACTGATTCGCGCGCTTGTATAAGGATTTATTCGACCATGACGCGGTCTTCGGGCCCAGCCGGCTTTACCAGCCCGGCAGTGGCGGTGGCATCAACCCGGCTGATGGACGCGGTCGCAGCTTCGCTCGCGATCGCCTCGCTGTCGCTTTGCCTGATGGTCACCCTCACCGTGCTGTCGAACAAGCTCGGCGCGGGCGTGCCTATTCCGGCATAGCCGGCTTAATTCATTTTCTTAGGGCCGATTTGGTTTTGCGCGGGCTTGATTTGGCTGACGCGATGATCCGCATCGCGATCGGAGGATAATGAAGTCTCCTACGGCACTGGTCACGGCAGCACTCCTGGCGGCAATTCTTCTTGCTGCGTCGTTCCTGATCGCTGCGGGAACGCGCGGCGACGAAGCGCCGCTACGCAGTCCGAAAGCTTCCTTCTACGACCATTCGTGAAAGATGAAGAACGCCCCACACGCAATCAACGCAAATCCGAGCGCGTGATTCCAGCCCAGCGGCTGCTTCAAATACAGCACCGAGAAGCCGGCGAATACGATCAGCGTGATCACTTCCTGCATCGTCTTGAGCTGAGCTGCGCTGTAGACCGCGCTGCCCCAGCGATTGGCCGGCACCGCCAGCCAATATTCGAAGAAGGCAATTCCCCAGCTCACCAGGATCACCAGTGGAAGCCAGCTCTGCTTGAATTTGAGGTGGCCGTACCAGGCGAACGTCATGAAGATGTTGGATCCGAACAACATCAGGACAGGCAGAATGGCCGGCGGCACGGTGGGCATGGATATCCTTTCTGGCGTTTGAGTTATCGGCGGACGCAATTGGGCAAGACCCAACTTTCCGACGCGAGGGCTGGTTCCCCACCGTTCAGTGTCATTCGACGCAAAATAAGCCGACAATTGCACCGAGGCCGCAACGGTTTTTTAACGCTACGTCGCGAAACCTCACTGACAAAGCGCAACAATCCATCAAACTGCCTGCCTTATTCTCGTGAACAGACGAGATTCGGACCACCCGTCATGCAGTTCGACTGGCGTGCCATTTCAGGACCGGCCCTCACCGTAGCAACGGCAGGGATTGCGCTCGTCACCAATGACCTGCTGCGCACCGTCCCCAATCCCGCGCCGCTGTTCGTTTGCATCGTGGCGCTCGCCGGATCGCTGTCCGGCCTTCGCTCGAGCCTGCTCAGCGCCGCGCTTGCAATTGCTTCCACGGCCCTGATTTTTTCGGCCCGCGGCCTCCCCGTAGGCTCTCCTGCCCCGGACCTTGCCCGGCTTTCAATGCTGGCACCGGCCCTTATCGGTACCGCCGTTATCACCGGCCTGTTGCGACAAAGGCTGGTTGATACGCTCGCCTGGGAACGCCGTCACCACGCGACCGCGGAGCGGCTTTCAGCCGCGCTTGACCAGGTCGACATCGGCATCGTGCTGCTCGACTCCGACACCCGTGCGGAATTCATCAACCGCGCCTTTCGCGATACGTTCGCGCTGCCGGACGAAAAGGCCGACAGCAAGCCGCCCTTTATCGCGCTGATGTATCATGGCCGCGACACCGGCGCCTGGGAAATGCCGGAAGAAGAGCTGAGCGCTTTCATCGCACAACGTACGGAGATGATGCGCGCGGGCGACTCCACGCCGATCGACATCAACCTCAGCGACGGCCAGGTGCTTCGCTTCAGTTGCACGGCATTGCCCGACGGCGGACGCATGCTGAGCTATACGCCTGTCACCGATCTCGTTCGCCATACCGACGATCCGGCCCATGCCGACCATTTCCGCGCGATGCGCGGCAAGCGGTTGTTGGGTCCATTCACGGATCAGCGGGCGGCCGAATAGAGCTGCGATGCAACCGGATTGATCAGTCCCGCATGGCGGAGCGCTCCGGCTTCATCGTCTACCGCAAGCTATTCTGACGCGGCTTTTCGAAGGTCGCCTGCTGGAACCACAGGTTGAACATCCCCTGTGGATAAATCCTGCTGTCACGGCTCCGTTACAAAGCAGGGCTAGCCTTCAATTGCGTTTGATCAGGCCCCCCGTCGAAGATCATCCGCGCCCCAGCGGTCCCCGTCAGTCGCCGCGTCTGACCGGGGCCGCGCTTTTTTGTCCCGGTATTTCCAGAGCTTTTGCAGCCCCCGGCATCGCCCGGCGCGTTAGCTATGCTTGAGGCTGCCTTGCGCGCAGGTTACCGTCACAATAGAGCTGTCTTAAGCGTTCGCAGCACAGGATTGATCCATGGAAATTCGCAACCTCGGCGGCTCAGGCCTGCGCGTTTCAGCCGTCGGCCTCGGCTGCAACAATTTCGGCCAGCGCACCGATCTCGAGACGTCGCGCAAGGTGATCCACAAGGCGATCGACCTCGGCATCACGCTGTTCGATACCGCCGATATCTACGCCAACATGGGCGGCTCCGAAACCGTCCTCGGCGAGGTGCTCGGCGACCGCCGCAAGGACATCGTGCTCGCGACCAAGTTCTCAAAAGCCATGAGCACCGACGGCACCAAACAAGGCGCGTCGCGGCGCTACATCATGTCCGCCGTCGAGGCGAGCTTAAGGCGGCTGAAGACCGATTACATCGATCTCTACCAGCAGCACGACTACGACCCGCTGACGCCGATCGACGAAACGCTGCGCGCGCTGGACGACCTGATCCGGCAAGGCAAGGTGCGCTATATCGGCAATTCGAATTTTCCGGCATGGCGTATCGCGGAAGCCGAACATGTCGCGCGCGCGATGAATACCAGCCGCTTCATCTCGTGCCAGGACGAATACAGCCTCGTCGTCCGCGACATCGAGAAGGACCTGTTGCCGTGCGCGCAGGAATACAAGCTCGGTTTGCTGCCGTTCTTCCCGCTCGCCAGCGGTCTCTTGACCGGCAAGTACAAGCGTGGCGAAGCGGCGCCGAAAGATACCCGGCTCGGCCTCGTCGAGCGCTTGCGCGACCGCTACGTCACGCCGCGCAATGAGGAGATCGTGGAGAAACTGCAGGCGTTCGCGAACGAGCGCGGCCACTCCATGCTCGAACTGGCGTTCTCCTGGCTCGCTTGCAAGCCGCAGGTCGCAAGCGTGATTGCCGGCGCCACCCGCGTCGAACAGGTCGAGCAGAACGCCAGGGCGATCGGCTGGCACTTGAGCGCGGAGGACATGGCGGAGATCGATCGGATCACGAAGGGGTAGTTTCGATACCGTTCATGACGAATCGTTTGGAAAATCAGCCTTTCCGACAAATCGTCTGTTCCCGATGCGGAACGGAATTCACCTGCGCGCCCGCAGGTCCCTGCTGGTGCACTGAAGAAACCGCGCGGCTGCCGATGCCTATCAATGGTGAGGATTGCCTGTGCCGGGAATGCCTGCGCAAGGCGGCCGCACAAGTCTCGCGCGAGCCTCGGGCCTGATGACCGAACGCCGTTCGCTTCGACGAAACCGGCCGCCCCGGACAACAATGTGCTCAAGATCGCGCGGAGCCTGCGCCAATCAACAGCTCTTCAATGCCGATATTGCTGTCGCCTTTTTGACGTTCTTCGACCATAAGGCCTTAATAGTGAGGATTCGGAAGACGCCGGCCGGGTGTAAGATGCCGGGCGTTTTCCTTTAGCGGGCGAAGGGCTTCTGTTACATGCAATTTTCATCGAAGCGTTTGCCGCAGCCGAAACCCGGCCGCTACCTGCTCGTGCTCGGAGCTCTTTATTTGTCGAGCGGTCCCGCGGCACAGGCCCAGAATATCGATGAAGGCAAATCGGCGCCGCAGTTGTATGCGGCGACCTGCGCGGCGTGCCACCGTAACCCCGGCGTGCTTGCCAAGGGCCGCTTCCGCGCTACGCTCGCCTCGTTCCTGGCGGACCATTACACGACCGGCGTAGGCGAGGCTTGGGCACTTGCCGGTTATCTCGCGTCGGTGGATGCGGGGCCGGCCCGGCCGCGAACGGCCAAGCCGAAACGCCCGCCGTCAGCTCCATCGAATTGAGATTTAGCGACTGGGAAGCGAGCTTTGGCCGATCGGCCAGGCCCGGGGCTTATTCAGCGTTCTGCTGGGCCAGGATCATGGCCTTTACGCTGTTGACGACCGCAATGTGGGTGAACTGGCCGTCATTATAGGCCTTGAGAAACCGGTCATAATCCCTGACCGAGATGCAGCCGTTGGAATCGCCGTTGGGGCCGAGCATGTAGCTGTGCACAAGCAGCCCCGAACGCCCGCCGATATCGCTGCCGTCGACAGGCGTCATGCGCAGCGCGGCAACGCCGTGGAAGTCCTTTTCGCGCGGCTTCAGCGAATAGACAGCGGGCGGCGTCGCGCCTGTCATGTGGACGGAAACATGATCGGGGTCGTCGCGCAGGCTGCCCATGCCGGAATGCGCCTCCATGACCGTCCCATTGGGCAGGTAAACAGCATGCGCCGTGAGATCATAGACGGCGGTCTCATTGTCGTAGCCGAGCGCAGCCAAATCCGGTGCCTTGCCAAGCCCGAGCGAGGCAACCGCCACCTTGGACTTCACCATGTCGGAGAACTTCTGAAGCACCGACCGCTCGGCGGGCTGAGATAGCTGGATATCGGCCGGCGTCGTTGCTGGCGTTGTTGTTGCCATGGCCAAGGCCTGGCTCGTTTGCGCCGGCTGGTCTGCCGCGGCAGGGCGAGATCTCGGCAGCGGAATTCCGACCGCCGTGGCCGCCGCGGGTTTCGTCTCAATGACCCGATCAATGGCCCGAGGCCCATCATCGGAAAGAGCAGGCCGAAAACCGTCGGGCATCCATCGGAGCGCCAACGCCTCCTGGGCGGTTGAAAGCTCGGGCTCCGCCTTGGCCAGGACGTAACGTTTCAACGGCTGTAAGGCAGCGGCGTTAGCGGACATCGGCTGAAGAAGGAAACGATCCTCAAAGGTCGCGCGATCGGCATTTCCCGGCAACGCCGCAGAAGCCGTCGGAAGGCTGGAATTGGTCATCCAGGCAGCAACCATCAGCGACCCGCCGATCGCCGCCAAAGTAAACAAGGCTGTCTTGAGCCATCCCGAACGACGTGACCGCCTTCCGGCAGTCGCGGCCTTCGAAGCCATCGAGCCCCCAATATTGCCTCGACGAGGTCGCACGAATCCCCCAAGGATTGGTCGATTGGACCAAAATAACGTAATCAGCGCCAAAAGTAAGGCAAAATCGATACTATCGGTGGCTTGATACCGCGTCTAGCCGGATATTTTATTCGGGGCCGGTTTGGCGGCCGAAGTTAATGCAGAAAAGCCGGTTATACCCAGAGGGCATAGTAGCTTTTAATACCCTTGCGCCAGCCCGGTACCGCGGCGCGGGTCGTTCGCCCCATAAAACCGGTTGCGGCCGACCGCCTTTCCTTCAAGGCTCGGTGCGCCGACCGTGATCGCGGCAACGTGGTTGGCAGGCAGGGAATCGTCGAACCGATACCCCATCTTCTCGAGTATTTTGCGGGTGTCAGGCGAGAGACCATACGGCTCCACATTCGTCACATCCGGCAGCCACTGATGATGAATGCGAGGGGCATCGACGGCTTCCTGGATATTCATTTGAAAATCGACGACGTTCAGGATGGTTTGCAGCACCGTCGTGATGATGCGCCTGCCGCCTGGCGTGCCGAGAACGAGGACTGGCTTGCCGTCCCTGGTGATGATGGTGGGGCTCATCGAACTCAGGGGTATCTTGCCCGGCGCAATGCCATTGGCGTCGCGCTGCACGACCCCGTAAACGTTGGCCCGGCCGGGATTTGGCGTGAAATCGTCCATTTCGTCGTTCATCAACACGCCGGTGCCTGAGGCGACGACCCGCGCGCCAAACCAGTCATTCAGTGTATAGGTTAGCGAGACGGCGTTGCCGGCATTATCGATGATCGAGAAGTGTGTGGTGTTAGAGCCTTCATGGGACGCAATTTCTCGGCCCATTTCGCTGGAGTTTCCGGCCTTGTCCGCCACGATCGACTCCCGGATTTTCGCCGCGTAACCCTTGTCGATCAGTCTCTCGACCGGATTTTTGACGAAGGCCGGATCGCCAAGCAGCGTGTTGCGATCGACAAAGGCGTGACGCATCGCCTCGATTTCGTAATGCAGCGCCTCGGCCGATCCCCAACCGAACTGGCGAAGCGGAACTCCTTCCAGAATGTTCAGCATCTCGCAGATGGCAACGCCGCCGGAGCTCGGCGGCGGCGCCGAGATCACGTGATAGCCGCGGTAATCGCACTCGATGGGCGGAAGCTCGCGGGTGCTGTAGCTCTTTAAATCTTCCGAATCGATGATTCCGCCTCCCGCGCGGCTTGCCTTGACGATGGCGGCCGCGGTCTTGCCTTCATAGAAACCTTCGACGCCCTGCGCTCTGATCAAACGCAACGTGTTGGCAAGGTCGCGCTGCACCAGCCTTTGGCCCGCGACAAAGGGCTGTCCCTTGTTGAGGAAGATGTCGCCGGACGATGGAAATTTCCTGAAGTCCTCGGTTACCGAGGCGAGCATGTCGACATCGCCCTGATCCAGGATGAATCCATCTTCGGCGAGGTCAATCGCGGGATCGATCAAGGCCGCGCGCGTCATCGTCCCGTATCTTGTCCGCGCATATTCCAGACCCGAGACAGTGCCGGGGATGGCAACCGCCAGCCAGCCGGTCGTGCTCAGGCCGGTGATGACTTTTCCGTCCTTGTCGAGGTACATGTCGGGCCTTGCGGCACGCGGCGCCTTCTCGCGAAAGTCGAGGAACGTCTTTCGTCCATCGGCAAAGCGGATCGTCATGAAGCCGCCGCCGCCCAGATTGCCGGCGGCCGGATAAACCACCGCCAACGCATATCCCACCGCGACCGCCGCATCGATCGCACTGCCGCCACGCTTGAGAACATTGACCCCGACTTCCGTCGCGAGGTGCTGGGCGGTGACCACCATGCCCTTTTCGCCAGCCACGGGCCGCATCGAGGCAGCAGTGGCGGCCGGAACCGCAGCCAGCGGCAAAAGGCAGGCGAGAAGGATGCGAAACCCCGCCCATCTTCCGAAGGTGATACCGGATCGATCGAAGCGAGTTGTGACCCCGCCGCCTAAAGCTCGCAATGACTTATCCCTTCCGATTGGGTATCTTCACCCGCCGAATGAAGGTTCCAAAGTACTTTAGCAAGGTTTGTATCCGAATGCTTCCTGGGCGCTGCTTTGCTGCCGCTGCCACGGCATTGTCGCTGATCGCGATCGGGCTTTTCCAGATGCCGCCGGCCGCCGCGGCACCTGACGCCTGCGGCGAGGTCACCGTCCTGCCGGCGCCGCTGGCGCCATGGTCCGGCGCGCCGCTGCGCGTCATGGTCATCGCCCAGAAACCGGTCGAGGGTACGCTTTCGCTGACCGCGCCCGACGGAAAGGTCGCGGTCAAATCGTCGGACCGCCACGAAGGGCCGCCTTACTCCTGGTTCGTCGAGGTCGCCTCACCGGCCGCCGGGACCTGGCGTGCGACACTGGAAGACAGCCGCGCGGCGGCGGCTTGCAACCCGGTGACCCGCGACATCGCTGTGGGCGCACGCAAGCCGGAGCCTTTAAAAATTCCGGCAGGAACCATCTGGCAGACGCGCAATAGCTGGGACAGCACGAACGAAGCGCTGTTCTCGGCATGGATCGAGAAGCTGTTCGACGCGCCACCCGACCAGGACCTGAACTGGAAAGTCTGGTACGAAGTGCTGCGCGATCCCTCGCGCAATTTTCTGTACAACTACCTCGGCCGCAACGAAGATACGACGCAAACCGGGCTTCGTCCGGATTGCGCCGATTTCGTCTATTTCCTGCGCGCCTATTTTGCCTTCAAGATGGGGCTGCCGTTCGGCTATTCGAATTGCTCGCGCGGTTTCGGCGGCAAGCCGCCGAAGTGCTACCAGTGGTTCGACGTCGAACATCCCGAAGTCACGCGTCCGCCGCCGCCGCCCGAGCAGGATGCAGCAGCGCCGGCAGCGGATGCCCCACCCGCTCCTCCGCCGCCGCAGACGCCGAGCCTCCTGCGGTTGTTTGGCCAATCCGAGACCCCGGCTGAGGCGCCCGCCGCTACCCCGCCCGCGAAGGCGCCACCGCCCAAGCCGAAGCGCCCGACCAATTTTGGCGAATATCTGCGCGACGTCGGCGATGTCGTCCACACCGGCGCCGTGCGCGCCGGCGACGACAATGCCGATTTCTACACCGTGCCGCTGACAAAGGAGGCGCTGCGTCCGGGCACGGTGTACGCCGACCCGTACGGCCATGTGCTGATGCTGGTGCGCCGCGTCGCGGAAGTGAATGGCACCCCGGGCGTGTTCCTCGCGGTCGATGCCGAGCCGGACGGATCGATCACGCGCAAGCGCTTCTGGCGCGGCAATTTCCTTTTCGTGCACGAACCTTCACTCGGCACACCCGGCTTCAAGCATTTCCGCCCGATCCTGCGCGAGAATGGTGGCCCATTGCGACGGCTGAGTAACGCCGAAATCAACCGGAATCCGCAATACGGCGATTATTCATCCGAACAGTCGCAAATAACTGCTGAAGAATTTTACGATCGCATGGATGACGTAATGTCGCCCGAACCGCTCGATCCTGGCCGGGCGATGTCGGATGCGATCACGAGCCTCAGCGAACAGATCAAGACCCGCGTCACGGCGGTGGAAAACGGACGAAAATATCAGGTCAAAACACCCGGCGACGCCTCGATGCCGGATGGCCCTTCGATCTTCGAGACCACCGGCGCCTGGGAGGACTTCTCGACGCCCGCGCGTGACCTTCGTTTGCTGATCGCCATCGACGTGGTGCGTAATTTCCCGGATCGCTTCGCGCGCCGCTCGGATCGCTACGCGATACCAGCAGGTAAAAGCGTCGCCGATATGAAGACCGAGTTGCAAAACGTTCTCAATTCCGAGTTGGCCTCCCGCAAAATAACCTATACGCGCAGCGACGGCTCGCAGTGGACGCTCTCGGTCAAGGACGTGGTCGATCGGGCCACGGATTTCGAGATGGCCTACAACCCGAATGACTGCGTGGAGCTCCGGTGGGGCGCGCCCGACAACAGCGATGAGGCCTCGACATGCAAGCGCCATGCGCCGCAGGCACAGCGCGCGAAGATGTCGGGATACCGCACCTGGTTCCGCGACCGGCACTGGCCGGCTCATACATAGGATAGGTGTTTGGGACCGGTGCGCCGTGCGCGCCAAGCGGGACGTGCGCCCACCACGCTGGACTTGTGAATTCACGCTGCGGATTACGTAGCGATGCGCGCATAGCACATCGCTACGTTAGCCCGGTCCTAGTGAAACCGGTCGCGCGGCTTGTCCTGAGGATTACCCGATTGCGGATTGGCGGCCGCTTTCAGCTCTTCCGGCGTCACGCGGCAATCGCCGTTCTTGTCAAAGCGCAGGATGAACACGCTTGGCTTGTCGACGAACTCCCTGCGCGAAATCTTGCCGTCCTGGTTTTCGTCGAAATAACCGAACTCGGCGTCCGCGAGAGTCGGGTCGGACTTCTTGATCGAGTCGAATTCCTGCGGGGTGAGAAAACCCTTGCGACCCTTATCGGCCAGGGTGAACTGCCGATCCATGAAACTCTTCCATTCTTCGCAGGTGTAGACGCCGTCGTGATTGGAATCCCACATCGGCTGGCTATTCAGCATGGGGTCGGTGCGGGCCTGTGCCAGCGCGGAAGAGACATTAAGAGAGCAGCCGACCGCCAGCGTTGCCAACGTCACGCCGATGCGAAGCACAGAGATTCCGTCACGCAAGTTCTTATCTCCTGGTTTTAGGCGGCGGCGAAGGTTCAGCCTGCCGCAGGTCCAATATTGGATCATCACGGCAGGCTTGTCATCGGCAACGGACGCAAAGTTATGTGTCCGCGTTTTGCTATTAAAAAGTTATTTCACCACCGCCGCCGTCTGCCCGAACAGAAGCTTGCGTTCCTCCTCGGTGCGGATCGCGGGTTGGCCGTAATTCGGATTGACCTCCTTGGCGAGCGCGTAAGCGCGCACCGTGGCGGGCCGCTCGCCGATGGTCTCAAGCCAGCGCTTGAGATGCGGGAACTGGTCGATGTCCTGGCCCTGATTCTTGTACGGCACGATCCACGGATAAGACGCCATGTCGGCGATCGAATATTGGCCGGCGATGAACTCGCGGTCGGAGAGGCGCTTGTTGAGCACGCCGTAAAGACGGTTGGTCTCGTTGACGTAGCGATCGATCGCGTAAGGAATCTTGTCCTGCGCGTAATTGCGGAAGTGATGGTTTTGTCCGGCCATCGGCCCGAGACCGCCCATCTGCCAGAACGTCCACTGAATGGCGTCGTAGCGGCCATGGAGATCTGTGGGGAGGAACTGGCCCGTCTTCTCGGCGAGATAGAGCAGCATCGCGCCGGACTCGAAGATCGAGACCGGCTTGGCCCCACCTTTGGGCTCGTGATCGACCAGCGCGGGAATCCGGTTGTTCGGCGCGATCGCCAGAAACTCCGGCTTGAACTGATCGCCCTTGCCGATGTTCACCGGGAAAACCTTGTACTTCAGGCCGGTCTCTTCGAGAAACATCGTGATCTTGTGACCGTTCGGCGTCGTCCAGTAATACAGGTCGATCATGGGGGCGTTCCTGTGACGGGGATTTCAGGCATCGCATAATGGATGCGGATGCATGAATGTCGCCGTAGCACGCCAATGTGTCAATGGCAGCGGCCCCGGGCGCAATGAAAGTGATTGGCTGCAATGTGCGGACCGCGCGGGAACTACGGCGGTAGTACAGGCGAGGCGCCGCCCCGCTGGGTAGGCTCATGGCGCGCGCGTCACCGCAATGGTCCGCGCTTCGGTCTGGATCAAGTTCTGCTCCAGGCCGCGAAACACGGTTGTCGATTTTTCGCTGACTTTCCGTGTCATGCCGTCCTCGACTTCGAATTCGGCGCGCTTGTCGAAGGAAAACACCATCGACTTCACCAGCAAATCGACCCTTTGCGGCGTCACGCTGTCGCCGGAGGCGGCAAGCAAACCCTTCGCAAAGGAATGCATGAAGTCGCTCATCGACGCGGCGTCGATGGAGGTGACCTTGACGAAGGTGAGCCGGGGCAAATCGGCATCGACACGTTCGAAGCGCTCATTCGAGTTCAGCGCATCGCCGCCGAGGGGATTTTCGGCAGGCTTCGACGTCAAGCGGAATTCGCCCGATCTCATTCCGGTATTTTGCGCAACCGCGAGCATGGCCAGTGGCTCGACATAAACGGATGCGGCGCTGACGGCATCGACCTCGGTCAATTCCGACATCAACTGGTCGAACAGCGCACGCGCCGCGGGCCGTTCCGCAAATTGCACCGCAAGCCCATCGGCCGAGCGGCGCATGGCCGCCCTCGCCTCGTCGAGATTGTCGATGCGCAAAGGCTTTCCGGCTGAATCCGTGCTGGCGCGGATCACGACATTCTCCAGCACGCCGGCATAAGCGCGCCGAAGCGACACGCCTCTCGCGTTGCCCTCGACCGTCGCGCCGCGCTGAACCCAGGAAATGCGAAAGCCGTCCGGCGTCTTCTCTTCGACGGTCAATTCGGCGCGCGTCTTGACCAGCGAGTTCGTCGAACCCTCCGGCCGTATCTCCTCGCTGCGAATCTCGGATTCGATGATCCACCGGCTGCTGGCCGGCGGATCGTAAGCCGCCTCACCCGCGTGGGCGCGTGCCGCGCCTGACGTCGCAACCACCATTACCGCAAGCGCCCTTACGAACGCCGCCACCACATTCACTGTCCTGCCCTCACCCGCCATCGTCAGTTCAAATGCCCCGTCGATTCGTTGCTTTCGCGCCGGTTTATATAGGTTGCCGGGGGCGGTCCCGCCCGAAATTCTCCCGAAAGTGTGAACCAGTTCACAGTCGTTTGGACCGGGAAGTGATTTGCTCCTGCGTCACGGATCGGCGGGAGACGCGACATGACCCATGACGGCTTTCAGATCGAGGCTTTCGAAGCCGGCAGAGGCCTGTGGCACGCCCGTATCAGGCGCGCGGATTATGAGCCCGTCATCATCGACGGGGTTTCGTTTCCCGAGCTTGAGGTCGGCTTCGCCTGGTCCGACGCGGAAGCAGCCATCGCCGACGCCAAGACCCGCATCGACTATCTCAACCGGCGATCCGTCATGTCAGAGCCAAAGCGGAAGACCGCTCATGTATGACTCCAACAGCAACTCATCCGAACAAATCCGGTCCAACTGCCCCGATTGCGAAGGAACGCTTCGGGTCCTGCGTGTGATCGGCGGGCGCGCCGGCGCAGAATACTGGACCATGCGCTGCGTCAAATGCGGCGGCATTCACCTCGACATCGTCGACGGCCGGACGCCTGCGCCAGCGCCGGCAGCCTGAGAGGCGACGCGCAGGACTCATCCCGCGAAGGTTCGCGCGATCGCCGACTGCGCCTCATCCTGGATCTGGCGCAGGTGCGCCTCGCTGCGAAAACTCTCCGCATAGATCTTGTAGACGTCCTCGGTGCCTGAGGGCCGCGCGGCGAACCAGCCGTTGTCGGCTGTGACCTTGATGCCGCCGAACGGCTGATGGTTGCCCGGCGCCGCCGACAGCACAGCGGTTACCTTCTCGCCGCCCAATTCCTTCATCGCGAGCTTTTCCGCCGACAGCGTCTTGAAGACGCTCTTTTGTTGCGCCGTCGCGGGCGCATCGATCCGCGCATAGAACGGCTTGCCCAGTTCGTCCGTCAACGTATCGAACAACTGGCTCGGGTCGCGCCCGGTCCGCGCGGTGATCTCGGCAGCGAGCAGTCCCATGATCGGGCCGTCCTTGTCGGTGGTCCACACCGATCCGTCCTTGCGCAGGAACGAGGCGCCCGCGCTCTCTTCCCCCGCAAAGCCGAAGCCGCCGCCAACCAGCCCGTCGACGAACCATTTGAAGCCGACCGGCGTCTCGACCACCTCGCGGCCGATCTTCTTCGCGACGCGGTCGATGATCGCGCTGGAGACGATCGTCTTGCCGATCGCGCTGTCCTTGCGCCATTGCGGCCGATGCTCGAACAGGAACGCGATCGCGCTAGCTAGAAAATGGTTCGGATTCATCAAGCCGTTCGAGCGGGTGACAATACCGTGGCGATCGGCATCGGTGTCGTTGGCGAACGCGACATCGAATTTGTCGCGCATCCCGATCAGTTGCGCCATCGCGTAAGGCGAGGAGCAGTCCATCCGGATCTTGCCGTCCCAGTCGAGCGTCATGAAGCGGAAGGTCGGATCGACCTCGTCGCGGATGAGGGTCGCGTTCAGCCCGTAACGCTCGATGAGCGGCTCCCAGTAGCGCACCGCCGCGCCGCCGAGAGGGTCGATGCCGATTTTCACGCCCGCGCCGTGGATCGCTTCCATGTCCAAAACATTGGCGAGATCGGCGATGTAGGGCGTGATGTAGTCGGTGCGGTGCACGCACGATGCCTTGCGCGCGCGCTCGTAGGACATGCGCTTGACGCCATCCAGATTGTTTTCGAGATAGCGGTTGGCGGCACGCTCGATGGCGCCGGTAATGTCGGTATCGGCCGGGCCGCCGTTCGGCGGGTTGTATTTGAAGCCGCCATCTTCCGGCGGATTATGCGAAGGCGTGACCACGACGCCGTCGGCAAAGCCACTTTCGCGGCCTTTATTATAGGTGAGGATCGCGTGAGAGATCACCGGCGTCGGCGTATAGCCGTCGTGCTCGTCGATCATCACTTCGACGCCGTTGGCGGCGAACACTTCCAGCGCGCTGGCGAGCGCCGGTTCGGCCAGCGCATGGGTGTCGATGCCGATGAACAGCGGGCCGGTGAGATTTTTGTCGCGGCGGTGATCGCACAGCGCCTGGCTGATCGCCAGAATATGCGCCTCGTTGAAGGCAAGGTTGAACGCGGAACCGCGATGGCCCGAGGTGCCGAACGCAACACGCTGCGTGGCAATCTTAGGATCCGGCTTGCCCGCGAAATAGGCCGTCACCAGCCGCGGAATATTGGCAAGCATGGAAGCGGGAACGGGTTTGCCGGCGAGAGGGTGGATATCAGGCATGGAATTTTCCTGAAAATACGGCGCGAAGATATTTTACGCACTTTGCAGGTCGCCGTCCGTGCTGACAACTGCTGACAGCGCAACGGGCCGCCGAGCGGCCGGTTCCCGAAGGCACCGCAGCCCTTTTCTCAGGCTCGGACTCGTCCCATATTCCTGATATGGCGAAGATTCCTGATATGGCGAAGACCCCCGACTCCCCCAAAAAACCCGGCAAGACTCCGAAATCGAAGGCACATCGCCCCGACGTGCAGCCGATCGGCCCGGCGCTGGCGGAATTGCTCAATCCCGCGATCAATCGCGGCGACGCCGGCATGGGATCGGGCACCGGCCTGCAACCGCCGCCGGACAATTCCTGGGACCGCCGCGCCGGCGGCGAGGCCGCGGCCCACCGTGCCCGCGCCTCGACCAAGGGTTTCGAAGAAACGCCGCAAGCCAATTACGGCACCGCGGCCACCATCCCCACCCTCGATCCCGAACTGGCGCGGCAACTGGGTTTGCCGACCGCCGAGGATGACGAGGAGGCGCTCGCCCGCCCACCGCGCAACAAGATGGAAGCGCTCGGCGTCAAGGCCACGGCCGAGGCACTGGAGGCGCTGATCCGTGACGGCCGCCCCGAATTCAAGGGCGATGACGGCGGCACGAAAATATGGACGCCGCACCGCCCGCCCCGCCCCGAGAAATCCGAAGGCGGCGTGCGCTTCGAAATCAAATCCGAATATCAGCCGAAGGGTGACCAGCCGACCGCAATCGCCGAACTGGTCGAGGGTATCAGCCGCAACGACCGCATGCAGGTGCTGTTAGGGGTCACCGGCTCGGGCAAGACCTACACCATGGCCAAGGTGATCGAGGCCACGCAACGCCCGGCGCTGATCCTCGCGCCGAACAAGACGCTCGCCGCCCAGCTCTATGGCGAGTTCAAGAGCTTCTTCCCCGACAACGCCGTCGAATACTTCGTCTCCTACTACGACTACTACCAGCCCGAGGCCTACGTCCCGCGCACCGACACCTATATCGAGAAAGACTCGTCCATCAACGAGCAGATCGACCGCATGCGCCACTCCGCGACGCGCGCGCTGCTCGAACGCGACGACGTCATCATCGTCGCATCCGTGTCCTGCATCTACGGTATCGGCTCGGTCGAAACCTACACCGCGATGACCTTTGCGCTGAAGAAGGGCGAGCGCATCGACCAGCGGCAACTGATCGCCGATCTCGTCGCGCTTCAGTACAAGCGCACCCAGGCCGATTTCACCCGCGGCACCTTCCGCGTCCGCGGCGACGTCATCGACATTTTCCCGGCGCACTATGAAGACCGCGCCTGGCGCGTGAATCTGTTCGGCGACACCGTGGAGAATATCGAGGAATTCGATCCGCTCACCGGCCACAAGCAGGACGAGCTCGAATTCATCAAGATCTACGCCAACTCGCACTATGTGACGCCGCGACCGACGCTGGTTCAGGCGATCAAGTCGATCAAGGGCGAGTTGAAGCTGCGTCTCGATCAGCTCAACAATCAGGGCCGCCTCCTGGAAGCGCAGCGATTGGAGCAGCGCACCACCTTCGATCTCGAAATGATGGAAGCGACGGGAAGCTGCGCCGGCATCGAGAACTATTCGCGCTACCTCACGGGACGTCGACCCGGTGAACCGCCGCCGACGCTGTTCGAATATGTGCCGGACAACGCGCTCGTGTTCGCCGACGAGAGCCATGTCACTATTCCGCAGATCGGCGGCATGTTCCGCGGCGACTTCCGCCGCAAGGCGACGCTCGCCGAATACGGTTTCCGCCTGCCCTCCTGCATGGACAACCGGCCGCTGCGTTTCGAGGAATGGGACATGATGCGCCCGCAATCGGTCGCGGTGTCGGCGACTCCGAGCGCATGGGAGCTGAACGAGTCCGGCGGCGTATTCGTCGAGCAGGTGATCCGCCCGACGGGATTGATCGATCCGCCCGTCGACATCCGCCCGGCGCGCACGCAGGTCGACGATCTCGTCGGCGAGGTCCGCGCAGTGGCGCAGAAGGGCTACCGCTCGCTGATCACCGTCTTGACGAAGCGGATGGCGGAAGACCTCACCGAATATCTGCATGAGCAGGGCATCCGTGTCAGGTATATGCACTCGGACATCGACACCATCGAGCGCATCGAGATCATCCGCGATTTGCGGCTCGGCGCGTTCGACGCACTGGTCGGCATCAACCTGCTGCGCGAGGGCCTCGACATTCCCGAATGCGCGCTGGTCGCGATCCTCGATGCCGACAAGGAAGGGTTTTTGCGCAGCGAGACCTCGCTGATCCAGACCATCGGCCGCGCCGCGCGCAACGTCGACGGCCGCGTCATTCTTTATGCCGACCAGATGACCGGCTCGATGGAGCGCGCGATCGCGGAGACCGACCGCCGCCGCGAGAAGCAGGTCGAGTACAACACCGCGCATGGCATCACGCCGGAGAGCATCAAGAAATCCATCGGCGACATCATGAACTCTGTCTACGAGCGCGACCATGTGCTGGTGGAGATCGGTGGCGGCAGCATGGCCGACGACGTGATCTCGATCGGGCATAATTTCGAGACGGTGCTCGCCGACCTCGAAACGCGGATGCGCGAGGCCGCCGCTGATCTGAATTTCGAGGAGGCCGCGCGCCTTCGCGACGAAGTCAAACGCCTGCGCGCTACTGAGCTGGCGGTGGTCGACGATCCCACCGCGAAACAGAAGGCGGTGCAGAACCGCGCCGGCGCCTATGCGGGCGCGAAGAAATACGGCGAGGCTGCGAACTTGCCGGCAAGCGCGATGAAGAAGCGAGGTGGCGCGCGCTCTTCTCCCTCCCCCGGTCGGGGCGCGTCCGCCGAAGCCCGAGGGGCGAAGGCCGATGGGGGTTCAAGCTCAAAAATCCACAAACCCCATCTCGACGAAATGCACGGCCCGGAATCGCTGCCGTTTCGTCCGACCCGCGCGCTGCCCGAAAAACCGTTCGGCGAGCGCAGCAAGATCATCCAACCCAGCGATTCCCAACAGTCCGGTCCCGAGTTCGGCCCCGCGCCGCGCTCGACCGGCGGCGCGCCGGGACACAGGGGTGGGTGGAAGAAGAGGTAGGCGGGCCAACCGCTCATCTAACTACTACCCTCAAGCTTCGCTCGATTTTTCGAATTTCTGGACCCACCTGTGAAAAAAGCGGGTGTGACGATGCGGATTCCCAAAGTTTGTCGAAAGGCAACCGTTCGCTTTCGACGCGTTTGACGAATTCTTGGACTATTTTCGGCCAAACGAGGTCTCGATGCGGCGAAGCAATAGACCCATCATCAAAGTAAATCGGCTTCGATCTGATTCGAATCGAGGAAACTCGGATATCTTTTGGACTGCTTGGCGCCCTGAAATGAACGAGTTCTTTGAACACTCCTTCATCAGGAGCGTCGAGTACCGTCTTTTTGGTTTGAATATACACGCCCGCTTGGCCTGTAGCGTTTAATCGTTCAACTTTCGAAAGGTTACTTTCCTCTCGTGGCCAAGACAGACATTGCTCGACCTGGGTGCTGCTAAAAGAAGATGGAAAGTAGATATTTTTGTATGCATTTAACCACTGGACTTCATTTATTGAATCTACCTCTCGCTGACTTCGCAACAGAACGACTTGATTCTTTGAGTCCGATTCATAGACATATTTGTCGTGTAGAAGGAGAGCGTGATATGGCGCGATCGGCATAAAAATCTGCAAACCAGATTTAGCTATTCCGACGCCAGAGTGTTTCGGAAGTCGACTACGACAAAACCAATTTGTATGTAAAACTGGATTATCTGAGATGATGAAAGGCGTGGCGGTTCGATTGATCACTAAAAAATGCTTCAGGTCATACATTATCGGGCAATATTTCAACATCTCAACTACACTCAGAGCCGCCGCATCTCGTATTCCGACTTCAACCTTCTCAAGAACTTCTCGATCAAGCTTGTTGTACATCATCAGCTTCGACAATTGATCGGCCATTCGATTCAACTCTTCTTCGGCCTGAAGCGTCCGCGATTTTTGAAGAGCGAGAAGCTCGATTATGTGGTATCTCGTTTCGAAGTCACGACCAATCGTTTCAGTACTAACCAGTGAATCGATGATTTGATGAAAAGCACCTTCCATCTCGGAGAGGTTCTTCTCAAAGATCCCGTCGTTTCCGTAAAGATAATCTTTTTGACATTGATCTCGCAGTGACGCTCCGTGAATAACTTTTTTTGACTTGATGTTGATGAGATTGATCGTAAGCGTGTAGCTGATGCCGTTCAGGCTTTGAAGTTCCACGGCATGAGCTGGTCGATCTGAGAGATGGGCCAGCCTTGAGCGATACGCTCGAGGGTCTGTGTGAGCCAGGCCTGTGGATCGACATC
>Ga0208193_1000006_pt1 | contig 164290 bp, 148 predicted proteins | sample June2015DPH_17_2_FD_184716 | JGI IMG/M metagenome (GOLD analysis project Ga0208193, IMG submission 184716) | Peatland microbial communities from SPRUCE experiment site at the Marcell Experimental Forest, Minnesota, USA - June2015DPH_17_10... | ecosystem: Environmental > Terrestrial > Soil >...
CAAGCGCTCAGAACGGATCAACCGCTCCCCCCGAGAGCGGCTCGGCCCAGATCCTGGACAAGCTGGGAAATTTCATCATCGCCCACTCCGAAAAGACAGATCTCGTCGTCATCATCGTCGTCATCTTTGTCCTTTGGGCAATCTTCCGATCGATTTCAAAAAAAGGCCTTAACTTGGTCAGCGCACTAAGATTGATGGCCGGAGTCCTATCGATCGCAGGAGGATTAGTAACAGCGGCAGTCTTGTTATTCCTGCATCAACCGGACTGCAGCAAGATATCGGCTGAAAATCAGATGTTCGCCGGTTTCGTAGCCTTATTAGCTGGCTTCGCCATGGGCGGGAAAGAATTGAAAGAGAGCTTTTCTTCCACGAAGCCCGCCTCCAAAGACGGCGAAAAAAAGAACGATTGAAGTCGGCGCCGGGTCTACCATATACAACTGAATCCATTGCCCTTACAAGATTCTTTTGCATTTTCATCCCAAAAATCGCATGTCAAGCCCCAAAACCATCTAACTCATTCAAACAAAACGAGATCGACTTGGCGTATGAGTTAGCTTCACCCAGCTATACTGGATATATAGATCGAAAAACAAAGAAAGCCCACGCGATGCGCAAGCATCGGTGGGCTAACTTACTGAAAGCAGGTATTTTGTACACAACTAGCGCATTATCAATATTTTACAGACACGCTCGCGCCGCAATTTATTGAAAATAAGTATTTTACGTCCAGAATACCCTCCGGGGGGGAGGGGGGGTACCCGGTTAGGCCGCAGGCTCAGCCTCAAAATACAGATACTTCCGCCAGGCCGCATCCGCCGACCCGATCATCCGCATAATGTGTCGCGAAGTATGAAGTGAAAAAGGCCGAGGCTCCCGCTGCAGCTTCATGTCCGTCAGCTCATGCAGCATCTGGTTGCCCTTCCGCCGATTGCAGTTGTGGCAACAAGCAACCAGGTTCTCCCACGTCGAGAGCCCACCCCGCGAACGAGGAACAACATGATCCAGCGTCAACTCACCAGCCGTCAGCACCACACTGCAGTACTGGCACGAGTTCCGGTCGCGCAGCAAAATATTTTTGCGGCTCAAAGCCCGGGTCTGGTGCGGAATCCTCCGGTACTCCAGCAAGCGAATCACGCTCGGCATCGCAATTCGCATCCGTGCCGCATGCAGTACCGCGCCCTGCTCCTCCTCTGTCCGCGCAACCCCCTTCAGCACCAGCACCAGAGCACGCCGCGCACCGCAGATGTTGATCGGCTCATACGACGCATTCAAAACCAGCACCGGAGTCTGCATCGCAGGCTGGCGAAACACGCCAACCCTCACATCCAGATCCGTCGTCAAGCGCCCCGAACCGTGTCCATGGCCACCCGCAGGACCATTTCCATGTCCGTGCCCCGCATGACGCTTCGCACTCAGCCCCTGCTTCCGCACTTTGCCCGATTGCATCTCAAAAGCCTCCGCTTCCAAATACCGCTGCTTCTCCCTTGCCAAGCTTCTCGACACTCGCGTCCCATGAAGCCACCATCTCCGGCTGCGCTCGCGACACCGTCGCAACCCACACCTTGCTCGCTCCAGCCTGCCGCAGCACATGCGAACAAGCCCGCGCCGTCGCACCAGTCGTGTAGATGTCATCCACCAGCAAAACCTCGCGCCCAACCAGCGCCGAACCATCCCGGATCGCGAACGCGCCCTGCAGATTGCGCCTTCGGCCCTTCGGGGTCAGCTCAAACTGGCTCCGCGTATCCTTCACCCGGCGAATCGCACTATGCGCCGCGGTTAACTTCCACGCCGGACGCCGCTTCTTCAACTCCTCCAAAGCCGCATCCGCAATCAGCACCGCCTGGTTATAACCACGCTGCCACTCCTTCGAGGGGTACAGCGGCACCGCAACCAAAACCAGATCCTCGCCTGACTCGCCATGCAGCGTCTCGATCGTCCGCGCAAGCATCCGTCCAAGAGGCTTCGCAACAGCACGCACCCGCTCATACTTCAGCAGATGCACCATCTCTCGCAGCGCATCCTCATACACCGCGTAGGCCACAGCCCGCTCAAACTCCGGCGGTGCCATCCGGCACATCGAACACAACAGTCCCTCAGCCGGAAACTGCCCTGCAAACCGGACACCCTCCATGTCGAGCGTCTCGCCGCAACGCCCACACAGAGTCCTCGACTGCCCTGGCACACCATCAATACAGGAGTCACATACAGGAGAAAGTCCAGCTCGAACCAGCGGCCCACCGCAAACCCTACAGTCAGCTGGAAAGATGGTGGTAACTATGTCATCCAACGTAGCCCGGACCACCCGTCCCGGCACCTTCAGCAAACGAGACATCGCGCGTCCATCCACCGCCCCACCAGACGGTGTACCGGGTGGCCCCCCGGCAAAAACCTCGAGCGCATTGTCATTCAAGCATTCGCTGAAGACTCACCTCACTCGCCGGCGCTCCAGGTCGGTCGGACCGCGCCATGCCTGCAGTATAAGCCCTCGAAGCCACAGCCAGTCAATAATTCTGCACCAAAAGAGATGCGCCTGTGCTACACCTAGGCCATGGGAAAAGCTGTTGCGTGGTGCGCTAAATGCCTCTTTCTTTACATCCTTGTCGCGATCGCGGCAATCCGGTTTTCCTGGGTCTTCACCACGCCCGTATGGCAGACAGCCAACAAATTTCACTGGACGCAGTTGAGCCGCGTGGCCTTCGTTCTCAGCTATTTCCTGCCCATCTTCGCTGCTGCGGGGTTTCTCTTCGGCCTGGTTCCCTTCGGCAAACTCGGCAAGGCTCTCGGCGATCTCTTCCGATCGATGTCACCTTCGGCCTCCCCTAAACTCTCAATGGAATCGGACAAAGTTCCTCCAATCCTCTGGGCATGGCTCCCTGTAACTTTGGCATTTCTGATTCGGTTCGCAACCTGGCAGTCTCGAAACTCAAGCGTCTTTGACGCGCACCGCTCACCCGGACGCTTCGAACGCTTCTTCGGCACGCTCTATGCCCAGACAGCCGGTCTTCTCGATGACAGATGGATCGCCGACCGCTTCCTGTTCACCGGGCCAATGCTCTTCCTGATCGCCTGCGCAATCGCCGCCTGGCTTCGCTACCGGATCGTCGCGGCACGAAGACCTCGGGTTGAAGCAGGATCAGAAAGATAACCGATACGCGGTAATTGAGATCGCAGGTTGGTTCATACCAAACTCCGGCAATCAACCGTAATTTCCTTCGCAACTTCAATCAGCAGACGCACACCCGCAATCCCACTGATAAACTCCCATCGAAGCTGAAACAAAGCTCGAGCAAGCGGGAGACGCATCAGAATGGCAACATCCACACCCTCCAAACCCACCTTCAAACCCTTCGTCCCCGCCACCGAAACTCGCCCCGAGCTTACCGCGCGCGCCCTCATCCTCGGCGGCTTCTTCGGTGTCGTCTTCGGTGCCGTCACGGTCTATGTCGGACTCAAGGCTGGACTTACCGTTGCAGCCTCGATCCCCATCTCCGTTCTCTCCATCTCCATCCTGCGCGCCTTCGGCAGATCCAGCATCCTTGAGAACAACATCGTCCAGAGCACCGGAAACGCTGGCCAGTCCATCGCCTCCGGTGTCATCTTCACATTGCCCGCGTTGATCTTTCTGGGATTCGATCTCGAAGCCTCGCGCATCTTTGCTCTCGCCCTCTTCGGTGGCTGGCTCGGTGTGCTCTTTATGATCCCTCTTCGCCGCCAGCTCATCGTCGACGAACACGAAACCCTCGTCTATCCCGAAGGTACTGCCTGCGCCGACGTCCTTATCGCCGGTGAGCGCGGCGGCTCGTTTGCTTCCCGTGTCTTCCTTGGCCTCGGATTGGGCGGCCTTTACACACTCTTTCAGGACGAGAACCTCTTCTCTCTCTGGCCTTCTACCCCCAAGCACGATTTCGACCTGGGACCACAACATCTCCTCAAAGGAGGCAGCATCCGCGCCGACTGCACTGCTGCCTATCTCGGCGTCGGTTACATCATCGGATTACGCGTCGCTGCGGTCATGCTTGCGGGCGGTGTGTTTTCGTGGCTTGTGTTGATGCCGGCCATCTACTTCTTCGGATCGCATCTCGGCGCACCGCTGTATCCCGGCACCGTCCTCGTGAAAGACATGGCGCCCTCCGATCTCTGGCGCACCTACGTTCGCCCCATGGGTGCGGGTGCAGTCGCCGCAGCTGGTCTGATCACACTTCTGCGCACCGCGCCCACCATCTTCGGTGCGCTTACCCAAGGACTTCGAAATATCGGCAGTAAAGACAAGGGCACCAAGACGATTCCATCGCGCATCGAGCATGACCTGCCGCCCTCGGTGGTCTTTGGCGGCTCACTGTTGCTTATCCTGCTTATGTTTCTCTTTCTTGAGTTTAAACCTGTTCCTGGCGCACAGGTCGGTGCGCTTGCAAACTTCGCTGCCGCGATACTGATCGTCCTCTTCGGTTTTCTCTTCGTCACTGTGAGCGCTCGCATTGTCGGCATCGTCGGCAGCTCAGCTTCGCCGGTCTCTGGAATGACCATCGCTACCCTTATGGCGACTGCGGCAATCTTCCTCGTCAAAGGCTGGACGGCTCCTGCCTTCGGCGCTCTCGCCATCACTGTCGGCGGAGTCGTCTGCATCGCTGCCTCCAATGCAGGCGACACCTCGCAGGACCTCAAGACTGGCTACCTCATCGGCGCGACTCCGTGGAAGCAGCAGCTTGCCATTATGGTTGGCGTCATCGTCTCCATCTTTTCGATTGGAGCCACGCTGAATGCGATGAACAGAGGCCTGGAGCAGTTCCAGCGCCTGCAGAGGCCCGTCGTCTTTTCACTCGACCAGTTGCCTGATGGCGTACAAAACCAAGGCCCCTTCCAACGCGACCGCATCACACTGAGTTCGCACAACGGGGACAATGTCTCCAAGGAAGAGATCAATGGGACGAGACAATACGTCCTGCTGAATGCGATCGGTTCGACGTCGCTTGAAGATGGCAAATATCTGTACAGCCCTACCGACCATCAGATCGAAATCCAATGGATTCAGGGCATCGGGAGTGAACAGGCGGCTGCCCCTCAGGGTCGTTTGATGGCCACGGTGATCAACGGAATTCTTAGCCGCAAGTTGCCTTGGGCCTTGGTTTTGCTTGGTGTTGCGCTAGTGATTGCCGTGGAGTTGCTGGGCATTCGATCACTTACTTTTGCCGTCGGAGCCTATCTGAGCATCGCGACGACGCTGGCGATCTGTGTTGGCGGGGTCATGCGTTGGATGGTCGATCGTCACTTGGCAAAAGACCGCAGTCCGGAGGAGGTCACGGCAGAATCAGAGGTTAGTCCGGGAAGTCTGTATGCTTCAGGACTCATTGCCGCGGGTGGAGTTGTTGGTCTTATTGGAGTTGGCCTTCGTGTGATTGAGAATGTTTCGGAGCAGCGCGGTGGACACTGGCAGTTCTGGCGTTTCAGCGAGCACAATTTTCTGCATCATGACTCAGTTAGCGTGGTTATGTTTGGATTGCTGGCTTTCTCGCTCTACTACTTCGCCAGAAAACCGCTGAATAAGGAAGGTTGATTTTCGATATTTGCAGAAAAAATACGGCGTGGTGGGAGTGGCGTTTTTACAGGGGGTTTTGCGATTTCCACAGGGTTTTTGGGTGGTAAATCGTGGTCATTTTGTGGTGGCTTGATGGTCATTTCGTGGTTCTTATCGCGTATGTTTCCATCTCCGAAAAATGCGCCACTTTTCTGAATTTATTTTTTTGGCCTTTTGATAACCAGATCAATGACCACCGCAACCACCACCGCAGCCTGGCCACCACAACCGTGTCCACCGCAGCCATGACCTCTATCACCACCGTGACCTCCGTCGCCATGTCCGTGACCACCATCCGAAGAGTCAGATAAGTCGACTGTCACACTGCCAATGCGATTCTGGTCTCAATCTGCACTAAACTCACTCAAGCTCCACTTGCCCCCTGTGGTATTTTCTACAGTTACTTATAGACGTAATGGCCAGGGGTAAACCTAATTCCTTGAATCTTTTCTCGATGTCGAGATATCTTATATCGTAGGAATGGGAGGGGCGATGGAAGCGAAGACACATGCGATATCGGCTCCCCGGCTCTGGCTGGTTCTGGCTCGTGCGTATGGCTCGATGGTGGCTTACATCGAGAGTTCCATGACGGCGCAAGGGTTAGGGGTTAGCGATTTCATGGTGCTGGAGGTTCTTCTTCATAAAGGTCCGCTGACGATCTCGGCGATCGGCGACAAGGTGCTGCTGGCAAGCGCCTCGATGACTTCGGCGATCGACCGGTTGGAGAAGCGTGATCTGGTGCGGAGGAGAAACTGCAGCTCGGATCGGCGTATCCGGATCGTCGAGCTTACCGATTGCGGGAAAGCGTTCATCGAGGAGATCTACGTGCGGCATGTGAAAGACCTGGAGGCCGTGAGCGGCGAGTTGTGCAATGAGGAGCGCCGGGTGATGTATGAGGGCTTGAAGAAGATCGGACAAGCGGCTAAGTCTGCCGTCGCGACGAGCAGTGAAAAGAGCAAGCAAGAGAAGTTGCAGGACGCTTGAGGCCTGAGCGCTCGGCCTGAGTGAGAGAGGAAGCAGTATGTTGACCGTTCGCAGGAGTAATGAAAGAGGCCACGCCGACCATGGCTGGCTGGATTCGCACCACACGTTTTCGTTCGCCAACTACTATGACCCGAAGCACATGGGCTATCGTTCGCTGCGCGTAATCAACGAGGATCGCGTGGCCGAGGGACGCGGCTTTGGAGCGCATCCTCATCGCGACATGGAGATTCTGAGCTATGTATTGAAGGGCAAGCTCGCGCACAAGGACAGCATGGGCCATGTGGAGGTGCTGGGACCGAACGAGATCCAGAAGATGTCGGCCGGTACAGGCGTGACGCATAGCGAGTACAACGGGTCGGAGACGGAGCCGGTACACTTTTTTCAGATATGGATTGAACCGAAGAGCAACGGAACAAGGCCAAACTATGAGCAGTTGAAGTTTGAAGCTGCCGAGAAGCTGGACCGCTTCAAACTTCTGGCCTCCCAGGAGAAGATCGAGGGAGCCGCTACAATCAACCAGGATGTGAACGTCTCGGTTGCAGAGCTGACGCCGGGCAAGAAGCTGACGTATCCGTTGGGCAGCAAACGGCATGCGTGGCTGCACGTCATCGACGGCGAGGTAACGGTCAATGGCAAACCGCTCCGGACTGGCGATGCGGTCGCCGCCGACAGCGAAGAGGTCCTCGATATGGTTGCGCAGGGGAAAGGCACCAGCGAGATCCTATTGTTCGATCTCGCCTGAGCGCGACGCAGGATTTTGACAAATGCAACGGTGGCTGGCAGATATTTTTAAGCCGGCCATCACAACCAAGACATCTCACCGAACGTTTTTCAAGGAGAAACCAATGAACCGTCGTACCTTTGCCGCTGCTCTCTCTGCCCTGCTCCTTACCGGAGTCAGCGCATTCGCCCAAAGCACGAGTTGGACGATCGATAAGAACCATGCACAAGTCAACTTCGCAGTCACGCATGCGCTGGTCAGTACCGTGCGCGGCTCGATCAGCGGTGTGACTGGCACGGTTGTGTGGGACGACAAGGATCCCAGCAAGTCGAGCGTAGAGGCCACGATAACCACGTCTACGGTTACGACGAATAACGAGGCCCGCGACAAGCACCTGAAGTCTCCCGACTTTTTCGACGTGGAGAAGTACCCGACGATGACGTTTAAGTCGACCTCGGTGACGAGTTCGGGAGGCCAGCTGAAGGTTGTCGGCGACCTGACCCTGGCGGGCGTGACCAAGAGCGTGACTCTGACGGTCGATGGGCCAACCGCTCCACAGAAGGGCCAGGGCGGCAAGCTGGTCACCGGCTTTTCCGCGACCGGCACGCTGAAGCGAACCGACTTCAACTTCGGTCCGAAGTTCGGCGACGCGGCAATCAGCGATAACGTCAAGTTCACCATCGACGTCGAAGCCGACAAATAACGAACAGGCAAGAGGCCGTGCTCTCCAAGGACTTCAGCGCGGAGGGTACGGCCTTTTTGTTTTGGCGACCGTCAAGTTGCTCCAGAAGATTCGAGCTACTTGCCGTGTGTGCGCTGAATGCGGTCCTTGTTCTCTCGAACCAGGCGCAGGAAGTCTTTCATAATTGGCCCTTCATTCTCCGGGTTCCATGCGACAGCGAGGCCCATGTAGAGCTGTTGCGGAACCAGCGGAGAGATAACCACCCCAGGAGGGAGCAGATAACGTACGCCCGACGGTACGAGAGCCACACCTTCGCCTGATTCGACAAGGGTGAGCACCCCGGACCACGTCGCGGAGGTGTTGACGATATTTGGCGAGAAGCCTGCTACGGAGCACAGCGCGACAATTCCATCGAAGAGACCGGGCGTCATCTGTCGATCGCAGAGAACGAACCGCTCAGCGACCAGCGCATTGATCGAAATTGGTTTTCCCGCGAGAGGATGATTCCGCGGCAGCACGACGACGACGGGGTCGCGGTAGAGGAGCTCGGCGCGCATGGTGCGATCGAAGGGCGGTTCGAGCGGGCGCGCAAAGGCGACGTCGATCTTGCCAGTCGCGAGGGCCTCCATCTGTTCGGGAGTGCGCATCTCATGGAGAGACAGTTTGATGCCAGGGTGCAGTTTGCGATAGCCGCGAATGATGCGGGCAAAAAAGCCTCCCGCGCCCCAGAGGAAGAACCCGATGCTGAGCGAACCCACTTGGCCGAGGAGAGACCGGCGAGTAACTTCGACGGCGCGGTCTGCGGCGAGGAGCGTCTTACGCGCCTCCGCGAGGAACAGTTGACCATGCGGTGTGAGGCGTGTCCGCCCGGACGCGCGTTTGAGCAAGGCGCCCCCGATCTCGCGCTCGAGATCCGCGATCTGCTCGCTGATGGCAGACTGAGAGACGTGCAACTGGCGGCCGGCTTCGCTGAAGCTTCCATGATCGGCGACTGCGGAGAAGTAGCGCAGATGTCTGAGTTCCATGAGTTTGCGCTCCTGTTCCAGTCTATCGGTTATTCCGATAGCCAACCTCGGAAATAACTGTTAAATCTGCGGGATACAGAAAATGGCTTACTCTAGTCTTACGCTATAGAGAAAAATCCCTCAGGCGGAAGAGGCCTTCACACAATGTGGATTGTAAAAATAGCCCTCAACCGGCCGTACACGTTCATCGTACTGGCGATCCTGATTATGATTGCTGCGCCAGTAGTCGTTCTGCGGACTCCGACAGATATCTTTCCGAACATCAACATTCCAGTCGTCTCGATCGCGTGGCAATATACGGGCCTGAATCCTGAGGAACTTGAAGGAAGATTAACGACGCCGTATGAGAAGCAACTGACGACGCTAGTCGACAATATCGAACATACGGAGTCGATGACCGTCGCCGGACAGGTGATCATCAAGGTTTATCTGCAGCCGGGCGCCAGCCTCGACACCGCGAATGCACAGGTCTCTTCGGCGTCGCAGTTCATTTTGAGGAGCCTGCCGCCGGGCATTTTGCCGCCGCAGATCATCAACTTCAGCGCATCCACCGTACCGATTCTTCAACTTGGACTCTCCGGCAAAGGCCTCTCGGAACAGCAACTGAACGACCTCGGCCTGAACTTTCTCCGGCCACAACTGGTTACCATCCCCGGTGCCGTCGTCCCCAACGTCTACGGCGGCAAGCAACGGTCCATCATGCTGAACCTCGACCCGAAGCTGCTTCAGGCAAAGGGCCTTTCGCCGGCCGATGTGCTGAATGCGCTGGCGGTGCAAAACATCGTCCTGCCAGGCGGCACGGCAAAGATCGGCGAGGATGAATACGACATCCGCATTAATTCGTCGCCTGTCACGCTTGCAGGAATCAGCGACCTGCCGTTGCGTCAGGTAAACGGCACGACGATCTATATGCACGATGTCGGCACAGTGAGCGACGGGAGCATCCCACAGACGAACATCGTGCGACAGGATGGCCGCCGCGGCGTTCTGATTACGGTTTTGAAGTCCGGCAGCGCTTCCACGCTGTCAGTCGTCAGCGGCATTCGCAATCTACTGCCCCGCATCAAACAGACCGTCCCGCCCGAATTGGTGATCACGCCGATCGGCGACCAGTCCGTCTTCGTGCGAGCGTCCATCGCCGGGGTCGTTCGCGAAGCTGTGATCGCCGCGGTGCTAACCGGTCTGATGATCCTGCTGTTTCTGGGCAGTTGGCGGAGCACAATCATCATCGCCATCTCGATTCCGCTGTCGATCCTCACCTCGATTATTGTTCTCGGCATGATTGGCCAGACGATCAACATCATGACGCTTGGAGGTCTCGCGCTGGCGGTCGGCATTTTGGTGGACGACGCGACCGTGACGATTGAAAATATCGAGCGCTATCTGGAGGAGGGCAACGACCTGCACACCGCGATCCTCGAAGGCGCAGCCCAAATCGCGGTCCCGGCGCTGGTGTCGACGCTCTGCATCTGCATCGTTTTCCTGCCGATGTTCTTTTTGAGCGGCGTCTCGCGGTATCTTTTTGTGCCGTTAGCCGAAGCCGTCGTCTTCGCCATGCTGGCCTCGTACGTTCTTTCGCGAACGCTGGTGCCGACGCTGGCGATGTATCTGTTGAAGGCCCACGACCGCAACGCGGCGCCCTCGAACAATATCCTGGCCCGCTTTCAGCGGGGGTTTGAACGCAGATTCGAGCAGGTGCGCAGCAGTTATGAGGGACTTCTGCGGCGGCTGGTAGCGATGCGAATGCTCTTCGTTCCCAGCTTTCTTGCAGTCGGCACCTGTGCGTTTTTGCTGCTTCCCTTTCTGGGCCAGAACTTCTTCCCCAGCAGCGACACCGGTTCGTTCCTCCTGCATCTGCGCGCCAAGAGCGGCACCCGAATTGAAGAAACGGCGAAGCTCTGCGATCTGGTCGAACAGGACGTCCGCAAAACTGTTCCGCCCGGCAACGTGGATACTATCCTCGACAATATCGGGCTGCCATACAGCACATTGAATTTGCAGCACGCCACCTCGGGTCTGATCGGCGCAGGTGACGCGGACATTCTCGTCTCGCTGAAGGGCGAACATCGTCCTACGGCGGAGTATGTCGCGTCGTTGCGCCGGAGCCTGCCGCGCGATTTTCCGGGCGTTATCTTCTATTTTCTTCCGTCGGACATCGTGACCCAGATTCTCAACTTCGGCCTGCCTGCGCCGATCGATGTGCAGTTCGACGGCTCCGATATCGCCTCCACCCGCAAGGTTGCCAATACTGTCCTCGATCAGCTTCGGCACGTGCCTGGCCTCGTCGACCTGCGCATTCAGCAGCCTGACGACTATCCGGTCCTCAACGTGGATGTAGACCGCACCAAAGCGGCCCAGGGCGGGTATTCGTTTCGGGATGTTGGGAGCAGTCTGCAGAATCTGCTTAGCGGAAGCTCGCAGCTCTCTCCGCTGTTCTTTCTCAACTACACGAACGGCACGACCTACAGCATTGTGGCTCAAGCGCCGCAGTACGACATCCAGTCGCTGAACGATCTGCAGAATGTTCCACTGTCATCGCCGACCGCCAGGCAAACGGAGATTCTGGCCGATGTGGCCAACATCAGCCGAACCACCGAGATGGAGGTCGTCAATCACTACAACATCCGCCGGACGATCGATGTTTACGGTGCGGTGCAGGGCCGCGACCTCGGCGCAGTGAGTAAAGAGGTCGACAGGATCGTCACGGCCAACGAAAAATCGTTGCCTCGCGGCAGCTTCGTGCGCGTTCGCGGGCAGGTTGAGACGATGAAGAGTTCGTACCTGGGCCTGGTTTTCGGATTGGCTTTCGCTATTGTTCTCGTTTATCTGCTGATCGTGGTCAACTTCCAGTCGTGGCTCGACCCCTTCATCATCATTACGGCGCTTCCTGCGGCTCTGGCCGGCATTGTGCTCTTTCTCTTCGCCACACGCACTACTCTTAGCGTGCCTGCGCTCATGGGTGCGATTATGTGTATGGGAGTCGCGACGGCAAACAGTATTCTTGTAGTGTCGTTTGCCAAAGAGCGGCTGTTGCACCATGGAAACGCGGTGGTGGCGGCAGTCGAAGCAGGAGCCACAAGGTTCCGGCCTGTGTGCATGACGGCGCTGGCGATGATCATCGGCATGATTCCCATGGCACTCGGCGCCGGCGAGGGCGGAGAACAGAACGCGCCGCTGGGACGCGCCGTTATCGGCGGCCTGCTGTTTGCGACCATCGCGACGCTGATCTTTGTTCCGGCCGTGTTCGGCCTTCTGCACGGATGGCGCAAACAGACGTCCGCAGCGGTTGAGCCTGCCGATCATCACATGGCGGCGGGAGATTGAGAAAGTCTATGAACAGGCAAGGAGCAAGAGTATGACAAGCGCGGCGGAGACGAAGACAACCGAAACTCACCTGTCCGGGCAGCCCACGCAGGAGCCGTTGAAGACGCCTGAGGAGCCCGGCCTCTCCCGCGGCACGTGGATCGGCGCCCTCTTCGTCGCCCTTATCGTGGCTGCTGTCGTTGTCTTCGGAGTAATGGCTCGACGGGGCAGCGAACGCGCACTCGAAAAGGAAACTGCCGCTTCAGCGATTCCTTCGGTCAACGTCGTCTACCCAGCGCCCTCTTCGCTTTCGTCGGAGATCGCACTGCCGGGTAACACTCAGGCCTTTATCGATGCACCCATCTACTCGCGCACAAGCGGCTATCTAAAGGACTGGTTCTTCGACATCGGCGCGCATGTCAAAAAAGGTCAACTCATGGCCACCATCGAAACGCCGGAACTGGATCAGCAGCTCCAGGTTGCGCAGGCCGACCTCAAGAGCGCACAGGCGAATCTTGACCTGGCAAACACCACCTCGACTCGGTATCAGAATTTGCTAACGACGAACTCTGTCTCCAAACAGGAGACCGATGTTGCGATGAGCGACGCCGCGGCCAAGAAGGCTGCCGTCGACGCTTCGATGGCCAACGTGCGCCGGCTCGAGCAATTGCAGTCTTTCGAGAAGGTCTATGCACCATTCGATGGCATCGTGACCGCGCGCAATACCGACATTGGACGGCTGATCTCTGCCGGGCAGAACACAACGCCGCAGGAGCTGTTCCACCTGGCCGCGATCGGGAAGCTCAGAGTTTATGTCTCGGTTCCGGAGGTCTACTCCGCCGCCATCAAGGACGGGGGCAAAGCCTCTCTCACGCTCGACGAGTATCCGGGCAAGACGTTTGAGGGCACGATCGCGCGCAACTCCAACGCCATCGACCAGTCGACGCGCACGCTGAACGTTGAAGTCGACGTAGACAACCCGAAGGGCGAACTGCTTCCCGGCGCTTATGTTTTCGTCCACTTCAAAGTGCCGCAGCATGCAGCGGGACTGACGATTCCCTCAAACACACTTTTGTTTCGCGCTGAAGGACTGCGCGTCGGCGTGGTTCGTTATGGCCGAGTGCAACTCCTCCCGGTTAAGATCGGCGGAGACTTAGGCGCAACGGTGGAGATCGCGTCCGGATTAACTCCGAATGACGCTGTGATCCTCGACCCATCCGATTCGCTTGCGACCGGACAGCAGGTAGAGATTGCCAATCGAATCGGCCAGCCCGCCGGTCAGACTCAGAAGAAGGGGGATGTACAGTGAACGTGCGTTTGCCTGCTCTCGCCGGGGTGGCTGCGTTTCTGCTAAGCGGTTGCATGGTTGGGCCGAAATACCTCAAGCCGCCGGTTCCGCTCGCGCCTAAGTACAAAGAAGCGAATCCTGATGCGTATAAGGAGAATGCCAACTGGCAGGTTGCGCAGCCCGCCGATGCAGTTACTCGCGGAGAGTGGTGGAAGGTCTTCGGCGACGCCGAGCTGAATACCCTGGAGCCGCAGGTGGCAGCCAACAATCAGGACCTCAAAGCAGCGGATGCGCGTTTCCGGGAGGCGCGAGCATTGATTCGCTTCAACCATGCTTCCCTCTATCCGACGATCGGAGTCGCGCCCTTTGCCGGCGGCTTGCGCGAGTCCACGAACCGTCCGTACTTCACCACTTCCTCCCCGCAAGGGGATGGCATAGGCGATATTTTGCTTCCGATCGACCTTAACTACGAGGTCGATGTGTGGGGCCGCGTTCGCCGAACCGTAAGCGCTGCACGCGAAGAGGCGCAAGCCAGTGCAGGCGACCGTCAGACCGTCCTGCTGAGCCTGCAGGCTGAGCTCGCCGTCGACTACTTTGAAGCCCGCAGCGCGGATGCTCAGGAAAAACTGCTGAACGATACCGTGCAGTCCTACGAAGAGGCCTACCGCATCACAACAAACCGTTTCGAGGGCGGAGTCGCTCCGAAATCGGATGTCGACCAGGCGAAGACGCAACTTGAGGCAGCCAAAGTGCAGGCGCGGGACATTAAGCTCCAACGCGCGCAGTTTGAGCATGCCATTGCAGTCCTCCTTGGCAAACCACCGGCATCGTTTTCCTTGACCGGCGCGCCACTGGATGCGCGACCTCCGTTCATTCCGCCGGGACTTCCCTCGGAACTTCTGGAACGCCGACCCGACATCGCCTCAGCGGAACGTCGCGTTGCCGAAGCAAATGACCGAATTGGTATTGCTCGCGCTGCGTTCTACCCGACGATCTCGCTCAGCGGATCGGTGGGCGTGGAATCGATCTCGTTTGCGAACCTCTTCAACCCTGCCAGCCTGTTGTGGTCGATCGGGCCGACACTATCGCAGACGATCTTCGATGCGGGACGCAGAGCTGCTGTCTCCGAGCAGGCCAACGCCAGCTACGACGAGACCGTTGCGGACTATCGGCAGACAACGCTAACTGCGTTTCAACAGGTCGAAGACAATCTGATTGCACTTCGCGTTCTCCAGCAGGAGGCCGAAAACCAGCATCAGGCCACGCTTGCGGCGCAGTCGGCAGAACAGATCTTCAACAACCGATACGTCGGCGGCCTCGATACCTATCTGCAGGTCGTCACCGCGCAGACGACGGCACTCACCAACGAGCGGAACGACATCGACATCATGCGCCGCCAGATGGATGCAAGCGTCCTGTTGATCAAGGCACTCGGCGGTGGATGGAACGTTACCGATCTGCCAAAGCTGTAGCTAACGGCCTGACAGGTTCAGCGGCAGGTAGAAGGAAAAGACCGAACCCTGCGACGGCTGGCTGGTGACATCGATGGAGCCGCCGTGCGCCTCGACGATAGCCTTCGCGATCGCGAGACCCATTCCTGTGCCCTGCACTCGATACCGCTGGCCTTGCCCGCGGTAGAACTTGTCGAAGATCATCATTCGCTCTAGGTCATCCACGCCGGCGCCACGATCGGCGACGCTTGTGACGAGCTGGCCCTTAGCAACTTCTCCGCTGACAAAGATGGGACTTCCCTCCGCGGAGTACTTCGCGGCATTTTCAAGGAGATGTTGCAGCACCTTGGCGATGCGCTCGAGGTCCATCTGGACCAGAGGCAGATTGTCAGGCAGCCGCAACTCGACGGGGTGGGTCTTGAGCGGGATCTGCACCTCATCGAGAGCGATATCGACAGCCTCGCGCATCGAATGCATCTGCAGATCAAGCTTGATGTCGTTTGCGTCCAGCTCTGCCATCTCCATTGCCTGGCCTACGAGCCGGTCGAGCCGCGCAGCCTCCTCTTCGATAACTTCCATCATCTCCGTTTTCTGCTCCCGGTTGAGCAGAGGATCGGTGCGCAGGCTTGTAATCGCGGCTGTGATCGCGGTCAAGGGCGTCCGCAGCTCGTGCGCCACGGAGTCGAGCAAAGCGTTGCGCAGGCGCTCGCTTTCGCGCGATGCCTGCACGCGAGTCAGCGTTTCAACTGCGCCGGCGCGCTCGATCGCTATGGCGGCAAGGCCGCACACGGCGTCGAGTGCTTCGGGAGAGGTTCCTTCCCCGGTGATTCCGACCGCGCCGATCGGACGTGTTCCGAGAAGAATGGGAACCAGCGTCACGCCACGCTCTTCGTCGCGGCTGTGATCGCGCGAGAAGGCCGCGTCTCGAAGCTCAGCCGCGGTTACATCCATGTAGTTCGGGCTGGAGCGATAGACGCGATCCCTTTCCCGCAGATAGATCGCTGCTCCGGCGAGATTGAAGGTCGCGGCGATCATCTGTGGCAGGATGTTGAGCAGGTCGATGACGTTGCCAGTCACGAGCATCTGCTGGCTGAACTCGTAGAGCCTCTCCGCCTCGCGCTGACGACGCCGGGAGATCTTCGCCTCTCGGCGCGCACGCTCCGCGAGCTGGCTGGCAACGATGCCGGTTACAAGAAAGGCGAGTAGCGCAATCCAGTTGCGGCTGTCGCCGATAGTGAAGGTCATCACCGGCGGCAGGAAGAAGAAATTGAATGCAGCGGCAGACAGGACGGACAGGTAGATTGAGTGGCGAAGTCCCCAATTTGCCGCCACCAGAAGGATGCCCACCAGAAACGTTAAAGCGACCGTGGTCTCGTTAACATGGAGCCATCGGTAGTAGACAGCTACAATGACAGCGGCGGTAGCCGTTGACACGCTGTAGCGAACGACACTGCGTAGGACCTTGCGCTGCACGAACACTATCTTATCCTTATGAGCACTCGCGACAACCCGAATCCTGGAGCAAAGAGCCCGGAAGAATGGCTGGCCAAGGTCGATCCAGAGAAGACCCGCGGCACCTTCAAACTGTTTCTCGGCTACGCTCCCGGCGTGGGCAAGACGTACAACATGCTGAGTGAGGCGATCCGCCGGCACCAGCGCGGGGAGGACATCGTGATTGGCGTGGTCGAGACGCATGGGCGCCCGCGCACGGCAGAACTGGCCGGGAAGCTCGAAAAGATCCCACGCAGGAAGATTGAGTACAAGGGCGTTGCGTTCGAGGAGATGGATGTCGATGGCATCCTCGCGCGAAAGCCCCAGATCGTTCTAATTGACGAGCTGGCCCATACCAATATCGAAGGCAGCAAACATCGCAAGCGCTATGAAGACGTGCTCGATGTGCTCGCGGCCAACATTGACGTACTGGCGACGATGAATGTGCAGCACATTGAGAGCGTCGCCCCCACCGTGCAGAGCATCACCGGAATTCCGATTCGCGAGACTGTTCCGGATTGGGTAGTGCAGCGCGCCGACGAGATCGTCATGGCGGATTTAACACCGGAGGCGCTGCAGACGCGGATGCGGCGCGGAGATATCTACGGCGTCGATCGCGCTGAAAAGGCTCTCGCCAATTTTTTCCGCCGCGGCAACCTGATCGCGCTCCGCGAGCTTGCCCTCCAGCATGTAACCAAGGCTGTCGACCGTACTCTGACCGCGTACATGGACGCCAAGCGCATCGAGGCGCAGTGGGCAGTTCGCGAGCGGGTCGCTGTCTGCATCAGCTCCAACAGCGCCTCGCAAGTCTTGATCGCTCGCGGGGCACGAGTGGCGGAGGGCGTCGGCGGGGAGCTCTTCGTCCTGCATGTCGATGACGACGAAGATCTCTCGAGCGAGGAAAAGAGCACGCTGGCAGCCAACATGCAGTTTGCACGCAACCTCAACGCCGAGGTCTTCATCCTCAAGGGCAAGAGCATCGCCCACGCTGCGGCCAGCTTCGTTCGCGAGAAGCGCATCACCCACATTGTCTTTGGCCGGTCCGCGGTCCACGGATTTCGTAAATATCTTTACTATTGGGCGATTCAGCACTTCCTGAGGGAATCGCCCAGCGTGGACGTCCACATCGTCACCCAGCACTCGGAGCGCGAATGAAACAGAACGAGCATGACCAGCCTGCGAAGATTCTTATCGTCGATGACGAACCGCAGATTACCCGCGTCCTTCGCACGGCGCTCTCGACGCAGGGCCATTCGCTGCGAATCGCCGCTAACGGTGTTGAAGGAATGGAAGCCGTTCACGCATGGAAGCCAGACCTTGTCATCACCGATCTCGCTATGCCGCAGATGGACGGCGTCGAACTGTGCCGGGAGATTCGCGCCGTCTCGCAGGTTCCCATCATTGTCCTCTCGGTCCGCAATCAGGACCTCACCAAGGTCGAAGCGCTGGACGCCGGCGCGGACGACTATGTCACCAAACCATTCAGCATTCAGGAGTTGCAAGCGCGTGTCCGCGCTCAACTGCGCCGCAGCACCGCAGCCGACGGAGAGACACCACAAGTGATCGCTGCCGGTGACTTTGTCATCGATATTCCACAGCATCGCGTCGTCGTTCGCGGCCAGGACATCCATCTCACGCCAAAACAGTTCGATCTTCTTGTTTGTCTGGCGCAACATCCAGGGCAAGTCCTCACTCACCGCGCGCTGCTCCACGCAGTGTGGGGTACCAACGCCGATCAGCCGGAGTATCTGCGTGTCACCATCGGCCAGTTGCGAAAAAAAATCGAGCTATCGGACGAGCCGACCTACATCGTAACCGAGCCATGGATCGGTTACCGTTTTCGCCCCACAGGCAACGACAATTTCTAGCTGCAGCTGACCGTCCAGTCAAAACAAGACCCAAACGGCCCCGGTATCGAGCCGGGGCCGTCGTCAGCAGGAAAAATCGTTGCGAGATTTTGTACTACGCGTCGACGGTGACTGGTTCTGACGATACAGGCGTAGCAGAACCGCCCTTCAGATCGGTGCCACCGGGCTTGCGAATGTCGATGCCGCCTTTGAAGAACGCGCCGTCTTCAATCGAGATGCGAGCCGCAATCACATCGCCGGTCAGTGACCCTTCGCTGCGAATGTCCACGCGATCGCTCGCCTGACAGTTGCCGCGCACCTTACCCAGCACGACGATCTCGCGCGCCACAATGTTCGCCGCGACCTGCCCATTGCGGCCAACCGTCACACGATTGCCGGGCAGATTGATCGCACCTTCCACCTTGCCGTCGATGTACAGCGACTCGGAGCCGGTCAACTCTCCTTTGACGATCAGGGATTTGCCGATGGTCGCCTGCTCTCCTGTTGGCACCGCAGCCGCAGCGGTTCCAGCGCCGACTGTCGCCGGCCGACTGGGGCTGGCGTCATAGTTCGTCGCAGGCGTCGAAGGACGCGCCGGTTCAGGAGTTGAGGGGGCATTGCTTCCAGCTTGATTCGGTTTCCACATATCTTGATCCTATCCTTTCGTACTGCTTCAAAATGGTCCCGCCGCGGTCGTTCTGCACGCGCCACCACGACGGCAGCACGTATTCTTTCCACGATACTACTCTGCACAGGCTTTGGAATTGCCTTATATCCACAATCTATTTGCGGGTTTTCGTACCTTTCTCAATACCTCTGTACATCTTTCCTTCTTCATTGAATTTTCTTCTGGTTGTTATCCCATTTCTTCCTTCCCCCAAAGGGGTTACGTCTGAACCAGAAGGGTACCGTACGGAAAACACAGCCAGTCGAGTAGCATGGCTGCAACGAATTCTTTCCAGTGAGCCCTATCTCTTGAGCCTGACTCTTTTTGCTTTCCGTTCCGCCCGTCGTCAGTTCTGCGCCTCAGGCACTGCACTCTTTCTACTGGTGTTATGGGCGTTTTCTCCCTCTCCATCGCTCTATGCCGCCGTCCCAAAAGTCCATACTGTCACTCTCGGCGCGTTCCGCAAGGTACCTTACACCCAACCTGACGCGACTCCCGATAACAAAGCCGACGAGACCTCCACCCTCAAAATCCGTCCGCTTTTTGTCGACGATCACCAGAAAGAGTGGACCACGGGAGAGATTCACGACGTCACCGACCGGACCTTCACCGTTCGCCGCGCCCTACGCCTCAACGATTCTCTGCCCACGGACGCCGCTCCGCATTGGATCTGGCAACCCGGCCCCTGGCTCTCCATCGACCGCGTCACCGGGCACATCACCGCGCTACATCTCCCCGACTTCGACGCCGCTGTCTCCGACGTGGTCTGGTTCCGCGATTACGCTGCGTACTGCGGCATCGCCACCACAGCCAAAGGCGGCCTCTTTGCCATCGTCGCCCAACTCGGTGCGCGCCGCCCCGTCGTTCAAAAGCAGATTGGGCCGTGGCCCCAGGTGAACCACTTCATCCCGGTGTGCCAGCCAGCGCAGTGGCAGCGGCTGCCCACGCGCGTCACTCTGAAACCGACCGGAGGCGAAGCCGCCACCTACGATGTCGTCGGAACTGCCTCCATTCTTGAAGAGGGCAACAACCCCGATGAGAACTAACTCGCGATTCGCTTTCCTTAAAAATTCTTGAAAATTTGATTTAGCATCAACGTCGATTCGTATTGCCAAATCACTGCGATGCGTCGCGGCCAGCCAGGAGTTTTGATTGCTGAGTCTATTCCAGGGAATGAAGCCCGTTAAGCGAGCCGGTGCCGTCCGCGATGCACTTGCCGGCGTCGTCTTTGCCGCGCAGAACATCCCCCAGTCTCTTGGCTACACGCGCATCGCTGGAATGCCCGTAGTCACCGGCCTTTATTCGTTGCTGCTGCCTCTTCTGGCCTTCGCGACCCTCGGCTCATCGCGGTACCTCGTCGTCGCGGCTGATTCAGCCACCGCCGCCATCCTGCGCGGCGGACTCGTCGAGATGGCTCCCTCTGCCAGCGCTCGATACGTTGCGCTCGCTGGTCTCGTGGCCCTTCTAACCGCTGGTTTTCTCCTCCTCGCGCGTCTGCTGAAGCTCGGCTTCGTCGCCGACTTCCTCTCTCAGACCGTGCTTGTCGGTTTCCTCACCGGAATTGGCTTTCAGATAGGAATCGCAGTCCTCGCGCAAATGCTGGGCATCCAGAGCGACTCCCACATCACCATCGTCCAGCTCTACCATGTCTGTCGCAACCTCAACCAAGTCCATCTTCCGACGTTGCTCGTCACCATCGTCGTGCTCGCCACCGTCTTCGCTCTTCGCCGGTTCGCCCCCGCGGTTCCTGGCCCGTTGCTGGCTGTCGTCGGTGCTACCGCGGCCAGCGCGGCATTGAACTTCGCCGGACACGGCATCTCCACGATTGGGCCCGTTACAGGTGGCCTCCCACATCTCGGCTTTCCGCAGGTACATTGGCGAGACGTTCCACCTCTGCTCTCTGTCGCGGGCTCCTGCGCCATTATGATCCTCACCCAGAGCGCAGCGACCTCCCGCATCTATGCCGGACGCCACCATCAGCACCTCGACGAAGACCAAGACCTGGTTGGTCTCTCAGCAGCCAATGCCGCCGCCGGGCTTAGCGGCACATTCGTCGTCAACGGCAGCCCTACGCAGACCGCCATGGTCGAAAGCGCCGGCAGCACCAGTCAGATTACGCAGGTCGTCACTGCGGCGGTGGTCGCACTGGTGCTTCTCTTTCTCACGAAGCCATTGCAATACCTTCCCCACTGCGTGCTCGGAGCGCTGGTCTTTCTCGTCGCCATCCGCATGATCAAGCTGCGCAGCCTCCAGCAAATTCGCCAGGAGAGCCCAGCCGAATTCGCGCTCGCTGTGGTCACCGCTCTCTTCGTCATCCTCGTCGGCGTCGAGCAGGGAATCGTCCTGGCGATGGTAATGTCTCTACTGAGAATTGTTCATCACAGCTACCATCCGCGCAGCGGCGTCATGGTCTCCGAGAGCGATAGCACATGGAAACTCACTCCACCCGTCGCCGGCGCAACGACGGAGCCCGGCCTCGTCATGTACCGCTTCGGCGCCGCGCTCTACTACGCCAACGCCAGCCGCTTTGCCGGCGAGGTCCTCACCATCGTTGGCCCTGCACCTTGCGCCGTGCGCTGGTTCATCGTCGATGCTGAGGCTATCACCCAGGTGGACTACAGCGCGGCACGCGTCGTCGAAGAATTGAAGAAAGATCTCACCACGTCAGGTGTCGCCTTCGGATTTGCTCGCATCCCCTGGAACACCCGCGCCGACTTCGATCGCCACCACCTCACGGAAGCCATCGGTCCCTCATGGATCTTCAACCGCCTCCACGACGCCCTCGATGCCTACGAAAGCCAGCATCCCTCTTCCGAAGCCGAGCAAAAAAAGACTTAACACGGATTTGCGCGGATAACACGGATAAAAACAGGCAAGAAGGAATATAGTTGCCGTCACACAGCTCAGCATCCATTCTCAGTTTTTTATCCCTGGTTTTAAAATCCGTGGCATCCATGCAAATCCGTGTTAAGTCTTCCTGCCTAACGCATGGCCGTACCCGAGATGTACGCCTCCAAATGCCGGATCGTCATCTCCTGCTCCGAGATCACCCAGTTCACCAGGTCCCCGATCGAGACCACTCCAAGCACAGCACCGTTTTCCACCACCGGAAGATGCCGTATGCGGTTCTTTGTAACGATGCGCATGCACTCGCCCACCGTGTGCTGCCGCGAGACGGTGATCACCGGACTGCTCATGATCTCCGACACCTGCGTCTCCTTCGACAACCGTCCTTGCAAGATCACCTTGCGCGCATAATCCCGCTCGGAGATGATCCCCAGCAGCACTCCGCCCTCCATCACCAGCAGCGCGCCCACCTGCTTCTCGGCCATCATCTCGATAGCTTGATACACCGATGCGTCGGGCTTCGTTGATGCGATCAATCCATTCTTCTGCTTCAAAACCATTCCGATTGTCGTCGCAAAATCAGTCATCAGGCACCTCGGGCCTCGAATACTACCTCGGTCGCACGACCTCGCGCAACGATGAAAAAACACGCCTCGCCCCGCCAGCAGTATCATCAGGTTATGCAGACCTTCGACGCCCTGCTCCGCGAAGCCGAAGTCGCCCACGGCCACCTCTGCGCCGGCCAGATCCTTGGCGTCCGCATGGCCATGCTCGGCTGCCGGCGCCTCGGCGTCGACGACCCCAAAGGCCTCGTGAACCCGAAAGACCGCAAGCGCCTCGTCACCTTCATCGAGATCGACCGCTGCGCCACCGACGCCATCGCCGTCGTCACCGGCTGCCGTCTCGGCAAGCGCGCCATCAAGTTCCGCGACTGGGGCAAGATGGCCGCCACCTTCGTCGATTTAGCCGCGCCCCTCACCCCGCAAAGCGAAACCCCGGTCTACAAAGGCGTCCGCATCGCCGCGCTCGAGTCGTCCAAGCAGCGCGCCCGTGATCTTTACCCCCAGCTCGAAAATAAAAACCAGCAGCAGATGCTCGCCTACCGTGAGCTATCCGACGCGGACCTCTTCAGCGAAGAATGGGTCGCCGTCCCCATCCATCCGCGCGAGATGCCCGGCTACAAATCCTCCCGCATCACCTGCGAACAATGCGGAGAAGGCATCAACTACGACCGCGAAGTCCAGCGCGACGGAAAAACTCTCTGCGAAGGCTGCGCCTCACCCGAGAGCCGCTACTATAGGTCCCTATCACCGGAAGAGCTCGGCGCAAACAGCAAGGCCGGCGCGGAAACCTCTCCGCAGCCGGCCTGCGAACATTGTTAGCGGTTACGCAAACCACATCGCCACTCAACAACTACCAGCGGCCGCGGCCATACGCATAGGGACGAACCTCGTGCGCCCGCACCCACTCGGCATGACGGTGCGCCTCTTCGATCCGCAGCCGCTCGTAGTATCCAGGACGGCCATAATAAGGAGCGGCCACTCCGATCACGACAGTAGCTGCATTCGCCTTCGCCGGAGCCGCCAGTGCAACCGCGCCCACCACCAGCCCAACCGTTACGCACTTCATCATCATTGACTTCACGTTTGCGAGTTTCATAACAACCTCCTGCTTACACTTCACAAAACCCCCGTTCCGCCATGCGGTTGCGCACAACTTTTCTTCTGGCGTAGTGTCGTCGTATGCCTTCCTCGCATCTCGAACAGGCAGACAAGTCACGTTATGCCGCAACCTGTTAATCTCTTTCTCCGGCAGAGCCAGATGCTCAAGGCAGCTATCGCGGCCTGCATCCAGTCGCCCTCTCCCAAACGCGTCCATCGCCTGCGCACCGCCACGCGACGCATCGAGGCCACGCTCGAACTTCTCACCCTCACCGTCGACATCTCCGGACTCGACAAGCGATCCAAACCATTGCGACGCTCCCTCCGCAAACTCCGCCGTGCCGCCGGCGAAGTGCGCGACTGCGATGTCCACTACGATCTGCTGAAAACCTATGGCCGCACGCCCAACACGCAAGAGCTGTTCAACTATCTAACCGCAGCCAGAGAGAAAACCGCACGCGACCTCGACAGGCTGCTCCGCGACCAGCAAAAGAAAGTGAATCGCCAGCTCGACGATCTTGAATCGCGCGTCCACCCGGCTATCGATCTTGATCTCAGCGGCGCAAAGCTAACAGGCATCGTCAGAAGCTGGTTCGCCGACGCAGTCAGCGGTCTCGATTCTGAACAGGACGAAGACCTTCACACCCTTCGCAAAGCCTCCAAGACCGCGCGATATCTTGCCGAGACCGGCAGCAAAGCCTCCAAAGCGGTCGCGGCCCTCGCGATGCGCTTTGAAGCCGCGCAGAAAACCCTGGGTGAATGGCACGATCATCTCCTCCTGCTTGAGGAAGCCCATACCACCCTTCCGCGCGACAGCGATGCCATCGTACAGATTCAACACGATATGGAGAGCCTTCACGACCCCGCGGATGCGGTCGCTAAGCAACTGCTGGCCATGGCCTGACTGGTTGAAATTAGCCCGGAGCAGGCAAAGGTGTAGAATAAAACCCAACATGACGGTCTCACGGCAACTCGCGACCTTGCACCTCATGCCTACACGCTGTTGTTGTAGCTAGTCCCTCCTGCGCCTTACCCCTTCTCTAAAAAAAAATTTAGCAGTCGTAGCCCACACTTTTCGGTGTGCGCCGCGCTTTCTTTCAAGGAGACTCCACCATGTCCACCCCGACCACCCGTCCCTCCCTCCATCTCTCCAACGATGCCTGGGCCATTCTCCTCGCCGCTGCCCTCGGTCTGCTCATCCGCTTCGGGGTCTTCAAATCCATCGCCTGGTAATCGCAAAACCAGCTAAATCCGCACCAAGGAGAACCTATGGCCGCCTCCGTCAATCTGCCCGACCTCCGCACCGAGTACCCAGCGCATGCGCCCGGACGCGGCCCCGCCGAGCACTCCACCCTCCTCGGCCTCCTGCCCGGCATCGCGCTCCTCTTCGTCGTCGGCTATGCCGGAAAATTCGTCGAGCACTTCCTCAACACCTGGACAAAAGCCCACCACATCACCTTTCCCAACATCGAGTACGTTCTCTGGGCCATCCTCTTCGGCATCATCATCGCCAACACCGTCGGTGTCCCACGCATCTTTCGCGCCGGCGTCGCCACCTACGAGTTCTGGCTCAAGGCCGGAATCATCCTGCTCGGTGCGCGCTTCATCCTCGGCGACGTCCTCAAACTCGGCGGCATCTCGCTCATCCTCGTCTTCATCGCCTTCGCCTTCTCGCTGACCTTCATGACCTGGCTCGGCCGCACGTTCAACCTCGGCCCGCAACTCACGACGCTCCTTGCAGTCGGCTCCAGCGTCTGCGGAGTCTCCGCAATCATCGCCACGCAAGGCGCCATCGATGCCGACGAAGAAGATTCCTCCACCGCCATCGCGGCAATCCTCGCCCTGGGCGCGCTTTCGCTCTTTACCTTCCCGCTTATCGGCCACACCCTGCACATGAGCGACCATGCCTACGGGCTCTGGGCCGGCCTCGCCGTCGACAACACCGCCGAAGCCACCGCCGCCGGAGCCCTTTACTCCGATGCCGCAGGAAAATACGCCGTGCTCGCCAAGACCTGCCGCAACGCCCTCATCGGCTTCGTCGTTCTCGCTTACGCAATCCAGTGGGTACGCAAAGGCCTCGCCAGCCGCGCCGCTACCAAGCAAGTCGAAAACAAAGCCGCGTTCCTCTGGAAGAAATTCCCGAAGTTCGTCCTCGGCTTCCTCTTCGTCTCGCTTCTTGCCACACTTGGCTCATCCACGAACCCGGCCGTCGCCCCCCTCGGCTTCACCAAACCTCAACTGCTCGCGCTGGGAAACCTAAGCCGCTGGGCCTTCCTCCTGACCTTCGCCGGAGTGGGCCTGCGCACCAATCTCAAAGACCTCTTCAAACAAGGCGCGCGCCCCTTCATCGTCGGAGCAGTCGGCGAAGTAGCCATCGCCGCCATCACTCTGCTCTTAGTTATCGGAGCCGACCACATCTACCACCTATAGTCTCTAATTCAGAATCTTCCTGACGAAGGCCAGCATCGCGTCGTTGAATCGCTCAGGCCGTTGCAACGGCGCGAAGTGGCTCACCCCATGCTCACAGCAGACTCCGATCTACCGTCTTTCACTAGAGATGGTATCGGCAAACTGCAGTGAATCGACATATGCGGTGGAAAGTTCCTCTAGAACCCTGCTGCAAACTGATTTCCTACGCTGAGTCGACTTGTCCGTCAAGAGGGTCTCCTATGGTAGCCTCCAGCAAGGGATTGCAGTGAGCCGTTGCCCGAAACTGTTGATGCATGTAACTTGCCCCAAACTGAGAGCGCCTCTCTGCGTCGCCACTTTACTTTTGCTCGGAACGGGCCCGTTCTGCTTTGCGCAAAGCTCCCTTGGCCAGCCTGCAGCGACCAAAGTGGCGTCCGACACCTCCACCTCGCTGCCGGACGCGCCGGAACCACATAACGATCCCACTCCCGCCCCGGCACCTCCGTCGAAACCGGAGCCGATCACCCTTTTAGGAACCCCAAAGAGAATTCTCCTGGACCAGAAAGCCATCTGGACCAGCCCGCTGCATATCAAGCCTCTGGACGCCACATGGCTCCTCCCTCTTGCCGCCGCAACCGGTACGCTGATCGGCAGCGACCAACACACCATGACCGATCTGATCCACATCAACCCCAACGATCAGGATCACTTCAAAACCATCTCAAACGCTGGTGTCGCAGCGCTGGGCGTCATGCCGGCCAGCATGTATCTCTGGAGTCTTGGTAGAGACACTCCGCAGGCCCGTGAAACTGCGATCCTGACTGGGGAGGCGCTAGTCGATAGCCTGGTCGTCAGCAAGGCCATCCAGTTCGTCACTCTACGCGACCGCCCGAACGTCAACGATGCTCAGGGAAATTTCTTCAGCTCCAGCCCACTCAACTCCTCCTTCCCCTCCGACCACGCCATAGCCGCCTGGTCCATGGCCTCGGTTATGGGCGACGAATATCCCGGCTGGCTCATGCGCACAGCGGTCTACGGACTAGCCGCCGGCGTCAGCGTCAGCCGCGTCCTCGCCGAACAGCACTTCCCCTCGGATGTCCTCGTCGGCAGCGCCGCCGGCTGGCTGATCGGCCACTACGTCTACCGCGCCCACCATAACTTCACCCTTAGCCCCTTCGACACCAGACCTATGCCGGGGGAGTTCGGCACGCCCCGCACCCACGCTCCACAGCCACCGAGCCTGCACACTCCTCCTGACCCCATCGACAACCGCCCCGCCCAGCCTCTACCCGACGACGTAGATCCCGACACCATCGGCTCAACCAACGTCCCCATGGACAGTTGGATCTACCCCGCGCTCGAGAGACTGGGGGCCATGGGCTTCATCCAAAATCAAGGCTCCTCCATCCGCCCCTGGACACGCCAGGAGTGCCTGCGACAACTCCGCGAGGCAGAAAATTCCGCCAGCCAGAAAGACCGGTACAGCCCGGGACTGCTTCGTGAAGCTGGCCGCCTCATGGTCGATCTCAAAGCCGAACTCGAATCCGAGCCTCTCTACTACGAGTCGTTCAGTCTCGAATCCGCTTACGCGCGATATGGAACCATCGCCGGGCCCGCATTGCAGGATAGCTTCCACTTCGGCCAGACCTGGTGGAACGACTTCGGCCGCCCGCTCGGACGAGGCAGCAGCGCAATCGCCGGCTTCTCCTACCGTGCCCACGACGGACGCTTCTTCTTCTACGACCGCCAGGAGCTGCAACACAGCCCCGGCAATCCAGCCGAATCGCCGGCCATCAACGAACTCATCAACCAACTGGATCGATTTCCTCCCGAAGGCGATGGCGACCCGGTTATTCAGCCTATTCCCGCTCGTGCGGCTTACACTCGTCAAGGCGCTATGGAGCTTTACGCAGGCGTCGCGTTTGCAGGAAACGCGCTATCCATTGGCAAGCAGGAACTCTATTGGGGACCCACGACCATGGGACCGCTCGCCTTCTCGAGTAATGCAGAGCCAACCTACAACCTGCGCTTCGTCTCAACTCGTCCTCATCCACTGCCATTTTTCCCCTCCTTCGGCACCTACCGTTTCGACATCGTGCTGGGAAAGCTCTCTGGACACAGTTATCCGGCGCGCCCCTGGTACAACGGTCAAAAGGCGGCCTTCAACTTCGGAGACAACCTCGAAATCAGCTTTACTCGCTGGTCTATCTTCTGGGGCGTCGGCCACCCCATCACATTCCACAGCTTCAAAGCCAACGTCTTTAGCTTCGACTCCACAGGCGACTACATGGGCATCGGGAGCGCAATGTACGGAGACCGCACCGATCCCGGCGACCGCAAGAGCAACTTCGACTTCACCTATCGGCTGCCTTTTCTAAGAAAGCTCGTCACTCTTTATGCGGACGCATACTCCGACGACGATCCAAGTCCAATCGATGCGCCCCGCAGAGCCGTCTGGAACCCTGGAATCTATTTCGCGCGACTCCCTTTCCTTCCACACATGGATCTACGTGTAGAGGCGGTAAGCTCTAACAGCCTTATTACGGATTTTGGCGGCCAACACTACTTCATCAACAATCAATATCTTGATGGCAATACGAACAAGGGTTTTCTTCTCGGCAATGCCATCGGCCGCGACGCACGCGCCATCGAGGGTCGCACAGGCTATTGGTTTTCCGCCCGCTCACGAGTAGAAGCAGGCTATCGCCAGAACAAAGGAGGAACACTGTTCCTTCCCGGAGGAGCTACGGTCACAGACGGCTTCGTCAATGCCTCCTACGCTATCAACCGCCACTGGCAGGCACAACTTTTCACCCAATACGAGCGCTTCCTCATACCCTCGTATATGCCCGGATCCCAGCACAATACAAGCGGCTGGCTACAACTCACCTGGAACCCGGAACTTAGTCTTCATCGCTAATGAGATGGCTTTTGTATGAAGGCGTACCATTCTCAATAATGCTTGCAGGCTTGGTGGCCTTTGGGGAACTTTTCCAAATTACTTCCAGAACTGATAGTACATACTCAATCTACGTTTCCATCTCAAGCTTAACTTCCTTTCCATTCTGCCGAGCCTATACCCCACAAGTTTCAGCGCAGTGCGAATTAACGCGGAAGGAATAAGCCACCAATATTGCGGCCATAGATAATTCAACTCCGACCGGACGAACCGACCTCCCTCACCACTCGTACTACCAAACTCTCGCAACAGCCAGTTCTCCCGCGCATGTAACACACCAATATCGAAATAGCGTTTGAAATCCTGTATCCAGGTGTACGTGTGCGAATGATAAACTTCCGCATCGGCCACGTAAGCAATCTTCCACCCTGCCTTCAGTAGTTTGGCAGCCGTGATTGTGTCCTCTCCAAAAGGTACATTCCGCGGAAACCCGCCGACACTCATCAGGGCTTCGCGACGATAAGCGGCAAACGAATTGGAAATGAAAATAGCCTTAAACCCAAGCCGCTCCCGGCTCTCCAACGTACGCACCTCGGATCGTGCAGGGTAATTAAACAGACGAGCATGGGCCTCGATGGGAGCCGCTCCGGGACGAGGCAACTGGCGGCCAAAAGCCGCCCCCACACCAGTATCCTCAAATGCCTTCAAGAGCGTACGAATCGCTTTAGGGCCAGAGAGAATGGCGTCTTGAGTTAGGAATACTAGAATGTCCGCTTCAGATAACAACTCCGCCGCCAACTGGCGAGTTCCCCCGTGGTTGAAATCCGACTTCGAAATAGTATGGACTCGAAACCCCATCCGACGAGCCAGATCGCCTGTCCCATCGGTAGAGGAAGAATCAAGAATTAGCACTCGATCTTCGGGTACGCAGGACAACAGAGGCGTAGCGAAACTGGGCCAAAAAGTTGCGGCATTGAGAGTAGGAACAACAAGAAAAATAATCATTCTCTGTCAACTTATTTTGGCTAAGGGTATGGCAAAAATAGCTGTCCAAATGACCCACGGCGTCACACCCATTGTGATCCCTACGCTCGCCACGCTGCAAGTGGTAACATAACCATAGGAAGCAAGAAAAACGACTTTTTTTGCGGAATTCTTTAGGTGGTAAAGTCAATTACGTGATATCTGCGCTATTTAGAAGTTACCAAATTCGCCAGAAATCCACCTTACCGTTTTACTGCGACCCAGTGAAACTTTTCGTCGCTACGTGGCTGGCAATGCTCGCGAGCGTTCGGCTTCAGATCTCATACGTTACTTACCCGTATTTCTCCCTTCCTCTGCTTTTATTCTTGTTCTCTTTTCTCTTCTTCCTTCTGGGACATTATTTTGTTCGTCTTATCTGCAGACTAACAGAAGGCTCGCAGAGCAACTCTTGCAATGAAATCAACATAAGCAAGTTGAGGCGCCTCAACCTTTATCTATCCGGCGCTGCCGGAATATTGACTCTCTATAATGTTATAGCTTCGGGGCCTCTACCAATTTTTTCTTTTTTGGGGATCGAAGCGATAAGTTACGCCGAGTACGGAAGATTTAAGCAGATCATTTTTCCTCTGCTGATGGTCGTCTTTATAAATTCGTTCTTGGAGACGTCCATTGTAAGAAGACTGTTTTATTCATCCTTTTCCTTTTTGGTTATGCTTTCTTATGTCGCACGTGGCTCAATAATGTTGATGCTATTTCAGGCTTTGATAGTATTCTCGATTCGAAACTCAAAAAGCAAAACAAAACTATACTTCATTGCTCTCGTAGGCCTCATTGGGGCGGCGCTGTTGGCGGACTTTATAGGAACCAACCGTACCGGCGATGCAATATTTTTCGCTTACATGCAGGTCAAAACAACGTTTCAAGATTGGCCAACAGTTTACTTGTGGATCATCTCTTACGTTTCAACCCCTTTGTCAAATCTTTGTTGGCTTGTAGACCTGGCTCATTTCGATCATGTCTCCTGGTCATTTTCTTATCAGCTTCTGCCCGCTTTCTGGACGCCCGAGAGCCCCCACCTTAGTTTCATCGAGAACAGTAAAGTAATCGACGGCGTTCATACCTATCTTTCAAATTATTTCCTGGATTTTTCTTACTTCGGGATTTTTTTGATCAACTGCTTTATGGGAATGCTATCTGGGTACTACAGTTCGGGACGTCGCATCAGTAAAAACCTTCTTACATCGTCTATCTTTCTCAGTTGCGTGGCATTTATGTTTTTCTATGACTACTTTGCAAATCTTGAAATAGTGCTTGAAATTGGCATTCAGTGTGCAGCTCAATACTATTTCATGAAAGCATATTCACCTCAACCATTGCAGATCAAATCAGAAATCGCAACCGTTAGGTCTTAGGGTCGAATCGAGATGAATGACAGCACCTAGCCCCTAGGTTGCTGCGGAATCGGTCAAGAGCCTTCCAACTCTAGAGACTCAACAAGACCGTAAGGTATCGAACAGGTCACCACTTGGTTAACTTCCGCCAGGTTAGCGCTGTGACGATTTGGACACGCATTTTGAATTTTTCCTTGAGAGTGAAGGGGCTTTCGGCACCTGTAGGAGAAGCATTTGCACCATGGCGCCGGTGACGAATCATTTTATCGGGTATGAATTTCATTGAAAAGAACGCGTCTGAGACGAGGCCGATCCACCAATCATGCCACGGCAATTTCGTTGGAAATGGCAATGCCACGCCCAGAACTTCTCGCCGGAACGCGCAGCAACAGCCGATATAGCCGTTTCGATATAAGTTTTGGAGAACGCCGGGCTTTCTTCCTCCATAGCGGTAAATCTTTCCTTCAGAAGGAGGCTGTACTTGTCCATCAGCATCGATCATGTCGGCGTCACATACGACCAGACTTACATGCTGCAATGCGTGCAGCGCAGTTTCCACCCATCCGTCGGCCCACTCATCATCCTGATCTGACAGAAATATGATCTCTCCGGTCGCCTGCTTCAGGGCATGCTCAAAATTATAAGTAGGCGACCGAAAGGTCTTGCCAGCGAACAGTCGAATTCTACTGTCGGCGAATGCTCTGATAACATCTAAAGTCTTATCAGAAGATGAATCGTCAGATATGATTACCTCGTCATCCGGCATGAGTTGCGAGAGAATTGTCGTCAATTGACGAGAAATAAATTTCTCCCCGTTGTAACTGGCCATACATACTGAAATTTTCGGCCGAACTGCGGTGTCGGATTGAAATTTCGTTGCGCTCATAATGACCGATGTCTTATCAGATCCCGAACAAATACTATCCACGTAAATATCTCAGTGTTGCCCAGCGTAAGTCATTAAGTTTAAGACGGGCAAGCGCAATCGGAATGTATGCAACTCCAAAGTGTTCGTGGATGCTCCGCAGAATCTCCTTCCGTGCCATTTTGTCCATTGAAATTCCGTTGTTTTGATGTTCCGCAACAATTTCTGGAAGCAACCTAACTGAACAACCAGCCTTAATCAACCTCTGGTTGTGATCGAAATCACCACAAATATGGTACTCGGGGTTGTACCCTAAATGCTTTGAACGACGATAGAATGTGCCTTGATGATGCCAACAGTTGTCGATTCGCATCTTTAAGCCGTCCCTCGGAATATATACATCTTTGCCATCCATCAATACGCGAAAACTAGCCACATCAATATCATCTTTAAGACACTGCCGCAGGCTGTCCGACGGAATCTGGGTTAGCCGGTCTCCCGCGTTCAGGTGAAGGACGAACTCTCCGCGAGACGCAGCCACTCCTTTGTTCATGGCGTCATAGATGCCTTTGTCCGGTTCACTTAGCCAGTAATCGATCTTATCGTCGAACCTATGTAGCAGTTCAACAGTGCCGTCGTCAGAGCCACCGTCAATAACAATCAGTTCAATATCCTGCTTAACATGAGGCAAAATACTTTCGATCACCTGCTGAAGTTCTTCTCGATCACGGAAGACAACGATGATTATGGAAACCAAAGGCGCCAGAGTTATCGTTCTCCCGGTCAGCTTTGTCCCCCCTTCCAAGGGGTTCTGTATCGTTCCCATCACGCTGGCTCCAGACTAACAAGCTCAAGCCCCACTCGTATCATACTCGATCGATGGACCATCGGTTGCCGGCGTCGCAACTGCTGACACGCAAGACACAGGATCTGCAGTACATACATATTCCTCGCTACTATATATTGCTTGGCCCTAAGTCTCTAACTCGCTATCCTCTCACGAGTGGGGCTCCGTCCCCACTCTGGCCTGTTCTAATCATCTTGGATCACAACGGACCGGTAAAATTCTACTCGGACTCGATATAACGAGACATGGCATGGCTCTATCGCGCTTCTTGTCATGAGAACTTAGCGCGCTCTTACACGCCCTGCCCGGACGGCATCCGGTCGGCGGGAAGAAGGTCATGCGGCAATCTTGCCGGACGTAATCTTATCTACAGCCCGATTCACGAGATTCGCAATCAGTCTCAAAAAGTTGCCCGGGAGATATTCATCAACGCAATAAGCCTTCCAAACAATCCAACACCAAATTACTTGGGCTTTGCTGTCGCCGTACTTAGCAATCAGTTCATATATTTCTCGGCGACGAGCAGGAGGGTCCTGCTGTGTCAGGCTTTCAGGATGAACCCGATACAAAGCAAGGTATTGAGGCAGATATAAAACGTTTAGTCCGGCTCGATAAAATTCGATCCAGAGCTGCCAGTCAAATCCGAAGTGCAGTTGTTCATCCAGCCTGAGCGCGTTACGCCGCCAAAAGGTTGCTGGCTGCAGAAACATGTCGTGCCGCTTCATCCACTCCTCGGTCATGCGGTTGGGATGGCTTGGAACAACCGGCTGGGTAAGGCGCCCAGTATCCGTCATGTAGTAACCGTTCCCAGTTACAACATCAACGTTGGGATGTTGCTGAAATATCGCAGCTACAAATCTTAGTGTGTCCGGACCAAAGAACAGGTCATCCGAGTTAAGCCAGCAGACAACCTCACCATTAGCCATATCAAGCCCACAGTTGATTGCCTGCGCTGGACCGGTGTCTTTTCTCTGAATGAATCGCGAGGGATAGGACGCCACCACCGCAACGGTGTTGTCTGTCGACATGCCATCCAGAATAATGTGCTCGATCTCTTTATGCGTCTGTCCGTGAATGGATTCTAGGCAGTCCTTGATGTACCGCCCCTGATTTCTACTTGGAGTAATGATCGTGATGAGCATAGGGCCTTTTTCATTATAGCCAGATCGAATGGATCGTTAGCATTAGAGAAAATGGGCACTATTGACTGGGCCCTGAACGTTGAACTGAGCGCGTTTCGCAGAAGACCTCGAATCCAGTACACTTTGAAAATATGGACAGATTGCCCGACGACAATGGCGTGCTAAAAGCCGACTCCTTGGGCGAAGCCGATTCTCGAATGCAACCTGGTACCTCGGCCAAACTTAAACGAATCTTTCGTATTCTGGCCGGGTTCTTTTTGGGCCAGGGTGTTCTTCAGAGCTTCAATCTGATGATCGGTCTATATCTTGTTCGGGCGCTTAGCGTGGAGTCCTATGCACAGCTTGGGTTGGCACTTGGCTTCCAACAGACGATAACCACTTTAATGGATCTTGGCGTAGCCGGAACAATCATCCCCTTGGTTGGCGAACAGGCGCACGATAAAACACGAGTTGGAAAGTATGTGCGTGCTGCGAAACATCTACGGGATCGAATATTCTTAGTATTGGCGCCCCTCTCCGCAATTGCGTTCTTGGCAATCACATCTAGGCACAATTGGTCTTATGGGGCTCAGACCGCGCTCTTAGTTTCGGTGCTTCTGGCCCTCTACTCAAGCGGTCCGCTTTCTTATTACTCCGCCCCTCTCTTTCTGTATGGCCGCCTCCGCGATTTCTATCTTCCGCAGAGCATAACGGCAGGCGCGCGCCTTATCAGCTATTTGGCGCTCGGCGCATCTGGATATCTTAACTCTTCAGTCGCGGCTATATTTGGAGCGCTTAATATCACAATAAATGCCGGAATTCTGGGTAAAAAAAGCGTGACCCTCTTCAGCCTGCCGGAAACTCACGATCCCGCTGTAAATCGCGAAGTCATTCATTACGTTCTGCCTGCAGTCCCGGCGGTCATTTTTTCCGCATTTCAGATGCAGATAGCTCTTCTGCTCATTGGCATCTTTGGGCAGACCACGAGCATAGCCCAAGTTGCTGCATTAGGCAGAATCAGCCAGCTTTTCTTGATATTGACAACTTTTAATATTGTCGTGGTAGAACCCAAGATCGCAAAACTAAGCCGCGATCGACTGTTAAGCATGTATGTAAGATTAGTATCCTTGGCAGTAGCTTTGGCAGTTCTCGTCTCCTGGTTCAGCTTCACCTTTCCTCAACCATTCATATGGTTATTAGGTTTTAAATACGAGGGAGTCCGAAGTGTAGTTGGGCTTTCTGTCATGACTGCATGTATCAGTTACGTTACCAATCTCATTTGGTTGATGAATCGGGCAAGGAAATGGTTGTTCTGGCGTGGAACCTTGCTGGAAATCGTTCTCGTTCTCTCTGCCGATATCCTTTTTTTGTTAACCAAAGGTGTACAGACAACGAGAAATGCTGTGCTGTTCACTCTTACTTCCGCTTTATGCGGGCTATGCGTGCATGCTTATATCACTTACCATGGGTTTCAAAAAGGTCCACGAGTAATTGCAGAGACGGTTGTCTCGGTTAACTACTAATAGAGCATTTTGATGCTGCAGGAGCTCTAAACCAAACCTCGTATGATAGATAATTTTTTGGTGACCTAGAGACTGCTCACTGCAGAATACTTCTGGGAAAATCTAATCCAGTAAGAATTAAAAAATGCTGGAGCATTTAAAACTTCCGCAAGAATAATGCGTCTCCTTGCAATAGTTCTCCCGTTGATTCAGAATGAAAACCTTCCTCTAAGTGTGTGAGTACAAAACCTTCATCCCCGCACAAAGCATTCATCCTTTCCAAAGTCTCTGATCCTTCGTATAGCGGTTTGAAGGATACTTCCATCCAAATCATACGAACTCGCTTCAGCGTCTCTTTAGCTCCGGCAATTACCTGTGCTTCAGAGCCCTGAACGTCAATCTTCAGGAGGTCGATAGTATCCCGAAATTCACGGCAGATGTCATCCAAAGTAGCCGTGTGTACACTAACAATATCCCTAACGTTCATATCGCGTCCGCCATAAGCGTCAGCGATCTCTCTCTTTAATGACAGGAGGGAAGAACTATAATCCCAGTTCAGCAGCTCCATATCAACAGTCTCTCCGCGCGCTGCAGCCGCGACTTCAACGATGGAGAAGCGAGGCCCTGGAAACTTCTTCTTTAATTCATTAACCCGCGTCGGCTGCGGCTCAATCAACATTGCCTTGCATATGCCGCAATAGCTCTCGATCGATAAAGTAAACTCCCCTTGCGATGCGCCTACGTCAACCAAATTTATCAACTGACCCTGCTTCAGATAAGGCATCAAAGAAACTGGAATGTTGAATCGATTCCACGGAACATTGAGTAACCTCGTTCCCTTTTCTTTAACCCAGCGCTTTGCGCTCGAAGGTAATAAATGCTGCAGACGCATGACGGGGCTCATAACTCCTTGATTGTCGTTGGCTTATTGTACGTGGTCAGGTCGGTGTCAGCAACACATGTGCCCAATCGTTAAGACAAAACAGATACTTCAGTCGACGCTATTGGCTCTCCTGGTGTGGCGCCTCATTCCGTAAAGTCCCTTGCAAATAGTTCGAACTATCTTTCGTTCTCCAGAGTTGAAAAATAAATGCTATGTGAGGTGACTGCGAACCGCTTCCCACGTGAGACGGACGCCCTGTTCCAGACTAGTTGTATGGCGCCAGCCTAATCTCTGCAGGCGAGTTACATCTAACAGCTTACGAGGCGTACCATCTGGCTTCGTTGAGTCAAAAACGAATTCGCCCTCGAAATTCAAGACACGAGCTACAGTCTCGGCTAACCCGCGAATGGTCAGGTCCTCACCGGTTCCGATGTTGATTAAAGGTGGAGAATCCTCGGACAGAAAAGAATCGAAGCGTGTCTGATCCAGGTTCATCAGAAAACTACAGGCGTTGGCAAGATCATCGGAGTAGAGCAACTCGCGGCGAGGAGTCCCGGTACCCCAGACACCAACCTGCCCCGCACCTGTAGCGATGGCTTCGGCGGTCTTGCGGATCAGGGCCGGAAGAACGTGGGAGCTATTGAGATCAAAGTTGTCGCCAGGACCGTAGAGGTTAGTAGGCATGGCCGCCAGGTACTTTGTCCCATACTGTCGGTTATAGCTCCAGCACATCTCGATGCCCGCGATCTTTGCGATAGCATAAGGCCGATTTGTCGTTTCAAGCGGACCCGTAAGCAGATACTCTTCCTTAATCGGTTGAGGGCAGAGTTTGGGATAGATGCAGCTGGAACCAAGGAAGAGAAGCCGCTCCACGTCATGGCTTCGGCTTGCTTCTATGAGGTTCGTCTGAAGGATGAGGTTGTCGCGGAGAAATTCAGCCGGATAAGTATTGTTGGCGAGAATGCCGCCCACTTTCGCTGCTGCCAGGAAGACGAATTCCGGTTTTTCCCTGACGAAGAAATCGTTGACGGCCTTGGTATCGAGAAGATCAAGTTCAGCACGGGTTTGGAGGACTAAATTGGCGTATCCCTGACGCTGGAGAGAGCGGACAATCGCCGAGCCGACGAGCCCTCTGTGCCCGGCGACATAGATGCGTGAGTCGGATTTCATGTAGTTCGGCATTGTGATCTCTTGCAAAGTTCAAAGTCGGGGCCGCATAACGATGCCGCCAGTTGCATTAGGTCATTGAGCCCCATTGGCGTTGTAGGTGTTGAAACCGTGTTCTCGAACGAGGGCATCTCGTTGCGCAGCTTTCAGATCGGCTTCAACCATCTCTCGAACAAGATCTGCAAAAGGCGTTCTGGGCGTCCAACCTAACTCGCGCCTGGCCTTGTTAGGATCACCCAAAAGGGTGTCCACTTCCGTTGGGCGGAAATAGCGTGGATCGATGGCAACTACGGTGTTGCCATTTTTGTCTATGGCTTTCTCGTCGATGCCGCTTCCCTCCCATGTTAGGTCGAGGTCGAGCAGCATGGCACAACGTTCTACGAACTCGCGGACGCTGTGTTGTTCGCCCGTAGCGATGACATAATCCTGAGGCTTGTCCTGTTGCAACATCAACCATTGCATCTCGACATAATCCCGGGCGTGACCCCAGTCGCGTTTGGCATTGAGGTTGCCAAGATAGAGTTCCTTCTGGAGACCGGCCTTGATGCGTGCGAGGCCACGGGATATCTTGCGCGTGACGAAAGTCTCGCCGCGCAAAGGAGACTCGTGGTTGAAAAGAATTCCATTGCAGGCGTAGATGCCATACGCTTCGCGATAATTGACGCATATCCAGAAGGCATACATTTTCGCAACCGCATAAGGAGATCGGGGATAGAACGGCGTTGTCTCTCTCTGCGGGATCTCCTGCACCAGCCCGTATAGCTCGGAGGTACTGGCCTGGTAAAACTTAGTCTTCTTTTCAAGACCGAGGATTCGGATGGCCTCAAGGAGACGCAGAGGCCCAAGGGCGTCCGCATCGGCAGTGTATTCGGGCTGCTCGAATGACACCTGAACATGAGACTGGGCGCCGAGATTATAGATCTCGTCCGGTTGGACTTTAGAAACAACATGGATCAAAGAAGAGGTGTCCGTAAGATCGCCGTAGTGAAGAAAAAGGTGAGGGGAAGGGTTGTGCGGATCTTCATACAAATGGTCGATGCGTGCTGTATTGAAGAGCGAGGATCTACGCTTGATGCCATGAACCTCATAGCCTTTCAAAAGAAGGAATTCCGCCAGATAGGCGCCATCCTGTCCGGTAATACCTGTGATGAGGGCTTTCTTCAAACAGAGATTCTCCTTTTCCTGCCTGGTGCCGGGGTGGGCTTAGGCGATTCTACCTTGATGGCTGGTTGCTGACGAGCGACACGATTTTACGACAAGCACAAGACCTAATGGCCTCTCAGCGCAGCTTCTCGCAAAGCCTCAAGTTGTTGAGCCCTGGCTGGGTCCTGGCGAAGTTTAGCAACAACCTGTCGCAAAAGAACCCAGCCCGTACCCAAAAAAGCTCCAACAAACGCCGCCGCCAAAACAAGAAGCAGTCGGTGTGGTCCTGATTTCTTATCTGGAAGCGTTGCGCGGTCCACGACTTGAAGCACTGGTGCATCCCTGGATTCATCCAACCGAGCGCCCTCATATTGCTTAGCCAGCAACTCAAAGAGCGTTTCGTGATATTTGACCTCGCGTTGCTTTCGCACATACTCGAGAGCAAGTTCGGGAACCCTCGCTGTAGGTAGCTGCACATTACCAGGCTCTCGTTTTGAGGGATCACTTTGAAGCCGCTGAAGCTGCTGCTGCAGGCCCGCAATCTGCGTCTCTAATCGAATAACCTGCGGATTTTCGTCGGTCGCCCCCTGTTTTAGCGACACGAGTTGCACTTGGAGACTGGTGATCTGCGCTCGTATCTGCGCCATCGAATCAATCTCCACTTGAGCTTGACCGTTCGGCGCAATCAATCCCGTCTGCTCTTCTGTTCTTTTCAGCTCCACTTCAGCATCGGCCAGGGCGTTCTTCTCGCGTTCAAGCTGCTGCTCGAAGAAATATCTCCGCTGCGCCGATTCAGTAAGCGCTAATTTGCCGTTCTGCTCGCGCAAAGCATCGAGATAAGCATTTGCGATGTCGGTAGCGCGCTTTGGATCGTGATCCTCAACACTGATCGAGATCAAAGTATTTTTGGCCAAAAGAAAGGTGCGTCGCGATTTGAGTTCCTTCTCGGCATCGCTGATTCGTTTGGCCTTGTACACGCTTTGCAGATCGAACTGTCGGATAATCCCTTCCGCGATCGTGCGGCTCTCCAGAATACCCAGATAAACATCTCCCGGAGTCTTCAACCCCGCTAGTGATCCCACTACACCCAGCGATCCTAACTGGCTTGCGACTTGAGAAAGTCCGCTCCCGGGCGCGTTTTGCGGAGGAAGAAAGGTCGCTTCCGCGGTAAACATCGGCTTCATAACGACAAAAACTATAAACGCCATCAACGCTGCCACAGCCACTACAAACTTCAAAATGGTCTTCTTCTCGCGCAGCAACAAGGTCGCGACGTCGATCAGATCGATCCCCTGTTCCTCAGAAGCATGCGGCGTAGCACCAGCTTCCAGTTCAGAAAGACTAGAGGTCGCGGGAGAATGAGCTAACGTTTCCTGGAGCATTTCCTATCTTTCCTAAAACACGACGTTGGCCGCGGCGATTGCGATTCCAAACTGGCCGACGATCTGCGCTAAGTCTACGATAAGCCGCAACGTTTTGCCCTTATTGAAGTTCAGCGGAATCACCACGGTGTCGCCGGGATATAGTCCCAATGAGTCAAAGCCGTTGCCCCGCAGAGAAGAACTATATTGTTTGCTGATCACAGCTCCACTGGCGCGAATCACATAAGCACGGCCCTTGTCTGCATCTCGGTTCGCGCCGCCTGCCAACCGGACGTATCCTCCAAGCCGCCGGCTCGGATCGAAGACGAAGGAGTTCTGATTGTAGACCGCTCCGTCCACGCTCACCGTAGATGGAATACGAGGAACGATAAACTGATCCCCATCTTCGAGCGGAAGATCTGGAAGCTGCGAGGCATCATGACTGTCCGGCTGCAACTCGAGCACGATACGGCCCGTTGCGCGCGCCTGGCGAAGACTATTGATCACGTTTTGATTCTGCTGCTGGGCGGCGGCTAAAGCAGCAGTGTCTTGAGCGCTAACCGCACTATTCGCACTATTCACAGCGGTCGTACTGACCTGCAAAGCAATCTGGTCGACATACTCATTCAAGCGTTGCTGTTGTACCCTCCGTGTCGACTCGCGCGTAAACTCCGAACCATACAGATACGCATCGGGAGTCGTTCCGCCCGCACGCTTCACCAGTTGCCGCAAAGTCTCGCCGGGAAGCACGCTGTAGATACCCGCGGAAGCAAACTCCCCCTCCAGCCGTACAAACCGTGTCTGCTGCGACTGTGGCACGCGAATGTCCGCCTTGGAAAAAATTGTGACCACATCCCCGGGCATCAGTTCAAGGTTCTGCGAAGAATCTCCTTCCAGAACAACTTTCCCGAGATTGAACGGCAATAACGATGTCGTCAGATTCTCTTTGCTCTGACGCTCGATAACCGCATAGCTCCAATCGATGTCCGGCTCAATCAATTTGACATCGTTGCGGGGTTTGAATTGTCCTGCAGATGCAATTGGGGTCGTCCCCCCGACACTGGCAGTCGCCGAACTCATTCGGTTTGAGGCGCCTAAATTCCCTGTATTCGTTGACGACTGCAATGGCCCATTCTGGAGTGAATAATTTGTGCCGTTTGGATTGCTTGACGAATACTGTGCAAAACGATCACTCGTTCCGCCGACTACTGGAGAAGTCTCCGGAATCTTCTGACAATCCAGTCCTCCATCTGTCAGAGGGGACCCATCAAAGCTGTTGTCAGCTTGGTCGTTAGAAGTTCCTTGCGTGCTGGTAAAAGGAAGGCCTATAAGGTTTGAATTCCTGGTCGTGGAATATCTCCATTCTGGATGTTCCCCCTCTTCTCCGGCAGGTATCCCATAGCGCAGCTCGGGAACGCCAAACGGTGTATTCGGCAGGCAGGTCGGAACGTACGATAACATCGGCTGACCCAGTTGACTTCGCTTCAGCCAATAGTCCCGTGTAATGAGCGCGTCTTTACCGGGGATCAGATCGAGGACGCGCATGCCTGGCTTCCAGGTGAACCGTCCAGGATTCGCGACATTCCCGCGAAGCGTAATTGCGTCCTTAAATTGATCGGCAACTGCGCTCAGTTCGAGGAGATCGCCGTCTTGCAGCAACGTAGATCTTCCCTGGGCATCAAGAGGCACTTCAATCATGCTCCGTAAATGCCGTTCGTCGACTCGTTCAAGCCGCGCCTTCTCGCCCGAAGCCACATTGGTCGGTCCGGAAGCGAGCTCCAGCACATCGCCCAGAGTTGTATCGTGGGCCGACTTCAATTCGTAAATAGCGGGCCCCTTCACGCTGCCGCCGACCGCCACCTGAGGACCCACCGGCGGAATGTAGATCACATCGCCCGGCAACAACTGCACATCATTCGTCTTGTCGCCACGCTGCAGAAGGTCGTACAAGTCGAAGTCAACAACAACCTTGCCAGAGCGTTTCAGTTGGATGTGCCGCATGCTGCCTTGCGGCGTCGGTCCGCCGGTTGCGAATAAAGCATTGGTCAAAGTACTGAGCGAACTGATCGTGTAGCTTCCAGGCCGATGCGCCTGTCCCACGACAAAAACCTGAATCGACCGCAACTGCCCCATGTTCACGTTGAGGTCGAAGTTACGAAACACGCGACCCATCTGCGCTTTCAGATAGTCCTGCACCTTCGCGAACGACAATCCGGCGACCTGCAGTGTGCCAACCTCAGGGATGTAGATGTTTCCAGTCCGGTCAACCGTATAGCGGCCATTGAGCGTCACCTGGCCCCATACCTGAATACGCAGTTCATCGCCCGGCCCAATCACATAATCCGGTGTCACGGGAACAATGTTCAGCGGAGCGAAGGTCGAAGGCGCGTTCCGGAACAGCATGGCGCCATAGATTGGCAGCATCTTCCCAATCGAATTTGCGACCATTTGCTGAAACTCGGTGGGGGAGTCCAGCGGACGACTTGTCTCCCCATTTAAGTTCTGCTGCTGCGTTCGGTTACCGTTCGGAGCATTGGGGTTCTGATTCTCAGGCTGACTGGAAAGGATAACTCCTTGATTGGCTCCGGGCTGCTGCTGGCTAAGCGGCGATAGAGGGCGCTGTGGAATGGTTCCCTGATCACTTGGCTGACAGTTTGGATCGGTCGGGCTGCAGGTGGTCTGCTGTCCAGACACGCTTCCCAGAGCCTGACCGAGCTGAGTGAACTGCGCTAGCGACGTACTTGCTCCAAGCACCGCGAATAAACACGCGTATCCAAACTTCAAAACTTTACGGGAGCTACCGAACTGCATCTGCTGAAATCCTCGCAAAACCGGCTTACCTTTCAATCCAACCCTTTGGCAAAAAAACGCTGCAACGCACGAGAGCCATTCGCAAACCACTGCTCGTTCGCCCAATATGTCTCCAGCATACCCGAATGCATTCACGAAACCTAAAGAAGTAATGAGTCTCTGCCCCTGCGAAACCAATAGGGATTGACGATGGCCAGCCTCAAGCACATTCTTTCTGACTCGTCTCCACCGCCTGAGCTACCCGCAACATCGTTGCCTCATCGAAGTGCTTTCCCATCACCTGCACCCCGATCGGCAGACCATCCTTCGTCGTCCCGCACGGCACGCTCACCCCACAGATCCCCGCCAGGCTCGCTGCCACCGAATAGATGTCCTCCAGGTACATCTTCACCGGATCGTCCGTCTTCTCTCCCAGTCTGAATGCCGGGGTCGGCGTCACCGGAGCCACCAGCACATCCACCTCGGTGAAGACGGCCAGAAAATCCCGCGCCAGCAGCGTTCTCACCTGCTGTGCCTTGCGATAGTAAGCGTCGTAGTACCCAGCGCTCAGAACATAGGTACCAAGCAGGATCCGTCGTTTCACCTCAGCCCCGAATCCCGCATCCCGCGTCCTTCGATACATCGCCGAGAGCGTCTTCGCCTCATCCGCCCTGAATCCGAACCTCACCCCATCGAACCGCGATAAGTTCGACGAGGCCTCTGCCGTCGCGATCACGTAGTAGGTTGGGATTGCGTACTTTGTGTGCGGTAAACTGACCGGCTTCACCACGCATCCGGCAATCTTGAGACCAGCAAGCACGCCATCAATCGCACTGCGAATCTCCGGGTCCAGTCCCTCCCCGAAGTACTCCTTCGGCACTCCTACCCTCAGTCCCTCCACCGGCTTCGCTAACCCTCCGGCAAAATCCTCCGCAGGACGGTCGGATGAAGTAGCGTCCATAGCATCTTTTCCCGCTATCACCTGCAATACTGTCGCGGCATCCTTCACATTCTTCGTCAACGGGCCAACCCGGTCCAGCGACGAGGCAAACGCGATCAGCCCATATCTGCTGACTCGCCCATATGTCGGCAGCACGCCCACGACTCCGCAAAAAGCCGCTGGCTGCCGTATCGACCCGCCAGTATCGGTTCCAAGTGTCGCCACCGCAAAATCCGCAGCCACAGCAGCAGCAGACCCACCACTCGAGCCCCCGGGAACGCGTTCCAAAGCCCTGGGATTCAACACAGGTCCATAGGCCGAGTTCTCATTCGACGAGCCCATCGCAAACTCGTCGCAGTTCAGCTTTCCCAAAAGAACGGCCCCAGCCGCTTCGAGCTTCTTCACAACCGTAGCATCGTAAGGCGGCCTGTAACCCTGGAGAATCAGTGACCCTGCGGTAGCTGGAACACCTTGCACCACCAGTACATCCTTGATCCCCACCGGAACCCCGGCAAGTGCCGGCAGCGCCTCACCCTTCGCAACCATTCCATCGATCTTCGCCGCCTGGGTCATCGCCCGTTCGCGGTTCAGCGCCAGGAAACTATTGATCTTAGTGTCCCTCGAGCCGATGCGTGCATAATGCAGCTCCGCCATAGCCGTAGCTGTTATCGTCCCCGACGCAACCGCTGCCCGGACTCCATCAATTGTCAGACCTTCTAACTCCATCGCCTTTATGCTCACCGTCTCTTGGCTTTTTTTGAAACTAACGTTCTACGCCGGCGAAACTGCCATTGCGGAGAATTACCGCTCGATCACCTTGGGTACCTTGAAAAACCGTCCATCCGTCTCCGGAGCCGCAACCATTACGGCTGCACGGTCCAGCGAAGGCCGCACCTCATCCTTGCGCAGCAAGATACCGGCCGTATCCGCAACGCCACCCAGTATTTCGCCTACCTGGGCCATCGGTGGAATCCCGTTCGTATTTAACTCGTTTAATTGAGCGATGTGGCCCAGAATGGCGTTCAGGTCACGCCGCATCCGTGGCTCTTCCTCCGCAGTAAGCTCCAGATTTGCCAACTCGGCAACCCGTCTCACATCCTCAATCGTGACCCCGGCCCGTTCCGTCATCGTCTGTCATTCCTCTTCTTTTCAAAGTGTATCTCGCTTACCCGCACCCCTGCGATCCTTCCAAGCTCTCCGATAATCTGTCCGCGCATACTCATCAACTGCCGTAACCACGCCCCATCCTCCACCTGCACCTGCACCACCCCATCCATATAACCCACAACTGTCCCTCGCTCAGCAAGCGCTTTACCACACACAACGGGCCATGCTGCGGCCAGCCTGTCCTCATCGCGCAACGCCTCGAGGCTACGCCCGAGAGACCCCTTCAACAGGTCCCGCATTCCTTCTAATGACATCGCAACACTCCAGAAAAGGCGAATCGGCGGTGATCGCGCAAGGGTGTCTACACAGCGCTATCTCTTTTCGTCGCGGCCAGATAAAAAATGCTCGAATCAAAATCGAGCGAAGCAAATGATCCTTCCCATCTCCGAAACGAGGGGGCGAAAACGAGCAATTCTCGCCCGAAGGTCTTTCTAAAACGCGCCATCCTGATTCACCACGGACGAAAACGTCTTCAGTAGAATCACTAAGTCCTTGGCAAGCGACCAGTGCTCCACATACTTGCAGTCCAAGGCAACCCGGGCGTCGTAACTCAGCATGCTTCGTCCTGAAACCTGCCATAGGCCGGTCAGACCTGGCTTAACCCGGCAATAACAGTCGAAACACTCGCGATATTTCTCAACCTCTGCCGCCACAATGGGTCGCGGACCAACCAGACTCATCTGCCCCATCAATACGTTCCAAAGCTGTGGCAGCTCGTCCAGGCTGTACCTCCGAAGAAAAATACCCAGCCGCGTGATCCGTGGATCTTCCCGCAACTTATGTGTTTTGTTCCACTCTGATCGCGCTTCCGGGTGTTGCGCGAGATAATCTTCCAGCACCTCAGCCGAGTTCAAACACATCGTCCGAAACTTCCACATCGAAAAGAATGCCCCGCCTTTGCGAATTCGCCGGTGGGAATAAAAGACCGGTCCAGGCGAACTCAGCATCACAATCGCCGACACCGCTCCCAACAACGGCAATAGAACCGGTATTGCGATCAACACCAGCAACACATCGCAGCATCGTTTAATCACCCGGTACCGGAAAAACTCGGACGGAGCCCCGCTAACTCGTTGCAGCCGCTCCGACGAGCGGCCTGTAGACTCCGTGTACGAATAAGAACCTTCGATAGCCGCTGTCCGCGACTCAGGAGATTGATATTCAGCCTGCATTCGAATCCTGTATCTGGACGGCCGTACGCTTGCATCCTTCTGCATCTCGTCGGTCGTGCCGGTTACTGACGCATCATTTGTGTCGCGGTAAAACTTCTCTAACTCGGCTCCGCAGCTCAATTGATCCACGTAGACGACCGCGCCTCGATTCCCATCTTTTGCCAGCAGACTCTTACGTCAGTCTCTTTTTACCAAATTCTCCGATCGACACCTGAGAAATGTAACCGCATTGAACCAACTTCAACATTCTACCCGTCTATGTTGCGGCAGGTTAATATCTCTTGAACGGTTCACCGTTTGTTCGTCCCCTTTTGAAACTGAAAACAAGCACTCTAGGTGCACGCCGACCGCTAAACTGGTGAGATGCAAGTTCTCGATACACCTTTGCGCGACGTCAGACTGATTCAACCCCAACGCTTCGGAGATAGTCGCGGCTGGTTCGCGGAAGTATTTAACCAATCAATCTTTTCCGCAGCCGGTCTTCCCACCCAATTCCTCCAGGACAACCAGTCTTTCTCCCGAAAGGGCGTCCTCCGCGGTCTCCACTACCAGCTCGGCCAACCCCAGGGCAAGCTGGTACGTGTCCTCTCCGGCCATATCTGGGACGTCGCCGTCGACCTCCGCCGCAACTCGCCCGACTTCGGTAAATGGGCCGGATTCCATCTCAAAGCCCAGTCCCCCACCGACGACCTCCAGATCCTTTGGATTCCCGAAGGCTTCGCCCACGGCTTCCTCGTTCTCTCCGAAACCGCAGAAGTCCTTTACAAGACCACCAACCTCTACTACCCCGCCGGAGAACGTTCCATCCTCTGGAGCGACTCAACCCTCGACATCGCCTGGCCTCTGGAAGCCCTCAACGGCACACAACCCTCGGTCAGCCCCAAAGACGCCCTCGGATCACCCTTCACCGAGGCCGAGCTGCCGCCAGTCGGCTAGGCATCCCCACCCCTATCAGAGGCTTACTTCAGACGGTTGCGAGTGGAGCGTTCGACCCCGCCGATCGCCCTCGTCGTGAGCCATCTCTCGAAATAAGCTTGCTATCCGCGCTCCACCAGCCACCGTTCCACCTCAGCCAGCGACTCCACCGCCACATAATCGCCCTTGCATCCCGCTGCCTCAGTCCCTCGAATCAAAAACGCCTGCCGCAAACCGGCTGCATTGGCAGCCCCTACATCCGAGCACCGGTCTCCCACCAGGACACTCTCGCTCAACTCCACCCCAAACTCCCTGGCCCCGCGACGCAGCATCCCAGTCCCGGGCTTCCTATCCTCGTGCTCCTGCTTGTACTTCCCCACCCCATGCTCCGGATGAAACGGACAGAAATACACCGCATCCAACTCGACTCCTTCAGCCCTCAGTTCCCCACGCATGAACTCCATCAGCACCTCAAAGTCCGCCTCCGCGTAGTATCCCCGCGCAATTCCCGCCTGGTTCGTCACCACAATCAGCCGATAACCCAGCGCAGCCGCCGTTCTGCAGAGAGAAAATATCCCATCGACAAACCGAACCTCTTCGGCCCGATACAGATACCCCACCTCCTCATTCACCACCCCATCTCGATCCAGAAATAAAGCCCGTTCCCTCATATCTCCGCCACAACCTGCCCGAGCGAATCCCGCCAGTCCATCATCCTCCACCCAAACCGCTCCGCAAGCTTATCGCAGTTCATCCGCGAATTCGCCGGCCGTCTCGCCGGCGTCGGATACTCAGCACTTGCAATCGCCTCGATCTCCGCAAACCGCGCCTCAGGCTCTTTCTGTTGCTGCAGCCGCACCGCCTCCACAGCAAATCCATGCCACGTCGTCTCACCCGCTCCAGCCGCGTGATAAATCCCGCCCGCATCCGCCAGCACAGCTGCAAGTTCCCGCGCCCGCGCCACAGTCTCACATTGTCCAATGACTGCCGCTGTCATCCTCGCCAGATCGCGGCTCCAGGTCGGCGCGCCATGCTGATCCGCAACCACGCGCAACCTCTCCCGCTCCCGCGCCAGCTTCAAAATCGTCAGCAGAAAATTTTTCCCTCGCGCCGCATACACCCAGCTCGTCCGAAAGATCGCATGCCCCGCACCGCTCTCAGCCAGCGCCATCTCCCCAGCCAGCTTACTCGCCCCATACACACTCACCGGTCCAGTCGGGTCCGTCTCACGGTAAGGCGCACTCGCCGAACCATCAAAGACATAATCCGTCGAAAAGTGAATCACTCCCGCCCCAATCGAAGCCGCCTCCTCCCCAATCGCTCGAACGGCCTCAAAGTTGATCGCAAACGCCAGCTCCCGCTCGCTCTCCGCCTTATCCACTGCCGTATACGCTCCCGCATTGACGATCCATCGCGGCCTCACCGCGCGAATCATCTCCCGAACCGAAGCCGCATCCGCCAAATCCATCTCCGCGCGCACTGGAGAAATCACCTCGCCCAGAGGCTGCAGCGTCATCAGCAACTCCCCGCCCACCTGCCCTGTAACCCCTGTCAACAGTATCCGCACAACGCCCCCACACAAGCTCAAACCCAAAGCTCAAAAACTCAAAGCTCCCTAATACACCGTCTCTTCCAGCACCCGCAGCAGATACTGACCATACGAGCTCTTCGCAATCTTTGCCGCCAGCGCTCGCAGCTGAGCCGCATCGATATAGCCCAGCCGGTACACAATCTCCTCCGGACACGCGACCTTCAGCCCCTGCCGCTTCTCGAGTGTGTGGATAAACATCGCTGCATCCAACAGAGAATCGTGCGTTCCGGTATCGAGCCACGCCGTCCCGCGGCCAAGCACCTGCGTCCTCAACTGCCCCTGCTCCAGATACCACCGATTGACATCTGTTATCTCCAGTTCACCCCGAGGCGAAGGCTTCAACCCTTCAGCCACACCCACCACCTGAGCATCGTAAAAATAAATCCCTGTCACCGCATAGCGAGACTTCGGCTTCAGCGGCTTCTCTTCAATCGAAATCGCCCGCCGTTGCGCGTCGAACTCCACCACACCGTAACGCTCAGGATCCAGCACCGGATATGCAAACACCGTCGCTCCCGTTCTACCTGCCGCGGCCTCTCGCAGCGTCTTCGCAAAGTCCTGCCCATAGAAAATATTGTCGCCCAGCACCAGGCAGCAACCCTCCCCCGCCAGAAAACCCTTCCCGATCAGAAATGCCTGCGCCAATCCATCCGGCGACGCCTGCACCGCATACTGCAGCTTCAGTCCCCACTGCTCCCCATCGCCCAGCAGTTGTTGAAAACGCGGCGTATCCTCAGGCGTCGAAATCACCAGAATCTCGCGAATCCCAGCCAGCAGCAGCGCCGACAGCGGATAGTAGATCATCGGTTTGTCGTAAACCGGCAGCAGTTGTTTCGAAACCGTCTGCGTCACCGGATGCAATCTCGTCCCTGAACCGCCCGCAAGAATAATTCCCTTCAACGCACACTCTCCAAACTCGCCTTGTCCTTGCCCATGTCCTTGCCCTTCGCAACAGCCCCAGCCGAATCTCCCGCCTCACGCCCGGAATAGTTCTGCGTCAGCCATTGCTGATACGCCCCGCTCGTCACATTCGCAACCCACTCCGCATTCGCCAGATACCACTCCACCGTCTTCCTCAAACCCGTCTCGAAACTCTCCTGCGCCCGCCAGCCAAGCTCACCCTCCAGCTTCCGCGCATCGATCGCATACCGCCGATCATGGCCCGGCCGGTCCGTCACATATTTCACCAGTTGCCGATGCGGCCTGAACTTCGACTCCGGAACCATCTCATCCAGCAACGCGCACAGCATCGTCACCACTTCAAGATTGCTCCGCTGATTCCCGCCGCCGACGTTATAAGTCGCGCCCACGCGCCCACGCGCCAGCACCGTTCGAATCGCCCGGCAATGATCCAGCACATAGAGCCAGTCCCTCACCTGCTGCCCATCGCCATAAACCGGCAGAGCCTTGCCCGCCAGCGCATTCGCAATCATCAGCGGAATCAGCTTCTCCGGAAACTGATACGGCCCATAGTTATTCGAGCAGTTCGTCACAATCGCCGGCAATCCATACGTGTGCACCCACGCCCGAACCAGATGATCCGACGAAGCCTTCGACGCCGCATAAGGACTATTCGGCGCATAAGGCGTCTCTTCATGAAACGCTGGCGCCTCAGGTGTCAGCGTCCCATAAACCTCATCGGTCGACACATGCAGAAACCGAAACCTCTCGCGCTCCTCGCCTGCCAGCGATTCATAGAACTCCCGCGCCGCTCGCAACAGCGTAAACGTCCCATCAATATTGGTTCGCAGGAACGCCTCGGGCCCCACAATCGAGCGATCGACATGGCTCTCCGCCGCAAAGTGAACCACCGCACGCGGCCTGTGCCTCCGCAGCAATTCAGTCACCAGCTCCGCATCGCAGATATCGCCATAAACAAACGTATATGCCGGATCCTTCGCCACCGACGCAAGGTTCGCCGGATTCCCCGCATACGTCAGCTTATCCAGATTGACCACAGGCCCACCGCCCGTCGCCAGCCAGTCCAGCACAAAGTTCGAGCCGATAAATCCAGCCCCGCCGGTCACCAGAATAGAATCTGCCCCACGGTCCCCGATCTTCTCTGTCTTCTGATTTAATCCCATTCCTCAACTAACTCCTCATAGGCTACATAGCCATAAACCGACCGCTACCCGATTATTCCCAGAACGCTACAAACAGTTTACAGATGCAAGCGCCCACAAAGCCCTTCAAACCGAGGCTACTGCGTCTCCCTCTGGTGGCAAGCCGCCCTCGCAAGTATCCGCTACACTTGAAGTAGAGCGTTTCCACGCGCAGCGGGCCTGTAGCTCAACGGTTAGAGCAGGGGACTCATAATCCCTTGGCTGGGGGTTCAAATCCCTCCGGGCCCACCACTCCTCTACGTCTAGTATGCTTCCAACGCCAGCCAGTAACCACAGGTATGCGCTAACGTGATCCCATCATCAACGAACCGTATACTCAATCCTGACCCTGCCATCCAAGGAGCCCCGCTCGCGTGAAACTCGATGTTGTTGTGCCGACTTACAACCGCAGCGACCTGCTTCAGCGCACGATAGCCAGCCTTCTGGAAGCGCCAATACCTCCCGGCCTTGAAGTCACTATCCTCATCGTCGACAACAACAGCAAAGACGACACCGCAGAGGTCGTCCGCAAAATTCAAGCCGAAACAACTCGTTCCCTCGTCTACGTCAAAGAGACCAGGCAGGGACTATCTCATGCGCGCAACGGAGGCATCGCCGCCGGCTCCGGCGAGCTCATCGGATTCATCGACGATGACGAAGAGATCGACGCCCAGTGGTACACCGTCGTCGCCCGCGAATTCGCCGACCCCGCAACTAAGTTCATTGGCGGCCCTTATCTTGCCAACTGCCAGACCGAAATGCCTTCCTGGCTCCCACCCGGCTACAACGGAGTCATCGGAGTCATCGAACCCAAACCGCGCGCCATCATGAACGAATCGTTTCCCGGAAACCTGCAGGGAGGAAACGCAGTGTTTCGCCGAACTGTATTCGATCAGGTAGGCCCCTTCGATGTGCGATTGGGCCGCAGCGGCAAAGGCCTTCTCTCCGAAGAGGACGCGGAACTCTACCGCCGTCTGATAAGCGCAAACATCATCGGCTACCACGTCCCGGATCTCATCATCTACCACTACATCCCCGCCTCGCGCTTGACTCGCAGCTACTACCGAAGCTGGTGCTACTGGCGCGGAGTCTCCCACGGCATCGCTGACAAGAAGAAAAGAGAACCCGCAGCCTACATCCTCGGGCTACCCCGTCATCGCATCCGTAAAGCTGCCGAGGGTCTCGCAGCAATGCCGTTGAACCTCTCGAAAACCCAAGGCCAGGGGCCACCGTTCACCCGTGAACTCGCCTTTTGGGATCTCCTTGGATTTATCCGAGGAAAATTCTTCATCAACATCGACAAGTACTACGCCGACAAAAAATAACGCCTAGTCGAGCGTCGTATAAACCGTCTCTGTCTGAAGTGCGTCAAATCGGCTCAGCTTCACATCCATCCTGCGAAGATAGGCATCCGCCTCCAGCCGCGCAGCACGATTGTCGTACGACTCCGCAACCGGACGAAGATGCCCGATCGGCGTTCCATCGACGATGCCAATTCGGTAGCCCCGCCGCATCGCGCTGTCAGCCCATGAGAGATCATTGCCCCAGGCCCAGCGCAGCTCCGGAAACGGCAGCACCAGAGGAAACATCTCTCGGCGAAAAGCCGTGATCGGTCCGCACTCCACAAAATGCGTCACCCGGACCAGGCTGTTCCACTGCCGTTGCGTAATCGCGTACGACGCATAGGAAAGAAACTTGTGCGACGGCTGGCAGAGCTTCAACTCGGTCTTCTCTGCAAGAAAAAGAAAGTTATCCAGAAAACTCGCCGGAAGCGAAACGTCGTCGTCGGTCACGACCATCCAGTCAAACTCATTCACATCAACTTCAGCCAACCCGAGATTAATATTCTGGAACTTCCCCTTGCCCTCATGAAGCACCGCCATCCTCCGCACAACCCGATGCCTTTCAGAAGTCATCGCCCCAAGCACGTTCTCGAGATCACGTGTTCGCGACGGCACATTCACCCCGATAATCAGCACATTCAAGCGGCCCGCGTTTGCGGCCTCTGCCGCCAGCCTTCGATACGAGCCATTCATCGCAAGCCGCGCGCTAAACAACGAGTCCATCACAGACCCTGCCCGGCGTCGGCGCCAGAACGGCAAACTGATGTAATTGCCATATTGCGATTCAAAAAAATCCGTAGCCATAAAAATCCTTAGGTCGCTCTCGTCCTGGCCAGCATGAAACTTCGAATGCGCGGCAAGACATAAGTACCGAGCGATCTCCGATAGATCAATCCGACCACCCCCACAAAAACCGGCAGAATCGCGATGGTCTGCAGCATAAACATCACCACGCTGCGCGCAGGAAAATACGCATTCACCGCATAAGAAATAATGGCAAACGGCACCACCGCAAGAAACATCGGGGCCCACACCCGCAGATAAACATCCACCGTCTTAACCCCGACCAGTTCATGAACGAACGGCGGCCACAAAAATAACTGCACAAACAGACTCGGAATCATCGTTCCAATCGCCACTCCGTAGATCCCGAACCAATGCACCAGCGTAATACTCAAGGCAAGGTTCGCAACGCCTTCCCCGATCGCCCAGATTGCCGACTTCTTATGTTTTTCTACCCCAAAGGCAATCGAAACCGCGGTTCGATTCGCATAAGCAAACATGATCGGGATCGCCAGGATGACAAGAATATTGCCCGCCTCGTGGGCATAATCCCGCCCCATCCAAAGCCCGATGAAATTGTGCCCCCGCAGGATCAGGGTAGTCAGAATCGGCAGAGACAGCCCCAGCGTGGCGCGGGTTCCCGTGTAATAAAGCGAACGCAATCCCTCCGTGTGCCCCGCCGCCTCGTATGTGCTCGCGGCAGGAACAAACGTCATCGTCATCACACCCGCGAACTGGTCCGTATAGCGGCAAAGCGCATTTCCAATCGAATAAAACGTCACGGCTGTTGCGGAAATAAATGTTCCCACCACCAGGTTGTCCGTCTGATAGACAAGTTGCACCGCGATCGTCGTCAGAAAAGCATAAAAACTATAAGTCCACAGGGATCGGAGAATGCCCGGCTTCGGCTTGCCCAGTCGCAGCCGCAATTCGGGATAGATCCGCCGCGCAAGCCACATCAGCATCAAGTTGCCGACCAGGGCAGCCGCAAACTCACACAGCGCAATCGCAATGATGCCGTGGCCGCTGCGCAGCACAATCACGACGCCGATCACGCGGATCACAAGCTGCACCATCGTCACGACGCTTTGCAGATCGTACCGGTTCAACCCGGAGATCACGCCGCCGAAGACGCCTAAAGACATGCCCAGAGAAGTCGTACAGCCGATGATCATCACCGCAATCTGCGCGCTGTGCGCCATGTCCGAAGGTATTTTGAAGAGATGCGGGAAAGCCGAAGCAAGACCAACCGACAGCAGCATCACCACGCCACTGACCTGCAGCCGAACCCACAATGCCGCCGAAAGAGCATCGGATGCCGAAGCATGATCCCCAACGGTATGGCCCTTCGAGATAAAACGAAGCACCGAGCTTCGCATCCCCAGATCCAGCAGATTCAGATAATTGACCGAAGAGATCGCCAGCACCCACACCCCATACGCGGCATTTCCCAGCCGATGGACGATGAACGGCGCAAGAAAAAATCCCACAGCCATATTGGCCGCGGTAACAAACCAGTTGGAAAAAACATTCCGTGCGATATGTCTCAAACGCAACTGCACGTAAAAATCTCCCATCAAGGTTTGCAGCGATATGCTTTACTCGGAAGGCCGCCCGCCTCATGTCTCAAGCCGGCGCAATGTCCGCGCATCGAGGGTGTTGCTCTCAGTATAAGACAGCACCACCCAGCGCTCCGTGCCCTTTCATGCGCTCATGGTGCAACCTTAGTCGTACTGCAATATATGAGGAGCCGGCTCAGTCAGCGTCCCATCCTTACGCTCGTACCACATAAAAAGCTTGTGGTCCCCATTCACCCGTACCGCGACGATGATCCCGCTTCCGAACGCCCCTTTTCCATCCGTCTTCGATATATCGACATGGTGCGAGACAATCGGTCCGCCCACCGGACTCTCGGTCGTCCAATCCTCAGTAAAACGCTTCAAAGTGTAATCGTACTTCTCCGGATGCTGTTTCCAGTTCTCATCATTCATCCAGATCGCGTAAGCCTTGTCATAGTCCTTCGCCTCAAGGGCAGCGAAGAAGTTGCCCACCCTATGCTCTGCCGGAAGGTTCGAAAAGAACCACCCATGCCCCATAACAAAGCCACCCAATCCAGTCACAAGCGCCAGGGCAATCAACACCCCGGCAGCAATCAACAAATTGCGGTTCCGTTGGTCACGGCGGCTATCGTACTCCGGTGCATCCATTAGACTCATCGTTCTTATCCTTATCTGCCAGATTGATTAGACACCGGCCCCAGCCAATTCGGTTGCTACCCTTGCGCCTCTCCAGTGATCCCAAGCCACAGCCTCATCGCGCGCAGGTGGTGCTCCATATGCGCGACATAATCCTCAATCAAAAATCCCAGCGTCACAGCGTCCCCCTCAACCACGCCTCTGTTCGCCAGTCGAGCCCGATCCACATGCGCAATCGTCTGCGCCACATGCTCATTCAGCGCAAACCACAGCGCCAGAATCTGCGCCCACTCACGCTCAGCATAGTGCTGCAATCTCACCCACGCCATCTGCTCATACCCGGAAAAGCTTTGGCCGGACTCAATCTGCATCCGCACAATCCTTCCCAGGTTATTCACCGCAGAATCGATCAGGTGTCCAATCACCTGCTTCGCGCTCCACTTTCCTTCCTTCTCAGGCACGCTCGCCTCCGCCTCCGACAGCGTCACCAGCCACGGCATCGCGCTCCGCAGCACCGCCGCCAACCGCTCGCTCAACTCAGCCGGATCGAGCAGCGCAACCTCCGTCTCACTCGCATACTTCACCACCCAAACGCTCCTCGATACATGTCGAACTCGACCCCCGACGCCAGCAAGTATACCGACACCACATCGAACCGCACCCGCACATCCTCCCTCAGCTTCTCAGGAAACCCTCTCAGATAAGCCCGCGCCATCCGCCTCAGCATATCCTGCTTATCCCGATCCACAGCCCACTCCGCCGGCCCTGCATCCCGCCCACTCCGCGTCTTCACCTCGACAAAGCACAGCCACTCTCCATCCCACCCGATCAAATCCACATCGCCCCACAACTTCGCGCTCTTCCACCTCCGCGCCACCACCGTATAACCCATCTTCCGCAGATGAAACAATGCCTCCCGCTCACCTCGCTCCCCTGTCGCCAGATGCGGAGCCACGCCCCTGACCTGCATTCCCAGCTCATCCAGCCTTCCCAGCACCCGGGCCTGAAACTCAATCCATACCCTGCCCACCGCACGCACCGTCATATAGGATCCCGTTCACCCTCCTCACACAGGATAACGTCCCTCGCATCACGCTTCCCCCGGCCCATCCTCGAAACGAAAGACATCAACAGCCTCTAAGGACACCGCGTACGCCATAGAAAAACCAGCCACGTAAACCCCGCCCGAAAAAACTCGTCAAAGGAATCAAGGCCTCCGGCAGCGATAACGGCCCGGAGGGCACGACGAAAGCCAAACTGAAGCCAAAATCAACAGCTTAAGATTCAACGGATGGGTGATTGTAAAGCCACCACTCCAACCCCGATGATGGGAGAGGATCGTTCGCGAAATCAGTCCCCCCATGATCGCCAATGTGGCAGCCGATACAGAGGTTTACAACGGAACCTATTAGTTATGCATAGTTTGCGCACTTCAGGCCCCCTGTTGCTGACAACCCTGCTGATTGCAACGCTTGGGCCGAATGCGCACGCGCAGTCTATGTTCTCCTCCGCGACGCCGCTCACCCGAATCACAACATCCCCCCAACTCTCCAAATCGCCTGACCTGGAAACCCCCGAAAAGCTATCCGAAGCACCCCACACCGCCACTCCGCCCACCAACGTGCAACCCGGCGGCTGCATCCTCGGCACCGTCCTCGATCCAAACGGAGCCGAGATTCCCGGCGCCGTCGTCACTCTCGAAAACACCAGCTCAAAAACCGACCGCACCCTCACCACCGACGACAGCGGATTCTTCAAATTCGACTCCGTCGAGCCCGGAGTCTTCACCATCACCGTCACCTCCAGCGGATTCGTCCCCTGGGTCTCCGACAATCTCTCTCTTCACCCAGACCAAAGCGTCGACATCCCCTCCGTCGAACTTCACATCGCCTCGACAACCTCCGAGATCATGATCACCGCAACCCGCTACGACATCGCCGAAGATCAGATGCACCTTGCCGAAAAGCAGCGCGTCCTCGGCGTCTTCCCAAACTTCTACGCCTCTTACATCTGGAACGCCGCCCCGCTCAGCGCCGGCCAGAAGTTCCGCCTCGCCCTTAGAACCACCACCGACCCCGTCTCCATCGCCATCCCAGCTCTTATCGGGGGCATCGAGATGGCTCAGAACGACTTCCCCGGTTATGGCAACGGCGCTCGCGGCTTCTTCCGCCGTTTCGGAGCCTCCTACGCCGACGGCCTCACCAGCACCATGTTCGGCGACGCCATCCTCCCCTCTCTCCTCCACCAGGATCCCCGCTACTTCTACAAGGGCACCGGCAGCATCACCGCCCGCGCCCTCTACGCCATCTCCACCATCGTCATCTGCAAGGGAGACAACGGCCACTGGCAGCCGAACTACTCCAACGTCTTCGGCAACCTCGCCTCCGCCGGGCTCTCAAACGCATACTACCCCTCCTCCAACCGCGGAGCCACGCTCACCATTGAAAACTGGCTCGTCGGAACAGCCTCCGGCGCCATCGGCAATCTCTTCCAGGAGTTCGTTGTCAAGAAGATGACCCGCGGCGTCCACTCCGAACCCGGCCCCTGAAATCTCTCCCTTTTGAAGGCGCGGGACTATAGTCCCGCCGTAAAAGGCTAACAATTTTCAACGCGGCTTTAGCCACAGAGGGAACGTTATGCGAGACAAGGGACTCAGCACATCCTTAGCCGCTGACAAATTGAACCCCGCCAAAAAGTCAACCATTGCCTCCGCAGCCCGACCCTGCGATACTTAATCGTGCACACCACGCACAAACTTCCAATCCAACTAAAGAGGTCGCGGACATGTCTGCAAAGTACATCTTCGTAACTGGCGGAGTCGTGTCTTCGCTCGGCAAAGGTTTAGCCGCAGCCTCTATCGGCTGCCTCCTCGAAGCCCGCGGGCTCAAGGTCAATCTCATGAAGTTTGACCCCTATCTCAACGTCGACCCCGGCACTATGTCGCCCTTCCAGCACGGCGAAGTCTTCGTCACCGACGACGGAGCCGAGACTGACCTCGACCTCGGCCACTACGAGCGCTTCACCCACGCCCATCTCTCTCGCGACAACAACCTCACCACTGGCCGCATCTACGAGCAGATCATCACCAAAGAGCGTCGCGGCGACTACCTCGGCAAAACCGTCCAGGTCATCCCCCACGTCACCAACGAGATCAAAAACGCCATGCGCAAGGTCGCCGCAGACTGCGACGTAGCCATCGTCGAGATCGGCGGCACGGTAGGCGATATCGAATCATTGCCGTTCCTCGAAGCCATCCGCCAGATGCGCCAGGACCTCGGCCGCGACAACACCTGCTTCGTCCACGTCACATTAATCCCGTGGATCGCCGCCGCGCAGGAACTCAAAACCAAGCCCACCCAGCACTCCGTTAAAGAGATGCTCTCCATCGGCATCCAGCCCGACATCCTCCTCTGCCGCTCTGACCGCGCCGTCCCGCGCGAGATGCGCCAGAAGATCGCTCTCTTCTGCAACGTCGAAGAGCCCGCCGTCATCGCCGCACGCGACGTCGCCAGCATCTACGAGGTCCCCCTCACCTTCGCCGCAGAAGGCGTCGACGCCCTCGCCCTCAAATACCTCCGCATCGAAACCAACGCACCCGATCTCTCCAAGTGGCAGGACATCGTCTACCGCGCCTACAATCCCAAAGACGAAGTCTCCATCGCCATCGTCGGCAAATACGTCGAGTACGAAGACAGTTACAAATCTCTCAAAGAGGCTCTGGTCCACGGCGCACTAGCCCACAACTTGAAGCTCCACGTCACCTGGATCGAAGCCGAAGGCCTCGAAACCCGCGACGACGAAGGCCGTCCCAATCTCGACTATCAACACCAGCTCGAAAACTTCGACGGCATCCTCGTTCCTGGCGGCTTCGGCAAGCGCGGTATCGAAGGCATGTTGAACGCCATCCGCTACGCCCGCGAAACCCTGACCCCGTACTTCGGCATCTGCCTCGGCATGCAGACCGCCTGCATCGAGTACGCCCGCAACGTCTGCGGCCTCAAGGAGGCCAACTCCTCCGAGTTCGATCCCGCCACTCCCTACCGCATCATCTACAAACTCCGCGAGCTCACCGGCGTCGAAGAGATGGGCGGCACCATGCGCCTCGGAGCCTGGGACTGCGTCCTCTCCCCACACTCCCTCGCCGCCAACGCCTACGGCGCCCACGAAATCTCGGAACGCCACCGCCACCGCTACGAATTCAACCGCGAGTACGAAGCCATCCTCACCGGCGCAGGCCTACGCATCACCGGCACCACCCCCGACTCCACCTACGTTGAAATCGTCGAGATCCCCACCCACCCCTTCTTCCTCGGCTGCCAGTTCCACCCCGAATTCAAATCCAAACCACTCGAGCCCCACCCCATCTTCCGCGACTTCATCGCCGCCAGCTACCAAAACCACCTCAGACTCACCCCGGACCTCATCGCCGAAGACGCCCGGACCTCCAACCAATAATGCAATTGTTTCTTTGAGGGAGTTTTCGCGTTTTTGCAGGGGGTTTTTGAAAAAATGGGGTGCAGAACGTGGTTTTTTGATGGTGAATTTGTGGTGGGATCGTGGTGAATTTGTGGTGAATTAGATGGCACTTTTCCAGTCTCAAAAAATTTCACGGATTCCGGGTTTATTTTTGAGTGATTCCCATTTTGGGAATGATCTGTCATTTCGACCGACGCTGCTACGCTTTTGTGAGCAGCGCAGTGGAGAATCCCGCTTCTCTACCCATCAGCCACATGGTCGGCCCAAATTCTATTGACGCTATAGTCAATATCCGATATAGTCGGATTCCGACCATGAAACCCGCAGGGAAAAACCCGCCCCTCTCTCCCGCAACCCTTCACATCCTGCTCGCGCTTGCCGCCGAAGACCGTCACGGCTACGGAATAATCCAGGAGATTCATCGCCAGTCCAATGGGCACTATAAACTCGGGCCAGGCACCCTCTACGACAATCTCAAAAAGCTCATGGATCAGAACGTCGTCATCGACGCCCCGCGCAACAAACACAACGCCGAAGAAGAACGCCGCCTCTACCGCCTCACTCCCGCTGGCCGCGCTATCCTCTCGTTGGAGATCGACCGTCTTCAAGGTGTCGTCCGTTCAGCTCGGCTGAGCCTTCGTGAAAGGAAACCAAAAAACGCATGAAATCCCCTTTTTCAGTTCGCCACGTCTACCGACTCCTTCTCCGGCTTCACCCTCATGCCTTCCGCGCTCGCTTCGGCGATGAGATGCTCTGGATCTTCGACGAGCAATCCCGCAATGGCTCGACCCTACTTCTGTTGCTCGACGGCCTACGCTCTCTATCTCGTCAACGTGGAGGAAACAGAAGGAAATGTCCGGCCCCACAAATTGCGGAAGGCCTCTTTGTCGAGATCGAATATGCTCTCCCCGCACGCCGCTTCTTGCAAGCCCTCTCCTTCGCTCTCGCAGCCGTCCTCTGTTTCGCCTTCGCAACCTCCAGTTTGGTACAGCGATCCCGAATCGCCAGCCTATACCTCGCCACTCCCGGCTCCGTCCATTCCTCTTCGTGGCTGCTCACGCGCATCAACATTTCTTCACCGCCGCTGCAAGCCAGTCCCGCGAAAATTTGATCGTAGTACCCACAGGAGTTTGATAATGCGCCTCGTTTTGGTAGTTGTAATGGCATGCTTCATTGAAGCGGCAGTCGCGCAATCGCCCCGCACACAGCTCGCCCCGCAACAGTTAGCCTCCATCGACAGTTTCGTTTCGGCGGAGATGCAGCGTGAACATGTGCCTGGGATCGCCGTCGGTATCTACAGCCGTGGCACCGTCCTGCTTGCCAAGGGCTACGGCTTGGCCAATGTCGAACTCTCAGTTCCGGTTAAGCCCGAGACTGTCTTCCAGTCCGGTTCGGTGGGCAAACAGTTTGTCTCAGCTGCGATGATGATGCTTGTTGAAGAGGGCAAGGTATCCCTCGACGATTCCATTACAAAATACTTTCCTGATGCTCCCGACACCTGGAAGCCGATCCTGATCAAAAATCTGCTCTCTCATACCTCCGGACTTGCCGAGTACGAATCGGGCGACAGGATCGAAGCTGGAGGCGCGTTTTACCTGCATATGGACTACACCGAGGACGAGCTGGTCAAGAAGGTCGAAGCCCTACCTATCCAGAACCCGCCTGGCGACAAGTGGAACTACCGGAATACCAATTACCTGCTACTGGGTATTCTGATCCACCATGCCACGGGCAAGCCTTACGCGGACTTTCTTGCCGAACGTATCTTTAAGCCGCTCGGGATGTCCTCCACGCGACTAATCAGCGAGGCCGACATCATTCCCAACCGCGCTGCGGGATACGAACTGCATGGAACTGAACTAAAAAATCAGGATTGGGTTTCGCCCACCTTCAACTCCACGGGCGACGGCACCTTGTACTTCAACGTGATCGACCTCGCCAAGTGGGACGAGGCTCTATACACGACCCGGTTGCTGAAGCAGACCAGTCTCGACCACATCTGGACTGTCTTTCCGCTCACTGATGGTAAACCCAATCCCAGCGGCTACGGCTTTGGTTGGTTTATTGGCGAGCAGAACGGTCATAAGCGTATTGAGCATGGAGGCGCGTGGCAAGGCTTTACATGCGATATCTCTCGCTATCCTGATGACTCCCTCACGGTGGTCGTGCTGACCAATCTCGACAATGGTCATTCCCGGCCTCCGATCTTTGCTCACGTTATCGCTGGCCTTGCGGACGCTCCGCTTCTGCCGCCAAAACTAACCGCTATAGAAGACACACAGCCCGCCGTCGCTACTTCGGCTCACCACCTTCTCGATCTCATTGTCGCTGGCAGCGTTTCGGGCGATGAAATCCGCGGCATGTCGACTCCTGAGGTCGCCCACGTTGTCACGTCCCAAGCCATACAGCAGGTCCAGGAAAAGCTATCGCCTCTCTGGCCCGGCGGCGATCTCACTTTGGTTCAGCGCCAGACGGTTCCCAACACGGCTTCAGTTAGTTCCACTTTTCGGCTGAAGAAGGACGGACACTCTACTTTGATTGTCCTTGTCCTTACGTCCGATGGCAAGATTGAAGGTCTGGCCTTCCCACCTGATCGTGAATATCAGTAAATCCGCAACTCACGAGAATGACGGCCGGTGGGACGGGTGGGGACGGTGGCCCACATCTAACCTCACCACCACGACCGGGTGACCCATCTTCGCGACGGTTTCATCGTAGATAAGGTGGATCATCGCATAAGGCATGATCCAGTCTTGTCTCCGTCGGACGGGTGGCCCACATCCGAACAGACCATCACTACTGGGTGCCCCATCTTCGCGACGGTTTTATCGTCGATAAGGTGGGTCATCTTCGCGACAGCGAAAATCCCGATACTCTAACCACGCCCATTCCGCTTGGTCTCAAACAACACCAAAGGGAACGGACACCGGCCCAAATAACCGTAGCCAAATACCCCATACCTACCGGGCAGATGAGGCGGTTTTACGCTGGCGTTCCGCTGGTTTCGCAGAGCGAGTGGCGATCTTTTTCAAAGAGCGAAGCGCGTCGTTGACCGCCTCCGAATCCGGGAAGGTATCCAAAAGATCGGGGGCAATCAAAACAATGTTGGTGCCCTCTTGCATGCGTTTGAAGTGCTTGCCGCGTACTCCCTTGCTGAAGTCAAGCGATGGGCGCGGGGCGAGAGGATCAAGTTCGCTAGCTTTCTTCATATTGTTCTACCTCGGCTGCGGTAGCAGGACGGGCTCCGATTAGCCGGATGCCTGAGGTGGTCTCAGTGTAAACGACGAACAGCAGACGGCGTTTGAAGGACATTCCGACGGTGATAAAGCGGTCCTCATCGAGCGAGTGCTGATCGTCTGGCAACGTCGAAGCCAGCGAGTCTTCAAAGACAGTCATCGCTTCGGCAAACGAAACTCCGTGCTTCTTGAAGTTGCTGGCGGCTTTGGCTGGATCGAACTCAAATATCTGGCGTGGATAGCTCATGCGGTCGTTCTATGACTCTAGCGCACCGTAGGAAGCAAGAGATCACAGATCGGAGGAGAGTTGGTAGGGCGCGCCGAAGATCGACACAACGAGATCCCAGCTCAATGCCCATCCGCCGAAGCAGACGTCCCATCCGACCAATGCCCAACCGGAACCCATAAACAAGGTGAACCGGTCCAGAGCGTCCTTGACTCCGACAACAACCGGAGACCCCGCCATACATCCGCTCGCTTTATAAGAAATTGAGAGTTCTTTCTCTGAATTTGCAATACAGTGCAGGGCCCGTGCGCTCCGGAAATGAAGTATTAATCGCAATGCATGGTTTGAAAATTCCGACGCGGGGGCTTTCTATGGGAATTCTCGCCGCTTGATTTTCAGAGCAACCTTGGTCCGAGAGCAAAATTATTTTTCACGCTTTCAGCCCAAAAATCACATGTCAAGCCCCAAAACCACCTAACTCATTGATCCACATTGAGATTCGCGTGGCATGTTTCCCCTGCTCCAACCGATATACTTAAAGTAGAGGGAAATTCATGCAGGATGCGCTTAGAAGCGGTGGCCAACAACCAACAAGAACGCATTAAACACAATAGAATGACGATTTTGCCTGTAAAGTATCTGGAATCACAATTTTGACGCTTCAGAATTATCCAGAATATTGATTCGGCATGTCTTAGCATAAACAACCCCCCGGGGGACACCCCTGCCAACGGCGTCGGAAGCATCGAATCGAAGAGGAGCCTAGCCCAGCATGACCACTCAATACCGTTCAGGACGCGGCCCCTCCGGCACCCTCCTCCTCGTTCTGTTTTCGCTCGTCCTCGGAGCCGCCGCCATCGTCGTCTTCGTCCGCCAGGCCACCAGCGGCATCATGGGCCGCGTCTCTGCCGCTATCACCGGGCGAACGACCACCTTTGACACCTCAGTTCCAGCCGTAGTCGACCGCATCAAGCGCCTCAACCGCCTCGAAACCGTCGTCTACTCCATCGACACCGTCGTCGAAGGCGCCAAAACCAACCCCGTTCTGCCCGATGTCCTCACCGGCGACCGCATCCTCCTCGTCGTCCACGGCCAGTCCATCGCCGGCATCGACCTAGCCCAGCTAAAACCCGAGGACGTCCGCATCGACAGCAACCAATCCATCCACGTCACCCTCCCACCCTCCCAGCTCTTCACCACCACCCTCGACAACCAGCACTCCCGTGTCTACTCCCGAACCACCGGCCTCCTCGTTCCCGTCGACCAGAACCTGGAATCCGAGACACGCGCCAAAGCCGAACAGCAGCTCCAGCAGGCCGCCCTCACCGACGGCATCCTCGACACCGCCAGCAAAAACGCCCGCGCCACCGTCACCACCCTCCTCTACAGCCTCGGCTTCAAACAGGTGGAGGTAACCTAGGGAAAACCTGACATGCTCGGGGCTCGCTTCGCGTCAAAATGTCGACGTGACATAAATGAGACATCTCACGCTCGAAACACTCCTCATCAGCATCACAAAAATGCAACCTTTATTCATACCCAGCGTCAAAAAGCCGATGACACAAAAGCAGCATCGCAACGTTACGACAGTTTCACCTAACTTCAACGCACCTGAGCTATCATCCAAAATATGAGCACCAGCTCCCCATCCCGCGACGCAGACACCTCCAACGAGGCAGTCTCCGCACCCCTCACATTTTCCAAACAGTCGGAAGATTACGAAGAGGAAGAAGAAACCACCCTCATCAAAACCGTAGGCTGGATCTCCGCCGGCCTCGGCGCAGTAGCTCTCGGCCTGTTCATCGGACGCGAGCTACGCCAGCGCTACCAGTTCAACCGCCGCACCCCCTACGATGCCTACGCCCACGCCGGCGACGAACCAGACGTAGACTTCGGCCTCGGCATCTAACACTCTCAGGTCTGCAAAATTCACAACTGTCTAACCGGGACTCTTGGGAGAAAGAATCATGAGCAAGCTTGTCGACGCATTCACTGCATCTCCAGTCGGCAGCATCGTCTACAAACCAATCCAGCGATTGGTTCACTACTCTCGCCGCCGCGCCAACCCAGGAATCCCGGTTGACCACGCAATAGTCCAGGCCTCCTATCGCGATCGCCAGTTCTCCATCGAGGTAGACCGGTGGTGCGGCAGCCAGCGTCTGGCCATCGAGCAATGCTTCCAGGACGCCCAGTACGACATGCCCCACGGCCCCCACGGCGTCCTCCTAAACCGCCTCTACAACAACATCCTCACCGCAGGGAAAAAACCTCTTATCGTGGACTGCGGCGCCAACATCGGCGCAAGCGTCCTCTGGTTCACCGCCCGCTACCCTGAGGCCCACATAATTGCCGTAGAACCCGCCCCCGACAACTTCGCCCTCCTCCGCAAGAACTGCAACGGTCGAGACATCGACCTCCGCCAGGCCGGCATAGGCCCCACCGACGGACGAGCCTTCCTAAGCAACCCACTCAACGAAAGCATGGGCTACCGCACCACCGACACCGATGGAACTGAGATAACCATTCTCTCAGTCGGAACCCTGCTCGCCTCAAAGCCCCAGTCGATCTACTCCCCCTTTCTCCTCAAAGTCGATATCGAAGGAGCTGAAAAATCCCTCTTCGCCGGCGACACCTCCGCCGTCAACCAATTCCCCCTGATCATCCTCGAACCGCACGACTGGCTGCTTCCAGGCCAGCTTACCTCCGTCGAATTCTTCCGCTTCCACGCAGAAAACGGACGAGAGTTCGCCATGAAGCACGAAAACATCGCGTCGATCGCCTACCATCCGGATCTCCTCGGCATTCCCGCCTCATGGCCCTCGTAGTTAACCCGCGCTCATACGCTGAGTTAGCATAACGAGATGGATCCGAACGCAAGACTAGCCTTTCTCTTTCCCGGTCAAGGCTCCCAAACTGTTGGAATGGGTCGCGATCTCTATGATCGTTTTCCCTCCGCTCACGCCATCTTCGACGAAGCAGACGAAGCTCTCGGATTTGCCCTCTCCAATCTCATCTTCGAAGGCCCCGACGACCAGCTGAAGCTCACCGAACATACACAGCCCGCAATCCTCACAGTCTCCGTCGCCGCTGCCCGAGTCTTGATGGAAGCTCTCGCCGAACGCGGCATCCTGCAGCCCACCTTCGCCGCCGGACACTCCCTCGGCGAATACTCCGCTCACGTAACCGCCGGCACTCTCACCTTCGCCGACGCCGTCCGCACCGTCCGCGCCCGCGGCCAATACATGCAGCAAGCCGTCCCTTCCGGCGAAGGAGCCATGGCCGCCATCCTCGGCCTCGAGGCCACCCTCATTCAGGCCATCTGCGATCAGGTCACCGACCAACTCACCCCGCTCCCGACCGACCCTGCAGCGAAGACGTTCCAACCCAACGGAGCCGTAGTCTCACCCGCCAACCTAAACTCCCCCGACCAGACCGTCATCTCCGGAGCAGCCGCCGCGGTCGAACGCGCCGCCGACCTATGCAAGCAAGCCGGAGCCAAGCGCACCGTCATGCTCCAGGTCAGCGCCCCCTTCCACTGCGCCCTCATGCAGCCGGCTCAGGACGCCCTGGCCCGCGACCTCGCAACCCTCACCTTTATCAATCCGCAGTTCCCGGTAGCGTGCAATGTTGATGCCCGCCTGCTCACCCATAGCATCGAAGTTCCCGGCTGCCTCATTCGCCAGGTCACAGGTCCGGTACGTTGGGTCGAGTGCATCCGGCTTCTCACCTCTCAGGGTGCCACCCACTTCATCGAAGTTGGCCCAGGCAAGGTCCTCTCCGGCCTCATGCGCCAGATCGATCGCAACCAGAAAATCCTCAACGTCGAAGACTCCGCCTCTCTCGAAAAAACCCTTGCGGCTTTGACAGCGGAATAACAATAAGAGGCAGCATCTGGAACGACAACGATTCAGCTTCCAATGTTGACTGTAAGCTGAATCGTCTGAGTCGCTGCCGCACTCATCGCCGTGATGCTGATAACCTGCGTTCCGCTTGGCGCTGTCGGCGGATTGACAGGGGGCGGGGTCGAGGTCGTTGACGGTGCCGGACCTCCACTGCATCCGGAGATTCCCACCATCAGGCCAACACCGAGACACAACATAACCAGAAGAGGCAGCTTGCGCAACCTTCCTCGCTTCGAAAATCCGAGCAACACAAAGGCCCCTAACGGGAAGAGCAGCGCATAACTCACTCTTCCGGACTCTCCCCGAAGCGGCGTCGGTTTCAGTTCACTTACAGCCGCAGCAACGTTGACCGTCACGCCGCTCTGAACCGCTGTCATCCCGGTGATCGTCTGCGTAGGAGAAGCAGGCGAGCAAGTAACATAAGCAACCGGACTCGAACAAGCAAACGTGACCGGCCCCGTAAATCCGACTCCCGGAGCAGCCGAAACCGTAACAGTTCCCGAAGCGCCAGGTGCGATCGAGACCGTATTCGCACTCAGCGTTAGCACCAGCGGATTTGTAACGCTAAGCATGAGTGCCGCACTGGTCGATCCGCTGAAGTTTCCCGTCGCACTATAGACGGCTGTAATCGCCTCCGATCCAACAGAGTTGGACGTTACCGCAAGTGTGGCTGTTCCATTGCTCAACGTAGCCGTACCTAGCGAGGCCGTCCCATTGAAAAAAGTCACTGTCCCAGTGGGAACGCCGGCGCTGGAGGTCACCGCTGCGGTCAATCCTTCAGGAGCACCATCCGCAATCGACATCGACGCCAGGCTGAGGGTTGTCGTCGTCGGAATCGCCGTCACCGTCACTGAAGTTGCAGGACTGGTGGAAGCAGCGTTATTACTGTCACCACTATATTGCGCTGACAAGCTGTGCGCTCCCACTCCGTTGAGGACCGTAGATAACGTAGCGCTCACCGTCGTCCCTGAAGACGCCGTACCGAGCGCAGACGAACCAATCATCGTCGTTCCATCAAAAAAGCTCACCATTCCTGTCGGGAGAGCATTCGATTGCATTCCAGTCACCATCGCGGTAAGCATTGTGCTCGATCCCGATTGAACTGGCGAAGGCGACGCCGTCAGCGCAGTCGTTGAAGACGCCGAAAATGGCGAAACCGTCACCGTGACGATTCCAAACGGATACGCTGCATAAGTCGAATCGCCAGGATACTGCGCGGTGTAAGTGTGCACGCCTGCCGAAACTCCAGTCAGCGTCAGGCTGGCGATCGTCCCATTGCCGCCAAGAGAAGCCGTTCCGACCACATTGGCGCCTTCCATAAATTGAACTGCCGCACTCGGAGCCGCAGTTCCTGTCGAGTTCTGATACGTCACCTGCGACATCGCAGGCTGCAGCATCGCATTCAGCGTGACCGTACCCGGTCCTGGGACCGTCTCCGCCGAAAGGTTTGTGTTGGTGGAGTTTGAAAGGTAGAGTTCCCCCACCAGAAAAGTAAACGTGGACGCCGAGCACGCATAAGGAGCTGTCGTAGGAGCGGTCACACTGCCGTTGTAAGTAACGCCAGTTCCCGTCAGGCTCTGCAAAAACGCCGGAGACACCGGGCCCGGGCCAAGTGTAATCGTATCGAACGTGAACGCAGGATTAAGGTTCGCTGCCGTCAGCTTGTCAAAGACAAAGTTGTTCAGATTAACCGTAGTCAGATGAGTGGCATCATGTCCGGCAATACTCATGAGGCCGTTGGTAAGGCCGTGAACATTCTGAAAAGTAATGTTCTCGAACTGCGGGATCTCCGTACCGGTGTTCGTGTTGTAGAACGGCGTAATGGAGATCAACGTGAAGTGGTTCTGCATGCAGATGTTCTGGTAAGTAATGTTCTGCAGCAACCCGCCGCGATCCTCAGCGGTCTTTAGACGCAGTGCGATGCCATTGTTGTCCGCTAGTGTTCCCGCCTGGTTGATGTTCGTCACCAGCATGTTCGTCAAGCCGCCATTTGTGAAGCTGCCGACGGAGATTCCGTGTCCGCTATAGGTATTGTCGTTCGAGACGGTGATATTGGAGGAGGCGCTTGAGGCGCTGACCGCGATGTTGTCGTCGCCATCGCTGATCGACGAATTCGTGATCGTGATGTTGGAACCGTCCGGGTCGATGCCGTCGGAGTTACGCGCAGAGAACGGAGTGATAATCTTCGTTCCCCACACGGTAAGACCGGTCGCATTCTTCCAGGTCACATGAAACATCGCCGAATTCCTGAGGGTGATCTTGTAAAGCGTAAAATTCGACGCTTTGCTGGCCGCCAGCAGGACAAAATTGTTTTGCGCTCCGTTGCTGACCAGTTCTGCCTGATTGGCGATATCCCACCAGGAGTTTGTCGAAGCCGTGCCATTAATCAGGAGCTTATCTTCCCCGCGTCCGTCGATGACGCCATAGCCCATAATGCCCGCGCCGCTCGATGTAGCATTTTTGGCAACATTAAAAAGTGGGTTGCAACCGTTACCCGCCGTCCCGACTGTGCCACACGTCTCAGCGCCCGAGACCTGATAATCCGCTGGATTGCGAGACGCAAAAACCGTCACGCCTCCGTCGACAAGCAGCGTCACACCGGTCGGAATCGTAATCGGCTGAATCAGAAACGCATTGTTCGATCCCGATATTTGAAGCTCCACCGCCTGACCAGTAGCGCAACTGGTCAGAGCCGCTTGAAGCCTGGTCGTATCGAAGATCGTCTCCGAACTCGGTTCTCCATTCACAATCGCCTGCTGTGCTTGCAGCGTGCTGCAAGTCGGAGGAAATACAGGCTCTGTCACGGTACGTGTGTCCTGGCCCTGCGCAGAAACGGCAATCACACCAGCTAAAACGAGTGCGCTCTTAACTCGAAACATGAATCGCATTCTCTTGTCCCTCGGACGAGCCCGCTTACGAGGCTGTCCCATAAATAATCTTTCGGCAAACTCGCTCTGTCATTGCGTTTGGGAGAGGAAGCGTTCTCTTCCGATCTTTCTATCGCGTCCCGTCACAGTAGCAATAAACTGCCGTGTTAATCGCCGCACCATCATTCACCGCTTGAGTCGCCGGACATCCATCCCCACCTGTCGCCTTCACCGCGCTTCCCGCGAAACGTTGTACTTCGGGTGATTGTGGTCAGACCAATAGACTGCGCCCAAAACTAAAAAATGGAAAGCTAAAGAAAGCTAAAGGTTCTGGATGACCCTTGTCAAGATTACTTACCCGAATTTTGGCCGGGTTGCCTCTACGATGGCCATGCATCAGTTTCTATCAAATATCCAACAAAAATTAGCTCCCTGAGAGGGTCCCGTGAAGTCGCGGGCTGCTGTAAACCGATTTTGAGGCCAAGGCAATCATCGAACGAGGCGAATCAATCGAGACCTCGCGTGGTCTCACCAATAAAAACAATCAATGCCTTGCGGACGGACTTTAAATCGAGCAAAACAAGCCGGGAGACTGAACCGCAAGGTGGTCGACTAGTTGTAAAGTCAGAGAAGTCACTGATACAGATCAACCCTGCGAGGACTCAATGCAAGTCAACGACATCGTAGAAAACTTCACCCTGCAAAATCAGGACGGAAAGTCCGTCTCCCTCTTCGACTACAAAGGCAAGCCCGTCGTTCTCTTCTTCTACCCTCGTGCCGACACGCCCGGTTGCACCATCGAATCCTGCGGCTTTCGCGACGCCTTCGAGAAGTTCCAGAAAGCCGGCATCGTCGTCCTCGGCATCTCCCGCGACACCGTCAAAGACCAGAAGAAATTCAAAGACAAGTACAACCTCCCCTACGATCTCCTCGCCGACCCCGACATGGAACTGATCAACCGCTACGACCTCATCAAGCCGAAGAACATGTACGGCAAGCTGGTCAAAGGAGTAAAGCGGACCACCTACCTCATCGGACCCGACCAGCGCCTCATCCACATCTTCGAAGAAGTTAAACCCCAAGGCCATGCCGAAGAAGTTCTGGCGCTTTTGACAAAGCACGGAAAGAAATAGACTCTCTGCTCAAAACCCGCAACTTCATCTTTCACAGAATCAGGGGATACGGAACTCCGTATCCCTTTTAATTTGCAACCACTATTGAGCGGGGCATGCTCTTTTCCACGTTGCAGGGCCCAGCGAAGTAACACCATGTTCATGCCTCTTTGATCGCAGATTAATAGGAATCCCTAAGGCTTAAACTTATGCGAATAATCAGATTTTTACTTGCACCTCGACTTCTGGCGGCCGTGGTGTTTTTCGTTTTTTGCTCAAGCCTCCACGCCCAGTACGACAACGGCAGTTTAGTTGGCACCATCCGCGACGCGTCGGGAGCCGCCATTCCAGGTGTCGTTGTCACCATAACGAACAACGCGACATCGGTCGCCAGCAAGATAACGACAAACAGCGAAGGCGATTACGAGGTTCCATCCCTTCACGTGGGCGTCTACACAATTTCGGCGTCTTCGGCCGGCTTTACGGATGCAGTAGCCAACAACATTACCATCTCAGTCGGCGGACGCCAGCGCATCGATCTTTCTCTCAAGGTGGGCGCAACCCAGACCGTAGTCGAAGTCTCCGACGTCGCCCTGCAGCTTGAAACCGAAACCAGCGAACGCGGCCAGACCATCACCAACTACCAGAGCGCTGCTTTCCCCCTCGTCACCCGCAACTACTCCGACCTCCTCGCTCTTATCCCGGGGTCACGTCAGGCACCGACTGCTGCGACCACTAGCTCAATCAACTCGCTCGTCCGCGCCGGCTCCTACAACGTCAACGGCCAGCGCAGCATATTCAACAACTTCCTCCTCGACGGTCTCGACAACAACGCCTACGGCGAGAGCAACCAGGGGTTCGATAATCAGATCATCGCAGTCCCACCAGACTCCGTCGCCCAGTTCCAGGTCGTCACGGACAACGAGAGCGCAGAATACGGGCGCTCCTCAGGCGCAACCGTCAACGTAGCTTCGCAAAGCGGTACGAACAAGTTCCACGCTGCCGTCTATGAGTTCATTCGCAACACCGACCTCAACGCCGCTGGCTTCTTCAAGCCCACCGTCGTCGGCAGCGCCGGAGCCACCGTTCCCTTCCGCAAGCCCACCTTCAACCGCAACCAGTTCGGCTTCAATGTCGGCGGCCCCATCGTCAAAGACAAACTCTTCTTCTTCCTTGACTACGAAGGTTTCCGACAGGTGCTCAAGCCTCTCACTGTTCTCACTCTGCCGACGCAGAACGAACTCAATGGCAATCTCGTCGTTCCAGTCAAGAACGCCACAACGGGCACGGTCTATCCATTGCAACTGGGGACGAATCTTACCGCAATCCCCGCCAGCGCGATCAACCCGCTCTCCGCACAGATCGTTACTTACTTCAAGCAAATCTCCGGCCTGCCTCAGTCCGGCGCCCCCACCACCGGCTTGGCATCCAACGACTACTCCGTTCAGGTCCCCTTCCAGGACAATTCCGACAAGGGCGATCTGCGTCTCGACTGGCAAATCAACTCTAAGAGCTCCTCATTCCTCCGGATCAGCGACCGCAAGGAGAACGCGATTAACTTTGCGGCGATCCCTATTCCGCTCGACGGACAGACCAACGGCAACATCCGCATCCTGGATCAGCAGATCGCATTGGGCTACACCTATCTCCTCGGCGCCAACAAGGTCATTGACGCCCGCCTGGGCCTCGATCGCACCAAGGCCGGCAAATTCAACCTTTCAATCGGCAACACGGCGTTCTCTACCCCTGGCCAACCCGGATTCATTCCCGGCCTGCCAAGCAACCCAGTAGTCGCCGGCGGTCTGCCTTCCATCGGCATCACTGGTTTCAGCGGTTTCGGACGGCAGAGCACCAACCCGCAGTGGCAGGATCCCGCCCTCCTAAACCCAAAGGTCAATTTCACCTGGGTCAAGGGCGCTCACTCTATGAAGTTCGGCTACGAGTATCTGCGCGTCTGGATGGCTGTCAACGACAACAATCCCCTCTACGGATCCTTCAGCTATGCCGGCGGCTACTCCAACGCAGGGGGTTCCACAGTCAACGACACATACTGGGCAGACTTTCTCTTCGGCACAACCAATGTCTACTCACTCGCAAACTATTATGTCGCCCATCTCACGCAGAACAATCACAATCTCTACGCTCAGGATGACTGGCACGCCCTTCCCAAACTGACCCTGAACCTCGGTCTCCGCTGGGAGTACGGCTCCCCCTACGCTGACCTCTACGGCCGCACATCCAACTGGGATCCCACCTCGCAGACCGTTCTCACAGTCACACCGGGAGCTGTCGCCGGAAACGGAATTACGCCTGTCTCCTACGGCGGGACCTACGGCAAGACTCTCGTCAACCCCGACTACACCGACTTCGGCCCACGCGTCGGCTTTGCTTATGCAGTCGATCCCAAAACCGCGCTCCGTGGCGGATTCGGCATTAGCTATGCCCACTACACCCGCGCCGGCTCCGGCGATATTCTGGCCATCAACGCACCCCAGGCGCAGTTCGCCTCCGTCAGCCAGATCGCCCCAACCACGGGCAACCACTGTTCGTCGCCTCTGCCCGCGCAGATCATTCCGATTGGCAGCACAACACCGTCCTGCTTTGCTACTTCAGATCAGGGTTACCCCAGCGGTCTCGCAACCAGCTTCAACAAGGCCACTGACAACATCACCTACATCCCCAAAAACACCAAGGATAGTTACGTCGAGAGCTACTTCCTCAGCGTCCAGCGCACGCTGTTGAAGAACTCCATCCTCGACATCGCCTACGTCGGCAATCACGGCGTCAAGCTCCAGGGCTTCCTCAACGCCAACCAGAAAAACCCAGCCCTCGGTTTCGCCCGTCCCTACGCCAACTGGCCGTCGGACATCACCGCGGCCGTTAATGAGTTCTACTCCAACTTCAACTCGCTCCAGGTCAAGTATGAGCAGCAGATCACTGGCGGCCTCACCCTGCTCAACTCATTTGCATGGGAGCACTCGCTCGACAACGCCAGCGCCTCGCTCGAAGGCAACACGCCCTCGCCGCAGGACGGCAACAACATCCGCGCCGACTATGCGCAGTCGGACTACAACCTGCCCATCGCCAACATCACCAGCCTCGTCTACGAGCTGCCCTTCGGTCACGGCCGCACCTGGCTCTCCGACACTAACGGCTTCACCAACGCGCTTGTCGGCGGTTGGCAGATCAGCGCCATCAACACCATGCAGGCAGGAACCCCCTTCAACATCACCTACACCCCCAACGGTTCGCAGTTACTCTCTCCGCAAATCTCCGCAACCTTCCGCGGAGCCAACGAGTATCGCCCGAACATCGTTCCCGGACAGAAGATCACCAACAGCAAAGGCCTTCGCGCCCCCAACACAGGCTATGTCGACTACATCAACGTAAATGCCTTCGTTCTGCCTCCCATCAAGGATGCTTCCGGCAACGTGGTGAGCCCGTTTGGCAGCGCCACCCGCAACCCAGGCCGCACCCCGGCCTTCTACCAGACCGACCTCGCCCTCAACAAGAAGTTCTCGACCCCGATCGAGAGCCTTAAGGTCGAGTTCCGAACCGAGTTCTACAACATCTTCAACCACACCAACCTATATCTGCCGGGCGGTTTGTCGTTGACGCAGGGCACGACGAATGCTGTAGTCGGCACTGGCGGTTCTGTGCCCGTCTCATCCATCAACGCTCCCGCTATCGTCAACGGCGTCGCCAACACCGGACAGATCACCAGCACCTTCACGCCGCGCGTCATCCAGTTCGGCCTGAAGATCCTCTACTAACCAATCGCAAGCGCCTCATCTCCCGGGCCCTGCGCCAACCGGCGCAGGGCTTCTTCTTTGCCAACATCCCCTTCACCTCATCAGCAACTCAACTCGCCCGGGATTCCACTCATCCGGTCTAAACTTTAATTAAAGTGATGAACCCCACCGCAACAACCGCCGCCATTACCCTTACCGCAGCCACCGCCGCCGCCGGCACCCTCACCTACGCAGCCCTCTCCGCGCAATCTCAGATCTTCGGCAAAATCCTCATCGCCAGCCACAACCCAAACGAAATCGCCCTAACCTACGACGACGGCCCCAACGACATTGCCACCGAGCGCCTTCTGGATCTCTTCGCCCAGCACAACGTTCGCGCATCCTTTTTCCTCATCGGCAGCTTCGTCCGTCAGCGCCCGCAGATCGTTCGCGCCACCGCCGCATCCGGTCATCTCATCGGCAACCACTCCATGACCCACCCCTGGCTAGCCTGGCAATCCTCTATTCGCATCCGCGAAGAACTCGCCGCCTGCAACGCCATCCTCGAAGACACACTCGGCACTCCCGTCCGCTACTTCCGCGCACCCCACGGAGCACGCCGCCCTGCTGTCCTCCACATCGCCCGCGAACTCGGCCTCATTCCCGTCCAGTGGAACATCCTCCCCAAAGACTGGAAGGCAATCGGCGCCGACGCGATCGCAGCGCGCACCATCCGGGCCATCACTCGCAACCAGCAGAAAAACCGCGCCTCCAATATCGTCCTCCACGACGGCGGACAAGACGGCCTGGGCCAACCCCGCCTCCCTACCGTCGAAGCCACGAAACTCATCCTCGAAAAATACGCCCCGCAAATCGGTTCGAAGACCGGAACGAAGTTCGTCACCATCGATTCCTGGGCGAAATAAAAGCGCGCCGCAAAAAATCAAAAAACGAAATGCTATCATCCGCCGGACTGCGGCTTGCCCTTGAGATTCAGCCCTTTGAGATGGGGCGACACTGACTGCGCTCTACAAGCTGACTACCGCATGGATCGCAGACTATCAGGCAACGTTAATGCCATGGTCTTCCGCCTGGCTCAAGACGGAAAGGAGGTTCGTCATCTTAAGCAGATTGCGAAGCTGCTTGCCAAGGTGAAGCAACTTGAACTCGCACCCCTCTTGCCGGGAAGATGCGTACAGTCGCACTAACGTGCCAAGTCCCATGCTGTCCACATAAGTAAGGTCTGCCAGGTCAACGACGACCACCTTTGTTTGAGGTAGTAGATGTTTCACCTCCTGGTAGAGTTCTTCGCAGGCGCCAAGCACCAACCGACCGTGACATTTCACCATGGCGGCGTCCCCATCACGTTCGATTTCAAAGGTTAGAACTTTTTGGGATTCTTCAGTCATGTGGTTGCTCCGGAGATGACGAACGTTGAGTTCGAGTGTTGCCCCGAGAATTCTCGCACATGGAACCTAAATGCAGAAACAGATTTGTGAAGTTGTATACGAAGATTTATGAAGACAGGCTGGGAAACCGAGGTGAGCAAAGGCCTTGGCCGCCTTGGGATTCGCAGTGGATCTCGAGTGCAAAAACTCCGGGCGAAATAAAAGAGCGCAAAAAATCAAAAACCCAAGTGCTATCCTTTCCCGTTGCCGTTCCTGAAAATTAGCAACGCCGAATCCCTCAAGGAGGCCATTTGTGAAACGCTTCACCCTGGCTCTCACGCTATGCCTTGCCGCGTCGTCTTTCCTGCCAGCCCAAACCCAGCCCGCACCTGAAATCCCTTTCGACTCCGTCCCTGACTTCCTCAAGCTTCCCCCCGACCTCTATCTCGGCGAAACCGCCGGCGTCGCTGTCAACTCCAAGGGCCACATCTTCGTCTTCACCCGCGGCAACTCCACCGGGCCAGCCTACGGAGCAGCAGCCGCCCAACTCCTCGAGTTCGCCTCCGACGGCACCTACCTCCGCGAGATCGGCCACAGTCTCTACGCCTGGTCCTACGCCCACGCCGTCCGCGTCGACAAAGACGACAACATCTGGGTCACCGACAAAGGGTCCGACATGGTCATCAAATTCAACCCCGCCGGCCGCATTGTTATGGTCTTCGGCCGCAAGCAGGAAGCCTCCGACGAGTCGACCGGGCCACTCAAACACCCACATCCGCCGCTCCCTCCCATCGACGGACAATTCCGCCAGGTCACCGACGTCGCCTGGGACCCAGCCGGCAACACCTACATCAGCGATGGCTACATCAACTCGCGCGTTGCCAAAGTCGCCCCCAACGGCAAATGGCTCATGTCCTTCGGCGAACCCGGCGACAAGCCAGGCCAGTTCAACACTCCGCACAGCATCGCCGCCGACGCGCAAGGAAACATCTACGTCGCCGACCGCGGCAACCGCCGCATCCAGGTCTTTAACACCGACGGCAAATTCCTCCGCCAGATCACCATCGACGTCCCCTTCGACTATGCCAGCGCAACCCCCGCCATCGGCAAAAAACCCGCTCCCGACGCCACCGGCGCGCAGGCCCCCGGCTCCCCTTGGGCCATCTGCATCACACCCGGCCCCAACCAAGTCCTCTACGCCTCAGACGCCTTCCCCGGCCGCATTTACAAACTAAGCCTCGACGGAAAAGTCCTCGGTGTCCTCGGCGAGTCCGGCAAACAGCTCAAGCAATTCGGCTGGATCCACGAGATCGCCTGTCCCACCGAAAACACTCTCTTCGTCGCAGAGCTACTCAACTGGCGAGTACAGAAACTCATCCTGCAACCGAACAAGTGAGTAACAACCGCCGTCAACCTTGCGTGGCGATGGCGGTTTCGTCGATCAGAGCCGTCACCTCATCCAATGAGCATGCGGGCGCGTACACTCCCCCGATTATGTCCTTGTCTTAAGTGGGTCGTTTCGGGCATATCGGCATTACTATGTGCATAAGCGATACGCGTTGCCGTACCAGATCTGCTTCCGTGGTATAGAACTCTGAATAGCTCAGTGCGCAATTTCGAGAAAACCCGAACGGAATTCCAGGACATACTCGCAAAGCCCATTCGCGAACTCGGGCTCAAGCTCGAGGGTTCTCCGCTCGAACGATTCGTTCAGCAGCTTTATCGCGAACTGGAAGCCAAGGGCATCCATAAGTTCCATCCGCTTTGTTATCTCTCCGATGAATGGGGATGTCCCTCTGGCGAACCCGTCATCGGCATTCCGTTCTATCTGGCCAATCCGGATCTGGCGCAGCTTGAGCGCGACATGAACGACCTGGAAGATGCTCGCGAGATCATGATGTACATGCGTCATGAGGCTGGACACGCCTTCAATTACGCGTACCAGCTCTACAAATCGGCGGAGTGGCACGAACTCTTCGGTCCGTTTCGCCGCGCCTATCGCGATCATTACCGCCCCATACCGTTCTCGCGGAAGTACGTTCGCCACATGGCCGGGTGGTACGCACAGAAGCATCCGGATGAAGATTTTGCAGAGACGTTTGCGGTGTGGCTCACGCCTCGCTCGCAGTGGCGAAAGCGCTACCAGGGTTGGGGCGCGCTGACCAAGCTCAAATACGTCGATCACATCGTGCGAAAGTTCGGAGACGTCGAACCCATTCGGCGCCGCGGCCGCACGGACATCACCGTCGATGAGATGGAATCGACGGTCGGTGAATTCTATAGCCTGACCCTGCCGGAGGAGATTCCCGTGCAGGACCTCGCGTTGGATACCGACCTCGCGGACATCTTCAATATCTCCCCCAAACGGCGCAAGGGCGTGCGACCCGCGCAGGAGATGTTGCGTCAGCATCGCAAGTCCATTATCGACAAGGTCGCGTATTGGAGCGGCGTGCAACGTCCGATCGTTAAGCGACTCGTGGAGGCAATCTGCAAGCGTGTTGAGGATCTGGGTCTGCGCGTGGATGTTCGCCGCGAGTCCGAGCACCTCATGGAGTTCACTGTGTACACAACCGCACTTGCAATGAATTACCTCACCCGTGGGAAGTTCACTCACGCCTGAGGCGGGCCGGGATCGAACATCTCTCGGATTGGAGGCCGCATGGCTGGAACGAAGTTGAAAGTTACCGTGCTGTACGACTTGTGGGAAGAGGGCGCTGCTGAAGTGGAGGAAGAAGTTCCTGCACCGCGCAAGCGCAAGGGACAACCGAAGCGCAAGAAGAAGCCGGTTAAGGAAGACCGCGAACAGATCTTCGACGCGCTGGAGAAGCTCGGACATGAGCCGTCGTATCACGTTCTCGACGGGCGCACGCAATCACTGTTCGGACTCGCCAAATGCGGCGCAGATCTTATTTTCAACATCACGGAATCCTATGCAGGCGATGACACCAAGGAGATGCACGTCACTGCATTCCTGGATATGCTCGATATCCCCTACACCGGCGCAGGGCCGCATGCGAACGTTCTTGCGCAGGACAAAGCGATAGCCAAGAAGATGTTCGCTTTTTATGGGATTCAGTCGCCTTATTTCGCGACTGCCTATCGCGGCACCATCGACCACGCACATGACATCAAGTTCCCACTGATCGTGAAACCTACGTCAGAAGATGGATCCATCGGCATCGATGCCGCGGCCGTAGTTACCAGCGTGAAGGAGTTGATGGAGCGCATCGACTATATCCAGAAGGAATTCGATTCTCCTGCGTTGATCGAGGAGTACATCGAGGGACGCGAGATCTACGCCGCCATCCTCGGCAGTTATGAGAACGCGCATGCGCTTCCGCTTGTGGAGCTCGACCTTTCGAGGCTTCCGAAGGGCATGCCCAGGATCGCCAGCATGGATGTGAAATTCGAAAAAGACTCGGAAGCCTACAAGCTAACGAAATCGGCGATCGCCGAAGATCTCGATGAAGAAACCGCAACCAGGCTCACCGAGATCGCGGTCAAGGCCTATCGCGCCGTCAAGCTTCGCGACTACGGCCGCATTGATATGCGCGTATCGAAGAAGGGCGAGGTTTATGTCATCGAAGCGAATCCGAACCCATGGCTTTCCAGCGGGCAGGAGTTTGCCATGGCCGCAAGGAAATCCGGCCTCTCCTACACGCAAATGATCGGCGAGATCGTGGATCTTGCGATGGCTCGACACGCCTGAAAGACAGCAAAAGGTTCAGGTCAGAAGCGGCGGAAACCGTCAGGATCGATCTCGTTACGCACCAATCGCTCGCAACTGACCGCAACAGCGCCGAATCGGCAGTTCCTGAACGTCTCACAAGAGACATAGTGGAAAGTCGGCTTGTGTTAAGCGATTTGCCGCCTGGTCGAGTACCATAGGCTCATTCCGCATGAGCACAACCTCCCCCAACCCGGCCACAGCCGAGTCGATTCCGAAGCCACCTATCGACCCGGAGCTCCCCGCGCCGCTCTCCATGGGCGAGGTCATGCGCATCCCCATGATGCGCCGCCTCTGGTACGCCCAGACCATCTCCGTCTTCGGAGACTTCCTCGCGCTCTTCGCCGTTATCGCCATCCTCACCTTCAAGTTGCACGCGACCGCCCAACAGGTCACCGGCATCCAGATCGCGTACATGCTTCCCATCGCGATCCTTGGCATTCTGGCCGGAGTCTTTGTCGACCGCTGGCCCCTCAAGCGCACCATGGTCGCAAGCGACAGCATCCGCGCAGTTCTCTGTCTCCTGCTCCTCGTCTGCACGCAGGTATGGCATTTCTACGTGGCCTTGGCCGCCATCAGCGTCGTCTCCAGTTTCTTCTCGCCCGCCCAGGGAGTCGCTATCCGCTCCGCCGTCCCGCTCCACGGCCTCCGCTCCGCCAACGCGCTCATCCAACAGGTCATGTTCGGCATGCGCATCATTGGCCCCGCCATCGCCGCCTTCATGGTCGCCTACCTCGGAGCCAAAAGCTGCTACATCTTCGACTCGCTCAGCTTCGTCGCCTCCGCCTGCATCGTCGCTTCTCTGGCCTTGGTCAGAACCGTGCCTAAACCCACTGCAGCCCACGCGGAAGACGCCTCTGCCCTCCGCAAGATCTGGGTCGACATGAAGCAGGGCATCAGCTTCATCCTCCACCATGCGGCTCTGCTCTTCGTCATCCTTGCGATGGCCGCTGGAATGTTCGTCATCGGCTGCTTCGGCCCGCTCATCGCCATCTACGTGCGCGACTCGCTCCACGCCTCCACGAAGATGTTCGGGATCGTCTCCCCGATGATCGGACTCGGCATGCTCCTCGGTATCAACGGCCTCAATACCTTCGGCAAAAAACTCAGCAACACCCTGCTGGTCTACTCCGGCCTCATCGGCATCGCGGTCGGCCTTGTCATCCTCACACTGCTCCCGCACGTTTGGTCAACCCTGATCGGCAACTTCATCATCGGCATGGCAGTAGCCGCCATCATCGTCCCCGCTCAGACCCTCTTCCAGCAGGCAACCCCACCCGAGTTGATGGGACGCGTAGGCTCAACCTTCATGTCCATCGTCTTCGCCGCGCAGATCTCCGGACTCGTGCTCTCCGGCATCCTCACGCAGCATATCGGCGTGCGCCAGGTCTTCGCCCTCTGCGCCGGAATGCTCATCGTCCTCGTCGCAGTCGGCAAACTCTGGATGGAGCCGAAAAAAGCGGCGGCTTAGCTGCAATTTTTTTCGGACGGTTCGCGGCAAGAAAACTGGCGTCTTTGCTGGTGTTTTTAATGGGGGTTGCGGGATTTTGTGGTGAAAATGCGTGGTAATTTTGTGGTGATTTGTGGTCGTTCGGTGGACATAAGCTGGTTCTTATGGCCATGTTTTTCAGCACTGAAAAATACGCCAACTTTTTAAATTTATTTTTCCACAGGGGACAGCCTGCCGGGAATCAGGACAGGGCTTGACGGGCAGCTTCAAAAATTTTGCCGGCCTCGGCTTCCCCGTGAGCCGTGGAGACGAAGGCGGCTTCGAATTGGCTGGGCGGGAGCCAGACTCCGGCGTCGAGCATGGCGCGATGGAAGCGTCCGAAGGACTGGGTGTCTGAGGCTGCGGCAGTGGTGAAGTCGATTACGGGCCGGTCCGTGAAGAACCAGGTGAACATGGAGCCGACGCGATTGACGGTCATGGGGATGCCGACTTCGTTGGCGATGCGGCCTACGCCTTCGGCGATGATGGCGGTGGTCTGTTCGAGGCCGTTGTAGACGTCTTCTTCGTGATCGATGAGGTGGCGGAGGGTTGCGATGCCCGCGGCCATGGCGAGCGGATTGCCACTGAGCGTTCCAGCCTGATAGACAGGGCCTAACGGAGCGAGATGGTTCATGATGTCGGCTCGCCCCCCGAAGGCTCCGCAGGGCAGGCCGCCGCCGATGATCTTGCCGAGCGTCGTGAGGTCGGGCTTGATGCCGTAGATCTGCTGAGCCCCGCCGAGTGAGAGACGAAAGCCGGTCATCACTTCATCGAGGATTAAAAGAGCCCCATGCGCCGCGGTGATGCCGCGCAGGCCTTCGAGGTAGCCGGGAGCGGGAGGGATGGTTCCGGCGTTGCCTACGACCGGCTCGAGGATGACGCAGGCGATCTCGTGCGGCCTCGCGGCGAAGACTGCGCTTACGGCGTCGAGATCGTTGAAGGGGAGGGCGAGGGTGTGCATCGCGGTCTCGGCCGGAACGCCCGCGGAGCCGGGGATGCCGAGCGTGGCGACGCCGCTGCCTGCTTTGACGAGCATGGCATCGGAGTGGCCGTGGTAACAGCCCTCGAACTTGATGACGAAGTTGCGCCCGGTAAATCCTCTGGCCAGACGGATGGCGGACATGCAGGCCTCGGTGCCGGAGCTGACGAAGCGAAGTTTTTCGACGGAGGGAAAGCAGCGCGTGACCAGTTCGGCGAGGTTGGCCTCGGACTCCGAGGATGCTCCGAAGCTGGCTCCTTTGGCCGCGGCTTGCTGAATTGCCTCGACGACGGGTGGAAAGGCGTGGCCGAGGATCATGGGACCCCAGGAACCGAAGAGGTCGAGGTAGCGGTTGCCGTCCGCGTCGAAGAGGTAGGCTCCTTCAGCGTGGGTGAGGAAGGGCGGGTCGCCGCCTACGGCACGGAATGCCCGCACGGGCGAGTCGACGCCTCCGGGGAGGAGTTTTTCGGCGCGGAGTTGTAGCTGGCGGGAGCGGGTGAGGGTGCGGGACATGGTTCAAGTATAGGAGGAACGGCCTGCTTTCAATGTGCATCGGCTCGTACATGCCAGTTGAAAGCAAGGTCTTCCAACATGGAAACAAGATCGGACTCAGGATAGTTGGTTAATCGGCTCGAATGGCCTCCATGGGCTCTACTGAGGCGGCACGCCGGGCAGGCAGAACAGAGGCCAGCACTGTGATCAGAAGAACGGCAAAGGTCGCGAAGATGAGAATGGCTGGATCGAGCACGTTCACCTGAAAGACAAGCGAGCGCAGAAGGCGAGTGGCAAAGAAGGCAGCCGCCAGGCCCACTCCGCATCCGGCTAAGCCAAGCCTGATACCAGAAACAAGGACCAGACCCATGATTGCGGAGCGCCTGGAGCCAAGCGCCAGACGGATGGCTATCTCCTGTCTCCGCATCGCAGTAGAAAACGCAACGACGCCGTAGATGCCGAGCAATGCGAGTATTACTGCTGCACCGGCGAACGCTGAGATCAGCGCTGTATTGAACCGGCGGGGCGCCTGGCCCTCCGAAACGATCTGATCCATGGATTCGATCTGGGTCAGCGGCAACTGAGGATCGATGGAGCGGACTGCAGCCTGAAGCGAGTCGACCATCTGCTCAGGCGGCACCTGTCCGCGCACAACAATGGAACCAAATTTGCCAGTGAGCATGTTGGGCGCGGCAAAGGTTCCTGCATCGGCCCTGGTCTGGCTGGATGGCAGATAGATCTGCTCTTCCGCGGGCGCATCGGCAAGCTGTTTGACGCCTTCGATCTCTCCCACGACCGTTATCCAGGGTAAAGCGGCCTCCTTGGGACCGCGATGCAGCCGTTTGCCGATCGGGTCCTGGCCGGGCCAGTAGTGCTCGGCCAATCCGCGGCTGACGACCGCAACCAACGGCGCTCCTTCGCGGTCGGCCGCAGTGAAGGCGCGGCCGCGAAGTATCGGTATCCCCTGCGCGAGAAAGTAATCGTCCATAACCTCAGGCACCCACGCCAGACTGATGCCGGCCCCTTTGGGTGGAAGATACCCTTCGGGGGTAAATGTCGCGAAGCCGCCAACACCGGACCCGGGCAACATAGAGGTGGTGCCGACGGCCTCCACTGCCGGCAACTGCCTCAGGCGTTCCTGCAGGTTCACGTGGAAGGCGTCAATCGCGGCCTGCGTGGAGTATCGTTCGAGGGGCAGGCTGAATGAGGCGGTTAGAACATGGTCGGTCCTGAACCCAAGGTTGACCGAGCGCATCTTCTCAAAACTGCGCAGCAGCAGGCCGGAGGCGATAAGCAAGACCAGAGCCACGGCAAGCTCCGCAACCACCAGCACGGATCGCAGATGGGCATGGACGCGGCCGCCGCTGCCTGAGCGTCCACCTTCTTTCAGGGCTTCGCTAACTCCAGTGCGCGCGGCACTGAGCGCCGGAACCAGTCCGCACAACAGGCCGGTGAGAACAGACAGCCCGAGAGCGAACCAGATGACATGCCAGTCAAGCGCAATCGAGCTGATGCGGGGAAGCGTCTCCGGCAACAGCCTGACACCCAGACGCAACAGAATTGCTGCCAGAGCCAGTCCCAGGACTCCGCCGCTAATGCTCAGCAACAGTGCCTCGACAAGGTAGGAGCGCAAGATGGCTTGTCCTCCAGCGCCCAGGGCGAGCCGCACAGAGATCTCTCGCCGGCGGCGAATGACCCGAACCAGGTACAGACTGGCAAGATTCGCGCAGGCGATGAAAAACACCACGATCACCGCGAGAAAGAGGGTCCGGATCAGAGGCCGGGCCTCGGCTACGGTATCGTCTGCGAGTGACCGCGCCAAGGGATGAATCCGGCGGGTGGAGAGCGCGGGCGGAAAGTTATTCATGATCTCCCGCGCTGCGCCAGTCGCGTCCTGCTCAGCCTGCGCGGCTGTCATGCCTGCTTTGAGCCTTCCGACCAGACGGTATGCCCAGGCTCCTGCGCCCTGAACCAGTTCAGCCTGGGTGAAGCTCATGGGAACCCAGAATTCGCTGCGATTGAGCTGGCCGGGCACCAGCGGGAACTCAAACCCGCGCGGCATCACGCCGATGATCTCGTATGGTTTCCGGTCCAGCAGGATCTTTTGCCCTAATATCCCGGTGTCGCCATGGAAGCGGCTGCGCCAGGTGCGGTAGCTGAGCACCAGGACCTGCTGGCTGCCGTCATCTTCGCTTTGGGTAAACACGCGCCCGAGGATTGGGGAGACGCCGAGGGTGGGAAAGGTGCCGGCAGTCAGACGAGCCGCATTGAGCCGGTCCGCATTCTGGACGGATCCGTTGTTCGGGGTGGAGAATTCGTAATCGGATGTCTGGTAGGCGCCCAGGTCAGTGAAGGCGTGGGTATCCCGTAGATAGATTCGAGCTCCAGGCGCTGTGACGTAGGGGAATTCCGCGCTGATCTCGATTCCCTCAAGCCTGTCCCCAAGCGTAATAAGCCGGTCCGGCTCAGGGAATGGCAGTGGCCGGAGAAGCACGCCTTCGACGATGGAGAAGATGGCCGAGGTGACGCCGATGCCAAAAGCCAGGGTGATTACTGCCGTGAGAGTGAATCCAGGCGACCGCCACAACTGACGCAACGCATAGCGCACGTCTCGGAATATGGGTTCCACTGCTGCCTCCACGCGATCTCTTGTTCCCAATTGACGTGTTTTGCCCACGGATTGTTTCCGTGGCTGTTTTGGAGGCTGCGTGTTGCGCGATTCGATCCGGAACCCGCCGCCGAGTTTTGCGGTTGGCTGGCGTGTACGAATAACGTCCGCTTTATGAGGCTGTGATGGTCGTCCTGCTAGACTGAAAGTCTTCGTTGAGCACATGAGATGGAGCACTGCCTTGCCGGACGAGACCTTCCCCAAGCACGATTCAACATTGACGGACGTAACCGCAACATCGCAACCCTCGCTGCTGGCCGCTGCCGCGCAGAAGAAGAGCGTCGGCCAGAAACAGATCGTGAAGAACGCCGGAGGAGGCGCAGCCCACGGTAAAAGCATCAGCTACGCCGATGCGGGCGTGGATATCAGCTCCGCAGAGAAGAGCAAACAGCGCATCAAGATGCTGGCGCGGAAGACGTTCAACCGGCAGGTGCTGAGTGAGATCGGCGGCTTTGGCGGGCTGTTTGCGCTGGACCTGGAGAGATTTCCGAATCCTGTGCTGGTGTCTTCGGCCGATGGCGTGGGAACGAAGCTGAAGGTGGCGTTCGAGCTGGGGATTCACCATACCGTGGGACAGGACCTGGTGAACCACTGCGTGAATGACATTGCCGTGCAGGGGGCGACGCCGCTGTTCTTTCTGGATTATCTGGCAACGGGGAAGCTCGAGAACGACATTGTGGAGACGGTGGTGCAGGGTCTGAGCGAGGCCTGCCGGGCGAACGGTTGTGCGCTGATTGGCGGGGAGACGGCGCAGATGCCGGGGTTCTATGCGGACGGAGAGTACGACCTTGCGGGGACGATTATTGGCGCGGTGAGCAAGGACAAGATCGTGACCGGCGAAGGGATCCAGGTGGGGGATGTGCTGGTGGGGCTGCCGTCGAATGGACTGCATACGAATGGCTACTCGCTGGCGCGGAAGCTGCTGTTTGACGTGGCGAAGTATGGGCCGGACCAGTATGTGAATGAACTGAAGGACAAGACCGGCGCCGCGTTGATGCGGACGCACCGCAGCTATCTCTCGGTGATCAGAAAGCTGACCGGGGCTGATGTGGTCAGCGGGATGGCGCACATTACGGGCGGCGGAATTACGGATAATCTGCCGCGGATTCTGCCGAAGGGGATGGGAGCACTGGTCGATCTTGCGTCGTGGACGGTGCCGCCGCTGTTTGAGCATCTGCAACAGCTTGGAAATGTGGAGCAGGATGAGATGCTGCGCACGTTCAACATGGGGATTGGGCTGATTGCAGTGATTCCCGCGGAGAAGATCAAGAAGGCAAAGGCCGTGTTGAATCGCGCGAACGAGCGGCACTGCATTATCGGCCGCGTGGTGCGTGGGGAGCGGAAGGTCAGCTACAACTGAGGCTTGGCGCCGGGAGACTACTTGTCCTTGTGGTGCTTGCCTGAAGCGATGGCCAGGTCTTCTTTTACGTTGGGGTCGTAGTCCTTGAGTTCGGCGAAGAGGCCTTCGTCGGAGAGGTCGAGCGGGTGGGAGTTGGCCCAGTCTTCCTTGAGGGTCTTGTGGATGCGGGCGATGATCTGCGGATCGTCGACCTCGATGGCCAACTCGCGGCGGCTGTCGAAGCTGCCGGGGGCGAGGTTGATGGAGCCGATGATGGCGCGGGCGTTATCGGCGAGGATCAGCTTGGCGTGCAGCTTGATGTGCTGGAGCTTGTGGATCTTGGCGCCGATGTCCTGGAGAGAACGCAGGCCGCTGACGCCTTCGATGAGCTTGTCCTTCTTGAGCTTGTGCGGCGGGCGGGCCATGATGTGAATCTTGACGCCGCGCGAGTGGGCGCGAATGAGGTGCTCGATGATGACGGGATCCTGGTAGCGCTCGTTCTGCAGCCACAGCGAGTGGGTCGCGCTGTCGATGAGCTGGCCGAGGCGCTGGCGGCCGTTGCCGATGCACCAGATGAGATGCTTGCTGTCGCCGGCATCGAATTTGTCGCGGTTCCAGTCGGCGTCGAAGCACTGGGCAATCTCGTCGACCTCGTGCCTGTGGGTCGTTGCGATTGCGTAGTCGCGCGTGGAGGTAAGGTTTTCGGTCTCCCAGTTGAGGGACTGCACGAGGGCGAGGGCGTCGTCGATGACCATGGACTTCTCGTGCGTGAGGTCGAAGGCAGGGTTGCTGTCGATGACCTTGATGCCGGCGGCGGTGAGGGACTGACGGGAATCGGCGTTCTCTTCCTTGCCGTCGCGGCGGGCGGGGTTGAGCATGATACGCACGTCAACTCCGCGCCGATGGGCGTCCATGACGGCCTTGAGGAGCGAGGGGTCGGAGAAGACGAACATCTTGATGCGAATGGACTTTTTTGCCTGAGCAATTGCGTCGAGGATTGGCTGACCGGAGTCGTCAGGTAGCACGATGATGGAGCGGGACATGGGTTTCCTTCTTTGACAGGCCTTCGCAATATTAGTGCAGCAGTTAAGACATGTCGACCGGTGCCTCAGAGATAACTCTATCCGAACCTGCGTCAAACTGGGTACGGTGAAGCTCGGCGTAGAGGCCGTTGCGGGTCATGAGCTCGTCGTGGGTGCCGTTTTCGGCGACAACCCCGCCTTTGATGACGGCGATCTGGTCGGCGTCGCGGATGGTGCTGAGACGGTGGGCGATGGCGATGACGGTCTTGCCCTTCATGAGCTTTTCGAGGGCGTCGATGACGAGTTTTTCCGATTCGCTGTCGAGGGCAGCGGTCGGCTCGTCGAGGAGAAGGATGGGGCTGTTGCGAATCATGACGCGGGCGATGCCGATGCGCTGGCGCTGGCCGCCGGAAAGGGTAAGGCCGCGGTCGCCGACGGGAGTGTCGTAGCCAAGAGGCATGGCCATGATGAAGTCGTGCGCGTTGGCTAGCTTGGCAGCGGCGATGACCTCTTCCTGAGTGGCTCCGGGGCGACCGAAAGCGACGTTTTCGTAGATTGTGCCGCGGAAGAGGACAGTGTCCTGGAGGACGTAGCCTATCTGGTCGCGGAGGTTCTTGAGTTTGTATTTGCGGACGTCCTGGCCATCGATGCGAACGGTGCCGGATTCAACGTCGTAGAAGCGCGGAATGAGGCTGACGACGGTGGATTTTCCGCTGCCGGTGGGGCCGACGATGCCGACGAACTGGCCGGGCTCGATGATCAGGTTGAGATCGGTGAGGATGGGGTTTGCCGGATCGTAGCTGAACTTGATGTGGTCGAAGTGGATTGCGCCGTGGAGGGTAGCGGGCTCGATGCCGTCGGGGTCGTCGGGGATGATGGTGTCGGTGTCGAGGATGGTGCGAATGCGCTCGACGCCGACGGTGGCCTGAGCGATGGCGTTGGTGGTTGTGGCGAGGTCTTTGACAGGCTTGAAGAACTTGGTCAGGTAGGCGAGGTAGACGGTGAGTTCGCCTACCGTCATGGTGTGGGCGACGATGAGGACTGCTCCGCGCCAGAGGACGATAGCGGTGCAGATGGCAACGGCAACGTTGACGACAGGAGAGAGGAGAGCTTTGATGCTTCGGGCTTTGAGCGCTGCTCCTACGGTCGCCTGGCTGACGTTGAAGAGAAGGTTCTCCTGCGTCTTCTCCTGGCCAAAGGCTTTGACGACCTGCATGGATTCGAGGCCCTGCTGGGCGACGGCGACGATCTTGCTTTGTTCCTTGCGGACCTCTTTCGTTGCCGCCTTGACTGACTTCTTGAACCTTGCGACGAAGAGCAGCAGGAATGGCGTAATGGCGATGGCGATGAGGGTGAAGTCCCAGTTGAGCCAGAACATGAGGCCCAGCATGCAGACGATGGTGAGGAGATCGACCATGATGCTGAGCGTGGAAGAGGAAGCGAACCCCTGGATGGTCTGGATGTCGGTGGTGAGCGTGCTGAGGATGGTTCCGGTATCGTGCGTGCCGTAGTAGCCGAGGGAGAGGCGCTGCAGATGGTGGTACAGCCGCATGCGCAGATCGTGAGCGACCCACTGGCCGACGTTCTCGGTGTAGTAGCTATCGAAGTAGGAGGCGATGGCGCCGATAACCGCGATGACGACGAAGACCGATGCGGCCAGGACCGCTACGTGGAGACGCGCGGCGTCGTCGGTTAGCGGGCCGATAAATCGTTCGAGCCAGAGGGGGAGTTTGTGGTGGCCGACGACGCTGTCGAGGATGATCTTGAGCGGCCAGGGGGCGGCGAGACTCATCGCTGTCTCGACCAGCATGGCGAGAAAAATGCCGATGAGAGTGGTTCGGTAGGGCCGGATTAGACTGCCGATAAATCGAAGCATGAGTCAGGTCTCAGCGGCGTGATGCGGTTCGCGTGTTTTGCGTTACCCAATCGTATCGTGAAGACAGCGTTTTATGTGCCGGGCCGAAGCCGGTTCGGGGATGGCTATGTTCTTATATAGGGAGTTATTTCCCTTTGAAGGACGCAATGAAGATACGGATCGGTTTTACCGGCTTTTTGGGGTGCTTTCTCGTTCTGTTTTCCGGATTCGGCAGCTGGAGGGACGCGCAGGGGGCTACCCCGGCCAACGCGAAGGCCGCTGCGATGGATCGCGACCTGATGGAGGTCACCGTTGCTCAACTGGAGGAGATGTACCGGACCCATAAGTACACGGTCACCGAGGTTGTGCAGTGGTACCTGGCGCGGATTGCGCGGTACAACGGCGTCTACCGAGCGGTACAGAACCTGAATCATGAGGCCCTGGCGACGGCTGCGCGCGAGGATGCGGAGGCTGCAGCCGGTGGAAAGAACTTTGCTCGCGGGCCGCTGTGGGGCGTGCCGATCGTGACGAAGGCGAATACAAGCATCAAGGGATTAATCACGACGGATGGATGGCGCGGCTACATGATTCCGGGGCATGAGCTGATTGCGCCGAAGGATGCAACGATCGTGGCGAAGCTGCGCGCGGCGGGGGCGGTGATCCTCGGGCAGACGAACATGCCTGACTTTGCGGCGAGCGATACGAATCGCAGTACGGCCTATGGGCGCACGGGAAATGCGTATGACGTTCGCTTCAGTCCGGGCGGATCTTCGGGTGGGACCGTGACGGCAGTGACCTCGAACATGGCCTTGCTCGGCAATGGGACCGATACCGGCAATTCGATTCGTATGCCCTCGGCGACGAGTTCGGTGGTTGGCGTATTTCCTACGCGCGGGCTGGTGAGTATTGCGGGGATTGCGCCGCTGGACTGGCTGCTGGATAACACGGGGCCGATTGCGCGCGATGTAACCGACGCCGCGATTGCGCTGAGTGTGATGGCTGGAGAGGATTCCGGCGATCCGCGCACGATTGGCTCTGCTGCCAAGGCGCAGGCTGGGCCTTATACGCAGTATCTGAAGGCGGATTCGCTGAAGGGCAAGCGATTCGGCGTGCCTGCGGTGGTGCTGTCGGGAGCAGGGATTCCATTTCAAGGGATTGCAGCTTCGGCGACGGCGAGCGAGGTGGCAAGGGCTACTGCCGACGCCGTGATGCCGCTGCGGCCGGAGACGCGCGAGGCGTTTATGAAGGCGATTGAAGGGCTGCGCGCGGCAGGAGCGACGGTGGTGTTCGATGACTCGATCCTGCCGGACAGCTTTGCGGTGACGGTAGCTCGCGTGGGCACGACGCCGTACATTCGCGAAGGGACTGAGAAGTTTCTTGCGGAGTATGGGCCGGCGCAGTATCACTCGGCGGCGGAGTATCAGAAGGCCGTAGGATCGCCTCTGCCGGAGACGATTATCGGGGCCGGTGGCGTTGAGGGCAGGGATCGTCCGGCGATAAAACAGGCGCTGATCGAGAGCGATCCCGAAGCCAATGCGAACGTCTTCACGCCGCGGCAGAAGGCTCTGGATGCCTATAACGCGACGCTGGACCGGCTGCATCTGGATGGCTACGTGTATCCAGCAGCGCAGATGCCTCCGCCGGATGAGACGATGGCGCAGGATGGCCGCATCAGCGAAGGGCCGCACAGTGCCACCGGATGGGTGAACATGATCGGGGTGCCGGCGGTGGTGGTTCCGGGAGGGTTTTATCCGGATGGGCTACCGTTTGGGCTGGAGATTTCTGCACGGCCGTGGAGGGATGGCGATCTGCTCGGCTGGGCCTATGCGTATGAGCAGGCGACCAGGCACAGGCGGCCTCCGGTTCTGGTGGAACAGGGCTTGCTGCCCTATGCGCGGTGATGGGATTTCGGGTTGTGCGGACGCGGCAGCTGAAGATCGTTCGAGATTGAATTACGCTGGTTGAGGAAAGGTTTTTTCATGCATCGGCTGGGCATTCTTCTCTCGGGCAGGGGATCGAACTTTCTTGCTATCGCGAAGGCGATCAGCGAAGGACGTCTGCCGGGGGCGGAGATCGGGGTTGTCCTGTCGAACGTCGAAGGTGCGCTGGGGTTGGCTGCGGCTCATGCATTGCAACTGCCGGCGTTCGCGATTCCTTCGACCGGACGCAAGCGGGCTGAGCATGACGCGGAGATGATTGCGCGGCTGCATCAGCACAAGATCGACCTGGTATGCCTTGCGGGGTACATGCGGATCATCTCGCCTGCGTTTGTGGCGGCATTTCCGAACCGGATTTTGAATGTCCATCCGTCTTTGCTGCCCGCGTTTCCCGGGCTCGATGCGCAGAGACAGGCGCTGGAGTATGGGGCCAAGGTGGCGGGCTGCACGGTTCACTTTGTCGACGAGGCAGTCGATCATGGGGTGATCATTTTGCAGAAGACCGTTCCGGTTAACGATGACGATACCGCCGCGACGCTCTCCGCGCGGATTCTGGAGCAGGAGCATACGGCGTATTCCGAGGCGATTGCACGGGTGCTGAGCTGCGATTTTGCGATTCGAGAGAGGCGCTATGTTCGCGTGGCGAATCGAGCGGCTGGCGCGTCTTCGGACTAAGCTACTTTTTGCAAATTTCGTCAGCTAAGACGGTCCTGTTTTTCAGTCGCATCGCTAAGCTTAACTTTGACATCCATCTTGCGGCGTCCGCGGAAGACGGTGAGAGTTACTTCGTCACCGGCATGGCGGGAGTTCATCGCGGCGGCGAGATCCTGGGTGTTGGTGATGTCCTGGCCGTCCATGGCAATGATGAGATCGCCTCCGGTCATGACGGGGATGTTGCCGAGGTATCCGGCGCGCTGGGTTCCGCCGTGGAGGCCGGCCTTCTCCGCGGCTCCTCCGGGAAGCACACGCTGGATGAGAACTCCGTAGTCGGCGGCCAGGCCGATCTGCTCGGCGATGTCGGGGCCGATGGGCAGGGTCGCGATGTCGAGCGAGGGCCGACGCACACGGCCGTATTTGGCGAAGTCGGCGATGACGGCCTTTGCGGTGTTGACAGGAATTGCGAAACCGATGCCGGAGGATTGGTCGGCGCCGTTGTTGGCGATCAGGGTGGTGATGCCGATGACCTCGCCGCGCGAGTTGAGCAGCGGCCCGCCGGAGTTGCCGGGGTTGACGGCGGCGTCGGTTTGGATCGCGTCTTCGATGGGATTGTTGTTGGGGCCGCGAATCGACCGGATGGCCGAGATAATGCCTCGGGTCATGGTGCCGGAGAGGCCGAAGGGATTGCCGATTGCGTAGACCCGCTGACCCACGGTGAGGCTGTTGGATTCAGAGAGAGTCGCGGGTTGCAGATTGCTGGCATTGTTGATCTGCAGCAGCGCCAGATCGTGGCCGGGGTCGACGCCAACGACGGTGGCCTTGTACTTCTTTTTGTCGTAGAGAGTGACCTCGACGCGTTGCGCGTTGTCGATGACGTGGTTGTTGGTGAGAATGTGGCCCTGGGGGTCGAGAATGAAACCGGAGCCCTGGCCTTCTTGCGGAACCGCTCCGTAGAAGAAATTAAATGCCACGGCGGTTGAGGTGATGTTGACGACCGAGGGAAGAGCCTTTTTGTAGACGGCGATGTTCTGTTGCTCCTCGGTATCGTACGCAGGAGCGGCGGAGGCCTCGGTGAGCTGAAAGCTGCCCATGGGCCCGCTGACCGCGGTGGTGCTTGTATTGGCGCCGGGCTGGGCCGCTACCGGCACCCCCGGCGCAGCGCGATGCAGCCACGGCCCGCTTGAGGAGCCGACGTGAGTCGTCAGATAGTAGAAGGCCGAGAGAATAAAAACTACAAGAAGAACGGGACGCAATTTCATCGTGTGCACGACCTGATCGGTTCAAATAGCAGACTCCAGCCTGCCAACAATACGATTGTATCGAGCGAGACGTTCCCGAGTCTGCTGCCCGGCTCTAACTTCTATCGTATCAACACATGGACGGACTACTTGGCTGCAGCCTGCAGGATCGGCCAAAGCCGGTCGACCTGCCATTCCAGCTCCTGCAGCGGGCCGCCGTTGGTCAGAACATAGTCGCAGAAAGCGCTCTTTTGCTCGTCGGAGAGCTGCTGCGCGAGCCGGCGCCGGGCCTCAGCCTCGAGTTCAGTACGGCGTTGCTCAGTCAGTGGAGTGGAGGCTCCTGAGCGTGCCACGAATCGCGCGATCTTCACCTCTTCGGGAGCAGTAACGAGGATGATCCGGTCAAAACGGCTGTGCCAGGGCCTCTTCGAGAGGTTTTCTGAAGTGTCATGGCCGGTTTCGCCGTACTTAGTTTCGCTGTATTTTGTTTCAAAGATCAGCGCCGACTCGACTATGACGATAGCGTGAGGGTCTCCCGCGCCGATCGCTTCAGCCAGTTCCGCCTGGCGGGCAATCACTGCGGGGTGGACGATCGCGTTGAGCTCATCCACGCGGCCGTCGGAGAATGCGATCTTCGCGAGTGCGGCGCGGTCGAGGCGGCCGCCGGGCGAGACGACCGATCTGCCGAAGCAATCGACGATTGCGGCGTAGACGGCCTGGCCAGGTTCCATCAGCTCGCGTCCGATGGCGTCAGACTGCAGCACATGCGCTCCATGCGCCGCGAAGAGACGGGCCGCAGTGGACTTTCCGCTTCCGAGCCCTCCGGTGAGACCGACGCGCAGCATGACGGTTATTTTTTCTCCGCGGCGATTCCACGGCGGAGCTTTGCCGCTGTCACCGTATTCTGCATCAGCATTGCGATGGTGAGCGCTCCGACGCCGCCAGGGACGGGCGTGTACGCTCCGGAACGGGCAAACGCCGCGGGATGAATGTCTCCAACGACGACAGAGCCGCGTTTGGCGAAGGTTGCCGCGCGCTCGGGGTCTCCGGGAAAGAATTTTTCTACTTCGGCGGAGTCGGTGATGCGGTTGATGCCGACATCGATGAGGGTTGCGCCGGGTTTGACCATCTCCGGGGTGACGTAGCCCGGACGACCGATGGCGGCAACCAGAATATCGGCGGCCTGGGTGAACCGCGGCAGATCGGTGGTCTTGCTGTGGCAGACGGTGACCGTCGCCGAAGCGTTGAGGAGCATCATCGCGGCGGGTTTGCCTACGATGTCCGAGCGGCCGATGATGACGGCGTTCTGGCCTGCGACCGGAAGCTGGCTGCGCCGCAGAATCTCCATGATTCCCGCCGGAGTGCATGGGGCGAGGCCGGGCTGTCCGCTTTGCAGTCGGCCGACGTTGACGGGATGGAAGCCGTCGACGTCTTTGCCGGGCGCGACGGCCTCTAGGAGACGCTTGGTGTCGACGTGCTTCGGCAGAGGCAGTTGAATGAGGATGCCATCGATGTCGTCGCGGTCGTTGAGGTCGGCGACCAGGGCAAGCATCTCGCTGGTGGTGATGGTTTCGGGGGGCGTCAGCAGCTCGCTGAAGATGCCGAGTTCGCCGCAGGTCTTCACTTTGCTGCGAACGTAGATCTGCGAGGCGGGCACCTCGCCCACAAGGACGACTGCGAGCCCGGGAGTGATGCCGCGCGCTTGAAGCAACTGGACCTCGGCTACAACTTCGGACTTGATCTGCGCGGCAATGGCTACGCCATCGAGAATTCTGGGGGAATCGCTCATCTTCTTCCATGGTATCGCGGCGGTCCACAGGTCTCGGGCGGAACGGTTCGATAAGATGGAGCCATGAGCGCGAAGCTTGCCAGGGAAGAGGATCTGCGGTGGGTGGTCTGCCCCGTCTGCCATAAGGCTCTGCGGCTCGAGGTTGGCGTCGTGGTCTGCCGGGGATGCGGACGGCGCTATCCTGTTGTCGATGGTATCCCCGTCCTGCTGGCGGACCGCGCTTCTCAGGCCCAGTCTGGTTGAGCAATAGTTCTTCAGGCCACTTCCGTCCACTTCACTTCTTCGGTTTTGATTAACCCTGAGACCTGCAGAATCCCTTCAGCGACAGAATTTTTACATGAAATGCAAGATGTAACTCGTCTCATTGAGAGACTCTGAGCGCGCCTCTCACGTCTAACTCAGGTAGCGGCAACGTAGGTACGCTTTGCCAAGGGAGCGGCTGATGATCAATGCCACACATGCCACGGTCGAACAATTTACGCAAGCCGATCTCAGCGGCCTGCGCGAAGACCTGATGAAATCGGGGCTGGACTCGTGGCAGGCTGCGGATCTTATTAGCTGCTTTCTCTCCGCTCGCGGATACGGCGTGTCGATGCAGGATGCGCGCGCAGCAGTCTTCCGGATAGAGTCGATCACCTGCTCGCTGCCATGCCTGCAGGAGGAGCTGGAAAAGATCGCCCAGGTGATGTAGCCGCGATGCTGTGAATCTTCGGCCATTCTGGTCCGAACAAAAAATTCACCGCTTCCGGCTTGCAGGCAGGTTAGGCTGTTCGCATGTCCGCCGATCGTTTGCTGCGAACTGCTTTGGTCGTCTTTCTGTCGTCCTTGCCAGAGGCCTCGTGTGCCGTGGCTCCGCCACAGGTTGAGCCGCCGCAACCGGAGAAGACGGCGCTCGCAGATGGAATCGACCGTTTGGCAGGCCAGGAAGCAAGCTCCCACATCCAGTACGTCCGCCTGATTCTCTCCGGATCGGTTCCTGCCACCGCTCCAGGGGATTCTCCCGCACCCACGTTGCCTCCTGTGCTGATCGCCCAGTGCACTCTAAGGCCGAACGGCAGATCGTACTTCGAACTGTTCGCGAACTTCGGCGGCGCTGCGGATCTCACGTTCTATCCTCCATGGACCCCGGCGAACAAACAAGACCTCTTCCCTCCGCGAACGGAGAAGGCGACGCTCACGATGGACTTTCTCGGCTACACCCACGTGAAGCCGGTGCGCCGGCAGTGGGAGATCCCGGTGCAGACACCCGGACTGTACCGCTACAACCCTCCGGGAGGCGACTCGGCCAATCTTGAGGAGATCGCGTACTACCTACGCTACCTGCTCGCTCTTCCAACGCTGCGCCTGACGCTTGGCAACCGGTTGGCAGAGTTCCAGACGACACCGCTGCTCAATGAGATTCGAAAGGAGCCGCTTTGCCGCGCCGCCGGCCTGTGAAGACGAAATTAACCAGGAGCCAGGGACTGGGAATCCGTTCGGGCCATGGAATTTTTTCCTCTCATGCGTCCCGGATGCGACGGATTGCGTCTCATGTTAAGCGGCGCAAAGACCGCGCGTGGCTGTGAGTTGGGGTGTAGCGTTTTCGACCGGAAGCAGGCGGATCGCACGTCCGAGGCGGCTCCGCTGACCGGCGAGGGCTGTCCGATTGGAGGGCTCCATGAGCATCTCTTTCTGCCGTTGTTTCGCTTCTCTTCTGCTGACCGTCTCCCTTGCCACGTATGCTTCGGCCGCCGATACGGCCACTGCGCGACAGGCTCAGCCATCTTCTAACGTCTCTCCTTCCGCGACAGTTCCCCAGAGTACAGCTCCTCCCGGGACTTACGACCAGATCGTTCGCCTGAGCCTGGTGCAAGGCGACGTCCGCCTCTCGCGCGGCAAGGAAGCGGAACATGCCACCGGCGGCGATTGGGGACAGGCTACAACCGGCACTCCGATCGAGACCGGGTTCAGCCTGGTTACGGGTAACGGCCGCGCCGAGATCGAATTCGAGGATGCCTCGACTGTTTATCTCGGCGAGGACTCAGTGATGACCTTCAATCGGCTCACGGCTACGGCTGGAGTTCCAGAGACCGATGTAACGCTGGTGAGTGGCACCGCAACCCTGAACGTGAAGACGGAGTTTGCGGGCGAGTGGTTCCTCGTGCGGTCGCCAATCGGCAGAATTGTTATCCGTTACCCTGACGTGAACTTTGTCCGGATTAACAGCTATCTCGATGCAATGGCGATAACTCCGCTGGAGGACTCGACCATCCGTTTCGGCATGTCGCAACGAAAGATCGTCAGGGGACAAACAACTATTTACAAACGCGACGGCCAGACTGTGCCCGGCGGAGCGGAGAGCCAGAGCGAGTTTACGGAGTGGGATAAGTGGACGGAAGAGCGCGTGATCGCACGACGTCAGGCGATGGCTGCCGCCATGAAGGACGCGGGGCTGACTTCGCCCATTCCCGGCCTCGCTGAGATGAAGGACCAGGGAGTCTTCTTTTCGTGCGCTCCCTACGGCACCTGCTGGCAACCGGCCAATGGATGGGAGCAGGAGGCGGCGGCTGGCCGGATGGATGCGCAGGACTCGCCAGTCTCCTCGCCGCAGCAACCTGACCCTCATACGGTGTCGGTGAAGGAGCTGCAGAGCGCCGGGCCAAATGCTGTGTCGGCTAGCGCGCTCCAGACCGCTTCCCCGAATGCCATCTTGCGCACCGAATATCAGGACGAGTTCCCCTGCTCGCCGAACCAGATACGGCGCCTGATCGCGCGGGATCTTTTGACCGGCAGGGAGACGATACTGAGCACCAGCCTTAGTCCGAATCAAACGCCCTACTACTGGGCGGTGTGCCACGCGGGCTCGTGGATCCAACGTGAGCACCGCTACGTCTGGGTCGTGGGCACAAAGAGACATCATCATTGCCCGGTTCGCTGGGTGACGTACGGCGGCAAGAAGGCCTTCGTGCCGATTCATCCACATGATGTGGCCGGGAAGGCTCCGCTCAACCTGAAACATGGAGTGTTCGAGACTGGAAAAAAGGGCGAGTCGGCAACACGGGTCGCGTTCAACTCCACGACGCCGGTCAAGGTGCTCGACAGCGCGCCAAAAGAGTTTCTCCAGCCGTACTATCCTCCGCTTCAGCGTGCCGAGACACCGCGGCTTGAGGCGCATCTGGTGAAGGATGGATTCGGCTCAACCAAAGAAGGCGCGGCGAAGGCCGCCGGCACGCCCATCACCTTCGACCACCGGTCCCAGAGCATTATGCTGGCGAGACAAGTGACCGTGAACGGCAAGAGCAGCATGGTGACCGAACACTATGGCGGCGGGCATGAAGCAGGTTCTTCAATGCACGCGAGTGGAGGCTCATGGAACGGCAGTTCGTCAGGTCGATCTGGAGGCGGGAGCCTGGGTGGCGGAGGTTCTTCTCACGCGAGTTCGGGCGGAGGGTTTAGCGGCGGCTCGCACGGCGGTGGTGGAGGCGGCGCGTCGTCCGGCGGGGGAGGGTCCGCTGGAGGTGGCTCGCACAAGTAGCGTGTGCCATCTTCTCATTGCTGGCCAGTGCATAATCAATCATGCCGTCACTTTGGACCCCAACTGACTGGCGACAACGCCTCGCGGAGTTGCAGGCCTCGACTGGGGAGTTGAAGGAAGCTCCGCTACGCCGCGACGTCCGCTCGCTGGGCATGCTGCTAGGCGAGGTGCTTCGCGAGCAGGCCGGCGATGCTCTCTTTGAGTCCGTGGAAGCGCTTCGCCGGACGGCGATTGCCCGCCGCGAGGCCGAAGCCCCTCAAAGCAGAACAGCCGATGCAGCCTCTGCCTCCGCGCATCTGCAGCAGGCGCTGGATCGAGTCTGCACGCTTAATCTCGACGAGGCGTACCAACTGACGCGGGCGTTCGGCTTCTATTTTGAGCTGATTAATCTTGCCGAGACCAACCATCGCAAGCGCCGCCGGCTCGCGCATCAACTGAAGGAGAGCACCGGTTCCGCGTCCATGCGCGGCGATCTGCGCGGTACGCTTCGGCGTCTCAAGGAGGCCGGAGTGTCGGCAGAGGAGGCTCGCGCGCTGCTTCGGCGCGTCTGCGTCTCCCCCGTCTTTACGGCGCATCCGACGGAGGTTGCCCGGCGCAGCGTGATGTTCAAGCGCCGCCGCATCTCCGACCTGCTGGAACAGCTCGACCGGATTCCTGTTCCGGAGACGCGGCTTGAAGCGCTGGAGCGCGACCTGACCGCCGAGATTACCGCCCTGTGGCAGACCGATGAGGTACGCAGCGCGCGGCCCACCGTAAGCGACGAGATCCGCATGGCCCTGGACTACTACGAAGCGAGCCTCTTCGACACTCTCCCCGTTCTTTATGGTGAGGTAGCCTCTGCCCTTGCCGCGGAGTACCCCACGCAACACGCCACTGATGAAGTTACAAATATCTGCGACCTTCCCCAACTCATCCGGTTTGGCTCCTGGATCGGCGGCGACCGCGATGGGAATCCTTTTGTGACGCCGCAGACTACGCGCGATGCCCTTGCGATGGCCCACGCTCTGCTGCTGACCCACTACCACCGCCGGCTACAGAATGTCTTCGAGCAACTGGCGAGCTCTACCCAGCAGGTTCCGGTTTCGGCAGAGCTGTCTGCTTTACTCGATCGTTATCTAACGCAGCTTCGCACCGCCGGACAGAGCGCGCTAGAAGAACGCTTTCAACATGAATCTGTGCGACTGCTCATCGCATGCATCATGATGCGTCTTGGAGCGACTCCACAGTCTGCTGTTCCGGTTCCCGCCAATCCCGCACTGACTCAGTACACACGTGCCGCCGACCTTCTCAGCGACCTGACTACGCTTCGCAACTCTCTCGAGGAACATCAAGGCCACCGGCTTGCCGAGATGCTGATCGACCCGCTGTTGATGGAGGTGCGCACCTACGGGCTGCACCTGCAGACGCTGGACATTCGGCAGCACGCTCGTGTTCATGCGGCCGCGATCGCAGAGATCTCAGCATGGAAGCCTGCAAAATCTACGCAATCGCTGGCGCTTCCACCCGCCCTGAGCGAACCTGCGGCCGAGGTGCTGGATGTGTTTCGCGCAATTGCAGAGCTGAAGCAAAGCTACGCTCCCGAATCGATCCGCCAGTACGTCATCAGCGGGGCGACGAGCGCCGAAGATGTGCTGCATGTGCTCTGGCTCGCGCGTCTCGGCGGGGTCCGTGTTGAGGCAAGCGGCGAGGATCCGGGTCTTCTGCCCGTTCCCCTCTTTGAGTCCATCGACGACTTGCGAAATGCGCCTGCAATCATGCGCGAACTGTGGACGAGCGAGGCGTACCGTCCGCTGCTCAAATCCTGGAACCATCAACAGGAGGTGATGCTCGGCTACTCCGACTCGAATAAGGACGGCGGGATGATCGCCAGCACGTGGGAGATCTACAAGGCCCATCGCGCACTGCACGAGGTAGCGCGTAAGTGCAATGTCAACCTTCGCCTCTTTCACGGCCGCGGCGGAACGGTGGGCCGAGGTGGTGGGCCGACGCATCGCGCGATCTTCGCGCAGCCGATGGACAGCTTCAACGGTGAGCTGCGCATTACCGAACAGGGCGAGGTGCTGAACTGGAAGTATTCCGATGTGATTCTGGCTGAGCGTAATCTTGAACTGATGATTGCGGCCTCGCTCGATGCGCTCGCACGCCCCGATGCAGTATTGCAGCACGGCGCGAAGATGCCGCATCTGACCGGAGAGATTCTTCCTGCGTGGGAGACTGTGCTGGATCAGGTGTCAGCCAGCTCCTGCACCTTCTATCGAAAACACATCGTCGACGATCCGGACACCTTCACCTACTTTGAACAGTCAACGCCGGTCGCGGAGCTGGAACATGCTCGTCTGGGATCGCGTCCGGCAAAACGCGGCGGAAAAAAATCGATGGCGGACCTTCGCGCCATTCCCTGGGTCTTCGGCTGGATGCAATCGCGACAGCTCGTCCCTGCGTACTTCGGCGTCGGCCACGCTCTCTATGAGTTTGTGCAGTCGGCGCCGGACGGCCTGGAGCAGCTTCAGACGATGGCCCGGGACTTTCCGTTGTTCCTCGACATTATTCGTAACGTCGAGATGGCGCTTGCGAAGGCTGACTTCGGAATCGCGCGGCTGTATGCTTCGCTGGTGGAGGATGAGGCGCTACGCAACCGCGTCTTCACGATGCTTGAAGCAGAGTTCAACCTTACGCACCGCATGATTCTTGAAATTACCGGACAGAAGACGCTGCTCGAGACGAACCCGGTGCTCAATCACTCGATCCGGCTGCGCAATCCGTATGTCGATCCGATGAGCTTGATTCAAGTCGAGCTCATTCGCCGGAAGCGGGCCGCTATTGCCAACGGTGAACCTGCATCCCCCGAACTGGACCGCGCCATCTCCGCCACCATCAACGGCATCAGCGCCGGCCTCCGCAACACAGGCTGAGGCCGTCTACCTGGCCGCCAGCACTCTCTCATAACCCCGTTGCAAACTTTCGCCCACCTGATCCATGGCGACCAGATGCGTTATCGTCCGACTAACATCCGGCAGCGCTGCTTTAGCCTCTTCGGGCGACATGGTCTTTGGATCGAATCCAAAGACCGCATACGAGTTCAACTGGAGATAACGATCCAGCGTCTCCCATTCAAGCCGCGAGAAAAGCTCCTGCTCCTGGTAGACCGAGGCAAACTGCTGCACCCGTCCATACTCCATGAAACTCAGCGCTCCCGTCCCCGCCGCCGTTCTCCAGCTCGCATCGCTCAGGGTCGAATTGGTGAAATTCAGATTAACTCCCTGGGCATCGAAAGGCTTATCCTGACTGCGCGACTGAAGAGACTTCGCCACGCTGACCAGATTTTTCTTCTCGTCGATGACAGCGTTTCGGATCGTAGCCAGGGCCTGCTCATTGTCCCTGATCTCTTGTCGCAAGTTTGCATCGGCTTCATTGCGCAGTTCGCGATGGTGCCAGCGCTCGACGCACCCTTCCAGCGCAAGCGCGATCAGCAGCCCTACCGTGATCGTGAAGAGATGCAACAAAAAGTCCCGAAACCCACGGATCTTCTCGTGCGGCGTATGAACATCCAGCATGTCTGTAGTCTCCTGCCTCCGTAGAGTAGCAGCGCCTCTGCTAAAACCGAGCCAAAATTTTGTTGTCTATCACGAAACCATGCTGCGCCGCACTCCGTCTCCCTGTTACGCTCAAATCAATCCGCCTTTGCTGAAGGATCAACCGAATGCGTCTGCCTGCTACCTGTACCCTCCTCTTCGCCATAGCGCCTTTTGTCCTCGCCCAACGCCCCCAGCTCACTCCAGAGCAGACCAAAGCTCTCATCGAAAAGCGCGAGGGCATCGAAAAGCAGCTCGAAGACGTCGCCATCATCGACCGCAAGGTCATGGTGCCGATGCGGGACGGCGCGCGCATGGCCGCCGACATCTACCGGCCCAAGGATACAAGCAGGAAGTACCCGATCATCTTCAGCCGCACGCCGTACAACTTCAACTTCTGGGATGTGCAGCTTGGCACGTATCGCGACATGTCTACTGAACTCGATGCGGTCAAACGCGGCTATGTCCTGATCGAGATGAATGAACGCGGGCATTTTTTCTCCGAGGGCAACTACGACATTCTCGGCGCGCCGCTCTCGGATGCGGACGACCAGTTCACCTGGATGGCCGCACAACCGTGGTCCAGCGGAAAGGTCGGCCTTATTGGTTGCTCGTCGACGGCAGAGTGGCAGCTTGCCGCGGCTTCGCTCGGCAACAAGGCGCTGACGACGATCATTCCGCAGAGCTTTGGCGCCGGAGTCGGCAAGGTTGGCCCCTACAACGAGCAGGGCAACTGGTATCGTGGAGGCGCGGTGCAGATGCTCTTCATCGACTGGCTGTATGGCGAGCAAAATCAGGTTCGCCCGATGTTTCCGAAGGATCTTTCGCAGGCCGACCGCATCAAGGCGTCGAAGATGTTCGACCTGGCGCCGCAGATGCCTCCGGTCGACTGGGCGAAGGCCTTCGAGCACCTGCCAGAGAAGGACATCGTCTCCGCGGTCGATGGGCCCAGGGGGATCTTCAGCGACAAGATGCCGAACACGACCGGCGGCGCCATGATAGAACGCACGCCAAACGACCCGGCGTGGCGCAAGGGCGGCATCTGGCAGTCCGATACCATGCCGATCAACGTGCCGGGCTTCTGGTTCATGACATGGTATGACGTTTCGATCGGGCCGAACCTCGCTGCGTATAACTACGTCCGCTCGACTGCGAAGGGTGAAGCGGCCAACGAGCAGTACGCCGTCATCGCGCCTACGCTGCACTGCGGCTATAAGCGCGCGAAGGAGGACACCATCGTCGGCGAGCGCAGCATGGGCGACGCGCGGCTGGACTACGATGCCCTGACCTATGCGTGGTTCGATCACTTCCTCAAGGGCGAAGACAACGGCTTTCTTGAGAAGCAGCCCAAGGTGACCTACTTTACGATGGGCAGCAACAAGTGGCAGCACTCGGAGACGTGGCCGCCTGAAGGCGCGAAGAATGTCACGCTTCAACTCATGAGCGGAGGCCACGCGAATACGCTGCACGGAGACGGAGCGCTCGTCATGGCCAACTCAGCCACCGGCACTTCGTTGCTGAAATTAGGCGCCCCCGCTGCCGCGATCAACCTGAAGACCGACCTCGCGGACACTTTTACCTACGACCCGATGCATCCCACGCCAAGCTACGGCGGCAACGTCTGCTGCGCTGCGAATACGATTCCCGGCAATGGCGGCGCGCTCGATCAGCGCAAGATGGAAGAGCGTCAGGACATCCTCGTCTACACGACGGAGCCTTTGGCGGAGGGAGTCGAGGTCAGCGGGCCCATCACTGCGACGCTTTATGTCTCCTCCGATGTGAAGGACACGGACGTTACTGTCAAAGTGATCGATGTGCTGCCGGATGGTACAGCCTACAACCTCGACGAGACGATTCAACGGCTTCGCTATCGCGAGGGCGATGACAAAACCGTCTGGATGGAGGCCGGCAAGGTCTATAAGGTCACGCTGACACCGATGAATACCAGCAACTTCTTCGACGCAGGCCACAGGATTCGCATCGAAGTTGCCGGCTCGAACTTCCCTCGCTTCGACCGCAACCTGAATACCGGCGGCAACAACTACGACGAGACGAACGGCATCGTCGCACATACGGCGATCCACCATTCAGCACAATATCCAAGCACGCTCACCCTGTCGGTAGTTAAGCACTAGAGGCTGTAAATTCGATGCATGTGGAAAAGAGCTGGTTTGGACAACTAAGGCTTTCGTTGAGCGCGGCCGCCGTAATAGCGATAGCCATTTCGGCGCGAGCACAGCAGATTGCCTTTACCTGGGACGACCTGCCATCCCATAGTGCGCTGCCGCCGGGCGAAACCAGAGTCGAGATCGGAAGAAAGCTTATCGCCGCCATGAAGGACGCGCACATGCCTCCTGTGTACGGCTTTGTGAATGGCATTCACACCGAGGACGAGCCACTCTCAACGCCGATGCTCAAAGAGTGGCGCGACGCAGGACTGCCCTTGGGCAATCACACCTGGTCCCACACCAGCCTCAACCAGCGGTCGCTCGCCGATTGGGAGGCAGACGCCCTGAAAAACGAACCCTTGTTGAAGTCATACATGGGTAGCGAGGATTGGCACTGGCTTCGCTATCCGAACCTCGCCGAGGGCGATACGCCGAAGAAACGAGACGAGGCGCGTAAGTTCCTGGCTGAACATGGATACAAGATCGCGGGAGTCACGATGAGCTTCGGCGATTACCTTTACAACGATCCGTACGCACGATGCGTCGAGAAAAAAGATTCTGCCTCCATTACGCAATTGGAGGCGAGCTACCTCGCTGCGGCCGACGCCACCATCGACTACACCCGCGCCATGTCGAAGACGTTATATGTCCGCGATATTCCTTACGTTCTTCTCATGCATGTGGGTGCGCTGGATGCACGCATGCTGCCTCGCCTCCTGAAGCTTTATCGCGATAAGGGATTCACCTTCGTCAGCCTTCAGGATGCGGAGAAGGATCCGTTCTACAAGAACGATCTGGATCTCTCGCTGCCATCCGTACCCGATACGTTGGAGGAGGCGATGCATGCACGCAATCTTCCACTTCCGGCGCGACCGGCACCGGCTGTGGATCTGAATCTGATTTGCCGGTAGTCCCGCTCGTCTTATCTAGAATCCCTGGTCGGTCCGGAATGCTGTGACTTTGTTCTTCACGAACGTCACAGCCATGGGATGTCCGAGATTCGAGAAGACGACCATGCGATTGCCGTAGTCCGTGCTTGTGCTCTTCGACACCTGGCCCAGTGACAGTTCCACCTGGCGCTCATTCATTCCGAGAATGACCTGGTGGGCATCGACGGCCTTCCAAATCTCCGGCCCCCAATGCTTGTAGAGCTCGTGCGGGTCGTCGTAGAAGAAGATCTCATCGGTGTAAAACGTGTACTGCCCATCCTGCCGGTAGCCGACGGGCACTGCGAACTCTTTCACGTCGTCCGGCCTGGTGAAGACGAGCAGCACCTGTCTGTCGCCTCCTGGAATTCGAAACGTAGCTGACTTTGGCGCGACCTGCTCCACAGCATCCTTCACGACGAGCTTCTCCGCACCGAGGAGCGTCCCTGCGCTTTTGCCATATTGCACAGCGTGTCCGACATAAGGATAGAAGTCGAGCTGCCCACCTGCCGAAATCCACAAGGTACTGCCCTTCAGCTCCTTCACATCTTTCAGCGAATCGGGCCGTTTCTTCTTGAGGAAGACGAGGTCATCCGCTGGGAGTACCTCTTCCTCGCGGGCCTTGATCGCCATGGGAGCATTACGCTCGTGGTGAAGATACAGCACCTCGCCTCCGACAGCCAAAATCAGGACTGCCGTCATTCCAATCGCCGCCTTGACCCCATTGTTCATTGACGATCCTTTCTTGCTCGAACTTCCGGCCTCTGCCAATCTAATTTACCGGCTCGGCTACGCTCAACTCGCGCTCCGATCCCAGCAAGGACTCGGCCGTCAAAGCGTCCGCACGCCGCAGTTGGGGAAACAGTCCCGCAGCCGAAGCCGTTACGGCCATTGAGGCGATCCCGCCGATCACGACGGCCGGCACCGCGCCCCACCACTGCGCAGTCACGCCGCTCTCAAACTCGCCGAACTCGTTGGACGCTCCGATGAACAGCCAGTTCACCGCGCTGACCCTTCCGCGCATCTCCGGCGGCGTCGCGAGCTGCAGCAGACTCGAGCGGACCACAACGCTGACCATATCGCTCGCTCCCACAACGACCAATGCTACTGCGCTGAGCCAGATACTCTTCGACAAGCCGAAGACCACGGTTGCCGCACCGAAGATTCCAACGCAGATCAGCATGGTGACCCCGGCACGCCGCTTGATCGGCTTGACCAGCATCGTCAGCGACACGGCGAGAGCGCCCACCGACGGCAGCGCGCGGAGCAGCCCCAATCCGCGCGGGCCGGCGTGCAAAATGTCGGTGGCAAAGATGGGCAGCAACGCCGTTGCGCCACCCAGCAGCACCGCGAAAAGATCAAGCGAGATTGATCCGAGCAGCAGCTTCGCTCGCCAGACGTACTCAAGCCCCGCCAGCACGGTCTTCATGCTGAAGGCTTTCTTCTCGGCTGTGACCATCCTGGTGCGAATCATGCTGACCAGCACAATGAATCCCATCAGCATCAGCAAGGTGAAGACGTAGACGACTGGCGCGCCGTTCCACGCCGAGGCGGCGCCTGCAAGCGGCAGCGTGAACAGAAGACCACCCACTGCCGGTCCGGACATGTTCGCGATCTGAAAGACAGTCGCGCCCCACGTTACCGCGTTCACGAAGTGCTCCTTCGGCACAAGACTGGGCAGCATCGCGCTCGCCGCCGGCCCGCTGAACGCCCGGCCCAACCCGATTCCGACGAGCACAGCATAGATAGGCCAGATTCGTCCGCCACGCAATGCTGTTGCGCTCAACGAGAGCCACAGCAACGCCGCGGTACAACAGGCCTGCAAACCATAACAGAGAAGAATGATCCTGCGCCGGTCGAAGCGGTCCGCCGCATGACCCGCAGCCAGCATGACGAGGATGCCCGGCAGAAATAACGCCAGCCCGGTATATCCCAGGTCGAGCGCCGAATGTGTCAGCGCATACACTTGCCAGGCCACCGCGACCGACTGCGCCTCGGCCCCCAGAATCACCATCAACCGCGCTGTTTGATAGAGCCGAAAGTCCCGCGACTTAAACGCCGAGCGGAAATCACCCTTTACCGCCGGCTTCTCTGGTTCCGAACCATCCGCCATACTTTATGTTTTCATACTTCCGTTACGAATAGGTCGCAAGGCAATTAACGCAGCAGCATCCGAAGCCGATCTATCGCCCAAGATAAATCTTGTACTGTGACTCGACTACACCGGTATTCCGCGCCAGCGTCAGCTTCGACTGGTTGTACTGATACAGAGTCTCCACCAGCCGGCTCTGCGCCTGCGCCAGCACCGCCTGGGCCTGCACGACCGGAAGGTTGTCATCGACGCCGGCCTTGTATCTTTCGCTTGCATCGTCGACTTCCTGAGCCGCAAGTTCCACGTTGCTCCGCGCCACTTTGACCAGCTCGTTCGACGACTGCACATCGAGCATCGCCGTCCGTATCTGCCACTCGATCGAAACTCGCAGCGACTCAATCTGCTGCCTCAGTGCGATCACCTGCGCCTGGGCAACTTCATCTTCGCCGCGCAACTGTCCCTCTTGAAAGACCGGCACGCTTACCTTGCCCGTCGCCGAAAATACACCGTGGTAGAAGTCTCCGATCTCGCCGAGCACACCGTAGTACCCATCGAAGGCAAGAGTCGGCAACCTCTCCGCTCTGACGGCTTTGCGGGCCTGAGTTGCAACCTCAAGCTGCGCCTGGAGACCGAGCAGATCCTTCCGCTTCTGAAACGCGAGCTTCATCGCATCGTCGAGCGGAAGCTGGGCGAACTCCGCATAGGGAGCCGTATCGGTCAGGGTGATCTCCTGGTCCGCGGGCAGCCCGATCAGGCGGTTCAGCGCAATCTTGTCCTTGGCGAATGCATTTTCGTCGCTGATTACGGCCTGCTGCTGCGACTGCAACTGCACCCGCGCGCGCAGCGTATCCAGGTTGGTTCCCACGCCGGCGTCATGCGAATCCTTCGCCTGCTGGTAGGCCACCTGATCCGCCTTCTCGAGCGCGCGGGCGTTCTCAATCTGAGCAGCGTCGGCGAGGGCCAGAAGGTACTGCGATCCTACCTCGATGGTCACAGCGCCGAGCTCGTTCAGCGTCGAAAAATTTGCTGCCGAGAGGGATCTCTGCGCCGACCGGTACAGATAGTAAGCCGGCACATTGAACAGCTGCTGGTTCATGCTGATCTGCGCCTCAGCCGTATTGACCTTTACAATCGTGGGGAACGTCGCTGGATTGATCCCGAAATCGGCCAGCTCTGACGGCTTGAAGCCCAGAGCCGCCAGGTTAATCTCCTGCGACTCAATTTCGCCTTTAGCAGTCAGGTTGGGGAGCAGGCTGTTCTTCACCGTCAACAACTCGCCGTGGACCATCCGTTCATTCTGCTGGACCAGCAGCATTTGCAGGTTGCGCTTCTCGCCGCGAGCGATCGCATCGTCGAGACTCAGCGGCAGCGATCCGGGAGTGGTACGGTCTGCTACGATGCCATCCGGCAACTTTGCGGGGTTAGGGACCGGCGCCGCAGGCAGTTCGGTCTTTTCCTGCGCGTTTGCAAGCGCAACGAGTCCACAGCAGACGAATGCTGCAGCCCACACCCCTGCTCTTTTCAAACAATTGCCCAATTAACCTGTAATCCTCAACTTGATTAGAGTCTACTGTGCCTGGATCGGTTGCGAATTCTTCTCTGCTAAAGGCCAGGAAAATCAGTTACCTGCAGAGGCTCCGCGAAAAGCTGCCAAATCGCTGAGCCACGAACATTCTAGCAAGCTGGTACCGGCTCACTGAAGATCCTGCATCAGCCCGGCGCCCGCTCAGATAAAATACAAAGGACAACCTTATGCGTCTTACCTCAATGAACCGTATTACCCTCGCCGCCCTGCTCCTCCTGCTTCCTGCCAGCGTGCCAGCCGTTCTGGCCCAGACAGGTCCCTACCGCGACACTTCCATGCTGCGAGCACCCGTCGGTGTTCCCGTCGCCATCTACGAGTTCGAGGATCTCGAGTGCCCGGCCTGCGCCCATGCCTTTCCCATCGTGCATGCGGCCGTCGACAAATACAAGATTCCGCTGGTCCGGCGCGACTTTCCCCTGAAGATGCACATCTGGAGCTTCGACGCCGCAGTAATTGCGCGCTACGTTCAGGATAAGATCTCGCCCCAGGCCGCAGAAGACTACCGGCGAGCAGTCTTTCTCAATCAGGCGGCAATCGCGTCGAAGGAAGACCTGAACGCCTTCTCGCAGAAATACTTTCAATCGCATGGACACACGATGCCGTTCGTCATCGATCCCAATGGCCTGTTCGCCGCCGAGGTTCGCGCCGACCAGACACTCGGCGAGAGAATCAATCTGCACCAGACCCCGAGCATCTTTATCGTGACCCAGAAGGGCTACACCGAGGTGACTGATGTCACCCAGCTCTATGCAATGCTCGACACGGCGATCGCGGAGAACCCCGCGCCCAAGGCAACGGCAAAACCCAGGACGACAGCGCATAATTAGTCTCCTCAGATAACAAAGGCCCGGGCAAGCTGCCTGGGCCTTTATTCTTTAACGATCGCGGCAGGGCTACTTCGTCCCCGTCTCCGTCCACAGAAACGCCATCTCGTCGGCATAATCCTGCACCAACTGTGTCTGCGATACGCCTGCGCTGTGGCCGCCCTTCAGGCTATAGTGAAGCAGAATCGGCCTTCCGCTCGAAGACGACGTCTGCATCAGCGGTGTCATCTTGCGCGCGTTCATCGGATCGACGCGCGTGTCTCCATCCCCCGTGAAGAAGAAGATCGCAGGATACTTTGTCCCCGGTTTTACGTTCTGGTAGGGCGAGTACTTCAGGATGTACGGATAATCCTTCGCATTCTCGGCCGATCCATACTCGGTCGTCCACGTGCGCCCCATCTCGAACATCTGGTAACGCAGCATGTCGAGCAACGGATAACCGCACCAGATCGCGCCAAAGAGATCCGGCCGCTGCGTCATCGAAGCGCCCATCAACAGGCCGCCGTTCGAGCGTCCCCGAATGGCAAACCGCTCCGGGGCCGTGTACTTGTTGGCGATCAGATACTCGGCCGCCGCAAACCAGTCGTCGAAGACGTTCTGTTTCTTCTCAAACATCGCTGCCTTGTGCCAGGCTTCGCCGTACTCATCGCCGCCGCGGAGGTTCGGCAGCGCAAACCATCCGCCTTGCTGCATCCACCATGCATACTCCGGGTTCCACACAGGCGTCTCGCTCAGAGCAAAGCCGCCGTAGCCGGTCATCAGCAACCGTTCGCTCCCATCGCGCTTCAAACCCTTCTTGCCGGCGATGAACATCGGCACTTTAGTTCCATCTTTTGAAGTGTAAAAAACCTGCTTCACCTCGTACTGAGTGGAATCAAACGGCACCTTATCGCTATAAAACACCTCGGACTTTCCCGTCTTCGTGTCGTAATGGAAGATCGTCGGCGGTGTAATGATCGACTGGAAGGTGTAGAAGCCATCCGTATCCACCGCGCGCCCCAGCAGCGTGGAACCCGCGCCAATCCCAGGGAAATCGATATTTCCTTCGGCCTTTCCTTCCAGCGAATAGATTGTCACCTCGGATTTCACATCCTTCAGCCGCAGCACAAACATCTTGCCGCCAACCACATTCACACCTTCCAGCACGTCCTTGCCTTCGGGGATGATCACCGGCCACTCATCCGGCCCTTTGCCCTGTACAACCTTCAGCACTCGCCCGTTCGGTGCTTTGTAGTCGGTGCGCATGTAGAAGGTGTCGCCCACGTTGAACTCGCCGAACCGGCTATCGATCCCGTACACCAGCGGCACAATCGGCGAATCCGGCACACGCAGGTCCTTAATCAAAATATCTTCGCGGGTCGCAGGCACGCCGCGGCCAATGCGGAACACCAGATAATGTCCGTTCTGGGTAATGCGTACGCCGACACCATCGATCTCGCCGAGCTTCTCGCCGCGATACTCCTTGCCGAGGATCATTGGATCGCTATCAAGCGGCGTTCCGAACTTGTGATAAAAAACCCGGTTCCCCTCATGTGGAAACAGTTTGGAGTAGCAGACTCCAGCCTTATCCGGACTAATATCGACACCGGAATACCGCGCCCGCGGCATCACGTCGCCCGTATCTTTGCGCGTCGCAACATCCAGGAAGCGCACCTCGACCTCATCGGCGCCGCCAATGCGCACGCCATAGGCCATCATCGAGCCATCTTCCGTAATGTTCATCGTGTTGACTGAGGTGTTCTGGTCGGTGCTCAGAGTGCTCGCGTCGATCAGCTTCTCGTCAGTTCCATGCAATCCCACGCGCACATAAATCGACGCCTGGTTCTCGTCAGCCTTGCGCTTGGAAAAGAAGTAATGATCGCCGCGGCGAGTCGGAACACTGACAAAATCCGTCTTCAGCAGTTTGCCCATCTGGTCGACGACCTCGGGAAGCATCTTAACCTGCGCAAAGTACTGAGCGGTGTAGGCATTCTGAGCCGTAATATAAGCCCGCGTCTCAGCACTGCGCGCATCTTCGAGCCATCGATAGGGATCTGTAACTTTAATCGGCACATTTTGATCCGTGCTTTGGTACTCGTCGACCACGGGATCGGTCTTGACCGATGGCGGATGTGGCAAAACTATCCCATCCCCGCCGTGAACCTGCGCCTGCCCCGCTGCCGCACTCCACAAAACCGTTGCCATCACAAAAAAAACACTGCTCCGCATCGCATCTCCCCGGTACGTCGATTCCTGATATCTCAAGATAGACGAAGAATGCACCCCCGAGGCAGGGATTTGCAACCCCTTACTTATTTCACTTTAAAGATTAGGAAATAATCCTCACCATCCGATTTGGTGAAATCGTACGTCCCCACCAGTTTGAACCCGGCCTCGCCCATCTCCTTGACCACCACATCTTGGTTCAGCCCGTGGTTCGCGCCATTCCCGTTGCGATCGATAATCCCCACCTTCGCCTCGGGCCGCAAGGCGAGTTTCAGCGTCTTCACAAAAGCGACCGGATGCGCAATCTCGTGGTATACCTTCAGCATCAGCACGGCATCGACGCTTCCCTGCGGCAATCTAGGATCGTCCGGCGAACCCAGCACCGTCCTTACATTCGGCAATGTCTTCCTTCACAATCCTCTTGCCGATGTACTCAATCGCCATGGGATTGATGTCTTCGGCAAGCACAACGCCCGTCGACCCCACCCGGCGCGCAGCCCTCACCGAAAACCACCCCGACCCCGCGCCGACGTCTGCAACGTTCTTCCCCTGCGTAATCCCCAGCAGGTCCATCACGCGATCGATCTGCAGCTTCTTGTCGCGGTCCGGATATTCAAAGATGGAAAGATCGCCGGAATATGGCGTACTCGTCGGCCTTTGCGTCGCCGGAGCCGGTTGCGTCTGCGGCTGAGCCTGACTTCGTATCGCTGGCCCGATCCCCTGCGCGCTCGCAACAGCAAGCGGCATCGTCAACAAAAGCAGAACGATTCCCACCCGCACTTCAGCCAGCGAAAGAACCTTCATGCCCCCACAATCAGCCATCGCGTTGACGATTGGCAAGGGCCTCGCTTCACTTCGTTCTAATCCTGCACAATGATTCCCACCCAATTGGAAAAGGGAGCCGCCACCCGGCTCCCTTTTGGCAGGGAAGTTTACCGCAATCCGCCACCGGCCTTCAGCAGCTCTCCGGTCAACCACGCCGAATCATCCGAGGCCAGAAACGCCGCAACCGTCGCGATATCCTGCGGCTGTCCGATACGGCCAAGCGGAGTCTGCGCCACGGTGTTCTTCTCGAAATCGCTTCCGATAAAGCCAGCTGCGTGCACGCCTTCGGTCTCCACAATTCCAGGATTGATCGAGTTCACGCGGATCTTCTTCGGCCCAAGCTCCTTGGCGAGAACTTGAGTGATCGCATCAACCGCGCCTTTGCTTGCGGTGTACACGCTTGATCCCGGCGGCGTGAGCGAAGAAACAACAGACCCGATATTGATGATGCTGCCACCCTCCGGCCCAAAGTATTTCAAAGCTTCCTTTGAGGCCAGCAGCAATCCCAACACGTTCAAATTGAACATCCTGTGATAGTCCTCGGCCGTCACCTGATCGAGCGGGGTAAAACTATAAACACCGGCATTGTTCACCAGCGTATCCAGGCGCCCAAAGGCCTTTTTCACTTCGGCAAAGACCTTGCCGATGTCTTCCTGCCTGGAAAAATCTCCCTGCACAGCCACAGCCTTGCCGCCCTTTGCTTTAATCTCGGCGACAACCTTGTCTGCACCCTCTTTACTCGCCGCGTAGTTGACAACCACGGACGCTCCCTCCGCCGCGAGAGCCTTCGCAATACCCGCGCCAATCCCCTTCGACGCTCCCGTCACCAATGCCACCTTATTCGTAAGCTTTGCCATCCTCATCAATTAGATGCTTATCGAATTATCAAACGATAGGACATTCGAATTCAGGAGCACGAAGACGCGAAGAGGAAAGATTCAAGGATTGCGGAAAGCTTATCGCTGGAGGGCGAGGCCCCTACGCTAAATCTTCGTCAATTGCTCGGTATAGGCTTTCAACACATCGCGCCGCAGGGTGTAGCTGGCAAACTTGCCTGCGCGCGTCACAAGAATAAGCCCGGCAGTTTCAAGCTCCTTCATGTGATGCGACAGCGTGGCAGCAGTCACCGCATGACAGTCTTTGATGTCCGCACACTGCATCGGCTTTGTACAGCTTCCGATCTGGCGCAGCAGTTCAAGCCGCCGGGGATCGGCCAGCGCCTTCGCGATCAAGTGAATCCGGTCGTCGCTCAGCCTGACAGTCTCGGCCCCCACGCGCTTTGTAACAGCCATCGCGACTCCTAGCGAATCTGCACCAACTCCGCACCTGCTCCGTGGCCGGCAGAAGCGCCCGGGTTCACCGACGAGGTCTGCGGCGCGCGCCAGTGATCGATGTAGCTTACCTGATGCACGCAACTGATCGTGCAACTTGGCGCACAACTCTTCTCCGTCAAAAACTCGCGCTTCACATCCGCGGTCTGGTACTGCGCCAGAGGAACCGCGGGATAGCCGCGCTGCTGGCTGCAATAGTGCACCAGGCCATTCTCGCAGATATACAGATACCGCCCGCCCGCGCGGCAACGCCAGTCGTTCGTCTTCCCGTTGGCGATCGCCTCCTGAAAGTGATTGAACCGCGAGTAGCTCCGGCGAGTCAGGTTCCGCACTCTGTCCCAGACACTGCGCTCTGCCTCGCCAAGAGGCTTCAACTGCCCGCTACCGTCATGGATGATCCCAATCGTCGAGCTGAATCCAAGTCCCAGCGCTCGCTCGCTCACCGTCAGAGCATCGTTGGGGTTCGCAATGCCGCCGCCAACCACGGAGTTGATGTTCACATGAAAGTCCGCATGCTCAGCCAACATCTGCAGCTTCTTGTCCAGAACCTTCAGGCTCTTCTTCGAGACCTCATCGGGCATCACATTGTCAATCGAGATCTGCATGTGGTCGAGCCCGGCCTTGTTCAGCCGCTGAATCCGATCCGGCATCAGCAGATAGCCGTTCGTAATCATCCCGGCAATCGCGCCGGTCTTCCTGATCCGCGCAATGATCTGATCCAGCTCCGGATGCAGCAGAGGCTCGCCGCCAGAGATCGTAATCACCGACGTACCAAGCCGTCCCAGATGGTCGATGCGACGCAGCATCTCGTCGATCGGCACCGGATCGGAAAAATCGTCGAACTCGTTACAATAGGTACACGCCAGGTTGCACCGTCGCATCGGCACAATGTGCGCCATATACGGGTGTCCGGTCGAAAGCAACGCCGACCCGATCGAACCCAGCTCACGCAGTTTGCGTGTCACTGCCTTCCGGCGGCGGCTTGCAGACATCGGCCGCTTGCCGGGTGCAGAACCAGTTATCGAAGCAGAAGACATAACACTTTTAAGTATATCGAACGATGACGCAAGGAACTTCGCTGCGGCTCGTTACTTGCCCACCAACAGGATCGAGAACGTTCCCGGCACCATCTGGCCTCGTGCCGGGCGGCCACCCGGCGCAGGAGCCGGAGGCGGCGTGAACTCGGCTGTAATCAGGAACAAACGGCCGGTCTTGCTGTCCAGCGTCAGGGTCTTCGCCCGCGGAGCCGTCTGGAGCGTCTGCTCAACGACAAAACTCGTCGGGCTGTTCTCCTTCACAATCGTCAACGTCCCGTCGCCCTGCGAGCTGAAAGCCTCCATCGTCTTCGGGTTAAAGACCGCGCCATCGCTGCCGGCGCCGATCGGCAGCGTCTCAAGAATCTTTCCGTCGCCCGCGTTCAAAATTACCATCGTCTGCGGGCTGCGGCACGAGGCGAAGAGGATATTGTTCTTCACATCCATCGCCAGCCCGGCGCAGGTGCCTCCCTTGCCTTGCAGATCGTAGGTCGCCGTCACCTTCAGCGCCTTCGCATCCACCACGGCGATGCTACCCTTGTCTTCCAGATCGATATAGAGATGTCCTTTGCCATCGGAGACCGCCTGCTCCGGGGCGCCGCCCAGATCGACCGTGCCGGCAATCGAGCCGTCCTTCGCATCGATCACCGTAACGTTCGGCGCACCATGGCTCAACACATAAATCCGCCCACTGGATGGATCACCCAGGATGCCGTCCGGTCCTCCCTGCGCGTCAATGGTCTTAATCGTCGCAAGCGTCTTCGCATCCCACATCACCACTGGCTTGCTGCTGCCAAATCCATGTTGCGACTTCGGGTCCACCGCGGCTCCATGCGCGCTGGCATCGGCGACCTCGCCCAGCGGCTTCAGCGTATCCAGGTCGAAGACGGTGATGCGTCCCGCAGGCCCACTGCGCGGCACGTACAACTTGCGCCCGGCATCGTCGGCATACACATAATCGAAGCCACCCTCGCCGCCAACCTTCTCCGTCTGCAAGACCTTATACGGCCCCTGCGCCCAACTCGAAAACGGCATCATCGCCACTACAGCAGCCAGCACAAGGGAGACTCGTCGCATTAACCTATTACCTCGCTCACTGAGCATAGTTGAAAATTGTGTGTGCGCAAACAGAAAGCGGCCGCAAAGGCCGCTCTTCCAAGTTAAGAATGTATGAATTACAACTTCGCCAGTAACTGCCTCGTCTGCTGGGACGTCTGCTGGAAGAAATCCTGCAGGCCCAACCCTTGCCACAGTCCAGACCGCTTCTTTCCATCCGGTGTCAGCGTCAGCTTCTGCTCATGTTTGTCACGCAGCACGACGATAGGCACCGATTTGCCGCGATTGTCATGCACCATCTTGGTCCAGTCGTTTCCGTTCGCCACCGAGACCGAGTTGATCTTCACGACGACATCCCCAGCCTTCAGTCCCGCCTCTTCTGCCGGGCTGTTGCCGTCGACGCTCCGCACCAGCAACCCTGCGCCATCCACCGCGCCGAAGAACTCCGCAAGCTGTCGCCCCATAACCTCCAGCTTCGCGCCGGTGAACGACGAGCTCAGAACAATGTCTTCCGTGCCCAGCAGATCCTTATGCTCCTTTTGCGCTGGTGGATTCGCCGGCTTCGAGCTGTTGTCCGGCGCGTAGATCCCGCCGCGAACAAATCCTGAAGCCGGGGCAGGCACGGAGTAGTGCTGCTCCCAGGCTTGCAGCCCAAGCGTCCTGCGATCCGCCGCTGTCATCGTCAAAGTCTGGGTCTGGCCATCGCGGCTGACAACAAAAGTGACCGCCTTCCCGATCGCCAGCTCATGCAACATATGCCGTAACTGCTCTTCGCTCTCGACCACCTGGCCATTCATCTGAAGGATCACATCGTGCATGCGCATCCCTGCCTTGCAGGCTGGGCCATCGTGGTCAAGATCTGTGATCTCCGCGCCCTTCGCATCCTTCAGCCGCAACATCGCCACCTGATCGTCGCTGACATCCCGAGTCGATATGCCGATATAACCCGGCACCGCATGCTGGTGCGCCTCGCCCATCGCAGCCGCATACATCTGCGAACCGCCGGCCGCGGCTCTCTCTGCCGCATGCAATGTCTGCCGTCCGCCCAGAACGGCAACTCCCGCCACCAGCGCTACCACTCCGAACGATCCGCGGTGTTTTCTCTGCATGACGTCAACCAGCACTTCTTCTTTCGATGAAAAATTAGAGGTAGAACCCAGTCGCTACATTACTGAATATCAGCGGCGCCCTGCAAGGCGTTGAACGATGCCGTACGGATAAAGGGGTTGGCATCCTGCGCCGCAACAGTCCGCAAAACCTGCCGCACGCTCGAGTCCGACTGCACCGGTTCCAGAACCCCGATAGCCGTCTGCCGCACCTGCGCATCCGAATCGTGCATCACCGCTTCAAGCACCGCGTCGCGCACATGCTGGTCCTGCCCAACGTACTCCTGCAGGCCCTCAAGCGCCTTCATGCGAACGCCGGCATCCTGGTCATACCGCAGCGACACCATCAGCGCATGGCGAATGTCCTTGCCATCGGCGGTCGTCGCCTGGCACGCATGCCCGGCCTTGCACTCATGCGTCAATAATGAAACCGAGTTCATCCTTACGCCATCCGTCGCCGCCGCGGTCGTCCCCACCAGCAGCAGATTGCGAATCTCCGGACTATCCAGCGATCCTTCCATCGACTCCGGAACGATCTTGTTATAGTTCACCTGCACCAGCTCCGAGTTCGGCGTCTGCACAATGCTGGTCACACTCGCAACCACACCCTCTGTTGGGTGATTCACCGTAACGATCCCGCGATCCTTCGGCTTTGGCGCATTGGCAACCTGGTATCGATGAGTAAAGTTGCCTGCCAGAAATCCAATGCCAACCAGCAGCGTTGCCAGGGCGGGCGCGCTCTGCACATTCCCGAACCACCGCCAAAAATTCGTCCTCAGTTGAGTTAGGAATCCATGCGGCGGAATCATGTCCAGCGCATCGTCCAGCTTCATCCTCGACTGCGCCAGCAGATTCGGCGAGGGCTCGAGCACCGGCAGCATGGCCAGGCGTTCCTCAAACCCTCGAAACGACTCCAGCTCCTCCCGGCAATCCTCGCATCCTGCCAGGTGCTGCTCTAAGACTCCCGCCAACTCATCCGGAAGCTCGCCATAATTCAACAACACAATGCAATCTCTTGCGCTCTGACACTTCATTGTCCTACCTCAACCAGCCTCAAAATTCTGCCTGCGTCCCGGGTCTTTGCCTGCGCCCTTTCTATCGATCCATCGCCAGCCACTGTGCTTCAACCTCTAAGTTCCGACAGATTCGCCCGCAGCTTTCGCGTGGCGCGAAACAGCGTATTCTTTGCCGTCTCCTCCGTCGTGTTCAACATCTCGCCTATCGTTCTCAGCTTCAACCCCTGGTAGTGTTTCAATTCAAAAACCGTTCGTTCCCGCGGAGTCAACTTGCCCAGCGCATCGTTGATCCGTTCGTTCATCACCTTCCGGTCGAGCTCTCTTGCGGGGTTGGCCATTGCCCGCTCGTCGGAGATATTCGCCATCAGGTCCATCTCATCGCCACTGGCATCCAATACTGTTGCCGGATCTTCCCTGCGGCTCTTGCGCCGCCGCAACTGATCCAGACAGAGATTCGTGACAATCCGATAAAGCCACGTATAAAAGCTGCACTCGAACCGGAAGTTCCCCAGGTGCCGGTATGCCTTGATGAAGGCTTCCTGGTGGACATCCTGCGCATCCTGCTCATTTCCGAGCATATGCAGCGCCAGCCGAAGCACCGACTGGTCATATCGCCGCACCAGGGCATCGAACGCTGCACGCTGGCCCTTCTGAGCCTCGCGAATCAGCTCATCGTCCTCGGTTCGCTGCTGAGCCCGCGCGTCCAACTGCGCCTGCGTCAGCTTACCGCCGCTCCTGGTCCCGGATTGGGCCGCAGCCTTTGCCATCGCTGGCATCGATTCTACAGCCGTAGACCCCAATATTCCCATCGCAAACGGGCTAATATGCCGTTTTTGAGCCACTGCCGCCAACGGAGCCGACAACTCCCCGCCCAAATCCATCCCGACTGCATCTGCGTTCATGGACTGACTCCGGAGGTCAGAAAAAATCGAATAACACTCAATAGACACTGCCGCGCCAGAAAGGTGAGCGAACCCGCCCACCTGTTTTCCTACCACCATCGGGGTACACTCACCCCATGCCGTCCCGTCCCACCTCCGCACCCAGTCTCTTCTCCGACGCCCCCGCCCCCAAACCAACCCAATCCACCTGGATCAACGCCCACTGCGACGGCGGTGCCCGCGGAAACCCCGGCCCAGCCGGCTTTGGGGCCGTCCTACAGGACGAGAACGGCCACATCCTCGCCGAACTAAGCGAGTTCCTCGGCGTCCGCACCAACAACTACGCCGAGTACTCCGGCCTCCTCGCCTGTCTCCAGTACGCCCTCGACCACCACCGCCCCCGCCTCCGCGTCGTCTCCGACTCCGAGCTGATGGTCAAGCAGATCCAGGGCAAATACAAAGTCAACTCGCCCGATCTCCGACCCCTCTGGCAGGAAGCAAGAAACCGCATAGCTAAGCTCGAAGCCTTCGAGATCTCCCACGCACTCCGCCACAAAAACAAGGACGCCGACCGTCTGGCTAACGAAGCCATGGACCGCGGAATGAAACGCTCGCCAGCCCCCGCCTCTGGTAAGAATTTGTCATCCTTCGGCGAAGCCGGAGGACCTGCTTCTCGCACAGAAGCGGCATCCATAGCCCGGCCCTACCCCACCAAATCAGAGACCCCGCCCAATCCCTACGACAAGGCTAACGCCATGCTCCGCGGCTTCACCAAAAACGGGACCATCCATCTCCTCGGCGGAGCCACCCTCCCCGACGGCGTCTTCGTCAAAATCATTCGCGAATAGCTCGTCGCCAGCTAATTGGGGCTAGGCTGCTCGACATGTTCGATAACTAAAACCGGCACGGGCTCTTTCGCAGGTTCGCATCATTTCCCAAACGGTCTTTAGTCAGTTAGACGCGACGCGAATAAATCCGTTCAACCCTTCTTCAAACCAGGCTGTTGATAGATCCCGACCACGTTGCCTCCGGGATCACGAAACCTCGCCGTAATCTCAGGCGCATCTCCGCCAATCGGCTGCACAATCTCGCACCCGTTCGCCACAATCGCCTTCATCGTAGCCTCCGCATCTTCGACCATCACATACAGCAGAAATCCTGGCTGCGAAGCAGGCGGTCTCCCCACAGACCACGTTCCGCTCACCTGATCCACGGTATCGGTGAACGCGGTCGACCCATCCCCCCGCTTCCGAATCTCCCAGCCGAAGACGCGCCCATAAAAATCAGCCGACCGCGCAATATCAGTCGCAGGAATATCGATATAGCAGATCTTTCCGTTCGCATAACCATCAGCCATAGCTCCTCCTTGTAAACACCGTGATTTTAGCGCGACAGGCGAATCTCTGGATTACTTGCCCGCCGATTCAGCCAGATCCGCACACAGCTTCTCCACGACAGACATCTGTTCCAGCATCCCTCCGAGCTTCGCGACTCCCACACTCTTTTCAAAGTGGGTCTGCATCCGGTCGAAGATCCCCACCACCCGCGCCGCGCGCCTCTTGCCCCCGGGCTCAAGAGCCAGCCGGAACGACCTCGCATCCTCCGGATCGATCCGCCGCCGCACCAGCCCCTTCGCCTCGAGCGAAGAGACACAGTGGCTCACATTTCCGCGAGTCGTCTGAAAAGTCTCCGCCAGATCGGAGGGTTTAATGCCGGCCTTCTTCTCAAAGAAGATCGCAGCCAGCATCAGAGCCTCAAAAAACGTCAGGCCTTCGTCCCGCAGAATCGCATTCAGCGAAGCTTCCATGCTGCGCCCGATCCGGCTAGCCTGAAAGGCAGGGCTTTGCCGCAAAAACGCCTCAATCCGCATCGCAAGCTCCTCTAAAATGTAGTTTACTAATTCAACTATTTATAACAACACAAAATTACTCTCGCATCTATCGGAAATCCGGGCATGATGATCTCAGGCCCAACCGCAATAACCATGAAAATCCAGCAAACTCATCTTCTCCTCAGCCTCCTCTCATTGAGCGCCGCCCTCGCCCAACAACCGCAGCAAACACCCGCCTCTACTTCAACTCCAACGAAACCTGCCACCACCACCCAAAGCATCACCGTTACCACCACCATCGAACCCCTTCCCCTCGCCGAAAGTGATCGCTCCGTCAACCTCATCGAGCCACGCGACCAACCCCTCGTCTCGAACTCCGTAGTCGATTACCTCCGGCAAGATGCGTCCCTCAACCTGCAAGCCCGCGCGGCCAACGGCGTCCAGGCCGACCTCAGTCTCCGCGGCACAACCTTCGAGCAATCCCTCATCCTGCTCAACGGCCTCCGCATCAACGATCCCGAGACGGGCCACCTCAATCTCGACATCCCCATTCCGCTCGACGCCGTCACGCGCATTGACATCCTCCACGGATCGGGCAGCACGTTCTACGGCTCCGACGCCATCGGTGGCGCCGTCAACCTCCTCACCCAACCGCCAGCTCCGGGCCTGACCATCATCGGCAGCATCGCAGCAGGCAGCTACACATCCCTCGAACAACACCTCCGGGCCTCCTACACCGCTGGCCCATTCGCCGAACAACTTACAGGCAGTCGCGACACCTCCGACGGCTTCATTCCCGACCGCAACTACTCAAGCAACGCGCTAGCCTCCGAGACCTGGCTCACGACAAAACCCGGCGCCACCGACATCCTTCTAGCCACCAGCGACCGCCCCTACGGAGCCAACCAGTTCTACGGCCCCTACCCCTCATGGGAGCGCACCAAAGGCTGGTTCGCCAGCATCCAGCAGCAGCTCGGCCAACAAACCGCCGCCAGCTTCGGCTACCGTCGCCACTCCGACCTCTTCGTCCTCTTCGTCGACCAGCCCGCCATCTACGAAAACAACCACATCACCACCAGTTACGAAGGAGCTCTCCGACGAGCAGACAACTTCGGCTCCAACACCACCCTCTCCTACGGCGTCGAAGCCGATGGCGACACCATCAACTCGAACTCTCTCGGCCAACACTCGCGCAACCAAGGCGCAGCCTACGCCAATCTAAGCCTCCGCGCACTCAAACGCTTCTCTCTCTCGATAGGAGCCCGCGACGAGATCCTCTCCAACAGCGGCAGTAGCGTCGGCAACGGAGGTAATGGAAACAACAACGTCTTCTCCCCCAGCGTCGCCGCCGCCTACACTCTCACCCACACCACGCGCCTCCGAGCCTCCGCCGGCCACGGCTTCCGCCTGCCCACCTACGTCGACCTCTACTACTCCGACCCCACGACCATCGGCAACCCCAACCTCAAACCCGAGTCCTCCTGGAGCTACGAAACTGGCATCGACTGGACTCCATCAAACGGCCGCCTGACCCTCACCGCCACCGCCTTCCGCCTCCAGCAAAAAGACACCATCGACTACGCAAAAACCATCCTCGCCACCCCCACCCTAACCGCATCCGAACCCTGGCAAGCCATCAACATCCAGAACCTCAACATCACCGGAGCCGAAGCCACCCTCCGCCTTCGCCTCACCGAAACGCAGCAACTCCAGTTCAGCTACACCGCTGCCCACGCCGCCTCACCCCCACCCAACCTGCTCTCTGAGTACGCCTACAACTACGCCGCCCAAAACGCCATCTTCGGCTGGAGCGGAACGCTACCAGGCAAAATCGGCCACCAGATCAACGCCCACACCCAAATCAACATCGTGCAAAAAACCCAACACACCGCCTACCCACTCTGGGACATCGCCGCCTCGCGCAACACCGGCCACATCCGCCCCTACCTTCGAGCCTTAAACCTAAGCAACACCGGCTACCAGGAGATCCCACAAGTCCCCCTGCAAGGCCGGACCCTCATGGTCGGCACAGAGTTCAACTGGTCCCATGCCGGCCACTGATCTCGCGTCTACTTCGCTAGCTCCGCCTTCACAATCTCGCTCACCAGCTGCCTGTCCGCGCGCAGCCCATCCGCCAGGATCCTCTGCAAAACCACCTTCATCACAGCCCCCATATCCTTCGGCCCTGGCCTCTTCCCATCCGTCGTCATCGTGTCGATCGCCCCCGCGACAACTTCGCGAATCACATCCTCCCCGGCGGCCTGCGGCAGATACCCTTCAATCATCCCAATCTCCGCCTGCTCCTTCGCTGCAAGCTCCGGCCGGTTCCCTTTGGTAAACGACTCCACCGACTCCTTCCGCTGCTTAATCAGCGTCGTCAGAATCTGCGACTCCTCTGCATCCGTCAGCTTCTCGCGCTTATCGATCTCTTTGTTCTTCAGCGCCGACTTCACCATCCGCAGCGTCGTCAGCTTATGTTCATCCTTCGCCTTCATCGCCACCACAATATCCGTCTGAATCTTCTCGCCAATCGTCATCGTTCCCTCGTCTCCGCAAATCAATCCCTCATTATAAGTTCGGCACTCAACGTCCGCAGCGTATCAACGCTGAAACTCAATCTCCTCAATGATCGGAGGGTTTCGATCGTAGTCGCTATATCGAATCCACTTCGGTCGCACTACGAAATGCACAATCCCCGGCCAGCTCATGCGCGAAACTCCATCCGGCCAAACCGCGAAATAAGCTGCTTGATACCGCTTCAACTCTGCCCCATTCGGCTCGGTCGCAATCCCTTCATATTGAACCGTCTGTTCTCCATCCCAGCCCACAACCAGCGAGCAGGACGGACGCGCGATGAGATTCCGATACTTCCTCGAAGATTTCACCGTATCGAAAATAATCTCCAGCTCAGGCGTCGTGGCAATACCAACAAGCGCGGACTGAGGAACGCCGTCCCCCGACAAACTCGACACGACCGCATACCGAAATTGCGCCATGAACTCATAAATAGCTTTTGTCTCCATATGTCACTCCGCAGCGCGTAAGAAATCATGCGCACACTCAGCGTGCAAAACCATGAGCACAACTCGCTGAGCGCACAACTCCATCGATCTTTTCAGATGGCCGATTACTCTACAATATTTCTATGATCCGCAAAACTCGCCTCTTCACCCCTGGCCCGACGCCTCTTCTCCCCGCCGCGCAGTTCGCCATGGCAGCGGCCGACATCCACCACCGCACCCCGGAGTTCCGCGCCCTCTACACCCGCGTCCTCGCGCAGCTCAAAGACTTCGTCGGCACCAAAAACGACGTCATCATCCTCTCCGCCTCCGGCACCGGAGCCATGGAAGCCTCCGTCTCCAACCTCACCAGCCCCGGCGACCGCGTCCTCGTCCTCACCGCTGGCAAGTTCGGCGAGCGCTGGGCCTCTCTCGTCAAATCCTTCGGCTGCCACGCCGACGTCATCGAAAAACCCTACGGCCAGACCTTCTCCCTCGACGAGATCAAAGCCGCCCTCAAGCTCGAAACCCGCGCCGTCTTCGTCCAGGCCACCGAGTCCTCCACCGGCGTCCGCCACGACATCGAAGGCATCGCCAAGCTCCTCAAATCCGAAAACTCCGAGGCCCTCCTCATCGTCGACGGCATCACCGGCCTCGGCACCACCCACCTCGACATGGACGGCTGGGGCATCGACGTCCTCATCGGCGGCTCGCAGAAAGCGGTCATGATGCCTCCTGGCCTCAGCTACCTCGCCGTCAGCTCGCGAGCCTGGGACCGCATGGAGTCCACCTACAACCCGCGCTACTACTTCGACCTCCGCAAAGAGCGCAAGAACGCCGCCAAAGGCGAATCCGCCTACACCCCCCCAGTCGCGCTCATCGCCGCACTCGGAGCAGCGCTCGACTACATCGCCGGACAGGCCGCGACACCAGAAAATCCAAAAGGCGATCTGGCCGAAGGCCGAAAGAAACTAATCGACAACGCCGAAACCTGCGCCGCCATGACCCGCGCCGCAGCCACCGCACTCGGCTTCAAACTCTTCGCCCCCAAAGGCTCCGAGGCCGCCGCAGCCACAGCCATCGTAGCCCCCGAAGGCACCGACTCCGGCACACTAGTCAAAGGCCTCAAATCCCAATTCGCCGCCATCGTCACCGACGGCCAGGGAGAGATGAAGGGCCAGCTCTTCCGTATAGCCCACATCGGCTTCTTCGACTACATGGACACCATCGCCATCATCGGAGCGTTAGAACAAGTCATAGCAAAAACCAAAACCCCTCTACCCAACTTCGAATTCGGCAAAGGCCTGATCGCCGCCCAAAACTACTTCGCCAACCACGCTAAATAACAATACAGCCGCAGAGGACACCCGCATCTGCGGCCAGAAAAGGTACCCCCCTATGTCGTGCAGGAGTCTTTGAGATAAAGTGTTACCAAATCCAGGGCCTGTGTGTGAGTCGTTCAAGAAATTTAAGAACGAATTGGAGCCATTATGCCCAAGGAATCTCAAAGCACCGATGCGATTGTTAAAGAAACTCCAAAACCGATGTTTAGCCAGAATGCTAAGCTCGCAGCTTTCTCCGATCTTTGTTTCGTCCTGCTGCCCTTCATCGTAATCTCTATCATCCTCATCTTTACCGGACGTTGGCATGAAGTTCTCTACGTTCCTGAGTGGTCGATTGCAACGCCTGTGGTCGTTGGGCAGACCATTAGCCGCATGGTAAGTTCAATTGCGAATAGATCGGTAGTAAAGGAGGGCGTTGTTTTTGTAATCTGCGCGGTGATTGTATTTCTGCTTGTGCCTTCCCTGATCATTTTAGGATTCGTTCTTGAAGCACCTAAGGTAACGACGGGGTTGGCAGTCACTCAGATCGCGCTTTTTCTTGCCGGAGTCGTGCTTTCATTCATAATGAACAGTTTGCTCTTTGACATCGAACACGAGAGCGATCCGCAAAAACCATGAAACGCTCAACCCAAGTCGTCACCCCACTCCTCGCCGCAGCAGCCCTCGCTATCACCACCGGCTGCAATCGCCAGATGCAGCGCTGCGTCGACGAGCACAACAATGTAGTCGACGACAGCTTCTGCAAGAATCTCCCCAACCAGCCGCAACAACAATCCGACGGCCACGGCGGTTTCGTCCCCGTCATCATCCCCTACCGCTACTACTACGGCGGATGGGGTGGCTATGGCATCGGCACCCCGGTAGGCGGCGGCTCCTTCACTCCCAGCTCCGGAGTCAGCTACGTCACCCGCGGCGGATTCGGCAGCTCCTTCGCCGAAGGCGGCAGCCACTCCAGCGGCAGCGGCGAAGGCGGAGCCCACGGCGGCGGCGCCGGAGAATAACCAGCTCAGGAGAATAATGCAACGCCTCTCAATCACACCACGCGAAAACTGGCAGCAGACCGTCGAATCCCAGGGCCTCACCTTCCACACGCTCGAAAACAGCACGCCCTACTGGGACGAGTCCGCCGCCTACAGCTTCACCGCCGCCGAAATCGACACCCTCGAAGCCGCCGGCAACAAGCTGCAGGAAATGTGCCTGGCCGCTGCTCAACACATCATCGACGAAAAGCGCTACGCCGAACTCGACATCCCCCAATCCGCCATCGAAGCCATCGAGTGGGCCTGGAACAACGAGCCTCCCGCCCTCTACGGCCGCTTCGACATCAGTTGGGCCGGAGCACAATCAGGCCATCCACCCAAGCTCCTCGAGTACAACGCCGACACCCCCACCTCGCTCCTCGAAGCCGCCGTCATCCAGTGGAACTGGCTCAAAGCCATGCCCCACTCCCTCGTCTCTTCCAAACCCGACCAGTTCAACTCCATCCACGAAAAGCTCATCGCCAAATGGAAGGACGTCGACGACTATCTCTCCAAGCCCATCTACTTCGCAGCAATCGAAAACGAAAACAATCCAGAAGACCAACTCACCGTCACCTATCTCCGCGACACCGCGCAACAGGCCGGTCTCGACACCCGCCAGCTCGCCATGCATGACATCGGCTGGGACGACTCCCAGCAATCCTTCGTCGACCTCGACGACCACCCCATCTTTTCCATCTTCAAGCTCTACCCCTGGGAGGCCATGCTCAACGAAGAGTTCGGCCCCCAAACCCTCGACACCTACACTAACGTCCGCTGGATCGAGCCCATCTGGAAGATGCTTCTCTCGAACAAAGGCATCCTGCCCATCCTCTGGCAGCTCTACCCCAACCACGAGCTCCTCCTCGAATCCCACTTCGTCAAAGAAGGCGCCCCACCACCAGACACTCTAAAAAACTACGTCCGCAAACCTCTCCTCTCGCGCGAAGGCGCCAACATCACCCTCATCCGCGACAACGCCACCGTCGTCTCCACCGAAGGCCCCTACAATGGCCCGCAAATCATCCAAGCCCTCGCCCCACCAGCCGTCTTCAACAACCGCCACACCGTCCTCGGCCTCTGGATGATTGACCAGGACTGCTGCGGCATGGGCATCCGCGAGTCCTTCAGCCCCATCACCGGCAACCTAAGCTCCTTCGTCCCCCACTTTTTCATCTAGCCACCCGCCAGTTAGAGCCAAAGCCCATCTGCGTCCTTAATCAACTCCATCGCGCCAGCGATCATGCCGTTGCGTTGGATGGCAAAGGTTGGATTCAACTTAAGGACGTAGCGTGTCGTTCTGCACAAAGCCCTTCTCAAGCTCGCGTCGTATTTCAGGAGTGTCTTCCAGCACACCGCATCGGTCGAGTTTGATTGACGAGTCTTTTGTAAGGATGTCGCGCCTTTCGTCGTTCCCGACGGGAAACAGGATGAACCGTTTTTCGGGAACCAGCTCCTGACCTTCTTCTGGCGGGATGTCTCCGTTCCCGTAAGGATATGCACGTACCGTAGCGCCGGGCAGCCAGGGAGCAGGCTCCTTGAGAGAAGTGACGACCCGGACCTTTGTCATCCGGGGATCGAACTTCTGGTCATCGGCAGTCGTCGGGAGGACTTCGACCGCTAAAGCATAGCGGACGTCCCGTGCGTGCGCCCAGACAGGAATCTTGCTGCAGGGAGGCGGGATTGGCATCACATAGCTGGATTCGGGCCTTGGAGGTGGTATCGGCATAGTGGGGCTGGATGAGTATGGATCGTCGTAGAGATGCCACTCTTTGGATGCAGGCAATAGATCTTGAATGTGCGCACACGCGATGAGCTGGGTGAAGCAGGAGAAGTTGTATGACGTCAGGCGCTCGATCTCGGCAGGTGGAGTATGGGTGGAATAGTAGACAATCTCCATCTGGCAGAGGATCATGCAACCACTTGGCGCCCACACTTTGTAGTACGGGTGTTGGGCGAGTTCGTCTTCAGAACCCAGAAAACCAGAACTGAACGGGTCTTCTATTGTCCGATGAAGTCGCTGGCGACTGCCGGCACTGATAGAGAGATTCCAGGGCCAATCGTTTTCCCTTCGGATCCTCCTGGTGGGGACGGTGACGCCGATCCCACTGCCTGTTCTCCAGATGGTACCGTCATGGACGGTGAAGGAAGCATAAAACGCTACGTCGCGCCCGCCGAGCCATTCGTAGAGATTGAGTCGGTCGTGCGCGGAGAGCCAATCCACCCAAGCGCGCCGGGGGGAATAGGGGTTTTGATATCTGATGGTGCCCATGCCGATTGAGTAACGGCAATCTGCAGCCGTGCAACTGCCGTCGTAATGGCCCCACGCTCCCCAGCGGTGCATAAGGCGCTGGGCATCGGCCCAGGTGCTTTGGTAGAGACGAATCTGATGCATATCTGCGGACAGCCGCTCGGCGCGCCAGCGCGATAGTATCAGCTCAATCTGCACTACCAGAAATGTGAGGAATACAAGGGACAGGACCACCCCACCCGCAAAGCGGACAACGCGTACAGCCCACTTTCTAAAGGTCATATTGATTTAGACACCAAGGAGAGTGAAAGTGCTCTCGATCACCAATGCTCACGCTTCGGAAACATGCGCCGATACCGACATCACAGTAGGGTGCACATTATTTCGATTCTGAGATCCGAGCGTTCGCGCAAAGGCGCGAACCGTCTAGAGCAGTTCGGGCACTATAGCCGACGATTTTTCAAATCTTCCCTCACTTGACAAACCACCCCTCCGGATTGGCTACAATAGACAAAGCGGAACAGAAATTCACGCCCATAACCACCCGTAAACCAATTTTTTTCAGGACTTTGCAGTTAGCCCCTCAATATTGACAAGACTTTCGCGCTCGCATCAGGACGTAGTCCCTACCTAAGCCTTGTCTTTGGAAGACTTTAGCCGATTTTTCACCAGGGGGGAGGGGTACCTCCCCAACCGAGGTCAGCCTTGAAGATCGTTCTCGCCGAAAAAGTCTCTCCTGCAACTCTCGCCGTCTTCCAGCAGGAACCCGGCTGGAAGGTCGTCACCCCCGATCAAATCAAAAACGGTCTTGCAGCAGAATTGGCGGACGCCGATGCGCTCGTCGTCCGCTCCGCCGTCCAGGCAGACGCCAAACTCCTCGAGTCCGCGCCCAAACTCCGCGTCATCGGCCGCGCCGGAGTAGGCGTCGACAACATCGACACCGACGCCGCCACCCGCAACGGCATCGTCGTCATGAACACCCCCGGCGCCAACGCTGTAGCCGTAGCCGAACTCACCCTCGGCCTCATGATCTCCCTCGCGCGCGCCATCCCCCGCGCAAACTCCACCATGCACGCCGGCAAATGGGACAAAAAATCACTGCAAGGCTCCGAGCTCCGCGGAAAAACCCTCGGCATCATCGGTCTCGGACGCATCGGTCTCGAAGTCGCCCGCCGCGCCTCTGCCTTCGGCATGCACCTTATCGGCTACGATCCGTTCGTTGCCCCCGTCATCGCCCGCGAGAACTCCGTCGCCCTCGTCCCCATCGACGAGATCTTCAAATCCTCCGACTACCTCACCCTCCACGTCGGCCTCACCACTCAAACCGAAGGCCTCATCAATCAAACCTCCATCCGCATCATGAAGAAGGGCATTCGCATCATCAACTGCGCTCGCGGCGAGCTCATTGTCGAGAAAGCCCTCGCAGAGGCCATTCAATCCGGCCACGTCGCCGGAGCAGCCCTCGACGTCTTCCATCAGGAGCCCCTCAAAGACTCCCCCTTCTTCAACCTCGACAATGTGCTTCTCTCTCCGCACATAGCCGGTGCCACCGACGAAGCCCAGGAGGCCATCGGCATCCAGCTCGCCATGCAGGTCCGCGACTATCTCAAACTCGGCGTCGTGCAAAACGCCGTCAACCTCCCCTCGCTCTCGCACGAGGAGTACATCGAAGTCGCCCCCTACATCGAGATGGCCGAACGCCTCGGCCACTTCCTCTCCCACGCAACGCCGGGGAATCTGGAGAATATCCAGATCACTTACACGGGCCGCATGGCGTCGGGCAAAACCGATCTCATCCGTAACGCCGCCATCGCCGGCATCTTCAACAGCATCGACGGAGAAAACACCAGCGCGAACCGCATCAACGCTGCCTCCGTCGCCCACGAGCGCGGCATCCGCATTCAGGAAGACAAAAAGGAGTTCGCCTCTGGCGGCGTAGGCTCCGCCCTGAAGCTCGTCCTTCACTCCTCCGACGGCGACACCAGCGCCTCAGCCACCGTCCTTCACGGAACCTCCCCACGCCTGCTAAGCTACGACGGCATCGACATCGAAGCCCCGCTCCACGGCACCCTCGTCGTCATCCGCAACCACGACGTCCCCGGCGTCGTCGGCCGGATCGGCACCATCCTCGGCGAGCACGGAGTCAACATCGCCAACTTCGCTCTGGGCCGCGCCGCCGATCCTACCCGCGCCCACGCGCAAAGAGTACCCCAGGGCCAGGCTCTCGCTGTAGTCCAGATCGACGTCAAAAGCGCATCAGCAGCCACCGCAGCCATCGAAGCCCTGCGCAAAGTCGAAGCGATCGCCAGCGTCCGCCTCATCGAACTCGGCAAACTTTAGCAATCTCAACACCAGGCGAAGCGTGAAATCGCATCTTCACGCTTCCTCCCGCATCACAATAGACTAGAAACACAGAAAGAAATCATGCCGCTTTACGAATACAAATGCACCACCTGCCACAAGCACACTGAAAAGATCCAGAAGTTCTCTGATCCCGAGATCACCGTCTGCCCTCACTGCGGCGGCCATCTCGAGCGCGTCCTCTCTGCCCCCGCCGTCAGCTTCAAAGGCGGCGGATGGTACGCCGACGGCTACGGCAACGCCAAACCCAAATCCTCTGGCGATACCAGTAAATCTTCCAGCGACTCGAAGCCAGCCACTGAGTCAAAATCGAGCAGCGATTCGAATGCGAGCAGTGCCAGCACTTCATCATCAAGCCCGGCAACCACGGCAGCCGCTCCAGCCGCAGCATCCACGTCTTCATCCGACAAAAAATAGCCGCTGCTCAGCGGTTTCATCGCACAGAACAAGGTTCCGCTTCGTCCCAAAGCAATCTTCAGCTATGCTCTGACTAACTCCAAAGTCATTGAGCACTTGCTGCATCAGAGCGATCCATCGGCTCAGAATACCCGCACTCGTTTATCCGTCGCCAAACCAAGCGCAAGACGAAGATCGCACAATCTATTCTTCTCCGATATCTTCGTTCCAGATCTCCGGATGCTCACTAATAAATCCCGTTAGCAGGTCGGAGCACTCCTGCGAATCCAGATCAATCACCTTCACTCCCAGCGATCGAAGCCAGTCCAGCCCACCTGAAAAATTTCGGCTCTCTCCCACAACGAGAATTCGAATCCCAAACTGGCGAATCAACCCGCTGCAATACCAGCATGGAGCCAGCGTCGTCACCATTACCTTGTCGCGATACGATCGTTGCCGCCCTGCCCGCCGAAATGCATCCGTCTCTCCATGCACTGACGGATCGTTCTGCTGTACTCTGCGATTTCTCCCCGACGCCAGCAGCTTTCCTTCTCCATCGAACATCGCCGCACCGATCGGAACGCCACCTTCGCTCCGCCCAACGCGGGCCTCCACGAGCGCGACCTCCAGCATCGCGCGATACCGCTCGTTCTCCGTCATCCTTATCCTTTCTTAGGCGGTGGAGGAACCTTCTTGCCTTCCTTGCGAGCTTCAGACAATGCAATCGCAATCGCCTGCTTTCGACTTGTCACAGTTTTCCCGCTATAACCGCTCTTTAGCTTACCTTGTTCCATCGCCTTCACCTCGCGCTCAACATCCTTGCTCACAGATGGACCGTACTTGCGCGAGGAGCTCGCTTTCTTCGCGCTGCTCTTCTTCGTTGAGAGCTTCGTCGTCGATTTCTTTGCCGCCTTCTTGATCACCATGGGGATTCCCCCTAAACCATAGGAAGCCTCAACCACACAGACGAGTTGCATCAGCAGCGAGGCTAACCAACAACTATCTCCTGGCTCGCCGACGTCTCCACACGACGATCCCAACGAGCACTACCAGCGCACACGCACCGACTAGCCGCAGGGTTATCTTCTGCATCCAGGAGCGCGTTCTATCGAGCGATCCATTCTGCCACGCCTCATAAACCGTCTCCAGGTCAGCAGCCATCCCAGGAATCGTGACCTGTCGAAAATCCGTCGTCGGAATCGACCCGAAGATTCTCCCCGGCGCCGGAGGAGCTCCATTCCTGTCCTTCGGGATTGCCAACATCAACGCATTGATCTCCGCATCGCGCTGATCATCAAACAGCGCGCCGTCAGCCGTATTTGGAAACAGCGTGTCACTCCCCGTCATCTTCTGCTCAATCGCTGCCACACCATCCTGGCAGACTCCTAGCGAGTAGTACCCACCAAACGGCAGATCCGGACGCCGCAGATGCTGATGCAGATACGCAACCGTCATCTTCCCTACAAGCCGCGTCACCTCCACAGCATCCGCGTCGCGATACTCATGCGCATGACGCCCCAGCACCCACGCCTGATCAAGCGTGTCCATCGTGCGAAACTCCGCCTTGCCATCAATGCCGAAGTACCAGCTCACATTCGCATTCACCTTCGGCCCGCGAATCGCCCACTCGTACTCCGCATGGCTCACCGGAGACATCAGCGAACGTTTCGTCCCCGGAATCCCGATCTGCGAGTCGATAAAGAACGGCATCATCACATCCTGACCCTTGAAGTGAAAGTGTCCGAAATTAGCGAAGTACCGCGCATCCGCCACCACCACCGAATGTCCCGTCGCCATCAACGCCTCAATCAAACCTTCAGGTGTCGCCGCAGTCCTGCCATCGATCTCGACAGTCGCCTTCGTCGCACCGTCCACTCTGTTCAGACCAAGCCGATTCAGCACATCCGCCAGCCGCTGGCTCTCCGGATGCATCGGTGCAAGCTTCGGATTCCCCACATCCCCACGCACCACGCCCGCGCCAAGCTCACTCACCAGATCCTTATCCGAAAGCCCCGGCAATGTTGAAGGCTTATCCAAACTCACCGTCTCCGCCTTCTCCGGCGAATAGCTTCCCAGATCCAGAAATTCCGTGATTGTCGCACCACTGGCCGGCCATGCCTCACCCGGAGGCCCCGCCGGAGCTCCCGCAGCCGTGTCCGGAGTCTTCTTCGCAGCTGCTTTTGTGATCACACCCACAGTCGGATTCACCGCATCCATCGTCCATCCCGGGAACCGGTCGAGCCCCTGCCAGTCCTTCCCAAGAATCAACTCACGCAGCCTCTTCATCAGAGCCGGAGTCATCAGCGCCGGCCCTTTCTTCTCGCCTTTATCGAGCTGCGCCAATAACGCATCGGTAAATCCGGGAGCAGCCGACAACTCCCGCATCATCCCCGACAGCAGAATCGTGTTCGGAGGCATCGGCTCCTCAGGCACCACATAAGGAGCTTCGGTCTGGCACCCGAAGAGAGCAAGCAGAGCGCCCACGCAAATTCCACGGCAGACACTCTTGGATAAGAAGACGGGCATACGCATCCGCCCATTAAACCCCCATCCCGTCGCTCTGCAACCTGCGTATTTAGCTAGTAGCCAGCTCAGGCAAAAGCTCGTTCCGGGCCATCAGAAACAGACACCCTCAAAAGCCGTCACAGCGCATCCAGCTTCTTCGCCACCAGCTCGTTCAGCAGCGCCGGATTCGCCTGTCCCTTTGACAGCTTCATCACATTCCCCACAAAGAACGCCGACACTGTCTTCTTCCCGCCGCGATACTGCTCCACCTGCTTCGGATTCGCTGCGATCACCTCGTCGATCATCTTCTCAATCGCGCCCGCATCGGAGATCTGCTGCGGCTTCTCCCGCTCGTAAATCTCCGGAAAATCCTTGCCCTCGGCGAAGCACGTATCCAGCAACTGCTTCAGCATCTTGCTCGACAACTCACCCGACTCAGCAAGATCCGCCGCCATCACGATCCCAGCCAGCGAAACCGGCGACTGCTCCAGTTCAAGCCCCGCCTGCCGCAACCGCATCGTCAACTCGCTCGTCAGCAGCGAAGCCACGCGGCGAGGGCTCTTCGCCTTCTTCGCTGCCGACTCAAAGCTATCGGCAAACTCCCGCGTAGCCGTCAGCGTCGCCGCATCCTGCGCAGAGATCTCGTACTCCGCAATCAACCTTGCGCGCCGAGCCTCAGGCAGCTCCGGCAACATCTTCAGAATCTCCGCCTGCCACTCCGCGCCCACCACCAGCGGCGGCAGATCAGGCTCAGGAAAATACCTGTAGTCATGCGCCTGCTCCTTCGAGCGCATCGAGTACGTCCGGCCCTCCCCACTGCTCCAAAGCCGCGACTCCTGAACCACCCGGCCACCGTCCTCAAGAACGCCGACCTGCCGTTCGATCTCGTACTCCACCGCAGCACGAATGTAGCGGAAGCTATTAACGTTTTTGACCTCGGCCTTCGTACCAAATTGCTTCGCGCCCTTCAACATCACGCTGACATTGGCGTCGCAGCGCAGCGACCCTTCCTCCATATTGCAGTCGCTCACGCCGGTATAAAGCAGAATCTCCTTCAACCTGGTCAGGTACTCGAACACCTCATCCGGTGTCCGCAGGTCCGGCTCACTCACAATCTCCACCAGAGGCGTACCACAGCGATTCAAGTCGATGTAAGTCTTCGAAACCGAATCGGCAAACCCATCATGCAGACTCTTACCTGCATCCTCTTCCATATGCAGCCGAGTCACGCCAATTCGCTTCGTAATCGCCGCCCCATTCCCATCAAACGCAGGAACTTCAATCCACCCGTGCTCCGCAATCGGTTTATCGAACTGCGATATTTGGTAGCCCTTCGGCGAATCCGGATAAAAATAGTTCTTCCGCGAAAAAATACTCGTCTCGCGAATCTCGCAGTTGATCGCCTTCGCCGCCAGCACCGCAAACTCCACCGCCTTACGGTTCAGAACAGGCAGTGCCCCGGGCAAGCCCAGACAGGTCGGACACGTATGCGTATTCGGCTCGCCCCCATACTTATTGACGCAGCCGCAAAAAGCCTTCGTCTCGGTCAAAAGCTGAACATGAACCTCCAGCCCGATCACAGGCTGGTACTTGGCAAGAACCTCAGGCGTAATTGCGGTCATGGTAGGCATTTAAGTGATCATTTTACCAGCCAGCCACTATCCTTCAGACGGAGTCTTCAATGGCTGCTTTTAGTGCTGAATATGGGGATAACCGATCAACGATGATCCTGAGGGCAAAACTTCAGGAGGGCTTTGAAGAGGAGGATAATCAATTTGAATTTGATCGATCCCTTATTTCTTACAGAATGAGATGCACGAAATTCGATGGCAACAAATTGAAGCTCGACGATGCCAGCAAAGCATCGCCGATCGAGTATGAGGATTTCGAGCATAAGGGCTTCGTTTCGGGTGGTCGCCCAGAAAGTAACCGACGCAAGTTCTAAACGAGATCACACTTGTGTGACTATGAGAAAATCCGCACAGCCCGATCCGCGAACCACGCATCCGCAAATGAAAGAGAAGCCCCCCCCAAAGACGCGCAGCTACGGAGTCGACTCCCGGCACGTGCTCCCTATGTTTCGCGATCTCGTTGAACTGGCAACCGTTCGTCTCGCGAATCGAAAGACTCGCAATCACGTCGTCCAGCTTGGACGCGACGTCCGCCAGCATGCCTTCGACGCTCGCGATCCCTTCCCCGTCCTCGAACACCGCGATCTCGCCACCTTCCTCGGCTGCAACGAACCTCCCGAGATCATCCTCCCGCCCATCGACACCATCAGCCTCTCCGGCCTCGGCTTCGTCGTCCCCTACACCCTTCTCGCAACCATCGTCAGCGCGCTGAAGCCCAAAAAAATATTCGAGACAGGAACCTTTCGCGGGGTCAGCAGTCTCACCATGGCCTTGAACGCTCCCGACGCAGACCTCTACACGCTCGATCTTCCCGAGGACTACAGCCCGGCCGATGTCGAAACCCTCAGCAAAGGCGACAAAGAATGGGTCCGCCTCTCCCGCACCTCGACCGGTTTCGCTTTTCGCAACCACCCCGCCGCAAAACGAATCCACCAGCTCCAGGGCAACTCCCTCACCTTCACTCCACCGGCGGTTCTCTCCAACACAGACCTCTGCCTGATCGACGGCGGCCACTCCTACGAGTGCGTCAAGGCCGACACCGAAACAGCACTGCAGATCCTCTCCCCCAATGGTGTAATCGTTTGGGACGACTATGCCTGGTTCATCGACGGCGTCAGCCAATACCTCACCGAACTTCGCAACTCGCTCCCTCTTTACCGCATCGCCGGCAGCCAGCTCGTGATCTCACGCCACGATCAAAAGCAGTCTGCACCTAAGCTAATCTCTCAATAAGCACCGACCCTCTATGGAACCCATAACCCATCTGATGACCGGAGCCTGTCTCGCCCGCGCAGGATTCAACCGGAAGGCGGCCTACGCGACCGTCGCCATGACGCTTGCCGCCGAAGCGCCCGACCTCGACACCCTCTGGTCGATCGATGGCCCCATCGCAGCGTTTCAGCATCACCGCGGATGGACCCACACCTTCCTCGGCCTGCCATTCGAAGCTGCGATCCTCGTCGGCGCAATCTGGCTCTTCCATCGCTGGCGACTACGCAAGAAGAGCAACCCTAAACCTACTCGCGCTCCGGTGCGCTGGGGCCTGCTCTACTGTTTCTCGCTGATCGCTCTCCTAAGCCATCTTCTTTTGGACTGGACCAACAACTACGGCCTCCGTCCCTTCTTCCCCTTCAACCCACGCTGGTACGCTGGCTCTTTTGTCTTCATCTTCGAGCCAGTTCTCTTTCTCATCCTCCTCGGCGCACTCATCGCGCCGTCCCTCTTCGGCCTCATCGGCAGCGAAGTAGGAGCCCGCCGGCCAGCCTTCCGGGGGAGGGGGTGGGCCATCGCCGCTCTGCTCGGGGCCGCCACACTGTGGACGCTCCGCTATAACGAGCACCAAAAAGCCCTTCAGATTGCCCAGGCAGGTGACTACAACGGCGCCTCAGTCCTCCGTGTCGCGGCCGATCCTTACCCGATCAACCCTTTCCGTTGGCAGACCATCGTCGAAACCCCGCAAACTTTCCTGATCTCCAGCGCAAATACTCTAAGCAGCGAGATCGCCACCACCGACCAGGCGCAGACCATCTACAAGCCACCCACCACACTGGCGACGCTGGTGGCAAAACGCAGTTGGCTCGGAGAAATTTATCTCGACTGGTCGCAATACCCCGTCGTCACCGACACCGGAGCTGATCCCGACGGCATCACCACCGTCACCTTCCGTGACCTGCGTTTCGTGTATAACACGCCGCTCTTTTCTGGACCAACGAATACCCCGCTCGCAGGCGCAGTCTTCATCAACGATGATCGCCGCATCGTCCGCATGGAGTTGAGCGGGCACGTCCAGCACTAATAACAATCGGTCGTTAACGATCGGCTAATCCTCTTCGATAGGAAGAGCGGTGCCACGCCGCCGGTCAAACACCTTGCGCAGAACGTAGACCAGGATAATCACGATTAGAATTCCGGAGATCCCCAGCATGTATCCATGGTGTTCGCGGAGGGCCTTACCAATCGTTCCCAGGATCTTCGGCCCATAGGTGATCGTGATGATCGCCCAAACCAGAAACCGCAGGAATTTGCCAACCAGAATCGCGCTGAAGAACCACAAAGGCTTCATCTCGAAGACGCCCGCGGCAAACTCAAACAACTTAACCGGCATGGGAGGGGGCATCATCGCCGGAACCATAATGGCGAGAAACTCCTGCTTCTCAAAGCGATCCCGCATCTGCTCATACCGCTGACGGTTAATCCGTTTCAGCAAAAACAGCTCTCCGCCCGCGCGCCCCAGGTAGTAAGGCAGCATGCTGCCGATAGCAGACCCCAGCGCACCCATAAAGCAGTACAGCAGAAACCGCTTATGGTCGTTCGCCACATAATCGATCAGCAGAGCATCGATCGGGACCGGGATAGCCGCCGAATCGATGACCGCAAGGGCGCCAATACCCCAGACGCCAAGCGGCTTCAGCGCCGCAAGCATCATCAGATTCCATTTGTTTAAGAGAGCGACAGGGTGGATCTTCACGGGGTATGTCTTATTCTACTCGTCCGCGCATCCTGCGGGTTTATTCCCATTCGAGGTCTCAGGATGCTCTGTCCGCCCGGACAGCAGATCGAGCGCGTGCGGCAGCAGCGGCAGAATCGCATCGAGCGAACTCTTCGCCCCAGCCGGACTGCCCGGCAGATTGACGATCAGCGTGCTCCCCAGCGTTCCACACACAGCGCGGCTCAGGGCGGCGAATGGAGTATGCAGCAATCCATCCGCGCGCATCTTCTCCGCCAACCCGTCGGCCAGGCGTTCGCACACTAGTCTGGTCGCCTCAGGTGTTACGTCCCTCGGGCCCAGCCCGGTTCCTCCGGTGGTCACAATCAGGCCTGCGCTTTCAGCATGATGCCGCAGCGCCGCGACAATCATCTCCACCTCATCAGGCAGAGTCTGCGCCGTAACCATACTTATCCCAGCGGCCTCCAGCAACTGGCAAACCGCGGGTCCCGAATGGTCAACCTGCTCGCCCCGCCAGCAACGGTCGCTGATCGTCAGCACTGCGGCGCGAACACCGGAAGCAAAACTCTCATTCACTGTCACATTTTACGGTTTTCGCGGTTGGCAGAAAACTATAGCCCTAAGCTCTCTACCATCAGGAGCCTCAAAAATGAGAAAATAGAGGGGTCTATGCAAACCGGTGCACTGGCCGGTACCTCGCGGGTCTACCGCTAAGGAAACTTTCATCCCCGACAAGCGTCTGAACTTAGAACCCATGCCCTCCCTCGAGACCCCACCCAACTCCGCGCCACCCACCCAGCCGATAAAGGTGCGTACCGGACGCTTTGGCGAGCTCGACGAGCATGAGCTGATCCATCTGCTCGACACGCTGGACGATGAACGCTCCAAAGCGCGCTTCCGCGAGTCCATCTACATCTCGGTCATCATTTATCTGGCAATCATCTGGTTCCTCTTCTATGGCCCCAGAGTGCTCTTCCACCAACCGCGACTAATCAGTCCCGTCGAGGTCCTGAAAGAGCGCGACAAGCAACTGACCTTCCTCGACTCTCCGAAGAACCTCCCCAGACCCACGTCCAAGGCCAACAAAGCCATCCCCGAGAAGAACCACGCCCAGCCGCTCGACCAAAAGACGCTGCAACAGTTGCAGGCCATGCGTAAGGCCGAACCCGCGCCCGCCCCCGCACCAGTCCAGCCGGCACCTGCGCAAACCACGCCGACACCGCCCCCACCCATCCCGCCAGCACCGGTTCCGTCAAACCAGCAGGCGTTTGTGGATGCACCCAAACCCGCCCCCGCCCCGACACGGCCGAACTTCAGCAACCCCAACCAGAGTCCCGGCGACGCCATCCGCAGGGCAGCCCAGGACGCAGCACGCGACCGTGGCGGCGACTACGCGCCAAGCGCTCCCGGCGGCGGCCATCAGGGTATGGGCGAAGGAGCCGAGATACTCTCCGACCCCAGGGGCGTCGACTTCGGCCCCTATATCCGCAGAATCCTCGAGGACATCAAGCGCAGTTGGTACCCTCTCATCCCTGAGGAAGCCCGCCCGCCGCTCAACAAGCAGGGCGAGACCCTCATCCGCTTCACCATCAACCGCGACGGCACCATCGCCGCCATGAACCTCGACGGCTCCAGCCAGGACACCGCCATCGATCGTGCCTGCTGGGGTGGAATCACCGGCGTTGGCCAGTTTCCCCCACTGCCCGCCCAATTCACAGGTCCGAACCTCGAGCTTCGCGTCGACTTTTTCACCAACAAGCCAATCCCGTAAACACCAATCGGCTCGACCGCAGTCAGAATCGCCTACCGCAGACGACTTCGATACCCATGCCCCAACAACCGGCTCCTGGAGCTACGCCTCGACAGATCGAACGCCGTCGCCAGATACGCGGCCTCCTGCTGTTGGGCCTTGCTATTCTCATCTTCAGTCTGCTCCGCGCCGGCCCACATACAATCTTCACTCCCGGCTGGTGGCGGCTGTGGTGATGCAGGAGTCGTTTCCAGGATGACAGCGCGTGCCAAACCCCTCGTCGTCCTCGTCGGCCCCACCGCCAGCGGAAAAACCACCCATGCCATCCGCCTCGCCGAAGAGTTTAACGGCGAGATCGTCAGTTGCGACTCCGTCGCCGTCTATCGCGAGATGGAGATCGGCACAGCCAAGCCCTCACGCGAAGAACGCGCCCTCATCCAGCATCACATGATCGACATTGCCTGGCCCGACGAAGCCTGCACCGCAGGCGACTACAGCCGCCAGGCCCGAGAAGCACTCACCGCCATCACCGAACGCAACCATCTACCCATCGTCGCAGGCGGCACCGGCCTCTATCTCCGAGCCCTCATCGATGGTCTCTTCCCCTCGCCTCCGCAAAAAGCAGGCCGTCGCGAACGCCTTCGCCAACTCGCCAAAACTCGCGGCCCCGTCTATCTCCATCGCATGCTCACCCGTCTCGACCGAACCGCAGCGGCAGCCATCCACGTCAACGACGTCCCCAAAGTAATCCGCGCCATTGAAGTCTCACTTGCCGCAGATCAACCACTCACCCAACAATGGCAGAAGGGCCGCGACACCCTCACCGGCTACCAAATCCTTCGTCTGGGCCTCAACCCACCCCGCGCCCGTCTCTACGAGCGCATCAATCAACGCGCAGCCGCCATGTTCGACCGCGGTCTCGTCGAAGAGACCGAGCGCCTCATCGAACGTTACGGCGAAGCCTGCCGACCACTGACCTCTCTGGGCTACGCCGAAGCAACCGCCGTCCTCAAAAACGAACTCACTCGCGAACAGGCCGTCGTCCAGGCTCAGCAAGGCCACCGCAACTACGCGAAACGCCAGCTAACCTGGTTCCGCCGCGAACCCGACATGCACTGGCTCGAAGGCTGCGGAGGCGACGAAGACATCACAGACCAGGCTCTGCAACTAGTAACGACACACCTGAAAAATAGCCGCGAGTCCTAAGAACATCCCGAATCAAATCCGTGTCGTCCGTGCAAGCCCGTGGTAAGCCCTCCGTCATCCCACCTCATACCGATCATCCCGGCGCGGGCAAATAACCTCCAGCTTATACGTCTTCTCAATCTCCGCCTTCAGCGCCTGCTGAGCACCCGGCTCACCATGCACCAGAAAGACCTTCTTCAACGTAGGCGCCACCGGCTCCATCCATTGCAGCAGCTCTCTCTGGTCCGCATGCCCGCTCAACTCACCGATCGAATCCACCTCTGCCCGCAGACGCATCGGCTCACCAAAGATCTTCACCTCCGGCTGCCGCTGCACAATCGCACGGCCAAGCGTGTGCTCCGCTTGAAATCCCGTAATCAGCACCAGGTTCTTCGGGTCCTCCACGCTGTTCTTCAAATGATGCAGCACCCGGCCCGCCTCACACATCCCCGAAGCGGCAATCACAATAAATGGCATATGCAGCCCATTCAGCGTCTTGCTCTCTTCCACTGTCCGGATGTAGCGCAGCCGCTTCCAGCCAAACGGATCCTCATGCAGATTCGCAAACGCAAGCGCTCCCTCATCCCACTCCTCTTCATGCTTGCGAAACACATCCGTCACATTCACAGCCAGCGGGCTATCCACAAAGATCGGAATATCCGGAATCGCCTTCTCGTCGATCAGCTCATGCAGCAACAGCACCACCTGCTGCGTCCGCCCCACAGCAAAAGCCGGCATAACAATATGCCCGCCACGCTGCGCCGTACGGTTCACCAGGTTCGCCAGCTTCTTCTTCACCGGACCAATAGGCTGGTGCAGCCGATTCCCATACGTGCTCTCCATAATCAGGTAATCCGCAGCCGGAGCCGCCTCCGGATCCTTGATGATCGGCAATCCCTTCCGCCCCACATCCCCCGAAAACAACAACCGCGTCGTCTGCCCCTTCTCGCGAGCCTCAATCAATACACAAGTCGAGCCCAGCATATGTCCTGCATCAAACGTCGTCGAAGTAAATCCCGCATCTGCCGTCGAACCTGCCAGTAGCTGTGGCGTATGCATCGTCACAGCCTTGAACTGCTGCATGATCTGCACCGCATCCTCCTGCGCATAGAGAGGCGTCACCGCATCCGCATCCGCCGCAATCCCAATCGACCGTCTCCGATGCGATCTCCGATTCACAAACTCCGCATCCGACTCCTGAATGTGCGCACTATCCTTCAGCATCTTCTCGCAAAGATCCACCGTCGACGGTGTCGTGTAAATCGGCCCCCGATACCCCTTCTTCGCAAGCAGTGGAAGATCGCCGCTATGGTCGATATGCGCATGCGACAGCACAACCGCATTCAACTGCTCCACCGGCAAAGCCAGATGCTCATTGATCTCACGAGCCTCTTGCCTATGCCCCTGAAACAACCCACAATCCAGCAAAATATTTCGTCCCGCGCATTCCAGATGGTGCGAAGAACCCGTAACCGTCTGCGCCGCACCCCAAAAATGCAGTCGAATCGCCATGCAAAACCCTCCTCGAAGCCCAAACCATCCTAACTGACCAGCGAACCGCACATCATCACACAACAAAAAGCCCACCCCGAAGGATGGGCTTTCGTAACCAAGTGCAAATCACCTAGGCAGGTTGAACGACAAGATTGTCCGCCAGCTTGAAGCGAACGATCGACTCCGCGGGAATCTCGATATCCCGATTCCCCGTCAAGCCGCTCAGTAACGTCCCGCCACCTCCGCCAACCAGGCCGCCAACCAGCAACCCAACGCCGCCCGTCGCCACACCCCCAATCAGCATTCCTGCGCCCGCGCCACCGCCGATCATTGCAGCCGATCGCTTGCCCTTGCCCTTCTTCGTCTGCGTCAGATCGCTCGTATCCAGCCGGTATCGTGTTCCGTCCAACGTCAGATAAGTCAGCCGCAACTCCAGAATCGAGCTGCCCTTGAAGTGCCCGCGCCGGTGCGACGCAACCACCACTCCGCTCACCGGCGTACCCTTCGGAATCACAACGCGATCGTTATCTCCAACCACCGGATCGACCACCTCACCATCAAATCGGTCGCCCGCATGACTCGTCTTCACGCTGATGTGCTGATTAATCCGAATCGTCAGATTTGTTCCAGCCGCAACATTCACATCTGCCGGCTTAACGATCGGAGGTGCGCCCGGAGCAGGCGCCGTAAGCGGTTGACCCGAAGCATCCGTCTGCCCCGCCGGCACCGGCTGTACGGTAGCCCCTGGTACTGTCGCCGGCGTATTCGCCGCCACAGCCGCAGCCGGAGTCACCGTCGTCGTCACCGCCTGCGTCGTCTGCCCTGCTGCCGGCGGTTGAACCGTAGTGGTCGTCACATTGCCATTCTTGTCGGTCGAAACTACCTGCTGCGCCTGACCTGTAGCCGCAGCCTGCTTTTTCGCCTGATCGATCGCAGCATCCTGCTTCGACTGGCAACCCGCCAGCATTACAAACACCATCAAACTCGTGGCCGCAAAAATCTTTCCTGGAAATTGAACGATCATCGTAGTGTCCTCGTGGTTCTTACAGAATCGCTGCCTCATACGAATCAAGGCGATGTCACTCTACCTTCCGTAAGATGCCAATTCAGCCCCAAAGACTACCTAGCCAACAAAGGTTTAAGATGATTCCATGACCTCTGCAGCGACCACCGCAGCCGCAAAACGCCCTCAGCTCGCCCACCTCACCGCCCAGCTCGACGACCTCCGTCAGCGCGGCACCTTCTTCAAGCTGCGCGAACTCGACGACCAGCAAGGCCCGGTCTGCACCTACGACGGCAAGCAGGTCATCAACCTCGCCTCCAACAACTACCTTGGCCTCTGCAACCACCCCAAACTCGAAGAAGCCGCTATCGCTGCCATCAAAAAATACGGCGTAGGCTCCGGAGCCGTCCGCACCATCGCCGGCACCATGCACATCCACATGGAGCTCGAAGAAAAAATCGCCGCCTTCAAAGGTGTCGAAGCCTGCGTCGTCTTCCAGTCCGGCTTCACCGCCAACGCCGGCACCGTCTCCAGCATCCTCGGCAAAGAAGACTTCATCCTCTCCGACGAACTCAATCACGCGAGCATCATCGACGGAGCCCGTCTCTCCCGCGCAAAAATCAAAGTCTTCCGCCACAAAGACGTCGCCCACGCCGAAGAGCTCCTCAAGGAACTCCAGAACGAACCTGGCCACAAGCTCCTCATCACCGACGGCGTCTTCTCCATGGACGGCGACATCGGCCCAGTCGACAAACTCGCCCACCTCGCCGAAAAATACGGAGCCATCATGATGGTCGACGACGCCCACGCATCAGGCGTCCTCGGTCGCAACGGCCGCGGCTCCGTCGATCACTTCCACGTCACCGACAAAGTCGACGTCCAGGTCGGCACTTTATCCAAAGCCATCGGAGCACTCGGCGGCTACGTCTGCGGCAGCCGCGATCTCATCGACTACCTCTACCATCGCGCGCGTCCCTTCCTCTTCTCCACCTCGCATCCACCCTCAGTCGCCGCCACCTGCATCGCCGCCTTCGACATTCTCGAAAACGAGCCCGACCGCATCCAGCGCCTCTGGAACAACACCAATTACTTCAAGCAGCAGCTCACCGACGCCGGCTTCGACGTAGGCGGCAACTCAACACCCAAGAGCGAAACACCAATCACGCCAATCATCATCGGTGACGGCCGTCGCACCATGGACTTCTCCCGCGCTCTCTTCGAAGCCGGAGTCATGGCCACCGGCATCGCCTTCCCCACAGTCCCCGAAGGCAAAGCCCGCATTCGCACCATCATGACCAGCGAGCACTCCCGCGCCCAAATCGATCAAGCCCTTGAAGTCTTCACAGCAGTAGCAAAAAAGATGGCAATCCTCTAAACTCTAATCGCTTGTTATCGAGCGACATACTCCCCCAAAAGTGCGCTCCGTCTTCATCAAAAGACAAATCAGGCGAGTCTATTCTTAAGAAAATGCGTCTTATTAACATGCCCCTTCGCGACTCTCACCGGCTCAGGCGCACTGGCCTGATGATCGGTGCCGCTCTTGTTATCACTGTCCTTGGGGCACCGCTGACTCTCCTCGCACAACAGACCGACTCCAGCAGCTCCTCAAACGAGTTACCTACGCTGACGCCGCCAATCCCAAGGCCTGAACTGCCCGATGCTCCTGGCGTCCTGCAAAATCAACAACCCGACCAGAAACCGGCCACCACCCCACCCCTGCAGAAAACCGACAACCCCGACGCCGTCTCCGCCAACGGCAACCAGCAGACCAAGCGCGTCCTCGGCATCGTGCCCAACTTTAGCTCCGTCTCGGCCGACCTCAAGCTGCCGCCCCAGACTGTGAAACAAAAATTCACCCTCGCCGCGAAAAACAGCTTCGACTACTCCTCCTTCATCATTGTCGGCCTTCAGGCGGGGATCTCCATGAGCGGCAACTCCTACCCAGAGTTCCATCAGGGCGCCGCAGGTTACGCGCGTTACTACTGGCACACGCTCGCCGACACAGCCGATGAGAACTTCTTCGTCTCAGGCATCGGCCCCGTCGTCTTCCACCAGGACAACCGCTTTTACACCCTGGGACATGGCAGCTTCGGCAAGCGTTCCTGGTACGCTGTCACCCGCGTCCTCGTCACGCGCACTGACAACGGAAATCCAACATTCAATTTCTCCGAGATCGTCGGCTCCGGCGCGGCAGCCGGCGTCGGGAGTCTCTATTACCCCTCGCAGTACCAGACCTGGACCAAAGTCGGACAGCGCTGGCTTACCAGCGACCTCATCGACTGCTTCAACTTCTGGTGGAAGGAATGGTGGCCCACCGCCAACAAGTACGTCTTCCACACGCACTGATCCTGTAAGCCAATTGACCCCAGCCACGACCTGTTTTATGGTAGTTCCGTCCCTCGCGAGGCCGGAGCCTCCGGTCTCTACCTGCGCTGCAAACCAGATCGCGGCAGTGCGGATGGAGGAGTCAGCGACACTGGCTTTCATGAGGACAACCATGCCCAATCTAAAGATCGTTTACCTCGAGCTGCCCGCTAACGATGTATCCGCGAGCAAAACCTTCTACGCCAATCTCTTCGGCTGGACCTTTCAGGACTACGGCCCCACATACGCCGCATTTTCAGAGAGCGGCACCGAAGGCGGCTTCAACGCCGACCCTGCCGAACGCACAAAAGCTCCGCTCCCCGTCATCGAATCAACCGACCTGGAACATACCGAACAAAGCATCGTGAAAGCTGGCGGCAAAATCACACTCCCCATCTTCAGCTTCCCCGGAGGCCGTCGCTTCCACTTCAACGATCCCGCAGGCAACGAACTGGCCGTCATGCAACGCGAATAGTCGCTAGCGTGATTCGCAGCTAACCCTTGTAGACGATGCGCCCTTCGCTCAATGTATACGCCACTCTACCCAGCATGGGCGCGCCATCAAACGGAGTATTCCGCGACTTCGACCGCGACCGCTTCGCCTCAAAGCTCCACTCCGTTGTCGGATCGAACACCACCACATCCGCAAAACTCCCCACCTTCAGCGTTCCACGTCCCTCAATCGCAACAATCCTCGCAGGCTGCGCGCTCATCAGCTCAATCACTCTTGAAAGAGTCATACCCTGCCCGCGGTAAAGCACTCGCAAAGCCAATCCCAGCGCCGTCTCCAACCCGGTTATCCCATTCGGAGCCCGCTCAAACTCCTGCTCCTTCTCAAACAACGCATGCGGAGCATGATCTGTCGCGATGCAGTCCACCGTCCCGTCCATCAATCCTGCAATCATCGCCGCTCGGTCCGCCTCGACACGCAGGGGAGGATTCATCTTCGCATTCGTGTCGTAGTCACCAACTGCCTCATCGGTCAGCGTGAAGTGATGCGGCGCCACCTCGCACGTCACATGCAACCCTTCAGCCTTTGCCGCTCGGATCAAATCCATCGCCCGCGCCGTCGACACATGCTGCACATGCAAATGAGGCCGCAATCCATCCTGCTCCTCAATATCCCTCAGCAGCCGAATGTCCCGCTCCACGATCCGAGCCTCCGCTTCCACCGGCATCCCACGCAACCCGAGCCGAAACGCCACAGGCCCCGCATTCATGCTGCATCCACCTGTCAGCCGAGTATCTTCCGCATGCTGCGACACCGGTACTCCAATCCCCGCCGCAGCCACCAGCGCCTCGCGCATCACGTCATCATGAAGCACCGGCTTCCCATCATCGGTAAATCCGACCGCGCCCGCGCGCCGCAGCTCATGAAAATCCGTAACCTCCTCGCCCATGCTGCCGAACGTCGCCGCCGGCATCGCAAACAACTTCACGCAGGCCCCGCGCGCCGCATCGAGCATCCACTCCAGGCCCGCAACCGAATCATTCACCGGCACGGTGTTCGGCATCGCCACCACACTCGTAAATCCACCTGCCGCCGCTGCCGCCGTTCCCGTAGCAATTGACTCCTTGTACGTCTGGCCCGGCTCCCGCAGATGCACATGAACATCCACCAGCCCCGGCGCGACGATCATGCCCGCAGCATCGATCGTCTCCTTAGCCTTCACCTCCCGCAAACCACCCGGCCTCTCGACAGCAGCCACCCGTCCATGACGCAGCAGCAGATCCAACTCCGCATCCACCCCGCTTGCCGGATCGATCACCCACCCATTCAGCACTAATACGTCACTCATACGGTTACACTCTCGAATCCACCCGCACCCAGCGCCCGCGACAGTAACGCTACCCTCACCGCGAGGCCATGCCTCACCTGGTCCTCAATCGCCGAGTTCGGCCCATCCGCCACCGCATCGGCAATCTCCATCCCGCGAATCATCGGCCCAGGATGCATCACCAGCGCATGAGGCGCACAAGCGGCCAACCGCTCCGCATTCAACTGATACCGCGCAACATACTCCCCCAGATCGATCTCCAGCCCTGCCAGCCGCTCCCGCTGGATTCGCAGCATCATCGCCACCCCCGCACCCCCTTTAGAGCACGCCCGCTTCAACGCCTTATCGAAATCGCGCTCGATCTCCACGCCATCTCCCAACCCCACCGCATCCTCCGGAAGCAACTCCTTCGGCCCGCACAACACCACCTTCGCGCCCAGCCGCGGCAGCAGCATCGCATTCGATCGCGCCACCCGGCTATGCAGAATGTCTCCCGTAATCACCACCGTCACACCGGCAAGCGTCTTCGCATTCACCCGCCCGGCATCCAGTCCGGGCAACCTCATCAGCATCGTTCGCAGATCCAGCAGCGCCTGCGAAGGATGCTCATGCATTCCATCGCCCGCATTCAACACCGGCAACCCCGTCGCTCTCGCCAGCAGATACGGCGCGCCCGAGTTAGCATGCCGCAGAATAATGCACTCCGCTCCAAGCGCCCGCAGCGTCAGCCCTGTATCTTTCAGGCTCTCGCCCTTCTCAATCGAAGAAGATTTATCGCTCACCAGCGTCGTAATCGCGCCCAACTGCTTCGCCGCCAGCTCAAACGACGTCCTCGTTCTTGTGCTCGACTCATAGAACAGCAGCGCGATCCTTCGCCCCGCCAGAATCCGCGCACGATCCGCACTGGTCATCTGCTCAAGCCGGTCCGTTGCCGCCAGAATCGCCGCGACCTCCGTTACAGACAGATCCGCTACAGTCAACAGCGATCCCGCGGCATACCTCGAAATCTTCGCCGCGTTATGCCTTGTGGAGATCATCGAAGCCGTCAGTCCACCACCTCAACCAGCAGCACCTGCTCTTGCCCATCCACTTCGTTCAGCTTCACTTCGATGATCTCGCGCTTCGACGTAGGGATCGTCCGACCAACATAGGTCGCTTCAATCGGCAGCTCCCGATGTCCCCGATCGATCAGCACCAGCAGCCGGACGCTCTTCGGCCGGCCATGGTCGAACAGCGCGTCCAGCGCAGCCCGTATCGTCCGCCCCGTATACAGAACATCGTCCATCAGGATGATGTCCCGCCCGTTCACATCGAAGCCGATCGCTCCCTTCACCACCGTAGGCCGCGGACCATCCGTGGAAAGGTCATCGCGATAAAAGCTGATATCCAGCACCCCTGTGTCCACCGGATGCTTTTCGATCTTCTCAATCAGCACGCCAAGCCTCTGCGCCAGTGGAACGCCTCTGCGCTTGATCCCGATCAGGCCGACATTCTTGCTGCCATCGTGCTTTTCCACGATCTCATGGGCCAACCGAACCAGGGTGCGTTCGATCTCAGAGGCCGACATCAGACGGCCTTTTTCCCGTAACTTAGGCTTACGTGTCTCTGTAGTCATAACAGGCTGCGCTTGATGATACCAAGGATGTCTCTCGTCCGGAATGATCGACCTTCAATCACGTCCGTATACCGAACCGCAGGCCTCGCAGCGTGGAACCGCATCATCACTCGATCTCACTCCAGCTTGGATCGGGATTAAAGCTGGTAATACCCGCCACTGCCTTCTCAGTGTCATCGCCCAGGTCCTTCTGGTAGATGACACCATCTTGATTCACAAGGAACGTCATAATGCCGCCCGAGCCATATTTCGCCGGATACGCGATCAGGGCAAATCCACCTGACTGCTTGCCGTTAACAACGTAGCTCCTGGCTCCTCCCGAAGCGTTAGGCCCCTGCGCGTTAAGCCTTTTGTAGATATACCCGTGATAGGGTTGTGGACCATCGCCGCCATATCCCTCTGCCGCTGCTGCGGCAACCGCAGGCCCAAGCGGACTCTGCGGCTTTCCCGCACCCACAGGCCAGTAGAGACCGTTCTGCTTACCCGGATCGCTCGCGAACTTCTGTGCATACAGTTTCGCAGGGAGGCCGTCATGACTCTTAGCGGCATACTCCTTCTGCGCGTTATAGTAGCCCTCGCACACAGCAATCGCACCCAGCTCGTTTTCGCCAATGCGACGATTCACAATCTCATCGCGCCCCTGTGCCGAGTCCCAATACCAACTCGAGCCATCACGCACCAGCGGAATCGGCATCGGCCAGTCGTTAGCGCCGACAACCAGTGTCTTGTACCCAGGCGCAGTAACCGTGAGCGCGTGCTTCCTGTCGTACATCTTCGCAAAACCCTCGATACTCTTTTTGTCCGCAACAGGGTCGCCAGAATCGATCAGGTCTTTCCCATCCGGCCCCAGCACCGCAAGCAACTGGGCCTCGTCGCCAGCTCGCGACGCCGCAACCAGAGCCTGCACTGCCTCCGAAGATTTTGCGAAGGTCTTCTGTCCCTTCGCCGCCTGGGCCATCAGGCACGCAGGCAAGCCAAACACAATCAAGGAAACAGAAAGCAATCGAGCCGAACCCCGGCGCAACCTCACACAGTCCAATGAAAATATATTTTTCATCACTTCCCCCTGCCGCCCCTGCTGGCTGCTCCTCGTTGACTTGCCGCCTGCGTCGAACGTCCATTGCCTCCGCCTGAAAAACCAGGCGCTGCAGGCCGCGATTGCGGTCGCGTCTGCTGTGGCGCCGGACGCTGTTGCGGAGTCGCAGGGCGCTGTTGTGGCGCCGGACGTGTCGCAGGCTGCGCAGCGGGCCTGCTGTACCCGCGATCCGGAGTCACCGGGCGAGTCGGACGCGTCGCCCCACCGTTTCCAGGATTGCCCGGACGGTTATTGCCGCCACCATTGGCCGGTGGTGTCCCTGGCCGCGTTCCAGTCGGCGGCTTGTTGTACCCATTACCCGGAGGCCTGCCAGGGTTGGACGGAGGCGTGCCGGGCCGGTTATAGCCTCCGCCATTACCTGGACGGCCGCCATTCGCTGGTGGCCGGTTATAGCCGCCGCCCGGACGATTCGCCGGTGGCCGGTAGCTTCCCCCACCCGGCCTATACCCGTTGTAATAGTTGTTGTAGCGGCCTGGCCGATGATACGGATAGCCCGCCGGTGGCCGATACCCATACCCTGGCCGAAACCCTGGCCCGTACACCGGTCGGTAAACGTATCGGGCCGGGTACCAAGGCCCCCCGCGATAATAGACCCCGCCATACCCCCATCGCGGATAATAGTAGTTGTTGCTCGTGAACATCGCCCCAATCGCAATGCCTACGCCAAACGAAATGACAGAAGCCGCAACAACATCCCCAGTCGACGGACCCGGCTGCTGCACATACACAGTCTGCGGATTGTACTGAGGCACATACACCACCTGCGGATTCGCAGGCTGAATGACAATCACCTGCTTCCCGTTATCCGTCTGAGTAGCTACCGTCTGCTGTGCCGTGCTCTTCAGAGTCCCATACTGCTGCGCCTGTGCCCGAAGCCGTTGCACCGAAGCAAGCACCCCAGCCTGATCTGCGTTGAATGCATCGCCGAGCTGGGTCGTCCAGTCCAGTTGCGTGCACATGAGGTCCACAACATCCGGAAAATGAAACAGCGCCTGCATCGCAGCGCCGAAGCCTGCCTTCTTGGCAGCATCATCCAGCGCCGTTCCTTCCAGAGACTTGTTCTCCAGCAGCCAGTTGCCCCCGTCGAGAACCTCCTGCTCATTCACCGACGCCGCCAGCACCTGCATCAGCAAAGGATCCGGATAGAGAGCGATCGGAGCCAGCAGATGATCGAGCGTTGCCGGTGATGTATCCACAGGCGCCGCCGGTGCGGGAGCCGCTTGCGCTGCCGGCGCAGGAGTCTGCGCGACACCTGCCTGCTCCATCATCAGAAAACTGAGGACTACCCAAAACGCGACGAACCGTTTCATCTTCCAACCCGCAACCAAGCCAGTGATATGTCGCACACAACCTCCGGCAAACAGTCTTCTCCGTCCCTTCAGCGGCACACGAAAGGCGGCTGTACAACTGGAGCGTAAAGTTAGTCGATCCCGCGCGGCAGTGCAACTGGTAGAAGCGAGAGCAAGGTCGAAAGGCAGCCACACCGGCAGAATTGCCCACGAACATCACTCGCATCAACCGGTGGTGATGCCAACTCTCGTCGCCCCAACCAATTTAGAATCAATGAAAAATTTAGGCCGTTCCGGATAAATCTACGCCGACACCTTCCGCCGCATCCGCATAAATCCACCCACGGCCCCGCCGACGGTCGACAGCACCAGCAGAAACCCCGACAACATCCCGAACCCGGTCAGCATCATCCCCGCCCGAAACTCCGGTGAGTACCACAACCGTTGCGCTTCGGCTGGCTGTGGGTTAATCGCAGAAGCCTTTTCAAACTCCCTGTGCAGCATATCCGTCATCTGCATGTCGACCGCGCCCATGCTATGCACCCCATAACGCGCCACCAGCCCGCCTGTCGCCATGGCAATGGCAAAACACGCTATCAACGCCAGGCCAACCACGACTCCAATTCGCGCCCCCACCCTCGCATCCATCCATGCCAGTGGCCGCCGACGCTGATACAGCGCCAGCGTAAGCATCGACCCGCTGATCGTCCACAGCCACGACAGCGGCGACAAAAGCTGCACCCAAACCGAGACCACGCTCAACACCGCCGCAATCCCCGCTACCAGCACCGCGCACCGGATCGCCGTCTTCCACTCCACCTGCTGCGGTTTTGGCCCAGCAACCGCCCCCGTCGTATCGGCTTCCCCTCCCGACTGTTGCTCATAGTCCTGCAGATACAGCTGCGGCGAGCCGCAATGAGGGCAGAAAGGCGACGCTTCATTCCGGCCCGGAAGCTCGCCGCCGCAACGGTGACAATACTCGTGCATAGTTATGAAGCTATCCCACCCCGCACAGTGCGGCAAGCTCGGACCAACCGCCGCCACTCACTCAGTCCTTACTGCGTCTGTCGATTGTCGTTATCGCCAAAATGTCCTGGCAGGTCAAGCATCACCAGCCCAAACTTCGTCCCGTTCCCTTCAGGATCGATTGCGACAATGTGCTGATGTAGCTTCGAGCCGGCCTTCAGCTCCAGCTTGCCGGATTCATCGTCGTTGACATAGACGTGGCTCTGTTTCTCGTTGTCGCACGTCAGACCCTCCGCCGTGCTCTTCGACGTGCCGACCGGCCTATCGTTCTGACACTCGATCACGTCGCCGTATCGTCCCAGCTCCTTACTGTAAAAGGCCTTGACTTGGCCAGGGTTGTCCTGCGTCCGGTAACTCGCCGCCTTCACCCTCAGTTGAAAGCTGCCAAAGCTCATATTGACGTCGGCGGCCCCGTTGTCTTTGTCCTTCTTCACCAGCTCCGCACCCGGATACACTGGTAGCCCCAGCCCCTCGGCCACAACGTTATCGTTCGTCTTTACCGTCATCCCCCCAAAGGGTGTGGCAATCTTCACGTTGTCGTTGCCATTCCGTTTATCCGATTCAATGCGACACCCGCTCATCAAAGCCGTCGCCGCAATCGTCACCGCCACTACAGCAATCTGGTTGTTCCGCATCTCTCCCGCCTCCACATCCTCAGAAAACAATACGCCATCCCCGGTCCTATAGTTCCATCCAACTACGGTCTGCGCTTCACCGCGATCCGGTCGTGACCTATCAATCCAATTCGCTGGATCGCTCCAAGGCCCCGCAAACGATATCAAGGCAGAGCAACCTACCCACAACGCGTTTTGCCTAACGAAAAATTCCAAACCATGCTCGATTGGGTGTCCTATACTGACACAAGCCGGATCACGGGCCACAATCCGGTGCAGTCGTATTGGAGTTCATGGGCATGGCGCAGCACCAGCCAATCCGCAAAACCATCTCCTCCGGGTCCGATATCCCGGACAAGCTCTACTTCCGCATCGGCGAAGTCGCCAGGCTATGCGACGTTCCTGCCTATGTCCTTCGCTTCTGGGAGAGCGAATTCCCTCAACTCAAACCCCACAAAGGAGGCACCGGTCAGCGCCTCTATCGCCGCCGCGACGTTGAGATGGCGCTGCGGATCAAAAGTCTCCTTTACCACGAGGGCTACACCATCCCCGGCGCACGTCAGGTCTTCAAGGCCGAACTCAGACATAAAGAACCGCAACTCGCTCTCGCCATCGACAACGCCCCCCAGACCGTCGACACGCGCCAGCTACGCAAACTTCAGAAAGACATTCGTGATCTTCACACCCTGCTCTCGAAGCCTGCTGCTCGCCCGGCCGTCCATCCGATCCGAACACCGCGTAACCACAACGCTCCTCGTCGCACCGCAGAAAAGCTCTTCGACATCCCGCCTCTTCCGGAAAACTAACGCTGAAGATGAAATTCAAGAACGAATTCGAAGGCCCACGCAGGAAACGAGACCGTCCCCACTCGCACACCCGAACTCCTTACCTCGGATTAGACCCCTACAACGGAGTCCCGATCCAGTGTCAGTTCTGCTCCGGCCAGGACTTCCGCCGCTCCACCCTCCGCAGCGACGATATCGGCCAGATTCTGCTCATGCGCTATCCCGTTCGCTGTACTCGCTGCGGTCAGCGCCAGATGGTCAGCTACACCGTGGCAAGCCTCGCAATCTCTTCGAGCATCAGGCCGCGTCGCAGGCACCGCCCCGTTGACCCATCCAAGCGTTGGGTCGACTTTACCCGGCACCCCGACGCGCCCAATCCCCTGGAACCCGCTTCCACCGAAGAAGAGTCCCATTCCCGCCAATAAATTTCGAACCAGTTTCGAGCCAGCGTCGAACCTACAGCGCAATCCATCCCGCATGGATCGCCCAAAGCGACAAACTCGCCACCACGATCCATAGCGCCACGCCCTGCACAAGCGGACGCATCCCAACTTCCTTCAACGTATTTCGTGTGATCCCCGTCCCGATCAAAAACAACACCACCGTCAAAGCCGCCCGTCCCAGCCGATATAGTCCGGAAAATAGTTCCGTCGACTGGGGAGCATAGTGCGGCACATAACTGGCCGCCACCGCAGCAACGCAGAAATAAAGAATGAACCACGGCCAGCTCACCTTCGCTTTGCTCTTCTTCAACATCGCCGTCGCAATCACCAGCGGAACAATCCACAGCGCTCGAGCCAGCTTCACAGTCGTTCCAATCGCCAGCGCCGTCGGCCCATACTTCGCCGCCGCGCCAACAACTGAACTCGTGTCATGAATAGCCAACGCCGCCCAAAGACCAAACTGCGTCTCGGTAAAGTGCGCCATGTGACCAATCACTGGAAAGACCAGCAACGCCACAGAATTCAGCACAAACACAGTCCCCAGCGAAACTCCCATCTGCTCGTCGGTCGCCTCCAGCACAGGCCCCATCGCCGCAATCGCGCTTCCGCCGCAGATCGCCGTTCCAAAACTGATCAGCAACGACTGCGTCTTCCCCACCTGCAGCAGCTTGCCCAGCACTACCCCGAGACCCAGCGCAAACGTAATGCTGATCGCCGTATACATAAATCCCGACGCGCCCGCATGCACCACCTCTTTCAGGTTCATCCCAAATCCAAGGCAAACCACCGCTGCCTGCAGCAGAAACTTCGAAAGCTTCCTGCTCTCGCCATGAAAGGTATGCTCCGTACTCAATCCAAACGCCAGCCCCGCAGCCAGCGCCAGCGGCGGCCCAATCAAACCGCTCGCCGAAATGATGATCCCGATATAGAAGACATTCTTCTTCCACATGCTCTAAAGCATGGGCGCACTCACACCCCTAAGTCGAGAAGTACTTTTGAATTACCAATAAGTATTAGTTATCAACCCCATCACGATCTCGCACCGGCCGCCCCCATCGCAAACCGTTGAAACGATGCTGCCGCGCCCGTAGCCTCCACACCCGCCAGCCGCACAAAGCTAAAGTCTCGCAAAATCTCCAGCCCTTCCACCTCAACCACCTTCACCGATCCCAGCTTCAACACCTTACTGATGGCACACCGCGAAACAAATCCCACCCCAAGCTCCGCCTCCACACCCGAAATAATCGCCTCCGTCGAATCCAGTTCCATCGCCACCTTCAGCGACCGCAGCGGCAACCCCACCCTCTTCAGCGCCCGCTCCACCACACGCCGCGACCCCGATCCTCTCTCCCGCAGCAGCAACGGCACCTTCGCCAACTCCGCCGCAGCGATCACCCCAACCTTCCGCACAGCCCACGCATGATTCGGACTCACAATCAGCACCATCTCATCCTGGACCATCCGTTCCGTCTTCACATCCCGCCGCATCGCCGGCCCTTCAATAATCCCCAACTCCACCCGCTCCTCCGCCACCGCCTCGACTATCCGTTCCGTATTTCCGCTCACCAGCGACAGCTTCACCTGCGGATACTGCCGCAGAAACGCCCCCAGAATCCGCGGCAAAACATACTGCGCCACCGTCGTTGAAGCTCCCAGCCGAAGCTCCCCCACAGCCTCATCGTTCAAAGCCGCCAACGCCCGTTGAGCCTCGACCATCGTCTCGGCAGCCGTATTCGCATATCCCAGCAAAACCCTGCCCGCCTCCGTCAACGCGATCTGACTCCCATGCCCTTCCCCTCGCGCGCGATCGAACAGCCGCACCCCAGCCTCTTCCTCCAGCATTCGAATATGCTGACTCACCGCCGGCTGGCTAAGATGCAGCGCCTCCGCCGCCTTGCGAAAGCTCATCTCCTCCGCCACCGTCCGAAACACCCTCAGCCGAAAGTTTTCCAAGCTATCTCCTGCCAAAGAACCACCCCTGCCACCCCATCAGCATAAGCCTACCGATAAAATCGAAGCAGCACTCTTGTGACCGTAAACCAGGACACCAATCCGCCCGTCGCCAAGCCCCGTCGCGGCCTCTTCGATTTCCTTCGTCCTTCGCACAGCCACACCGCAACCTCCGCCACCCTCCTTCTCACTCTCTCCGCGCTCGCCTCCCGCGTCCTCGGCCTCATGCGCGAGCAGTTCATCGCCTACAAATTCGGCGCAGGCCACGCCACCGACGCCTACAACGTCGCCTTCTACCTCCCCGAACTCATCAACTACCTCCTCGTCGGCGGAGCGGCCTCCATCACCTTCGTCACCATCCTCGACCGCTACCGCGCCAACAACGACGAAGCCGAAGGCGAACGCGCCCTCTCCATCATCCTCAACACCATGGTCCTCGTCCTCGGCTCTGCCATCATCCTCGCCGAGATCTTCACTCCCTACTACATCCGCCTCTACTTCGACCCCGCCTCCCCCGAAGGCATCCTCTGCACCCACATCACCCGCATCCTCCTCCCCGGCCAGCTCTTCTTCTTCGCCGGCGGAGTCCTCACCTCCGTCCTCCTCGTCCGCAAACAGTTCTCCTTCCAGGCCCTCTCGCCGCTCATCTATAACGTCTGCATCATGGCCGGCGGCGCGCTCCTCGCCAGCCGCATGGGCATCTCCTCGCTCGGCGTCGGCGCTCTCATCGGAGCCTACCTCGGCCCCTTCCTCCTCAACGCCTACGGAGCCTACCGCGCCGGCATGCGCTACCGGCCTCTCCTCAACTTCAAACACCCCGGCCTCCGCGAGTGGGTCCGTCTCTCTCTCCCGCTCATGCTCGGCGTCACCATCATCACCCTCGACAGCCAGATCCTCGGCTACTTCGCCAGCCACGGCGCCGGTGACATCTCCCGCCTCAACTACGCCAAACGGCTCTTCACCGCTCCCATGGCCATCATCGGCCAGGCCGCCGGAGCCGCTTCCATGCCCTTCTTCGCCTCGCTCTTCGGCCGCAAGCAATTCGCCAGCTTCGCCTCAGCCGTCAACCGCTCCGTCACCAGCCTCATCGCCTTCTCGCTCCTCGGCTCCGCGGCCATGATCGCTCTCGCATACCCCGCCGTCGACATCATCTTCCGCCGCGGCTCCTTCAACGCCACCGACGCCAACGCCACCGCCATCTACTTCGCCATCTTCGCCATCTCGCTCGCTCTCTGGACCGCGCAGTCCATCTACGCCCGCGCCTTCTACGCCGCCGGCGAAACCCTCGCCCCCATGCTCGCCGGAACCATCATCACCATCGCCAGCATCCCCATCTACTGGCAGCTCCACGAGCACTTCGGCGTCACCGGCCTGGCCTGGGCCTCCAACATCGCAATCCTCATGCAGACCGGAACCCTCGCCATCCTCGCGCACCGCCACTCCCTGGTTCCCCTCTATGGCCCCAAAGGCACGCCCTACGCCGGTCCCGATCGCCCCGAGATCGCCCGCGCCGCCGCCGCAGGCCTCGTCAGCCTGGCCGGAACCGTCCTCATCCTCCGTCTAATCCCCCAACCTCAAACCTACCGCGGCGACATCAACGCCCTGATCCTCGGAGGCATCACCTGGGCCATCCTGGCCGCCGCCACCCTCCACCTAACCGGCTCCAATCTCCTAACCCAACTCCGCGCCCGCTTCGCCTAATCCAGACCGCGATATCACAGACTGTTAGAAAGTTTGTCATTCTGAGCGTGTGAGCGTATTTCCGTAAATTGCTGATTTATATAAAGATAACTAGCCTATTTTTGGCTGTGTAGTATTTGTGCAGGTAAATTCTCGATTTCTGTGCATTTCTCGAACGCGAGACACCATTCTGAACGGACGATTTCAGCCTCTTGAACTGCTCTATGCCGGCGCCCTTGATCCGTCTCGACCAACCGCGATGCCGTTCCAAATTATCATGCGTGAAAACGCAGAAGTGAGAACATGCTACTGGGATGCGCGTCTTCCCGGCACCTATCTCAAATCAGTAGGCGGGCGCTCGGTTTGGAAGACGACAACACCGTCCAGGAAGTCTGACCATACGAGCGACTGATATGAGTGGTAAAAGAATGCTCCTGGGCGCTTCCCCATAGTCTCTAACTGCTTTGAGCCTATATAAATAGCGTCGGCGGTGATTCCTGCTAGAGCTTGGGCCTCCACAGAATCTGCAGGCGCGACAGGCATTACTGGGAATTTTCCCTTCCCCTGCCTAAACGAACCGCCAAGCGCAGAAAAGCCTAACGAGCGTGCGTGGTTCCCGTATTTACGATGGATTAGAGACCCGAGATTCGTTCCTGCACGATCACCCCAGGTTGGATCACCTTGTTTCGCGATGTGTACGGTTGCTGCCCAGACAATGATTTTGCGTTTCTTCGGAAGGCGACTTTGTAGCCATTCGAATGTCTGGAACATGGAACGGTCGCGGTTGGCTATGCTCTCGCCGTCGGAACTGAAATCTCGGCTGATCCATCGTTGGGTAACTGAGATCATTTCCTGTTGTTCCTGCTTGACGAGGGTGATGGGTGAGGCTGTGCTGGAAGCCGCTTGCATTGCCTCAAGGCAGTCGTCGATTTGAGAACGATCTGCTTCCGAACCCGTTGCTCTTAGCAGCGGGTGTTTGAGGAGACGGCAGTTCGGTCTGCGCGGCAGCTGCCGACGTGGCCTGCTGCGTCGTTCCCGGTTTGGCTAAGGGACGAACCTCAATCAGAGGCTTCGGGGCAGAGGCTGGTAGTGCCCGTTGCGTCTGGACACTCTTCCTGAAGCCAGCGCCCGAGCTGAGCACTTTCTGCCCCAGCTCTCGCCATAGCGGAACCGGCTTTCCCCACCGATACCGCTCCCGGCGAGCGCTCCGCCACGACAGGATCAGAAACCAGAGAAGCAAGGCAGCGCCGAGCATAACGGCAGGCTGTAAAGGAGTGCCACACCGGCTCTCCGTAGAAAAATTCCTGCCGGAGCAGCGCCGCCAGCTTCGCTGCGTTCACCTCCGCAGGTAAGCCTCGCTCAATGCCTGTCCACCCATCCACCTCCGCCTTCCGGTTCATCCAGAACGGCAGGATGTCACCTTTCCAGAGCAGTTCCCGAGCCGGAATCGGAAGCAGGTCGTCTTCGGTAGCCAGGGCGTATTGCAGGTTCGGTTTGCTCTTCTTCGATCCGGCTGCGGGTTTGAACTTCCATATCCATTGAATCTCGCTTGTTGCTGCCGGGTCTGTCTCATGCCAGGAACTGGCCAGATATGCGCTGAGGTAGTACCGCTGTAGCGGCGTCAGGGTGTAGAGCAATGGACGCAGAAACACCCCAAAGCCAGCGGCCAACAGGAACATCCCGGCCACGAGGACAAAGAGAAGTTTCTTCATCGCTCACCGCCTCCCGATCCCTCCTGGGACAGAAACTCTGCGAGCAATTTGCGGGCGTCGGCCAGCTTCCGCGCGTTGGCTTGGTCACGGATTTTGACCACGGAATCGGGCAGCAAATGCTTGCCTTCGGCGTTCGCCTGGGCCGTCGCGTGGAAGAGATTGAGGAGCATGTATCGCAGTGCCGAGACCTCGGCCAGTACCAACTCTGTTGGGTCTGCCGGACGTTCTCGCGCGGCTTTCAGAGCCAACTCGCGCAGCCATTCGGCCAAGGTTTTCCCTGCGCCTTCGGCGGCGGTTTCTACCTCCGCCAACTCTTCCGGCGTGACCCTGGTTGCGATGGTTTTGGCACGAAGAACCGGACGCGCTTCGCCGCTCGGTGAGGCTGGAGACGGCAACGGAGCCGGGATGCGGGGAGTGCTCATGAGGGAAGCCCGCCTTAAAACCAGCTTGCACCCCACCATCTTGCCCGTCAAGTATCGAACCCTGAAAGCCCTTGCCCATCAATACGTTTACATGCCGCGCGCTGTAGGGCGTCTGCGCGTTTACTGGCGTAAACGGTCTGCCGCCGTGCCGAAGCTGCCTATCGTCAAAATGCTGATTCAAAGTGCGTTAACGTCGGCTAGCAAAACCAAAGGGCCGGTTTACCAGCAGCATCCCATTTGGGGGTGACGTGTCACCCTCAACCCGATGCCGTAGGCAGCGTCGTCTTTCGATCTCGGCTCTGGCGCCTACTTGGGACGATCAGCAACCGTGATCTTGCCGTCCGTAGCGATGGTGAAGATGTACGCACCAGCACCGACCGTTTCATGCGCGGTTGCCGGATCAGCACGAGCATCACGTCGGTGTCTTCAGGAACGTCGCTGAGCACATGCGTATGGTATCCGCCTGCTACGGTTTCTGAGCTGTCTGCCGGGGCTGCGTATTCCAGGATCGTCTTGTGCATCTGCCGCTTCTCCACGATCTTCGTCCCATCTGGCGACATGAGATAGCGAACGTCAGCTCCCAGCGGATATACGCCCGCCCTCACCTGTGCCGGGTACAGGTACACGTATAAGCCGCCGCTAGACTTGGGCAGAACCGCGATGTTGTAGGGCCGATCTGCCTCTCCGAAGTTGGTGCTCGCGGTCTCGATCCCCTTGGCTGCGGCGACGTCCCAGCCAACCTCCTCCCGAGCAGGATCGAAGCTCTTCACATCGAAGTGTGCCGAACCAGCAGTCTGCATCGCCTCGTAGCGCACAAGGAACTTGTCTCCAGAAGCATTGAGATTGCCGAAGTCCACCACCCAACCCGCTTCCGTCAGTCGAGCGATATAACGTCCCGAAGGCTTTGCTCTTGGATGCGTAGCCATCACAGCATCCGTGGCCTGCCAAGCCGCCGTGTCGTAGGCCGCGAGCATCTGGCCCCGAGCCGTGATCGCAGCCAGTTCAGCAGCCGATGGGTTTCGCTCAGCGACTGTATACGGCGCGTTGCAGAACAGCAGTACGGCTCCAAGGACACACCCTAGAGATTTTCGCTTCAAGAGAACTGGGATAAATGCCGTCATTTTGCGTTCGAATCAAACGGAACATAGGGCTTCCAGCCATGCACCATCGTCACATGCGTTATGGTTCCACTGTTCAGCCCACGGCCATCAGGACCAGAGGATCGCACGACACCCTGAACCATTACATAGGTCAAGTTCAGCCCCTTAAATTGTTGCTTCTGCTCTAGAGTCAGTTCCAACGAAAAGGAGTCTTTCAAAATTGGGATTTCGAGGTCTTCTTGATGGAAGAACAGGGCGTCAGCATCAGACCGAAGATAGAGATAGCCGATGGTGCGGATGGTCTTCCCGTTGTATTTCTGTGGAGCAGCAAGCAGAGCTAACATGCCGACGTTGATTGGTTCTGAGGATTTCTCACTGGCACCCCAACTTTCGCTGTGCGTGCCCACCAAAAGGCACACCAGCACGATGACAACATTTCGCAACGTCGATATTGATGTGTGTTTTGTCACGACACCTCCAGGGCTAAGCTCCGTCGATTCGACATTATGGAATAGTTCCGATGACTGTTCCGTATGTATGCGTGTCGTACATGCTCGTGATTGGTTCCCGCTGCGTGTACCGTCTCACCTCGCCGGTAAACGCGCTACCAACGTAGCCAATTCTGCTTGCTAGCTCCGGTGTTCTAAGTCGGTTGATGTCCTGCGTGGAAGGCCCTTCAGACTCACAGCAGTCAGTGCTTGGATGCGTGTGGTATTCCCCCACCGCTGTATAGCCCCTAGGGACGGCAATCGAGTCAATATTGACGCTGGTTTCACCTGTATGAATTGGCGCAGTAGCAGACAACGATCCATCTGCGTTCCTCTTCAGGATCAAACCGCCATACTCAGCAGAATGACCGCCTGCTAGTGCTTGACGAGTCAGCTTGAGCGCCCCCGCCTCAGCCTTCATCGCAACCTTGTCCATCGGGCTGAGATTCGAGTTCTGTTGTTGGGCCGCGTACAACATAAGCTCTTCCTGCTCAGCTGCCAATGCTCCGCCCACCTCGCCTACGTGTATCGCTGACACGCTTGCATCTGCATAGTTACCTTGACTCGCGCGCCCGGCGGGAGAAGACGCAATTGCCCTATAGTACTGGAAATCAACTTCCGGGTCGTGACCATCTGCATCAATGCCAGACAACGGATTATTCCCAACATAACTGTACAAATTAAGTGACTGAGGATTTGTCAGGTTCGCGTATGGCACCGGGGACGCCATCGCGCTCCAGTCGGGCGACATAAATCTTCCCATATTCGAGCCGTAGTACCTAGCCCCGAAGTAGTCGAGCCCTGATTCTGTGTCTCTTTCTTTGGCGGTGAACTTGTAGTGGTTAGGATTGGTACCGGTTGTTATTTCTGCTCCAAAGGGCATGAACTGACTCGACGATACTGGCCAGCCTCCGCCATTGGTCAGCATCTGCGTTGATCCCAGGTGATCACCGAGATAGAATGTCGTCGAAGTGACGCCATCGGCCGGGTTGCCGATATTGAGGACATCCTCGGTGATTGCGGACACATTGCTCTCAGCGGGTCCCTTGAAGGTGGTGCTGAAACCGCTCAGTGTGCGGCTGTAGATAGGGAGGATTGTTCCATCCGGATGCACCAGCGAGATATCTCCCAGGTAAATGTCCCAATTGCCCGGAGCGCCTCCCTCGACGTTACCGAGAATGGCAAGCGAGAGGGTCAAACCCTGATAAGCACTCAAATTCGCAGCCCGCATTTGCCAGCTATCCGTCACGGTGTCCCCATCGGCCAACTGGCCATCGTCAGCTTGCAGCACTCCGGCGGAACCGACGCCGTTCGTAAACCCAAGTCTGATTCCTCCCACGCCAACTCCATCTTGAAACTGCCGCCAGATGAGCTGATCGCCACTCTGGATAACGTTAAGGTTATTTGGCACAGACGAAAGAGACAAGATGCCGCCTCCAACGGTATTGGTGCTGCCGCAGCCGGAGCAGTTGGTTCCGCTGAGGTGGATGCGGACATCGAAGTTGTCGGCCCGGGCAATCCGTTGTCCCTCGGCAAAGATGTAGTCGCTCCAGGTCCCGTCGCTGTTGCTCTCCGCCAGGGTCTGTCCGCCGAAGGCGACATACTCCGTGTAGGTCCCGTTCCAATTCGACTTGCGGACACGGCTTCCATTGGAGTCGTAGACATAAGTTTCAAAAGGAGTGGCCGTATTCCCGAAGGTCGCGATATTGGTGACGCGGCTCTCGGCATCCACCCCATACTGCCGCACCCCTCCATTCGGGTCCGTGTCACAGAGCTGATTGCCTGCCGCGTCAAAGGGGGTTACGGAACCTGCGCAGGAAAGGTTGCTGACCCGGTTGG